>ERZ773218.664-NODE-664-length-40319-cov-4.588665_pt1 | contig 40319 bp, 32 predicted proteins | sample MGYA00580527_ERZ773218 | MGnify/ENA primary metagenome ERZ773218 (study PRJEB29015, sample SAMEA2737763) | human gut metagenome | biome: human gut; feature: human-associated habitat; material: faeces | place: China | collected 2012 ...
AGTGCCCATACCGCTACGCACTCAACGAGCGAGAGTGCCCACGAGACGCAAAGCTATTCTACGAAATTGCGGAACCCAAACAATTCCCACAAACTTTTCTTTTTATATTGTGTTTCAACACATTTACGTGTAAAATATAATTTATCATGAATTAAGTTATATTAGAAGGGAGAACTTATGAGAAAACGTAAGTTAAAAAAAGGATTAGCATGGATTTTAGCATGTGCATTATTTATGGGGATGACCCCGGTGAATACGCAGGCGAAGGAACAAAAAAACAGAGAAATTGTATTATTTAATGCAAATGTGACTTCAGGTGGAAGTGTGACCGGAGGGGCAGCTACGATAGAGCCTACGGCTGAACCAAAAGAAATTGTTACGGTAACACCATTTTCCGGCTTGTGGAAGTATTATGGACAGAAGCGTACCTTTATCAGAGATGTGCATTACGCAGTATCCGATGAAAAGGATTTGCCGGATGGAGTTACACTTACGATTTCATCGGAAACTGCCGGAAAACAGCAGTTTGTGTTAAAGGATGAAAGGAGCAGTGATGAGAAACAGAAAATTTCTTATCAGCTGGCAAAAAATGCTCCGGCTTATGAAATTCGTGCTTATCATACGAATGCGGTGGCAAAGACGGAAAAAGGTACAATTAATATTGCAGACAGGACAGGATTGACAGACGATAAGGTTGAGATAGAAGCACCGGCAGGCTATCGAATCAGCAGTCAGGCTTCAGTGGATGCAAATTGGGCAGATACGATGTCTGTGACGTTGACAGAAGGAAAAAATGAGATTGCTTATTATTTAGCATCGAAACAGGCAGATGCGACAAAGAATGCGATTGATACGACAAAGAAAACGATTACAATTGTAGCTGATTTTACAGCACCACAGATTACATCGGTTTCCGGTTTTGACAGTGATACCGATACGACTTCTTCCGGATTGATTACCGGAAATGAACCGGGTAAATTTTATTATGTGGTACTGCCAAAGGCGTTAGGCGAAGAGGCAGAGAAAGAAAGCGGTGGCATGACAACAAAATTTATATTGTCGCGTGTGACTTCTCATTATGGGATTGTTGGTTATGGAAGAGTAGATGGTGCAAAAGCTTCTAATTTTTCATTTAATGGACTTGCAGCGGAAACGGAATATGTAATTTATTCTTTTATGACAGATGATGCAGGAAATGAATCGGCAGTGGCAAAAAGTGCGGTCTTTACGACTGACAAAATGGCAATTGCCGGAAGTGTGGAAATAACCGGAACACCGGCAATTGATGAGACGCTTACCGCAAAACCATCACTGGATTCAGTGGATCCGGGTGAATTGTCTTATCAGTGGTATCGTGTAAAAAAAGCAGAGGATGCAGAGAGTTTTGAGTCCGTGTTAGATGAGACAGGCGGAGCCGAAGAAGACGATTTGGAAGCGGAAGACGATGATGACGAAGAAGATGACAGCGATGACGATGGCACGTATGAGTTGGATGCCATTCATAAATTTGCGACAAATGCAAAAGAAGAAGATGATGTCACGACCATTGACGGAGCGGCAGCAATTAAAGGAGCAACCGGGCTTACCTACAAAGTGACAAAAGAAGATATCGGATATCGTTTAATTTGCCAGGTGAAAGCAAAGAAATATTCCGGTTATCTGGCAGGACAGACAACGACCTATGTGCCAAAACTAATTCCGGAGATTCCGAAAGTGACACTTGGAAGTTTTGTATATTCAAACAAGAAAAAACTTTCTTCAATTCGTCTGCCGGAGAGATTTAGCTGGGTAGATAGTACGATTGTGCCGGTTTATGGAAATTCCGGCTATCGTGCGAAATATGTGCCGGAAAATACAGCAATGTACCGTACGGTGATTATCCGTGTGAAAGTTCCGGTTAAGAAAAAAGCTCTGACAAAGAAAATGATTCGTTTGAAAAAGAAATATGCTTATGAAGGTAAGGCAATCAAAGGAAACGAAACGGTTAAGGATGGAAAAGAGGTGCTTGATTCCGGAAAAGATTACAAGGCATCTTATCAGAATAATAAAAATTTAGGAAAAGCAACAATTACGATTAAGGGAATCGGTAATTACAAGGGAACAAAAAAAGTTTCTTATACCATTGTGAAACGTTCGGTTCGCTCGGTAACTTGTCATTATAAAAAGGCAAAGAGTTATACCGGAAGATGGGTGAAACCAAATGTGACGTTGAAGGTGGGGAAAGTAAAATTAGAGAAAAATAGAGACTATACATTGGTGTACCGGAATAATCTTCAAATCGGAAAAGCATCGGTTGTTATACAGGGCATGGGCAATTTTACCGGAAAGAAAACCATTTCCTTTAAAATTGTGCCGCAGACACCGAAAATTCAGAAATTGAAGAAAAACAAGAAATCGTTTGCGATTACTTATTCGAGTGGGAAAATGGTACATGGGTACCAGATGGAAGTTTCGACGGCATCTTCCTTTGCTGCGAAAAAAACACAGAAATACATATTGAACGGAAACCGTTTTGAAGCGTACGGTCTGAAAAAAGGAACGTATTATATCCGTGTGAAAGCATATTACAGCAAAAAAGGAAAACGCTATGAGAGTGGTTACACAAGCAAACGGAAAATAAAAATCAAAAAATAAAGAGGTCAAAAAATTGGAAAACAAACTTGTACTGATTGATGGAAACAGCATATTGAACCGTGCCTTTTATGGCGTGCCGGATTTAACAAACCGCGAGGGCTTGCATACAAATGCGATTTACGGATTTTTAAATATTTTGTTTAAAATATTGGACGAAGAAGAGCCATCGCATTTGCTAGTAGCGTTTGATGAAAAAGCACCGACTTTCCGCCATAAAATGTACGAAGAATACAAAGGGAAAAGAAAACCGATGCCGGCTGAATTGAGTGAACAGGTGCCGGTAATCCGAAATCTCCTTCAAGTGATGAATATCCGTATTTATGCGGAAGAAGGCATTGAGGCGGATGACATTTTAGGAACGATGGCGAAAAAAGCGGAGCAGGAAGGATATCTTGTTTCGATTGTATCCGGTGACCGCGATTTGCTGCAGTTAGCGACGGATACTATTTTGGTCCGCATTCCAAAAACGAGTCGTGGAAAGACGGTTGTCGAAGACTATCATACAGCGCAGGTAATTGAAAAATACAGTGTTACACCATCTCAGATTATTGATCTCAAAGGGCTGATGGGAGATGCTTCAGATAATATCCCGGGTGTTCCGGGAATTGGTGAGAAGACAGCAGTTAAAATTCTGACGATGTTTGGTACGGTTGAAAATGCGATTGAGCATGTAGAAGAAGTAACACCAAATCGTGCGAAAGAGGCGTTGAAGAACCATGTGGACATGGCAAAAATGAGTAAAGATTTAGCGACTATAAGGACAAACTGCAAATTGGGAGTGGTGCTTTCAGAGTGTACGTTTGAGGATATGTTTAACGAAAAAGCATACCAGATGATTCAGTCTTTGGATTTGAAATCCATTTTAAAGCGATTTTCGGAGGATACCGGCAGAGATAAAAAACTGGAAAAATATTTTCAGGTAATTGAGACAAAAAAAGACTGGCTCTCTTTTGTGAAGACAATTGAAAAGAAAGAGCCGGTAGCGGTCAAGGCCGTTTTTCGAAAGGATGCTGCAGTAACAACGAGTGCCAGCGGACAGATGACGTTATTTATGACGGAGGCAGATGGAAGACTTTTAGGTATGGCGGTTGCTTTTTCCAAAGAAAAGATTGCTTTTTGCAAAGTGGGCGATGATTTGTCCGAATACGATATTACAAGTGAAATCAGTAATCTTTTGAAAACACATATATTGGTTGCCAATGATTTAAAGAGTCAGTTAGATTTCTTACCGGATGCAAAACCGGAAAACTCCTATGATACGAATCTGGCTGCGTATCTGTTAAGTCCGGTTCAGAAAAAGTTTGGAGAAGAAGAGATTGCAGAAAACTATGCATCTGTTTTGATGCACCCATATGAACAGTTTTTTGGTAAACAGCCGGAAGAAACTGCCTTTTTAGAGAAAGAAGACGAGGCAGTACGTTACTTTAGCTACTGTGCACTGGTAAATGCGCTTGCATATCCGAATCTTTCCAAAGAATTGAAAAAACAAAAAATGCAGTCATTGTTTGAACGGATTGAGATGCAGCTCTTATTTACCCTTTATGACATGGAAAAGGTGGGGATTTTAGTGGAAAAAGAGGCATTGCATGAATATGGTGCAAAACTTGGTGAGCGCATTTCTGAACTGGAAGCGGATATTTATGAGCGTGCCGGGGAGTCATTTAACATCAATTCACCGAAACAGTTAGGTGTAATTTTGTTTGAAAAAATGCATATGCCTTATGGAAAGAAAACAAAAACAGGATATTCCACTTCAGCAGAAGTTCTTGAAAAACTCCGTTTTGAGGATCCGATTGTGGAGATGATTCTGGAGTACCGCCAGCTTACGAAGTTGAAATCTACTTATGCAGATGGATTAGAGAGTGATATCGATGAAAAAGATGGCAGAATCCACACAACATTTAATCAGAATGTGACGGCAACCGGACGTTTGAGCAGTACTGAGCCGAATTTGCAAAACATTCCGATTCGTATGGAACTTGGCAGACAAATCCGAAAAGTTTTTGTCCCACAGGACGGATACGTTTTCTTGGATGCCGATTACTCACAGATTGAATTAAGAGTGCTGGCACATATGTCAGAGGATGAAACTTTGATTGAAGCTTACCGGGAAAATGCTGATATTCATCGAACGACGGCAGCACTTGTCTTTCATACGCCTTATAAAGAGGTGACAGAACTGCAAAGGCGGAATGCAAAAGCAGTTAATTTTGGAATTGTATACGGAATCAGTGGATTTGGTTTGTCGCGCGATTTGAATATTTCAAAAAAACAGGCTGAAAAATATATTGAGGATTATTTTGAAACGTATCCGGATGTGAAACGGTTTATGGACGAACTGGTGGAGCAGGGCAAACAAAAAGGCTATGTGACATCTTTGTTTGGAAGAATCCGCCCAATTCCGGAATTTGCGTCGAAAAACTTTATGCAGCGCCAGTTTGGTGAACGCATTGCGATGAATTCTCCGATACAGGGAACGGCGGCGGATATTATTAAAATTGCGATGATACGTGTGCACAAGAAATTAAAAGAAGGCAATTACAAATCCCGTCTGATTTTGCAGATTCACGATGAACTTTTGATTGAGACACACAAGGATGAAATTGATGAAGTAAAACAGATTTTGGAAACAGAAATGGTTCATGCCTGCGATTTGGCAGTGCCTTTGATTGCAGAGGTGAAGCAGGGAATAAATTGGTATGAGGCAAAATAAAACCAAGGAGAAAGAAAATGGTAATTGGTATTACTGGCGGCGTAGGCTGTGGTAAATCAACGGTGTTAAATCTACTGGAAGAAAAATACGGGGCAAAGATTATTGAGGCGGATGCCCTCGGTCATGAAGCACTGAAACCGGGGACGGAGCCTTATCAAAAGATTTGCGATACATTTGGTGTTGACATCACAGGAGAGGATGGACAGATTCTGCGTCCTTTGCTTGCGGATAAAATCTACCAGGATGACAACGGCAGAGAGCGGCTAAATGCCATTGTACATCCCTTTGTGAAAGAACAGATTTGTAAACAATTAAATGAATGGAAGGATGAGCCGGTTGTCTGCTTAGAAACGGCAATTTTATTTGAAACCGGATGTGACACGCTCTGCGATATAATCTGGGCGGTTGTGACAGACAAAGAACTAAGGATTCAGAGGCTTATGGAATCGAGAGGATACTCCCGCGAAAAGACAGAATCCATTATGAGAGTGCAATTATCGGATAAAGAATGGGAAAAACGATGTGATGCACTGCTTGTGAATAATGGAAACCTGCAAAAGCTGCAAGAAAGAATCGAAGAATTACTAGTCAGAAAGACAAATTTGTGATAGAATAATGGATATGTAGAATCTTTGATGAGGGAACAAGGTGAAAATGATGAACGCAGAAGACAATAAGCTTGTATTTGGATTGGATATCGGAACGAGAAGCATTGTGGGAACGGTTGGCTACCGGATTGGTACAGACCGTTTTGTTGTGGTTGCTCAGGAATCCATTGAGCATACGACGCGTGCCGTGATTGATGGACAGATTCACGATATACCGACCGTAGCAGATACGATTTATAAAGTCAAAGAGCGTTTGGAAAAGCGTGTGAGAGAACCTTTATCGGACGTCAGCATTGCGGCTGCCGGAAGAGTGTTAAAGACAAAGCGCGTCAAAGCCCGCTATCAGTTTAATTCAGAGACAAAGGTGACGGAAGACCATATTCGTTCTCTGGATATGATGGGTGTGGAACAGGCTTATGATGAAATAAGAAAAGAGCAGACCGACAGTGGAAAGAAGTTTTTCTGTGTCGGCTATTCGATTGTAAAATATTATTTGAATGGCTACCCGATGGAAATGATTGAGATGCATATGGCAAATTACATCGAGGTAGAGTTGATTGCAACTTTTTTGCCGGAAGAGGTTGTGGATGGCTTGTATTCGGCTGTTGAGCTTGCAGGATTGCATGTGGCAAGTCTGACGCTTGAGCCAATTGCTGCGATTAACATGGCAATTCCGGAAAAATTCCGCCTTTTGAACATTGCGCTTGTGGATGTCGGAGCCGGAACAAGTGATATTTCGATTGTAAAAGATGGAAGTATTATTGCATTTGGCATGATTCCGCTTGCCGGCGATGAAGTGACGGAGGCGATTGCTAAGAAGTATTTGACAGACTTTGAGACTGCAGAGTACATAAAAAGAGCCTGTGAGCGTAAGAAGAGTGTTTCTTTTAAGGACATATTTGGAAGCAAAATTCAGGTAACAAAAGAGGATATTGCACAGATATCTGAAGACGCTGTGAAAAATATTACCAAAAACATTGCCGATCGTATTTTGGAATTGAATGGCGGTCAGTGTGTTAGTGCGGTATTTGTTGTCGGTGGAGGCGGTAAGCATGAGGGATTTACCGAGAGTCTCGCACATTATCTGGGATTGCCAAATGAGCGTGTGGCAATACGTGGTGCAGAGGTACTTTCACAGGTTCAGTTTGAGCAGGAGGGAATCCGCAAAGATTCCACATTAGTGACACCGCTTGGTATTTGCATGACTTATTATGAGCAGAAAAATAACTTTATCCATGTAATGGTAAATGAGCAGCGTGTGAAATTATATGATAATGGCAAGGTATCGGTGTTAGATGCTTGTGTCAGCTATGGTTTTTCCAAAGATAATTTGTTCCCGATTCGCGGCGACAGTATTCATTATACGGTAAATGGTGAAACCCGGGAAAAGAAGGGAAGAGTTGGCGAGGTGGCTGAGATCAAGAAAAATGGCACACTAGTCAGTTTGAATGATAAAGTAGAGGAAAATGATACGATACAGATTCGGCCTTCCACAAAGGGAAGTACTGGAAAATTGTTAATCAAAGAGATTCCGGAGTGCAATGCGGAAATTACCGTGACTTTATTTGGAAGAAAACTGTTATGTCCAAAGTTAGTTGAGGCAAATGGTGAGGTGGTATCCTCGTTTTACGAAGTCAAAAACGGAGACGAAATCTGTACCTATGATTATTATTCCGTTAAGAGATTGTTAGAGTTTGCCGGTATGGATGTTGAAACTTTGGTTCTTTTGAATGGAAGAGAGGCTGGCGCATCAGCAAAAATTGTTGACGGTGATGTAATTACAAAAAGACCGGTTATTAAGCCGGAAGAGCCGGAAAAAACAAGAGAAGAAACGATGCAGGAGCAGATGGATGATGATCCATTGTTGGCACCGTTAAAACCGATGCCGGATTGGATGAGCGATGTCCCGTTCGATACGGCAAAATTAGGAGCGGACGGAGAAGTGATTCCGGGTGCAAAGCAGTTACGGCAGGAGAAAACGATTTCTACACCGGTAGAAGAAGTGACGGGACCTGTATTTGTTACGATAAATGGTGATGTGGTCGAAATGCCACATAAGAAAAATCCGATTTTTGTCGATGTGTTTGATGTATATCCGTTTGATATGACAAAAGCGGGAGGAACGCGTTTAGTAACTCGAATTAATGGTGAAGACAAAGATTTCACAGAGCCTGTTCATGATGGTGATAGGATTGAATTGTTCTGGGAGTCTTAAGGGAGGCTTGGCATGGAAGAAAAAATTAAAGAATTCTGGAAACAAAAACAAGTTGCGTTTTATCACATTTTTTTGGATGTTATGCTTTTGATTTACTGTATTAGTTTTTATTTTGCAGGGAATCAGGTAGTAACTATCCGGTATGTGATTCTTTTTGTATACGCTTTGTTGTGTATTGTGACAGAATTAGTACATAATCGCCATATGCAGAAAAAATATGTTCATTCCAAGCGGATAATTCAGGTAGAAAAAGTGTATTGCTTTTTGCGGCCGGCACTTGGATTGGCGTATTATTATATGGCAGAGACAAAATTAGAGGGAATTATTTTCCTGATACTGTTCCTGATTTATTTCTTTGAGCTTTTTTACAGTGTTGCTCTTGGGAAAAAGGCTCATCGGGTTATTATTTACGTGACTTATATCTGTCTGTATGGTATGATATCCTTTGTTATGCTTGTTGTGTTAGCACAAGATAACTTAAGCCGTGTTACGGTTGGAATTGCTATCCGTGAACTTGTGACGGTATCGGTTGTGCTTGTTTTAATTGTGGTAGTCAGTGAAATGATGTCTCACATGTGGGATTTTTTTGAAAAAGATATTTTCCGCCAGAACCGTGCACTGGAAGATTTAAATAAAGTCAATGATAAGATGAAAGAACAGCAGGAAAAAATCAACCGGGTAAATGAAAAATTAGGAGTTCAAAAAATCGAATTACAGCTTGCAAATAAAAAGATTAACCGTTCGCATGATGAAATGTCGGTGCAGAATGAATTGTCATCCATTATTATATCATCAATCGAGATAAAGGATATGTTAGATAAAATTGTTGATATGATACAGGTTCGATTGGATTTGGATGTTGTTGTAATTGTTTTGGAACAGGATCATGAACTTTATGTTCCGGGAATGGAAGAAGAACAGCGGCGGGTGTATGCCATTTCCTGTGTGTTAGGAGATGAATTCAAAAAGAAGGTGATTGAATCCATTGAACATACGGATATGTCAGAGATTCTCCGCATGACTCAGACTTATATACAAAATAATGTTACGGATTCTGTGCAGTTATTTACTAAATTAGAGGGTAAACAGGAACTTCCATCGGTGGTATGCCTGCCAATCCGAAATCAGGAAGAAAGACTTGGCACACTGTTTGTTGGAAAGAACAAAGAAAATACCTTTATGGACAGCCGTGCGTTCTATGAGAATATTGCCAGCCAGATTAGTATTGGTGTTGCCAATGCACGTCTTTATGCGAAGATGAATGATATGGCAATCCGAGATGGTTTGACAAGAATTTATAACCGCAGACACTTGACGGAGCTATTAAGAAAGTATTTGGCGGAAGCTATGACGAAAAAAGTGCCGGTTTCACTTGCACTTTTTGATATTGATAAATTTAAAATGGTGAATGACACCTATGGACATCAGTGCGGTGACGAAGTGATTCGTTATGTGGCTTCGTTACTAAATCGTGGAGCACTCAAGCATGGCGGTATTGCCGGACGCTATGGCGGTGAGGAATTTGTTGTAGCATTCTTTGAAAAAGATTTGGATGAAACGTATCATATCGTTGAGGACATTCATAATCAGATTCGGAGTGAGGAAGTTGTTTACGAAGGAAAACATATTTCAGTTCGTGCCAGCGTTGGTGTGGCAAGTTATCCGCAGACTTGCGCCAATCCGGGAGAACTTTTGACAAGAGCAGACTGGGCGATGTATCATTCCAAAAAGAATGGACGTGACCGGATTACAATTGACAGTGAGAAGATAAGTTCTCAGATGTAATATAAAATGAGACAAATTGAGGTGGAAACACATGCAGTTATATAGTATTGCCAGCGGAAGCAGTGGCAATTGTATTTATGTCGGTGGCGAAGAAGCCCGGATTTTAATTGATGCAGGGATTAGCATGAAACGGATTCGGGAGGGCTTAATGGAGGAAAATTTTCCGATAGAAAACCTTCATGCCATTTTTATTACACATGAGCATACCGATCATATTTGTGGTTTAGGACCGGTACTGCGCAAGTACCAGATTCCTGTTTATGCTACGAAGGAAACGATTGAGGCAATATGGGAAAAAGGTGATATGAAAGGTGTTTCCGAAGATTTGTTCCATGCGGTTGTGCCGGAAAAGGCGGTTTCGATTGAAGATATGGAGATTATGCCGGTTAGAATTTCCCACGATGCGGCAAATCCCGTTTGTTATACGGTGCAGTCAGAATCGAAAAAAATCGGAGTTGCAACCGATATGGGCTGCTTTTCCAATGAAATCGTAGACCATTTGAAAGACTGCGATTCCCTGCTTTTAGAGGCAAACCATGATATTAACCTGTTGCAGGTTGGCAGTTATCCGTACTCACTTAAAATGAGGATTCTCGGTGAAAAGGGGCATTTGAGCAACGATGCCTCGGCAAGACTGATTGAAAAAGTGCTGCATCCCGGTTTGCAGCATATTTTACTGGGTCATTTGAGCAAGGAAAATAATTTTCCGGAACTTGCCTATCAGACCGTAAGTTATGAATTGGAACAAAACCCAGTTTGGAAAAAGATGGATACAGAGTTGTTAGTGGCAGACCGTATGGCGCCGACAAAACTGTTGACGATACAATAATTATGAAATAGAAAACTATTTCAGAATGGAGGAAGAAATGAAAAAGACAATAATTACCGTAGTAGGAAAGGACAGCGTAGGCATTATTGCAAAAGTATGTACTTACTTAGCAGAAAACGACATCAATATTTTAGATATTTCTCAGACAATTGTAGATGGATATTTTAATATGATGATGATTGTTGACTTTGCAAAGCTTACAAAATCCTTCGTGGATGCTTCCGAAGAGTTGGAAAATTTGGGCGAAGAAATCGGCTGCGTAATCCGTGTACAGAGGGAAGAGATTTTTGACAAGATGCATCGCTTATAAGGATTAGATTACGGAGGCTTAACTATGATAAATATAAATGAAGTCATTGAAACAAATAAAATGATTGATAAAGAAAATCTGGATGTGCGTACGATTACTCTTGGTATCAGCCTTTTGGATTGTATTGATTCGGATTTGAATAAACTTTGTGACAACGTATATAAAAAGATTACGACGATGGCAAAAGATCTGGTTGCAACCGGAGAAGAAATTGGCAAAGAATTTGGAATTCCGATTGTAAACAAACGAATTTCCGTTACACCAATTGCTTTGATTGGTGGCTCTGCGTGCAAGACACCGGATGATTTTGTTAAGATTGCACAGACACTTGACCGTGCAGCAAAAACAGTAGGTGTAAACTTTATCGGCGGCTATACGGCACTGGTATCGAAAAAGATGACGCAGGCAGATAAAAACCTGATTTTATCGATTCCAAAAGCACTTGCAACAACAGAATATATCTGTAGCTCAGTAAATGTCGGTTCTACAAAGACAGGACTTGATATGGATGCGATTCTTTTGATGGGTAAAGTTGTGAAAGAGACAGCGGTACTCACAAAAGATAATGATTCCATCGGCTGTGCTAAGTTGGTTGTCTTTTGTAATGCGCCGGATGATAATCCGTTTATGGCGGGCGCATTCCACGGCGTAACAGAAGGGGATGCCGTAATTAATGTTGGTGTCAGCGGACCCGGTGTTGTAAAAACGGCACTGGATAAAGTAAAAGGAAAAGATTTTAGTACCGTTTGTGAGACAATTAAAAAGACAGCATTTAAGATTACGCGTGTTGGACAGTTAGTTGCTCATGAAGCATCCAAACGTCTTGGGGTTCCATTTGGCATTATCGATTTGTCGTTAGCACCGACACCGGCAGTTGGAGACAGTATTGCAGAGATTTTTGAATCCCTTGGATTAGAGCGTGCCGGAGCACCAGGTACAACAGCAGCGCTTGCAATGCTTAACGACCAAGTGAAAAAGGGAGGCGTTATGGCATCATCTTATGTCGGCGGTTTAAGTGGTGCTTTTATTCCGGTCAGCGAGGATCAGGGAATGATTGATGCTGTAACCGAGGGTGCATTGACACTTGAAAAACTTGAAGCAATGACGTGCGTCTGCTCCGTTGGTCTGGATATGATTGCAATTCCGGGAGATACGAAAGAAACAACGATTGCCGGTATCATTGCGGATGAGATGGCGATTGGTATGGTAAATCAGAAGACGACAGCTGTTCGTCTGATTCCGGTACAGGGTAAAGATGTTGGTGACCAGGCAGAATTTGGCGGACTTTTAGGATATGCACCGATTATGCCGGTAAATCCGTTTGGATGCGATGATTTTGTAACCAGAACCGGCCGAATTCCGGCACCAATTCATAGTTTTAAAAATTAAGGAATATTGGCAGGTGGTGAATCATAATGGAAAAGTTTCAAATTATGGGTAAAAAACTGGAACATCATGGACATATTTTGGATTTTTATACTTACGAACTCAAAGTGCCAAATGGCAATACAGCTTACTGGGATGTGTTGGAGCACAAAGGGGCTTCCGCCATTATTCCGGTGGATGAGGATGGAAAAATCATTTTAGTACGACAGTACCGCGGTGCAATTGACGATTTGCTGTTAGAAATCCCGGCAGGAGGAAGAGATTCTTTGGAGGAAGATTTTCTTGTCTGTGCAGCGAGAGAGTTAGAAGAGGAAATCGGGTATCGTTCGGATGAGATTCATCATTTGGTGGATTATCACTCAGCTGCTGCCTATACAAGTGAAAAAATTGCGATTTACTATACGGAAAAGTTAATTCCATCGAAGCAGCATTTGGATGAAAATGAATTTGTTCAGATTGAACGCTATTCGCTGGAAGAATTAAATGAGATGATTTTTGATGGCCGGATTACAGATGGAAAAACCATTGCCGGTATTATGGCATATCAGATGTTAAAACATAAGAATCAGGAATAATACAGGCTTTGTCCACATACCTTGTAAAAGGCGCTGCCTGAGAGGAGTGGACATATGTATAAACATCATCGAACAAATCACAGCCGATTGTTAGATAGAGAATTTCTGCAAAAGATAAGTCTCTGTTTTCTAATCGGCTTTTTGTGTGGGGCTGTTTTTTATTACTGTTTTCAAAATTCATTTCGTGAAATTTTACAGGCAACTTTAGAAAATAATACAAAGACATGGACAAAAGAAACCGCGTTTTTTCCGGAATGGTTTCGTTCTTTGTGGAATCATGGAAAGTATTTTGCCTTAATATGGCTTTTAGCAATAAGTCCGGCAGGACCGGTGAGTCAGAAGATATTTGTCGTTTATACCGGAATAAGAAACGGTTTTTTATTTGTCTTTTTTTTATATGCAAAAAGTGCATTTGGCATCATTGTCTACTTTGCCAGTCTGATTCCACAGGTCTTTTTACTGGCGCCGTTATATCTTTTCTTGTTTTATGCGACAACAGAAAACAGGCAGCCAAAGCGAGGAAAAATCACAATTGTTCTTATGATTTTTGCTTTTTTAACTGCCTGTCTGATTGAAGTTAAATGTAATTTGCCGCTGATGAAGAAAATCTTATAAGTGGCTTGCAATTTTATCAATTAAGCGCTCGGTTTCATCCCATCCAAGACAAGGGTCTGTGATGGATTTTCCGTATTCGTGCTCATTGACTTTCTGGCTGCCCGGAAGCAGATAACTTTCTACCATAACACCCTTAACTAATTCGGCGATAGCAGGATTTACCAAACGGCTGTGCAGCACTTCATCCACGATTCTAGGCTGCTCATAGTGTTTTTTGCCGGAATTGGAATGGTTGGCATCAACAATACATGCCGGGTTGTGCAGGTTGAGAAGTGAATATTTCTCATGCAGACGTTCCAAATCTTCATAGTGATAGTTTGGAATATTCTGTCCATGTTTGTTTACGGCACCGCGAAGAATAGTGTGTGCCAATGGATTTCCGTCTGTTGTTACCTCGTGTCCACGATACAGGAAAGTATGTGAGGACTGGGCCGCAATACAGGAATTTAACATAACGGAAAAATCACCACTGGTTGGATTTTTCATACCTGCCGGAACATCCATGCCGCTGACGGTCATACGGTGCTGCTGGTCTTCCACAGAGCGGGCACCAACGGCTACATAAGACAAAATATCACTGATGTATGGCCAGTTTTCCGGATAGAGCATTTCATCGGCAGAGAAAAGGCCGGTTTCAGAAATCGCACGAAGGTGCATCTTTCTCATGGCAATCAAGCCCTCCATAAAGTCAGGTGCTTTTTCCGGATCAGGCTGGTGAACGATTCCTTTGTAACCCTCGCCGGTAGTTCTTGGTTTGTTTGTATAAATTCGTGGAACAATCAGAATTTTTTCTTCTACTTTTTCCTGCATTTTTGCAAGGCGGGTAATATATTCACAGACAGAATCTTCATGGTCAGCAGAACATGGCCCGATAATCAACAAAAATTTGTCCGATTCACCTGTAATAATTGCGCGGATTTGTGCATCGCGAATTTCTTTTTGTGCTTTCTGCTCCGGTGTCAGGGAGTACAATTCCTGAAGCACTTCCGGAGAGATCACTTCTTTTCTATAATGGAAACTCATTTTCTCATTCTCCTTTGCATCTTTTCACTCTCGTGTATTCTACTCCTTTTTTATGGAAGTGTCAATTGTTCATAATTTCGTAACATTTACATTGTATAGTATGTGGGTATGGGTTTGATTAAGTGAGCCCTTATGGTGAATGAACATAAAGGAGGTTCAAACGTTGATTAAAGTAGAACATCTGGTAAAGCGTTATGGTAATCGAAATGTAGTGGATGACCTGACTTTTACCGTTGAAAAAGGACAGATTGTTGGCTTCTTAGGACCAAATGGTGCCGGAAAATCAACAACAATGAACATGATTACCGGTTACATCTCTGCGACAGAGGGCACGATTGAGATAGATGGTGTAGACATATTTGATGAGCCGGAGAAAGCGAAGAAAAAAATCGGATATCTTCCGGAGATGCCGCCGCTTTATCCGGATATGCTTGTTAGAGAGTACTTAAGTTTTGTCTGTGATATAAAGAAAGTAAAAAGAGATAAGAAGGATGCTATGATTTCTAAAGTCATGCGCCGTGCGAAAATTACGGATGTATCGGAGCGTCTGATTAAAAACTTATCCAAAGGTTACAAACAGCGTGTGGGAATTGCCGGCGCGATGGTTGGCGACCCGGAAATCCTTATTTTTGATGAACCGACGGTTGGACTTGACCCAAAACAGATTTTGGAAATCCGCGATTTGATTCGTGACTTGAGCGAGAAGCATACGATTTTGTTAAGTTCCCATATCATGCAGGAAGTTAGTGCGGTATGTAATGAGATTATCATTATCAATGAAGGTAAGATGATTGTCAAAGATAAACCGGAAAACATTTCCGCACACATTGAGCAGACGCATGAACTGACGATGGAGATTAAGGGAAATAAAGAATTAGTCCGCAGTATTTTATCGGGCATTGAACATATTACAGAATATAAAGTGACCGATTCTGAAGACGATGAAATCTGTAAAGCTATGGTTATTTCTGAGGCAGATTCGGATATCCGTGAGACGGTCTTTTATGCGTTGGCTGAGAATAAATGTGCTATTTTAGAAATGCATACGAAGGAGCCTTCTCTTGAGGAAACCTTCATTCGCCTGACCGGAAATGGCAGCCGTCAGATGGCGGAGCGAAACAGCCGCAGAAGAAAAAAGGAGGGAAAATAAGATGAGAGCGATTTATAAAAAGGAATTAAAGTCCTATTTTACATCTGCCATTGCGTGGGTGTTTCTGGCGTTTTTCTTGGTGCTGACCGGATTGTTTTTCTTCCTGTATAATTTGTCCGGTGGTTCGCTGAACTTTTCTACCGTTTATGGAGCCATTGAGATTTTCTTTATTCTGCTCCTGATTCCGGTACTTACGATGAAAAGTATGGCGGACGAGAAACATCAGAAAACGGACCAGTTGTTATATACGTCACCAATTTCGATTAATAAAGTCGTACTTGGAAAATATTTAGCGTTAGTTACATTATTTGCAATTGGTCTTTTGATTGTGTCACTTTATCCGATTATTTTACAGAATTTAGTGCGCAGCGTAGCAGAAGAGGGAAGTACTTCTTACACGGTAAATTATGCGGTTGCTTATGGCAGCACGCTTGGCTTCTTTTTGATGGGATGTGCTTACATTGCCATTGGCGTGTTTGTTTCTTCTTTGACGGAGAGTCAGGTGATTGCAGCCGTTGCTATTGGTGTTATCAATATTTTCACGATGCTGATGACAAGTCTTGCAAATATGCTTCCATCCAGTAAAATTTTTATGGTATGTTTCTTCGCAGCCTTAATTGTTTTGCTGGCATTTGCCTTGAATTTTTGGATTCATAACAAATGGGTTTCGGCGCTTGTTGGACTTGTGGCTGAAATTGTCCTGTTTGTTTTGTATTTCTTTTTCTCATCCCATTTTGATGGTTTGCTGTACAACGTGTTAAGTGCGATTTCATTTACGGACCGGTACACAAACTTCACATATGGTATTTTGGATGTGAGCGCGATGTTATATTATGTGAGTGTTAGTTTTCTGTTTGTATTCTTTACGATTCAGAGAATTAAGAAACAACGCTATAATTAGGATGCGTGGAAAAGGAGGATATCATGAGCAGGAATAAAAATGAAAAGAAAAAATTTGCAAGCCGTAAATTTAAGATGGGAAGTTTTCAGACAATTACGATGGTAATTGTGCTTGCCGTAGTAGTGCTTGTTAATGTTGTAATTGCCAGAATGAACTGGTCAAAAGATATGAACTCGGATTATTTGTATTCCCTGTCATCCGATACGATTTCGTATGTCAAAGGATTAAAGGATGACATTACCATTTATTATTTGGTGGAAGATGGACATGAGGCACAGACGAGTTCTTATACAAAGACGATTAATGTCGAGAATATCATTAAACTTTACGATGGTTTGGGAACGGTGAAGGTTGAGAAGAAGAACCCGGTTCTTTATCCGAACTTTGCGAAAAAATACACAAGCGAGAGTGTGCAGGATAATGACATGATTGTGGTGAATAACAAAAACGGAAAATCACAGTATTTGTCATTTCAGAGTGATATGATTGAAATGACGTATGACACTTCTTCCGGTTCTATGGAGCAGGTTCCAAAATCCTTGAAGTTAGAGTCGGCAGTTACGTCGGCAATTCAGAAAGTAACATTAAAAAATACAAAGAAAGTTTACGTGGGCGGCGGTCACAGCATGCAGTCCTTAAATGATGACTTTACAGAACTTCTCTCGAAAAACGGATTGGAGAAGGAAGACTTTGATTTGACGAAAAATACAAAAGTGCCGGATGACTGCAGCTTGCTTATTTTGTACAGTCCTGCTGCCGATATTACAGAAAACGAGTATAAGTATCTGAGTACTTACTTGAAAAATGGCGGAAAGGCAATCTTTTTGCTGAATTATACAGTGGATACACCGTACTACAATAAGCTGTTAAAAGATTACGGCATTAATGTCCAGTCCGGTTATGTACTTGATCCGGATAATTACTTTGCTTCTTATGGAAGCAGTGCCTATATGCTTTTGACACCGCAGGTAAGTAAAGACAGTGATTTGACATCGGATTTGAGCACAAAAGACGTTCTTTCCTGGTACAGTAAAGGAATGACGGCAGATAAGAAAGTGCGAAGCACATTGACTGTTCAATCGGTTTTGACGACATCGGATAAATCCTATGCACGCAAAATCAGTGATAAAGAAGATACACAGGATTTGGAGAAAAAAGACAGTGACCAGGCAGGACCTTTCAGTGTAGCGATGACCGCAGAAGATAAATATGCGGAAAATACAAAGGGTGAAGGCCATGCAACGAAGATTTTTGCGATTGGTTCCGTTGCCTTTATGGATGTGCCAAACAGCAGTTATGGCTCAACAACAAGTATTATCGGTACCCAGATGGCAGAGCAGTACAATAACCGTGCAATTTTAGTAAACGCCCTGAAGTGGCTTGTCGGTGATGGCGGAGATGAGATTAAAGTATTAAATATTCCGGATCGCTCCCTCTTAGAAGAGACAGTACAGTTAAACTCCGGTGATATTACCTTTTGGACAGCTTTGCTTGTTGTAGTTCTTCCACTTGCCCTGCTGCTTTGCGGATTCCTGATTTGGAACCGAAGGAGGAAAAAATAATGTCAAGTAAGAAAAAGAATGCCATTACGATGATTGCCCTTGTGGTGGTACTGATTATTTGTTTGGTCCTTTATTTTGTGATTCCACGCGGTAAATCATCAGACAAAGATGCAGACAGCAGTTCGACAAGTGAATCGAACTCAACGGATTCCGGTTCGGACAATGCCAAAATTACATTGGATACCATTACGTCTGATAACATTTCTTCGATTACCTTGACAAAGAAAGGTAAACAGGCGTGGAAACTTTCCCAGAAGAAAAAGGGGACATGGAAGATTGACGGAAAAGAAAGTGCTCCGGTATCGGATGAGACGATATCTTCTATGGTAAAAAATGTTAATCCTGTGAAAGCAACACAGAAGTTTTCAGCTAAATCCGGAAATCTTTCCGACTACGGTTTGAAAACACCGGCATTTACAGTTGCGATTGAGACAAAAGACGGCGCTTCCTATCAGTATCAGATTGGAAGTGAGGTGCCAAAATCAGATATGGGCTACTACGCAAAATGTTCAGGACATGATGAAATTTACTGCTTGAATACCGCGATGATTACGGCATTTAACGTAGATGAGATTAGTTTCATCAAGATGGATACACTACCTGAAATTGATGATGATTATTTGACTGCATTTTCTGTAAAGAATAAAAAAGGCAATGATTTTGCAGCAAAAAAGGTGACGGATGCAGAAAAAGTTGATTTTTACTCTAATTGGAATATTACGGCACCGTATGCGAAACCACTGGCAACCAGTCAGTCGGAGTGGAGTTCAGTGCTTGGTTACTTTACGGTTCTGAAATATGAGAAAATGGTGGAGTATGACTGCAAGAACCTTAAGAAATACGGACTGGATTCGCCAAATTCTGCGATTACGGTAGATTTCTACCAGCCAAAGGATGGTTATACACCGACAGCTACGGCAACACCAAATGCTATGGTGTCCGATTCGTCTTCGTCCTCATCCTCTTCGGATGCTTCCTATATCATTCCGGAGAACAAAAGAATGTATAAGTCGTTAAATCTTTTGATTGGGAAAAAGACAAAAGATTCGTATTACGTCTGTGAAAAAGGAAGCCGGAATGTGTATACGATGAGTTCGGACACGATTGAAAAGATTACAAAACTTGATGCCTATACCAATATGGACCACTGTGTGTATTCTGTACTTGCGACAAGCATAAAAGGATATGATGTCACATACGGCAATACAACACTTTCTGTAACACGTAAAACCGTGAAAAAGGATACTTCAAAGACAACTGCAACACCGACTGCTGCGACAACCGAAAGCGGAACTGCAGTTAATAATGCAACGGATAGCAGTGTGAAGAATATCTGGACATTAAATGGCAAGAAGATTTCAGATGATGACGAGAGAGACTTCTTATCGCCGTATTCACTTGCTTATCTGCTTGAGTATTCCGGAAAAGCGGATAATAAAGTAAAACCAAAGAGCAGTAAGCCGGTCCTCACAATTGTGTACCACGAGAATAACCGTGATGTAACTGTTCGTTACCTGCCTTATGACGGAATTAACTTTTACCGGGTAGAGAAAAACGGCATGGATTATTTCCTTGTCGATAAATTGTCGGTAGACGATATCATTAAAAAATTTAAAGGCATTGAAAAACTGGCAAAATGATAAGATTCATAAAAAGCACTTGAAAAATGTTCAGGTGCTTTTTATAATGGAAGAAAAGCAAAAAGTTAGAAAGAGAGACAAAGAGCAATGATGGATATCAAAACGTATTTATATAATACTTTGACAAAGTCAGTGGATGAGTTTGTGCCAAACGAAGAAGGAAAAGTTGCGATGTATACCTGTGGACCGACGGTGTACCATTTTGCACACATTGGAAATCTTCGCAGTTACATTATGGAAGATGTACTTGAAAAATACCTGCGTTATGTTGGCTACGATGTAAAACGCGTCATGAATATTACGGATGTCGGACATTTGACAAGTGACGGTGATACCGGGGAAGACAAGATGCTAAAGGGAGCGAAAAGAGAGCATAAGACAGTTATGGATATCGCCCGCTTTTACACGGATGCATTCATGGCTGACTGCGAAAAGTTGAGCATCAAACGTCCGGATGTTGTAGAACCTGCGACAAACTGTATTCCGGAATTTATTCACATGATTGAGGTGCTCTTGGAAAAAGGATATGCTTATATTGCAGGAGAGAATGTGTACTTTGATACCTCAAAATTGGATAATTATTATGTTTTATCTTCTCAGAATGAAGAGGATTTGCAGGTTGGTGTCCGCGAGGATGTTGAAGAAGATACAAATAAGAGAAATAAGACAGACTTTGTTCTTTGGTTTACCAAATCGAAGTTTGATAATCAGGAATTGAAGTGGAACAGCCCTTGGGGTGTTGGTTATCCGGGATGGCATATTGAGTGCTCCTGCATTAGTATGAAACATTTGGGAGAATATATGGATATTCACTGTGGTGGTGTCGATAACATTTTTCCTCACCATACGAATGAGATTGCCCAGAGCGAGGCCTATATCGGTCATAAGTGGTGTAATTACTGGTTCCATGTCAATCATTTAAATACGAAGAATGGGAAAATGAGTAAGTCAAAGGGTGAATTTTTGACAGTTTCTCTTTTAGAGGAAAAAGGATATAATCCGATGGCATACCGTTTCTTCTGTTTACAGTCACATTACCGCAAGCCGCTTGAATTTTCGTGGGATGCACTGGATAATGTAGTAAGTGCGTATGATAAGTTAGTAAAGAGAATTGCCAATCTATCAACAGATGGAGAAGTGGATACGGCTGCGTGCGAAGAATGGAAGATGAAATTTGCAGAGGCACTTTCTCATGATATTAACACCAGTTCGGCAATTACTGTTTTATATGATATGTTAAAGGCAGAACTTTCGGATGCTTCGAAACGTGTGTTAGTGCAGAGCATGGATGAAGTACTTTCTTTGCAGCTAGAGAAAGCGTGGGAAGAAAAAGAGGCAGATGTGGACGATGAACTGGCTTCTTATGTTGAGAAAAAAATAGAAGAGAGAAAAGAAGCAAAAAAAGCAAAAGATTTCGCAAAAGCTGATGTAATCCGCGAGGAATTGCTGGCAAAAGGGATTGTGTTAAAAGATACCAGAGAAGGTACTTTCTGGGAAAAACAGTGATAGGAAAGGATGGATGATATGAAAAGGAAATTAGTGAGTCTTTTCTTGAGTCTTTCGCTTATGGTTGTAAGTGTGACGGGATGTCAGTCAGATTCTGTTACGGAGGAGACCAAAAAAGAAGTGCAGACAAAGAAAAGCCAGGTGTTATCGTTATACAAGGAAATTGAGACGATGATTCAGAAAAATCACATTGAGGCAGATGCTGATTTTGCAAAGATGAAAGATAAACTTACGTCGATGTCAAAAAAGGTAGATGAAAAGATTGAGGATACGACAGAAGAGGATGCAAAACAAGCCATCACAGAGTTAAAGCGATTAGAAACAAATTTGCAGCAAACAAAGAAAAATGTCGAGGCACACATAGCAAAATAAAAAATCAAAAAAAAAGGGGCATATCAAAGGATATGCCTCTTTTTGAAATCGGAGATCAGTCTTTATCACCTAATTCTAAGTAAAAGTTAAGAAAGTCAGTGCGTTTTTCCTTTGTTGCCGCAATCGCAGAACGCGGGTGACGGTTCATCTGACCGGTCAAAAGATAGGGAATGTTATATCCCCAGACAACACCGGACTCTTTTAAGGGCACGATATGTTTTTCCAAAAACTTAAGAAGCGGAATAATATCATACTTAGGATTTTTCAAAAATCCTAACAACTGCTCGCTGGCACAGTTTCCGGCACCGCGGCCCATGCCGTTTACAGTGGCGTCTAAGTAGCTGACACCCCTAGTAAGAGCGGTGATTGTGTTGGCAAAGGCTAACTGCTGGTTGTTATGTGCATGTATACCGGTAAATTTACCAGTATTTTCAGCTGCCTCCAAATATTGGTCAGATAAGTCATCAATCTGCTCCATATAGAGAGAGCCGTAACTGTCTACTAAGTAAATACCATCGACTTCGCTTTCTCCAATCAGCTGCAGTGCTTCTGTGATTTCTGATTCCTTTGCGTTGGAAATCGCCATAATGTTAATCGTTGTTTCGTAGCCCATATTTTTGCAGTGTCTTACCATATCAAGAGCTGCCGGAATGGTATTGATGTATGTTGCAATACGAACCAGATCAATGACACTTTCCTCACGTGGGATAATGTCACGTTTGTAATTGCATCGGCCAACGTCTGCCATAACAGCAATTTTCATATCCGTATCGTTGTCACCAACGATGTTGCGAAGGTCAGCCTCTTCACAGAATTTCCATGGTCCGAAATCTTTCGGGTCAAAAATATCTTTGGATGCTTTATAGCCAAATTCCATATAATCTATGCCAGCTGCAACATTCGCAGCGTATAAATCACGTACAAAATCTTCCGTAAAACGGAAATCATTCACAAGTCCTCCATCCCGAAGAGTAGCATCTACCACTTTAATATCCGGGCGATAAGAAAGCAAAGAACCTCTTTTCTTTGACATTTTCGTGTACCTCCTTTGTAATTTTATCTTTCCTGCCTATTGTATCAGAAAATTCATAGAAAGAAAAGGATTTCTTATTGCTATTTTTTCAAATACAAGGTAAAATATATTGTTGTAACATCCAATAACAGATGTTGAGAAAGCATAGGAATATGGAGGATGATGAGATTGAAAAAATGGATTGCTTTATGGAGTGCACTATTGATGATGATAAGCATTCTGCCGGTGATGCCGGTTTCGGCAGAAGAAGTTTCGGCACTTGAGCAGGCAAAACTTTGTATTGATACTATATTGACTGCTGCACCTGCGCCGGAAGATTACACATTTTCGGAAGAACTGGCAGATGAAGTGGATAAATTAGGAAAATTACTTCAAACGGGGCTTAGCACATCTGAGATTGACACATTGGATGCGTATGTTGCCACAAAGACGACATCGGAGGTACCGGGAGAGGATGAGACAACAACAGAGACCGTTACCCGTTATCAGTCCGTGCAGAAATTCTATCAGGATTATGCCGATGCACAGAATGCGGCATTAGAGGAACTGGCAGCACCGATTCATACAGCAGTAGATGCCATGTTAGCAAGGCCTTTAACAAGAGAAAATTATAAGACGGCAAGTGAGAGTTATGCAAATGCTTCTGCTCACATAAAAGCGGCAGTGGATGCGGATGATGTGAATGCACTGAATCAGATTCGCGAACTTTTGGAACTGGTAGACAGTGCAGATCGCGCATTTTTACGAATTGAAATGCTAAAGGCAGATGCTTCTGCCGGTGATTATAACTTATTTTTAGAAGATGTTCAGTCCGCAAAAACAGCCTATGGATTGTATGAAAGTAAATTTGCGGAACTCCGCCGTTATACAAAATATGCAGACTGTTTAATCAAAGCAATGAAAAATTCCTTGTTTGAAAATTACGAGAAATATGAAAAAGCAAATATTATCGCAGACGTTGAGCAGGCATATGATGATTTAGGTGTCTATGATGTTCTTGACGATACCGTAAAAGAAAAACTGGATGTATTGCAGGATGCAGTAGATGCCGGTGCGGCCAGCAATTTTTCACTTTCGGTTTACGACTATTACCGTGGAGAGGCAATTCAGTATGTGCTGACTCAGTACCGCAACATTGAGACCTTTGAGGAAATGATTGCATTGACCTCAGAAACGCCGAAGAATAAAACAGAACTTACCGCGGCACTTCGTGCTTACCGCTACTACAATCAGGAACTTACTGCGGATGAGCAGGATTTGGTGGCACCTGAACTTGTGAAAAAGATGAACAATGCCGTATTGTTAAATACAAACTGTGAGGAAGTAAAAAAACAGATTACAGATATTGGTACGGCAGCGTCGGATGATGAATTTGAAGATTTCACCAAACGTTATGAGCAGGCATACAAATCCTATCGTTTATTTGTTAATTCTTACAGCGGAATTTGTGATATATCGGATTTGATTTCGAATCTGTCAACACTGGATGAAGCAACCGACCGTTTGGAAATGCTTAAAAGTATTCGACAGATTGAAGAGACGGAAGATGCTTTAATGTGTTCGAAGAAATTGCAGATTGAGAGTCTTTTAAATGCATATGCGTCTTTGGATGAGGACAAACAGGCAGCTATTTATAATATTGATTCTCTTCGTGAGATTAATGCCGATGTACAGGTGGCAAGTGCCCTGCGTATTCAGGTTGATACACTCCGGAGCGGAGAGGGCGGTTATTCTCTGTTAGATGAGGATACGGTGAAAAAACTCCGCGCAGACTACGAGCAGATGACGGATCGTCAGAAGAGATATTTTGGAAGCTCTTATTTGAATCAGTTAGAGGCTATTGAGAGGCAGTTAGATGCAGAAAATATGAATGCAGCACTCCGTGTATCCTCATTGATTAATCAGATTGGTACAGTGAATGCAAAGGCAAAGGACCGCATTGAGAGTGCAAGAAAGGCCTATGATGCGCTCAGTGAGGCACAGAAAGCTTATGTGGCAAATTTGACTACATTGGAAACAGCGGAGACGTCACTTTCAAAATTGGAGTTCTCCATTGCGAAAGCGACAGTATCTTCCCTTGGAAGCTATCGTTACAGCGGAACTGCTCTGACCCCTTCGTTTACTGTTTCGTTAAATGGAGTTAAGCTTGTGCAGGATTTGGATTATTCCGTAACCTACTTATCAAACAAAAATGTTGGTACTGCAAAAGTAGTGATTTGTGGCAAAGGTGTTTATACAAATTCACTTACGAAAACCTTTACCATTCGTCCGGAGACAATGGCAAGTGCGGTAATTACTGGATGTAAAGCAAAATACAGTTATACCGGAAAACAGGTGAAACCTTTGATTCAGGTTGTTTGGAATGGTAAGATTTTGAGGAACAATACCGATTATACATTACTTTATAAAAACAATAAAAAACGTGGATCTGCCGGCATTGTTGTCACTGGAAAGGGCAATTATTCCGGTACATTGACGGCTTCCTTTACGATTGTCCGTGCCTCTGTGAAAAAAGCAAGTGTTACCGGCTTGAAAGCAGTTTATGCACGTACCGGTAAGGCTGTTAAGCCGAAAGTAACGGTAAAACTTGGCGGAAAGAAGTTAAAGAAAAAAAGAGATTACATTCTTTCCTATCGGAAAAACAAGAAAAAAGGTACGGCACTTCTTTATGTAAAAGGTGTTGGCAATTATTCCGGTACGAAAAAAATGAAATTTAAGATTCGTTGACCGATAGTACAAAAGATGGTACAATGAATTTTGATATGCACAATATATAGGAGGAATTTCAAAGATGGATTACAAAAAAGCAGGAGTTGACATTGAGGCAGGTTATAAGGCAGTATCGCTGATGAAAGAGCACATTGCATCGACTATGAGACCGGAAGTATTGACGGATATCGGTGGTTTTTCAGGTGCATTTTCGATGAAAAAGTTTGTTGGCATGGAAGAACCAACATTGGTTTCCGGCACAGATGGTGTAGGAACAAAACTTAAATTGGCTTTTATTTTGGATAAGCATGATACAATTGGTATTGACTGTGTGGCAATGTGTGTAAATGATATTGCATGTGCCGGTGGTGAACCGCTGTTTTTCTTGGATTATATTGCATGTGGTAAAAATGAACCGGAAAAAATTGCGAAAATTGTAAGTGGTGTAGCAGACGGATGCCGTCAGGCAGATTCCGCACTGATTGGTGGAGAGACAGCTGAGATGCCTGGCTTTTATCCGATTGACGAGTATGATTTGGCAGGATTTTCTGTTGGTATCGTAGATAAAAAAGATATGATTACCGGCAAAGATTTGAAAGCCGGCGATGTTTTAGTAGGTATGGCTTCTTCCGGTATTCACAGTAATGGTTATTCACTGGTCCGCAGTGTATTTTCCATGAAGGAAGAAACATTAAACCAGAAATATGAGTCTCTTGAAAGTGACTTGACTTTGGGTGAGACACTTCTTACTCCGACAAAGATTTATGTCAAAGCACTCCGTCAGATTAAAGAGGCAGGCGTGCGGATTAAAGCATGCAGCCATATCACAGGTGGTGGATTCTATGAGAACATTCCTAGAATGTTAAAAGAGGGAACTCATGCAAAAATTAAGAAAGATAGTTTTGTGATTCCGCCTATTTTCAAAATGCTGGCATCCGATGGCTCGATTGCAGAAGAGGCAATGTTTAATACATATAACATGGGTGTTGGTATGATTACAGCAGTAGATAAGCAGGACGTAGATAAAACCGTTGAGGCAATCAAAGCAGCCGGAGAGACACCTTATATCATGGGTGAAATCGTAGATGGCGAGAAAGGAATTACGTTATGCTAAGAGCAGCCGTTTGTGTATCCGGTGGCGGAACAAATCTTCAGGCAATTATTGATGCAGCAGCGGCGGGCACGATTACAAATACGGAGCTTGCACTTGTTATCAGTAATAAGCCGGGAGCGTATGCCTTAGAGCGTGCGAAAAAGGCAGGAATTTCTTCTGAAGTCCTTGTTCCCAAAGATTATGAGAATCGAAACGCTTTTGGAGAAGCACTGATTCGTTGTTTAAATGACAAACAGATTGATTTAGTTGTATTAGCCGGGTATCTTGTGATTTTGCCGGAGAATTTTGTAAAAGCGTTTGAGGGACGTATTATAAATATTCATCCGTCTTTGATTCCGTCGCATTGCGGTGCCGGATATTATGGCCTTAAGGTACATGAAAGTGTTTTGGCAAGAGGAAATAAAGTGACGGGGGCAACGGTTCATTTTGTTGATGAGGGAACTGACAGTGGCCCGATTATTTTACAAAAAGCAGTAGAAGTGCTTGATGATGACACGCCGGAAGTATTGCAAAAGCGTGTGATGGAACAGGCAGAATGGAAAATTCTTCCGGAAGCAATTGATTTAATTGCCAATGGTAAATTAGAAATTGTGGATGGAATTGTAAAACGTAAATAACAGTTAGGAGGATATCTCGTGAAAGTTCTTATTGTAGGAAGCGGTGGCCGTGAACATGCCATTGCAGCAAGTGTAGCAAAAAGTAATCAAGTGGAAAAAATATATTGTGCGCCGGGAAATGCCGGAATCGGACAGATTGCAGAATGTGTTGATATTACCGCAATGGAATTTGACAAACTGGCTGATTTTGCAGAAAAAAATCAGATTGATTTGACGATTATCGGTATGGATGACCCATTGGTAGGCGGTGTGGTTGATGTGTTTGAGGCACGTGGACTCCGTGTATTCGGACCGAGAAAAAATGCAGCGATTATCGAAGGATCCAAAGCATTCTCAAAAGATTTGATGAAGAAATACAATATTCCTACGGCAGCCTATGAGAACTTTACGAATCCGGATGAGGCACTGGCTTATCTTGAGACGGCAAAAATGCCAATCGTTTTGAAGGCGGACGGGCTTGCACTTGGAAAAGGTGTTTTGATTTGCAACAACTTAGAAGAAGCAAAAGCTGGTGTTAAGACATTGATGTTAGACAAGCAGTTTGGTGATGCCGGAAATGAAATTGTTATTGAAGAGTTTATGACCGGACGTGAGGTATCTGTGCTTTGTTATTGCGATGGTACACATATCAAACCAATGACAAGTGCACAGGATCACAAACGTGCCAAAGATGGTGATAAGGGATTGAACACTGGTGGAATGGGTACCTTTTCACCAAGTCCGTTTTATACGGATGAGGTTCAGAAATTCTGTGAAGAAAAAGTATATCAGCCTACGATGGATGCGATGAAAAAAGAAGGCAGAGATTTTGTCGGAATTTTGTTTGTCGGCTTGATGCTTACAGAAGATGGACCAAAAGTATTAGAGTACAATGCCAGATTTGGTGACCCGGAGGCTCAGGTCGTTCTTCCGCGTATGAAAAATGATATTATTGATGTGATGAATGCCTGCATCGATGGTAAACTCGATGAGATTGACCTTCAATTTGAGGACAATGCAGCGGTTTGTGTTGTACTTGCTTCCGATGGTTACCCGGAGCATTACGAAAAAGGCAAAGTAATCACAGGTTTTGAAAAATTTGATGGTAAAGATGGTTATTATGTATTCCATGCCGGCACGAAACTTACGGATGAGGGCATCGTGACAAATGGAGGCCGCGTGCTTGGTGTGACGGCAAAGGGAAAAGATTTGAAAGAGGCAAGAAAGAATGCTTATGAAGCAACAAACTGGATTGATTTTTCAAATAAGTATATGAGACATGATATCGGAAAAGCAATTGATGAGGCGTAAAACGCTTTACAATAAATAAAAAAGGAGAGAATTTATGTATTCATTTGATGAGGTAAAAAATGCCGATCCTGAATTGGCAAAAGCAATGGAACAGGAAACCGGTCGTCAGAATGACCACATTGAGTTAATTGCTTCAGAAAACTTTGTCAGCAAAGCCGTAATGGCTGCTATGGGAAGCACACTGACAAACAAATATGCAGAAGGTTATCCGGGCAAACGTTATTATGGCGGATGCCAGTATGTGGACATCGTGGAAGATTTGGCAAGAGACCGCGCAAAGAAACTGTTTGGCTGTACTTATGCAAATGTTCAGCCGCATTCCGGTGCCCAGGCAAACATGGCTGTATTCTTTGCTTTGGTTAAACCGGGCGAGACAGTTATGGGAATGAACCTTGATCACGGCGGACATCTTTCTCATGGAAGCCCAGCAAATATTTCCGGAACCTATTATCACATCGTACCGTACGGTGTGAATGACGCAGGATTTATTGATTATGACGAAGTAGAGCGCATTGCTAAAGAGTGCAAACCGAAAATGATTATTGCCGGTGCAAGTGCTTACTGTCGTAAGATTGATTTCAAGAGATTCCGTGAAATTGCAGATGAAGTTGGTGCTTATCTGATGGTAGATATGGCTCATATCGCAGGACTGGTTGCTTCCGGTTATCATGAAAGCCCGATTCCATATGCTCATGTAACAACAACGACAACACACAAAACACTGCGTGGACCTCGTGGCGGTATGATTCTTTCTTCTGAAGAATTTGCTACGGAGCATAAGTTAAATAAAGCAATTTTCCCTGGTATTCAGGGTGGTCCTTTGATGCATGTGATTGCTGCTAAAGCACTTTGCTTCAAAGAAGCATTAGACCCAAGCTTTAAAGAGTACGGAAAACGTATTATTGATAATGCACAGGCTCTCTGCAAGGGATTGCAGAAACGCGGCATTGATATTGTTTCCGGTGGTACGGACAACCACTTGATGTTGGTTGATTTGGCTGCCAAAGGTCTGACCGGTAAAGAAGTAGAAAAATGGCTGGATGATGCTAATATCACAGCAAATAAGAATACAATTCCAAATGATCCACAGTCTCCATTTGTGACAAGTGGTATTCGTTTAGGAACAGCAGCGGTTTCAAGCCGTGGCATGAATCCGGATGATATGGATCAGATTGCTGAGGCAATTGCAATGCTGATTGATGACCATGAAGCAAATACAGAAAAAGCAAAGGCAATTGTTAAGGAATTGACGGATAAGTACCCATTGTACTAGAATCGTGTGCAATATTTTTATAGAACAAAACAGTAAGTCTGGGCGTATCTGCCCAGACTTATGATTTACGAGGAGTGATTCGATGCAGGAAGCAAAAAAGATGGCAAACCGTATACTGGCGGAGAAAATGATTGAGAAATTAAAGTTACGCCGGATGGAAGGATTTTATGTAGAAACAAAAGAAGAAGCATTAGCACTTGTGAAAGAAAAGTTTCTTACACAGGGGAAATCGGTTTGTTATGGAGGCTCTGTTACCTTACAGGAAACCGGGATTATGGACTGGCTGAAAGAAAGTCCCTGCGATGTAATCGACCGCACCGCATTTTCTACGCCGGAAGAGGAAAAAGAAATTAAGGCAAGAATGATTAATTCCGATTATTTTCTTATGAGTACAAATGCGATTACCACAGACGGTGAGCTGATTAATATTGATGGCAGGGCAAACCGTGTGAGTTTTCTCTGTTACGGACCGGAAAATGTGATTGTTATTGCAGGTATGAACAAAGTGGTAACGGACGTGGAGTCCGGTCTGAAACGGGTTCGTCTTACTGCCTGCCCGCCAAATGCAGTCCGACTGAACAAAAAAACACCTTGTGCAGTAAATGGTATGTGTGGAAACTGCTACGGTGAGGACTGTATCTGCAGTCAGTTTGTAGTGACAAGGCGCAGTGGAGTGAAAAATCGAATCAAAGTTATTTTGGTTGGAGAAGAATTAGGATACTAGAGAGTGAGAGCATGGCAAAACGAGTTTTTATAGCAGAGAAACCAAGTGTGGCGCAGGAGTTTGCCCGCATATTAAAGATAAATGGAAGACGGGGAGACGGATATCTTGAGTCGGAAGATACGATTGTGACTTGGTGTGTTGGTCATTTGGTGACGATGAGTTATCCGGAAGTTTATGACGCCGCTTTGAAAAAATGGTCGTTAGACACCCTTCCTTTTTTACCGGAGAAGTTTTTATATGAAGTAATTCCCGGTGTGAAAAAGCAGTTTGATACGGTCAGTTATCTTTTGAACCGTGAGGATGTGGATACCATTTACATCTGTACCGACTCCGGGCGGGAGGGTGAATACATTTACCGTCTGGTAGACCAGATGGCGCAGGTTTCTGCTAACAAAAAGAAACTTCGTGTGTGGATTGATTCCCAGACGGAAGAAGAAATATTACGCGGAATCCGCGAGGCAAAGCCGATGGCTGAATATGATAATATTAGCAGTTCGGCTTATTTGCGTGCCAAAGAAGATTATTTGATGGGAATTAATTTTTCACGTGTTTTGTCTTTGAAATACGGATTTTGGCTCAATGATACGTTAAAGGGGCAGAAGTGGACGTCCGTGTCTGTTGGACGTGTGATGACTTGTGTACTTGGCATGGTGGTAAAGCGTGAAATGCAGATTCGTGATTTTGTCAAAACGCCGTTTTACCGTGTGATTGGCAATTTTGAGTTACAGGGCAAAAAATTTCAGGGAGAATGGAAGGCGGTAGAAGGCTCGAAATACTATCAGTCACCGGCTCTTTACAAAGAAAATGGTTTTAAAGAAAAGGAAAATGCGCTGGCTCTGATTGATTCTCTGATGCAGCCGGAGCCGGTTTTATCGGAAATTGAGCAGGTCGCAAAGAAGAAGGAAAAGAAGAATCCGCCTCTTTTATTTAATCTGGCGGAACTTCAGAACACCGCCTCAAAACTTTTTAAAATTAGTCCTGATGAAACACTTTCGGTTGTTCAGGAACTTTATGAGAAAAAGTTAGTAACGTATCCGCGTACCGATGCCCGTGTTCTTTCCAGTGCGGTGGCAAAAGAAATCGGGAAAAACTTAAATGGACTGCAGGGGTATCCTATGACGGCATCTTTCCTGCCTTATATTTCGCAAAACCAGACGTATAAGGGACTTGAGAAAACACGGTATGTAAACGACAAACAGATTACCGACCACTATGCAATTATTCCGACCGGTCAAGGATTAAGTGCACTTTCACGTCTGGGAGAGTTACAGACAAAGATGTATGAAGTAATTGTCCGCCGTTTTCTTAGTATCTTTTACCCACCTGCGGTATATCAGAAGCTAAATGTAACGGTAAAGGCCGGAGAGGAACGTTTTTTTACATCAACAAAAGTTCTTTTGGAAGAAGGATTTTTGCCTGTTACCCAGTATTCTTTTACGAAAAAGAAGAATCCGGAAGAGATTCTATCGGCAGAAGAAAAAGAAGAGGAAAAAGAGGAGAGTTTTGACTTAAAAGAGGTACTTAATCTCTTAAAAAAAGGCACCTCTGTTTCTCTCACCGAATGTTCGGTAAAAGAGGGGGAGACTTCTCCGCCAAAACGGTATAATTCGGGTTCTATGATTTTAGCAATGGAAAATGCCGGGCAGCTCATCGAGAATGAAGAACTGCGAGAGCAGATTAAAGGAAGCGGCATTGGCACAAGTGCAACGAGAGCGGAAATTTTGAAGAAGTTGTTTTCCATTGAATATCTGAATCTGAACAAAAAGAATCAGATTATTACACCGACGCTAAAGGGCGAACTTGTCTATGGCATTGTATTTTGTTCCATGCCGGAAATGATTTCGCCGAATTTGACGGCAAGCTGGGAGAAGGGCTTAACCGGCGTGGCGGACGGCTCAATCAGCGAGGGTGACTACATGAAAAAACTCGAAGCCTTTGTGCAGCAGGTGGTACAGCGTGCAAAAGGCGGCGATTATCGTGCAAAACTGAATTCTTTTTATCGTTCGGTGCAGCCTCATCATGCAGGGGAAAACAAGAAAAAGCGAACCACGAGAAAGAAGAAAACGACGAAGGCGTAAAGTGAAAATGGAAAGGAGACATAAGATGAGAGTGAAAAGCAAAAAAAGACAGCGGATATGGATATTCTGTTTGATTATTTCATTTATGTTTCCTTATGTGCCGGGGAGGGTGTCGGAGGCATCGATTATAAGTAATGAGGAATGGAGTTATGAAGTAAATAACGGCTCGGTAACGATATATAAGTATTTAGGCTCTGGGAGTGAGGTTACGATACCGGACCAAATAGATGGATATCCGGTAACGCAACTGGTAGACTCTGCATTTGATTCAAATAATAATATTACAAAGGTGATTTTTCCTGATACAATTACAAAAATAGGAGAGTGTTGTTTTGCTTATTGCAGAAATCTCGAAGGGCCACTTGTGTTGCCGAAAAATTTAACGAGTTTGGGTGAAAGAGCGTTTGAATTTTGCAGTTCGTTAAGTGGAGATTTAGTAATTCCGGATGGTATAACAGAAATAGAATCACAGGTTTTTTGGGGATCAGGTTTTGATGGAGTCCTTACGCTGCCAAATAATCTAAGAAAGATTGGGTATGAGGCGTTTCGAGGCTCTGGTTTTAGTGGAACATTAATGCTTCCTCCCAATTTGAAAAGTATTGGTGAGGCTGCTTTTTTTCGCACAGACTTTGAGGGAACCGTTACAATCCCAAATTCAGTTACCAGTATAGCAAAGGATGCATTTTATGATTGTAACAACATTACTCGGATTAATTTGTCTAATCGAATAAAGACCATTGAACAGGGCTCTTTTTGTACATACGGAATGAAGGAAATTTATATACCAAAATCGGTGACAACTATTTCACGGGTTGCTTTTCGCGATGGACAAATCATAAAGATATTTGGGTATAAGGATAGTTATGCGGAAACTTATGCATTGGAGAATGGTTATGAGTTTGTCGATGTGGAGGCGGCAGAACCGGCGGAAATACCGACCACGGTGAATAATCCTATTGTGGCTGACGGGTACACCACATGGGATTGTGTATACTTTGGTAATTACTGGCAGAGCGATACGAATCGGGATGGCACTGCGGATCGAAAGGATGACAAACAGCCGATTAAATGGCGGGTATTATCGGTAGATGGTGATGATGCTTTTTTGTTGGCAGATAAAAATCTGGATAGCCAAGCTTATCATACAAGTGAATCCTATGTTTCGTGGGAAACCTGCTATTTACGGGAATGGTTAAATTATGCATTTTTCTATGCTGCCTTTTCTACAGAGGAGCAGAATGCAATTCGTCTAACAAGTGTTTATACACCGCCTCAATATAGTTATGAGAAAGCATGTACAACGGAGGACTATGTATATCTTTTATCACTTGATGAAATTCAAAATCCAGCCTATGGATTTGACTGTGAAGTTAGTCAGGGCATAAAAAAAAGAGAATCCAGAAATACACAGTTTGCAAAAAATCGTGGGGGCTGGTCCTCAACAACAGATGCGTATTTAGGTAACGGATGCTGGTGGCTTCGGAAAGGCGGACCGAGTAAAATGACGCCAATTATTACCAGTTTTGGTGCTACAGAGGAAGGTTTTAATTATTATGTAAATGATGAGAAGCCGGTTATACGTCCTGTGATTCATATAAATCTTTCATCTGGTCTCTGGAAATGGGCAGGTAAAGTACGAGTGTACGATGAAATGTGCGAGCCAATTATTACGCCGGAACCGACCGAGATTCCAGCAGAGACACCAACTCCTAAACCAACGGCGACAGCAACACCAACGGTAAAACCAACGGCAACGCCGACCCCGACGCCAACGGCAACACCGACCCCGACAGTAAAACCAACAGCAACGCCGACTCCGACCCAAACCCCAACAGCAACGCCGACTTCGACACCGACCCCAACGGAAACACCAACACCAGAACCAACGGCAACGGCAACGCCGACCCCGACGGCAACGCCAACCCCAACCCCGACGGCAACGCCGACCCAAATGCCGACCCCGACCCCAACGGCAACGCCAACTTCGACCCCAACACCAACTCCGGCACCAACTCCTACGTTGATACCGAAACCAACTTTCACGCCAACGGCATCACCGATACCGACGTCAACACCTGTGCGGGGTGCAGAAAAGCCAACAAATGCACCAATTCCAAAGCAAATTCGTGCGTGGCGGTTAAAGGGAGGAGAAGCTGCTATTGCGTGGAAAGTGGTGCCACAGGCATCTCAGTTTGAGGTGTATCGCAGCAGCAAAAAGAACGGAAATTATAAAAAAATAGCCGTTTTGCAAGGGCAGGTGACGCATTATCCGGATAGCAGGACAAAGCGGAATAAATACTATTTTTATAAAGTGAGAGCCCTATATCAGATAAACGGAAAAAGCGAATGGAGTGCGTTTTCCAATACAGTGAAAACGAAACGGACACTCTTACGAAAACCCAAAGTCAGAACAAGGAAAAGTAAACATATTTTGACGCTTACTTTTCAAAAGTATGAGGGAAGATATATAGATTTATATGTGGGGAAAAAGGGACGAAAAAAGAAAGCGGTAAAGCTGAAATCCAAGAGAATCAAAAAAACTCTGCGATTGCAGTATGCGGTTAAAGAGAAAAATGTATATTTGTATATCCGCACGTATCTGGGACATGGGAAGAAAAAGAGGTACAGCAAATTTGTGAAGAAAAAAATTAAGTAAATGGTGATGGTAATGGAGCAGCAAAACCAAATAAATAATCAATTTCTCCCTGTACACACAAAGTTGCAGGAGCGCTATGAGATACTTAAAGTGAACGGCGAGGGCAATTTCGGTATTACTTATATTGGCTGGGACTGCCTGCTGGAAAGTAAAGTAGCAATCAAAGAATTTTTTCCGGTCAGCCGCGTAAGACGTGATGTATCGAAGGGAGAGACGGAAGTTTATGTTTTTCAGGAAAAGGAATATGAACAGATTCTTGAAAAATATTTGGAAGAAGCGAGAAAACTTTCAAAACTGAATCAAATTGATGGAATTGTGTCTATTCGTGACTTCTTTTATGCGAACCATACGGCGTATATTGTGATGGATTACATTGAGGGAACCAGTATAAGAGATTATATTCAGGAGAATGGAACCGTATCAGAGCATGAAGTTAAACAAATGCTCAAACCGATTTTTAGCTCATTGTCGAAAATCCATGAGCAGGGAATTATCCACCGGGATATCAGTGCCGATAATATTATGATTACGGATGATAATCATGTGATTCTTGTGGACTTTGGATCCGCCAGACAGATTAATCTGGATGAAGATAAAAGCATGACGGTTATGATAAAGCGTGGGTACTCGGCACCGGAACTTTACCGGAGCCATGGAGAACAGGGACCATACACTGATGTTTATGCCGTTTGTGCAACCATTTATTATATGCTTACGGGAAAATCTCCGGATGAAGCAATTGATCGGATTTTGGAGGATGAAACAGAGTCTTTGGTGAAAATGAAAGGCGTGCGTGCTTCCAAGGAGTTTCGCCGGAATGTCATGAAAGGTATTTCTCTAAAAGCAAAAGAGCGTTTTGCCACGATGAAGGAATTAGAAAATGCTCTTTATACAGAGAAGAAAAAGAGCAGGGTGCTTGCCGGTCTGGCTGTTTTTATTATACTTGTCGGGTTGCTTGGAACATTTCTTTTTAACTCCCCAAAAGAGAAAGTGGCAACTGTTCTGAAAGAAAAAACAGAAGCTGTGACGAAATCGCCGGAGCCGACACCACAGATGTATAAAATGATTTCAGGAATTGGAAAAACAAAGCAGGAAATTTTAGAAACACTTCCCGGCTTAAAGGAAAAGGCAGTTACTGTAGCATGGAAGAGTTCTTATGATGAAAATTTCCAAAAAGGGTTTGTAATTGCACAAAGTATTCCGGTGGATACATCATATTCGAAAGAAAAAACAGTTCATGTAACCTTCACGTTAAGCAAGGGAGTGAAAAAGGTTATGGTTCCATCTGTTGTGGGAATGAACTACGAAGAGGCAGAAAAGAAAATAAAATCCAAGGGATTTACTTATAAAATTGTTTGGAAGGAAAAGCAAAATGGCAAGGCGTATGTTGTGCTGTCACAAAGTGTAAGAGCAGGAACAAAAAAGCGAAAAAAAACATGTATCAAACTTACAGTATGCAAAAGCATAACACCAAAGCTGACAACAAAACCAACGAAAAAGCCGAAAAAATATGATGGTGTAATAACTTATTAAGGAGCATGATATGTCACTTGAAAATGCATTAAAAGATTTTTTAAATAAAACAGATTTTGTCCGGTTTGATACCTTTTTTACAGGATTCATGCTAGGCGTTCCAAAAGACTGTTATACGGAAGAGGAAAGGAAACAAGCGTGTTCTCTTTTTCGTGAGAAGACAGATAAGAGAGAAATCGCTTCTTATCCGACCATTCGTAAGTGGTTTGGTTTAGGCGGAAAAACAAAGCCGGACCGTATGCAGATTTTTGAAATTGCTTTCGCCCTTTCTCTTTCGGCACAGGATGTAAACTTGATTTTAAAAGAGGGAATGTTTGAGCCGGGAATCCGCATTAATGATTATCGGGAAATTATTTTCTGGTTCGGTTTATTAAATCATTTGTCCTATGAAGAGTGTTGCGTGATGATTGAACAATTTGAGAGGCATATCAATTCTGACCTAGTCATTGTGCAGGCAACAAATACCGCCGAATTACTGTATGCTTTTGAGAACAACAAACAACTGTCAAAAGATGAGTTTATGGACTGGCTTGATTCGATTGCCGGTGTTTTCAAGGGATATGGGAAAACAGCATTGAATTATATGCTCAAATTGAAAAAACTGGTTGTTTCCTACATGCGGAAAGAATGGAAAATACTGCTTGAAAACATGCTTGCTTCCACTGATTTTGAAACTTGGAAGAAAAAGAAAAGAAACCGCCACAAATTATCCGAAGGAGAACAGATTCGGCAATATTTGTATAAAGAAAAATCACTATCGGATGAGAGACGCAAAGAAATTTTAGATATGGTTTCTTTCGTCTATTTTGAAGAGGATAATAACGTTCGTGTTCTCGCGGAAATTTTCCCGGATACACGTATTTCCCTTTTGCGTGACACCCTTTTACGTGGAATGACACAAAAGCATTTGTCGGATTTGTTAAACATTGCGAAGCAGAAAGAAAAGGATATGGAGCTAACAAGAAAGCGTTACGAACTTTTGGATTCAATGGAGAAAAATCCGGAGGCGGTAAAGCAGTTGTCACAGATTGAAAAAAACAAACGGGAGCACAAAAGACGCATGGTTCAAGTTGAGCGTGCAGATTTACTTCCATTCATACAGTACGTTGCCGTATTTCGTTATTTGGAAGAAATCAGTGCCTGCGGAAAAAAGTATGAGGCAAAAAAAGCAAAAGAGCAATTTGTCATTCTTGCCGACCAGATTCTTACCGCCTGTAATATGGCTGTTATCTCAGAAAAATATGAGCTCGATTCGTTGTTGTTACTTGGCTTTCAAGAAGATGACTGCTATTTGTACGAAGAACTGGCAGAACAACTGGTAATGATGAAAATGGATTAGGATAAATTTATTTAAAAAGAGCCTGTTAATCAGCTTGATTAGGGCTCTTTTTTTGATGCAAAAAGAGAACATTTGCCGGATAAAAAAACGGAAATTGATTTTTCTTTTGCTCGGTTATAATAACATTAGTTTAGGTAAAAAAAGGAAATTCAAGGGGATAATGACCGCGGATAACAACACAAGTATTGTGAAATTGATTGTGTTAGAATTAGTAAATAAAGGAGGATAAAAGATGAGTGCGGATTCATTTGAAGAAGAGACGAAGTATGCGGAAATTTATATGGAGTTTTCGGATTTGATTGGCGAGAGCAATATGAGAAAAGTATACAATCGTTATCGTGGTCTGAAGGTTGATTTTCCAAAACGGATTTATTCAAAAGAATATGTCGTGCAAATGCTTCGCAAATTTGAAGGGAAAAAGACAGTGTCTGAACTGGCTAAAGAGTATGATTACAGCGAGCGGTACATACGGAAATTAATCGCTCAGGTGAGAGATGAGGAAAATGACAGGAGGAAGAGTAATGGATGAATTTAAATGCCCAAAATGCAACTATACATTTTATGACATCGAAATAGAGGAGTGTCCGCATTGTGGATTTCCAATTCAATTGTTTATAGATAGGGAAATGATATTAGATGTTCAAGGAACTCTTGTAGGAGTTAGAGCAGCCTTGCATGAAATTGTAGAAGAAAGCAAAACGTCAAATTGGTATCGATGGGAAGATATTATGCCAATTTTAGGTCAATTTTTATATTATGCATCTATGTTAGGAAATGCAGAAGAATTTATTGAATATTATGCAGACGAAAATGACCCTGCTATTGAAAATTTAGCTTACATATATGAAGAACTTGATACGATTACAGATTATACCGCACAATTTTCAGACATGAATATCCGCAGAATTTTGGCAGAATATTATGGATATTGTGATGAATTAATGGTCGAGTATCTTCGTCAGGGAGAGGTTGAAAAGGCTCGTCAAAATTTAGAATTCATTCATTTGAAGTTTGAAAGAACAATCGCAAAGTATGATGAAATGATAGGTATCATTATGGATTCGAGCAACGAAATTATGAAGTATATGACTCAGGCAATTGATAAGTATTAAGAAAGGAAATGAAAAATGAAGAGAAAAATTTATGTATGGTTTGGAATACTATTTATGAGTTTTATATTAGTTGGTTGTGAGGAATTGGATACTGCTTCGTCTAATACGAATACAGAACAAACAAGTTCGGAACAATCAAAAAAAGCTTCAAAGAAAAAGAAAAAAAAGAAGAATAAGAAAAAGAGTAAAAAAAAGAAGAAGAGTGTAAAAAGGAAAAAAACGAAGAAGAAGAGTAAGGTACAAAGTAATAAAAAAAATATGGTTTATTATAATCCATTAGATGATGATGTAAAGGAGGTCAGGAAAGAATGCAAATCTGAATTTGAAGATATTTATGATGTTGATCGCGGCCGAGCATTTGATTCTTATTTTGCTATTTCAAAATGGAAAAGCAGGGAAGATGATGGAGATGTATATGTTGAGTTTTATGGTGTTTTTCCAGAGGAAAAAGACCACGAGTATGAGGAATCTCAAATTGAAAGCGGAATGAAGGTACATATTACATATGAGAAAACGAGTGCATTAGTTTGGGATTTGGGATGGAGTGTTCAAAGTGCATATTTATGTGATAAAAATGATGAATTTATTTGTATGCTAGATGGGGAAGGACAATCATCTTTGGAGGAAATTGCTTATGCATATTATTTGATGCTTACAAATCAATATTAGCCGATTAAGGAAGAGGAGGAACAAAAATGTTTGGCTCAAAATATTCAGAAAACGAGATGTCTGTTATACAATATGACGGAGGAAAAGAAACTTTTGTATGGAAATGTCCGATACAGGATTTTACAATGGGCTCTCAGTTAATTGTACATGAATCACAAGAGGCCTTGTTTTTGAAAAATGGAGAAGCACTGGATTTATTTGGACCGGGAAGGTACTTGCTGGAAACACAAAATATTCCTATGACAAGTCGATTATTTAAAATGCCAATTGAAAATGGACAGATTTTTCAGCATTTTGGACACACAGAGACATTTAAGATCTACGATGTAGAGGAAGGAAAAGTGGTAC
>ERZ773218.682-NODE-682-length-39706-cov-4.243348_pt1 | contig 39706 bp, 40 predicted proteins | sample MGYA00580527_ERZ773218 | MGnify/ENA primary metagenome ERZ773218 (study PRJEB29015, sample SAMEA2737763) | human gut metagenome | biome: human gut; feature: human-associated habitat; material: faeces | place: China | collected 2012 ...
GGCGGGGGTGTGCATGCCCTCGTAAACGTTAGAAGCGCCGGTGGAGATCTGGATGTCGTGGCCGTACTCGCCGCAGTCTACTTTGCAGATATGCAGGTGGGTGCCCTCCTGAGGAACGCACTCGGTGACAACGCCGACAACGACCTTGCTGATCTCGCCGCCGAGATCAATGAGTTCTTCGACCTCAAAGCCGCAGCCAAAGAGCTTATCTTCCAACTCCTGTGCGGTGACGTCAATATCAACATACTGTTTTAACCAGCTGAACGGTACTTTCATAATCTGTACTCCTCCCCCATCAATCCTCGAACTGCTTCAAGAAGCGCAGATCGTTTTCAAACATCAGGCCGATGTTGTTGATGCCGTATTTGAGCATGGCGATACGCTCGATGCCGATGCCAAAGGCAAAGCCGGAATAGACGTTGGGGTCAATGCCGCAGTTCTCCAGCACGCTGTGGTGCACAACACCGGCACCCAGGACCTCGATCCAGCCGGTGTGCTTGCACAGCGGGCAGCCCTTGCCGCCGCACTCGAAGCAGGAAACGTCGACCTCGACGCTGGGCTCGGTGAACGGGAAGTAGGACGGGCGCAGACGGGTCTTGACGTCAGCGCCGAACAAAGCCTGGACGAACTTGTCCAGCATGCCCTGCAGGTCGCACAGGGTGATGCCTTTGTCCACGACCAGACCCTCCATCTGATGGAACATCGGGGAGTGGGTGGCATCGGAGTCAGAGCGGAAGACGCGGCCCGGGACCAACACTTTGATGGGGGGCTTTTCCTTATCCATCACGCGGATCTGGCCGCCGCTGGTCTGGGTGCGCAGCACGATGTCATCGGCCACATAGAAGGTGTCCTGCATATCGCGGGCGGGGTGATTCTTGGGTACATTCAGGCGGGTGAAGTTGTGGTCGTCATCCTCGATCTCGGGACCTTCGTAGATCTCAAAGCCCATGCCGGCGAAAACGTCGACGATCTCGTTCTTGACGAGAGTGATGGGATGCAGGCTGCCGTTCAGGCGAACCTTCGGGGGCATGGTGATGTCCACGGTTTCGGCGGCGTTGCGGGCGGCCAGGGCAGCCTGCTCCACCTGGACGGACAGGGCCTGATACTGGCCCTCGGCCCACTGCTTGAACTCGTTGATGGTCTTGCCAACGGCAGGGCGATCCTCTTTGGGCACATCGCGCAGGGACTTGGTCAGCCCGGCAACAGCGCCGTTTTTGCTCAGGAATTTCTGCCAGAAGTCCGACAGCTGTGCCTGATCGGTGACAGCGGCGGCAGCTTCTTCAATCGCCGCGCGCAGCTCTTTGATTTTCTCTTCCATAGTACACCTCTGTTTATGGGTCTTGCGGGACAAAACAAAAAGGCCTCGTCCCTGTGCTTGTCAGGGACGAAGCCTTGCACATCAAAACTCCGCGGTACCACCCGTGTTCCGCGCAAAAAAGGCGCGGCACTCTTTAACTGCCGGTAACGGTGCAGAGCCGTTGCGTACTACTAAGCGGGTATGCCGTTCACGCGCACCACTCAGGAGTGAACTTCGGCGCGGGGGTTTGGGGGCGGCTTGCAGCCGGTGACCGCTCTCTCTGGTCCGAAACGAACCGCGCGTACTTTCTCCGTCAATGTGTTTTAACGAATACGGATTTAGTATAGCTGTTTCGGCAGGATTTGTCAAGGGCGGTTTAGCTGTCGCGGCGGCGGCCAAGCAGACGCACCACGTACAGGAAGATGTTGATGAAGTCGAGGTAGAGGTTCAGTGCACCGATAATGGAAGCCTTGTGCAGCATGGCTGCATCACCGCCGAAATAGGCGTAGTGATGCTTGAGCATCTGGGTATCATAGGCGGTCAGACCCATGAACAGGAACAGACCAACGGCGCAGAGCAGCAGATCACCAATGCCAAAGCTGAAGCCAAACAGGCTGAACAGGCTGCCAACCAGGGAGCAGATGATCATGGCGATCAAACCGCCCATCAATTTTGGGCCCCAGCCGACTAGGCTGCGGTTGGTGGTAGCACCGTACACGGCCATAACGCCGAAGTAGACAGCGCCCACCAGGAAGGCCAGCACCAAGCTGCCCAGATCATAGATCAGGAAGATGGAGCAGAGGTTCAGGCCGTTGAGCGCCGCATAGGCAAAGAAGATGCCAGTAGCGGTGCCTGGCTGCAGGCTGGTGACACGGGCGGACAGTACACCGACCAAAATCAGCTCTGCAATGCAGGTGATGAAGAAGACGCCGCTGTTGATGAAAGCATAGACCAAACCGGTGGAAATAGCACCGATGGCCACGGCGAAGGTGACCAGCAGACCGGCAAACATCCAGCCGAAGGTCTTGGTCATATATTGATTTAAGGTTCCAAACGGACTTTCAGCATAAGAAATATCATTGTAATTCTGATACATGGTTGAAATCCCCTTTCTGTATGAAGTATTATACTGTTATTAGGATGTCAATTCATCACAAAACTATTAAGAACCATGGATAAAAGGTGAAAAATGTCTGATTTGTACGGAATTTATCTGCATATTCCCTACTGCCGGGCCAAATGCCGGTATTGTGATTTCTACTCGGCTCCCGGTGCGCGGGGAGTACCGCAGGCCTATGTGAGTGCGCTGCTGCGAGAGCTTGCAAAGAACGACCGCCGCCCGGATACGCTCTACTTTGGCGGCGGGACGCCTGCCCTGCTCTCGCCTGCCCAGGCAGAAAGCCTGATTACGGCGGCGAATCCTTTGCCGGGGGCGGAGATAACGCTGGAGGCCAACCCCGATGTGGTGATGCAGGAAAGCTTGGCAGGCTTCCGTGCGGCAGGGGTGACGCGCATCAGCTTTGGCGTGCAGAGCGCCAGCAACGCCCAGTTGCGGCGGCTGGGGCGCACCCACACTGCCGAAAGGGCCGCACAGGCACTGGCCTGGGCGCGGGCGGCAGGTTTTGAGGAAATCTGCGGCGACATCATGCTGGCACTGCCGGAGTACAGCAACGCCGAGTTTGATGCTACGCTTGCCTTGTTGCGGGACGGCGGCTGTACGCATATTTCGGCTTACCTATTAAAGGTAGAGCCAGGCACGGCGTTTTACCGCAACCCGCCCGCGGGCCTGCCGGACGGCGACGCGGCGGCGGACTTTTATTTATATGCGGTGGCCCAGCTGGAAAAGGCCGGGTACCAGCAGTATGAGATCAGTAACTTCTGCCGCCCCGGCCATGATGGACGGCACAACCTGCTGTACTGGGATTGCTGCGACTACCAGGGCTACGGCCCTGCGGCCCACAGTTGTGTGGGCCGTGTACGGAAATACTGGCCGGACGATGTGCAGGCGTTTATTGATGGCACCGCCGCCGAAGCGATGGAGGGCGATTGCACGGCCGAGGATTTTTTGCTGATGCAGCTTCGCCTTCGCAGAGGATTAAGCTTAGCCGAATATGGCCGCTGGGGCGGCAGCTTTACCTCGGCGCAGAAACAGTTTATCCGCCAGTGCGTGGCCCACGGCTACGCCGAGTTTGACGAGAAAACGCTTCGCCTTACTCCCGCCGGTATGGTGGTACAGAACTCTATTTTGACCGAATTGATGTGAAATATAAAATGCCGCCTCTGCCTTTTTGAGGGCAGGGGCGGTATTTGTATGCGTTTAAATTTCGCGAATAGGCCAGCCGAGCAGCTCGGCTGCGGTGCGATCATGGGTGACCAAAATTGTGGGCCGCTCCCCTGCCAGGCGGCGGGTAACGGCGGCGGCATCCCGCACCAGGTCGGCATCCATGCCGGTGAAGGGTTCGTCCATCAGCAGCGTTTGGGCATCCTGGCACAGCAAGGCGCGCAGCAGGGCGGCGCGGCGCTTTTGCCCGCCGGAAAGCTGCACGGCAGGCAGACGCAGGTCGGCCTCGGTAAAGCCAAGGGATTGCAAGTCGCTGCGGGCCTGGGCGGCGGTCAGACCGTGGCCTGTCAGCACAAGGTTGTCTACGGCAGTCAGCTGGGGGCAAAGACGGTCCTCCTGAAAGACGACGGCAGGGGTCACCACGCCGGTGACGGTGCCGCTGTCGGCGGTCTCCAGCCCTGACAGGATGCGCAGCAGCGTGGTTTTTCCACAGCCGGAAACGCCCATCAGTACCATGGGGCGGTCTACCGTCCAATTGAAATTTTGCAGCACGGCGTGGGTGCCGAAGCTTTTGCAGAGGTTTTCGATAACGATGCTCATGCCTGCACCTCCCCGCAAAGACGGGCTTTTACGGCCCGCAACAGCCGGGCGGCCACGGTGGACAGCAGCGCCGAAAGCAGCACGATGACCAGCGTCCAGGCGAACACATCGGGTGTGGACAGGGTGATTTTGGCGCGGTAGAGCGCGTCGCCGACCGAATGGTCTGGCAGGCCGATGACCTCGGCCGAGACGCCGCTTTTCCAGCACATACCCATGGCGGCAATGCAGCTTTCACAAAACGACGGGAAAATGCCGGGCAGCCAGATATACCGCAGCCTAGTGATGAGCGGCAGGCGGTAGACATGGGCCATCTCCAACAGTTGAGAGTCCGTATCAGCAATGCCGCCCTGCACCCCGGCGTAGACCACCGGCAGCACATGGGTAAAGCTGACTACCACCGAAAGGTTAGCACTGCGCACCCACAGCAAAGCCAGGATGACAAAGCTGGCTACTGGCATGGCGCGGATAAGCTGCATGGCAGGCTCAATAAAAATGCGCACCCAGCGCCAGCGGGCACCCAACGCACCCAGCACCAACCCACCGACGACCGCCAGCAGGAACCCGGCCAATATGCGCAGAGCACTGAACACGATGCGCTGCCAGAAACCAGCTGTAGGCGCCAGCTGAGCCAGCGCCTGCAGTGTTTGTATCGGTGTGGCGAGAAATAGCCCGCCGTGCCCCAGAGAGACAGCCGCCAACTGCCAGACCACGATCCATGTGGCCAGGGCGGCGGCCCGCTGCCAAAATTTAACCGGCATAGTAGAAGTCGTCAGCCGGCATGCTGCCACCCACACTGGTGGGGTCAGCGTCGAACAGGACCTGATAGTAGGTGGTCAGGTCGGTTTTCATCTGGTCGCCGGTCTCGAACACGATATTGCACTGGGGCAGGGCCTTCTGGGCCAGGGCAGCCTTGGCAACGATGCCGTACTCCTCGCACAGGGCGGCAGTGCCTTCCAGATCGGTGTTGGCGGCGTCCACGCTGGCCTGGTAAGCGTCCATGAAAGCGGCGAAGCGGTCGGCATCGGCCTCAACGGCATCCTTGCGGACGACCAGAACGCCGGTGACCAGCTTGGAACCGGCGACCTTCTGCCATTCCTCGTTCATATCCAGGGCAACGCGCAGGCCCTCGACCTGGGACAGAGCGCTGGTCACGAAAGGCTGGGGCAGCATGGCGATGGTGGCCTCGCCAGCCTGGACCTTGCTGAGAGCCTCGGTGGCTTCGCTGCAGTACTCGATGGTGACATCGTTGTCGGGGTCGATGCCGTTCTCGGACAGGACATAGCGCAAGACATACTCCGGCGTGGTGCCCTTGCCGGTGGTGACGAGGGTCTGGCCCTTGAGATCAGCGACGCTGTTTACGGTCTCGCCATTTTCGACGATGTACAGCACGCCCAGCGTGTTGACGCAGGCAACCTCAACGGCACCGTTGGTCTTCTGGTACAGGGTAGCAGCTAGGTTAGCGGGCACAGCGGCGGCGTCGATGTCACCCTTGACCAGCAGGGGCACGACCTCGTCGGCAGCACCGTACATGTTGAAGGTGACCAGGTCGGAGGCATCGTCAGCTGTCAGCATGTTGACCAGGCCCATGGTGGTGGGGCCTTTCAGGCCAGCCACGCGCAGGGCAGTGGTCTCGGCAGAGGTTTCGGGGCTGGCTTCCTCCTCCATGGTGGAGACGGCTTCGGTAGAAGCGGACTCGGCGGTGGATTCAGCCACAGAAGATGCGGATGCGCCGCAGCCGGCCAGAGATGCGCAGAGCGCAAAGGCGGCAACAGCAGAAAGAATACGTTTCAGTTTCATGATTTTCTGTTCCTCTCTTTTTGGGATGCTGATAGAAACATCTCTTGCTTTTGCTGCCCCACTATACTATAATAAATAGAAAATGTCTGTTGCCTGTGCAACATTCTTGAGAGAGGACCCCTGCATGGAGTACACCCCTTATTTTGATACATTGCGCAAGACCCGTCTGCTGCGCGGTATGACGGATGCGGAGCTGACCCTGCTGACGTAAAGCCTGGCCCCGCGGGTGCGCCGGTACGATAAAGGCGAACTGCTGCTGATGGCCGGGTACGAGACGAAAGATGTGGGCATCATTTTGGAAGGCGAGATCACAGCCACCAAGCCGATGCCTGACGGTACGCCCATCACGATGGCCCGCATGGGGCCGGGCGGCGTGTTTGCCGATGTGCTGGCAGGCGGCCGCAGCAAAAGCCCGGTCAACGTGACGGCGGCTGTTCCCTGCCTGGTGCTGTACCTGCCCTACGATGGTATGCTGCGGCCAAGCGGAGAGTTGAGCGCCGCCCACTGGAAGCTGCTGCAGAACTGGCTGGAGACGATCAGCGGGAAATATTTTTCGCTGGACTGCCGCCTGGAATTACTGTGCTGCAAGAGCCTGCGCGGGCGCATCTGCCTGTGGCTGCTGGAACAGCGCGACCAGACCGGCAGCGACACCTTTACTATCACAATGACCCGCGCGGAACTGGCCGCCTACCTGAACTGTGACCGCAGCGCTTTAAGCCGCGAACTGAGCCGCATGCAGGAAGACGGCCTGATCGAACTGTTCCGCAGTACCTTCAAACTGCCTGACCCGGAGAGGTTGGCAAATGAAATGTAAGGAGCTTTCCATGTCATTTAAAACTGCAGTGCAAGCCCGCTGGAATAATGTGTACCAGTGGCTGCAGGAGACCGACCATATGGATACCCACCCGGAAGGCCCGGTGTTTGTGTTTCTGGAGCGCCACGAACTGCAGGATATTCTGGGGGAACACACCCTGGATAAAGGCACTGTGGAGTTTGAAAACGAGAATTATATCGCCTACGGCTATCCCAGCTACGACGAAATGCGTGCTGATTTTTTTGATTAAGTGAGGATTTAACTATGAATGACCGCAAAGACCCGATCCTTTACATCGTCATCCCCTGCTATAATGAGCAGGAGGTGCTGCCGATTACGGCACCACTGTTTTTGCAGAAAATCAACGACCTGGCGGCGGCTGGGAAGATCAGCTCCGACAGCCGGGTGCTGTTTGTGAATGATGGCTCTAAGGATCGCACCTGGGAGATCATCAACGAGCTGGCGGCCAGTGATGAACACTATGTCGGTATCTGCCAGAGCCGCAACCGTGGGCACCAGAACGCAGTGCTGGCAGGCCTGATGGAGGCAAAAGACCGCTGCGACATCACAATTTCCATCGATTGCGACGGCCAGGACGACATCAACGCCATGGACGGCATGGTGGATGCTTATCGGGACGGCTGCGATGTGGTGTACGGTGTGCGCAGCAAGCGCGATACCGATACTTTCTTTAAGCGTTTTACCGCCGAAAGTTTTTATAAACTGCTGAACGCCATGGGGGCTGAGGTGGTGTACAACCACGCTGACTACCGCCTGATGAGCGCCCGTGTACTGCAGGAGTTTGCCAAGTTCAAAGAGGTAAACCTCTTCCTGCGCGGCATGGTGCCGCTGGTTGGCTTTAAGTCGACCAGCGTAGCCTACGAGCGCCACGAGCGCATTGCAGGTGAGAGCCACTATCCCCTGTCCAAGATGCTGTCGCTGGCCTTTGACGGTATCACCAGCCTGTCCATCAAACCCATCCGCTTTATTACCGGGTTCGGAGTGATCGTGGCACTTATCAGCTTTATTGGTGTGATCTGGGCCATGGTGGAGGCCATTCTGGGGCTGACGGTCTCCGGCTGGGCCAGCATGACCAGCATTATCTGCTTTGTGTCCGGCGTGCAGCTGATCTGCCTGGGCGTGATTGGCGAGTACATCGGCAAAATCTACATGGAGACCAAGCACCGCCCGCGCTATATTATCAGCGAGACGACCCCCAACTTTGGGCAAACCAAGGAGGATAACGCATGAGCCGTCAGGTATGGAAAGGTTCTACTCTACTGAACCCGGAGCCGCCGGTGCTGGTGAGCTGCGGCAGCCCGGAAAAGCCGAATCTTATCACCGTAGGCTGGTGCGGTACCATCTGCACCCAGCCGCCGATGCTGTCCATCAGCGTGCGGCCGGAGCGATACAGCCATAAGCTTATCAAGGAAAGCGGCGAGTTCGTGGTAAACCTGCCCACCGAGAGCCTGGTAAAGGCTATCGATTGGTGCGGCGTGAAAAGCGGCCGCGATGTGGACAAGTTTGCCGCCATGCATCTGACCGCTGCCCCCGCCGCCAAGTTGGGCACGGTGCTGCTGGAAGAAAGCCCGGTCAATTTGGAGTGCAAGGTGACGCAGGTCATCCCGCTGGGCAGCCACGATCTGTTTTTGGCTGAGTGCGTAGCCGTGGATGTGGACGAAAAGCTGCTGGACGAAAACGGAAAACTCTGCCTGAACAAGGCAAAGCTGATCGTCTACTCCCACGGGGACTATCTGGCACTGGGCCGCAAGCTGGGCAGCTTTGGCTACAGCGTGCGCAAAAAGAAAAAGCCGATTAAAAAGTAATTTTGCTGTAAATAAAGCGGCAGGGAGCGCAAAGTGATGCGCACTTTCCTGCCGCTTTTGTTATAGGCAAAAAGAAACACCCCCGAAGCGGTGAAACTTCGGGGGTGTTCCCGGTTAAAGGATGCCCTTGCTTTTCAGTATGCCGATGCCGACTACTGCGACAAGAGCGATAGCGCATACGACGATGAACGCATCAATGTATTTCAGCGGAACTTTGGAGAAGTTCTCATAGAAATTCTCAAAGGCGTTCAGCTGGCTGCGGTCGGGACGGTCCGATTTCTGTTCAGTCCCTTCAGGGGTAGTCTGCGGGGTCTCGTTTTTGATTTCATCTGCCATAGCGGATTACTTCTTGGCCAGGTACTTGCGCAGGTCAAGGGCAACGGCGATGACGATGACAAGGCCCTGTGCAATGTAGGTGTAAGCGGGGTCGACGCCCAGGAACTGGAGGCAGATCTTCAGGACTTCAAAGACCAGAACACCGACCAGAACGCCGGAGACCTTGCCGACGCCGCCGTTGGTGGAAACGCCGCCGATGGTGCAGGCTGCGATAGCTTCCAGCTCATAGCCGTTGCCGGTGTTGGTGGAAGCGCCGCCGGCCTTTGCGCCGACGAGGAAGCCACCGAGAGCATACATGCAGGAGGCCAAGATGTAGATGCGGATCAGGGACGCGGTGACGTTGACACCGGCAACCTGAGCGGCGTTCTCGTTGCCGCCGATGGCGTACATGTACTTGCCGTGACGGGTCTTATTGTACAGGAACCAGAAGAAGATGCCGACGATCAGCGCAAAGATGGCCAGGAACGGGATGGGGCCCAGCGTGCCGCTGGCAACGGTCAGGTAGCTCTGCTTGTAACCGCCCATGGGCTGGTTGTTGGTGATGACGGAGCACAGGCCGTAAACGATGGTCTGCATGCCCAGCGTAGCGATGAAAGGAGGAACCTTCAGGAATGCGATGATGCAGCCGTTGATGGCACCAAAGCAGGCCATGATCGCTATGACGATTAGCAGGGCCACGGGCCACGGAATATCGGGCAGCCAGGGCAGCATGCGGGCAGAGTAGTCAACACTCTGCAGCAGCATGGCGGAGAAGCAGGCGGCCAGGCCGACCTGGCGGCCTGCGGACAGGTCCGTGCCCTTGGTGATCAAGCAGCCGGAAACGCCGCAGGCGATGATGAAACGCGGGGCAACGTTCAGCAGCAGGTTTTTGCCGTTGGTAACGGTAAAGAAGTTCTGGGTAGTAGAACCTACAAACAACGCCAGCAGAGCGATCAGGATGATGATGGCGTTATTGGAAAGGAACTTTTTTACATCGAATTTTTTCTCCATTTTCGGATCTCCTCCTTATTCAAACTGGGTAGCCAGCGTCATGATGTTCTCCTGATTTGCCTTATCACCATCGATAAAGCCGGTGCAGCGGCCATCGCACATGACCATGATGCGGTCAGACATGCCGATCAGCTCGCTCATTTCCGAGGAGATCATGATGATGCTCTTGCCCTGTTTGGCCATCTCGGCGATGATGCAGTAAATTTCATACTTTGCACCGACGTCGATGCCGCGGGTCGGCTCGTCCATGATGAAAACATCGGGGTCGTTGGCCAGCCAGCGGGCAATCAGCACCTTCTGCTGGTTACCGCCGGACAGCGATTGAATCTGCGTTTTGGAGGACGGCGTCTTGATAGACAGCTTGGCGACATTATCCTGCACGAGCTTTTCGATTTTGTTGTCGTCCAGCATGATGCCGCCGATCAGATACTTGTTCAGCGATGCAATGGAGACGTTATCCGCAATGGAAAGCACACCCAGAATACCGGTGGCGCGGCGGTCCTCTGTCAGCATGGCGATACCGTTTTTGATGGCGTCCTGCGGCTGGTTGATGGTCAGTTCCTTGCCCTTATAGGTGATGGTGCCCGACGTGTGGCAGCGCAGACCGAACAGACCCTCCATCAGCTCGGTGCGCTGGGCACCGACCAGACCCGCAACGCCGAGGATCTCGCCCTTGCGGACGTTGAAGTTGACGTGACGGAAGCTCTTGGGGTTGATGGACGTGAAGTCCTTGACCTCAAACACGACCTCACCGGGCGTATTCGAGCGCGGCGGGTAGAGGTTCGACAGCTCACGTCCGACCATCTTGGTGATGATCATATCGGTGGTCAGTTCCTTGGCCTCCCAAGTACCGATGTACTGGCCGTCACGCATGATGGTGACTTCATCGCTGATGCGAAGAATTTCGTCCATCTTGTGGCTGATGTAGACGATGGAAACGCCCTTGGCGCGCAGCTCGTCCACGATGGTGAACAACGCCTCGACCTCGGCCGCCGTCAGCGAGGAGGTCGGCTCGTCGAGGATCAGTACCTTGCAGTCTGCGGAGACCGCCTTGGCGATCTCAACCAGCTGCATCTGGGAAACGCTCAAGGTTCCGAGCTTTGCGTGCGGATCATAATTCAGATGGACTTCCTTCAGGACCTTGGCCGCATCCTCATACATCTTGTCGTGGTCGATGACGGTGACGGGTCCGTATTTCTTGGTTGGGTAGCGCCCGACGTAGATATTCTCGCCGATGGAACGCTCCGGGATGGGCTGCAATTCCTGGTGCACCATCGCAATGCCGCGATTCAGTGCATCCAGAGGTCCCTTGATCTGAACCTCCTGCCCCTCATAAATAACCTTGCCTTCGTCCATGTGGTAGATACCGAACATACACTTCATCAAGGTGGACTTGCCCGCGCCGTTCTCGCCCATCAGTGCATGGACGGTGCCGGGTTTCAATTTCAGCTGTGCGTGATTCAGTGCCTTGACGCCGGGGAACGTCTTGACGACATCACACATCTCCAAGCGGTACTCTGACAATTCGCTGGCCCCCTTTAACCTTTAAATCTTTTGTAACCATTTTCTGATAAAAAAGGAGTGCGTGCGCCTGTGCACACGCACCCCGGATTTCGGTTTTAAGTAAGCTGATTACTGGAAGTCCTTAACGTTGTCAGGAGTGACCTTGACGTAGTCAACGTAGACACTCTGCTCACCAGCAGCGTAGGTCTTGCCGCCCAGCAACTCTTCCATGCACTCAACAGCCTGGGTAGCCTGGCCCTTAGCATCGTTCAGAACAGTGCCGGTCATGTTGCCGTTAGCAACTTCGTTCTTGGCAGCGTCCAGAGCGTCGACACCAACGAGGTAGATGTCCTTGTTGACGGTACGGCCGGCAGCCTGAATAGCCTGCAGAGCGCCGATAGCCATGTCATCGTTGTTGCAGAAGACAACTTCGATCTGGTCGCCGTACTTAGCGAGGTCGTTCTGGCAGATTTCCTGGCCCTTGTTACGGTCCCAGTCACCACGCTGCAGGTCGAGCTGTTCAACTTCGACGCCGGCATCGGTCAGAGCCTTGACGGAGTACTCGGTACGCAGCTGGGCGTCGATGTTCTCGGGGTCGCCCTGGATCATGATGTAGGAAACCTTGCCGTCGCCGTTGATGTCGCCCTTGTTCTCGGTGTCGAGGATCAGCTCGCCCTGGAAGGTGCCGGACTGAGCGGCGTCGCAGCCAACGTAGACCAGCTTGTCGTAAGCGGACATCTGATCGGCGGTGGGCTCACGGTTGATCAGGACGGTGGGAACATCGGCATCCTTAACGGTGGAGATGATCTGATCAGCGGCGGAGGTCATGACGGGGTTGATGATCAGCGCATCGACACCCTGCGTGATGAAGGTGTTGATCTGCTCGTTCTGCTTGGCCTGGTCGTTGTTGCCGTCCACGATGGTGACCTCGTAGCCCTTGCCCTCGAGGATTTCCTGCAGAGCATTACGGTAGGTGGTCATGAAAGCATCGTCGAACTTGTAGATGCAGACGCCAACCTTGCCGCCCTGAGTGGTCTCGACAACGCTCTCAGCTGCGCTCTCGGCAGCGGAAGTAGCGGCCTCAGAGGTAGCTTCGGAGGAAGAAGCGGGAGCGCTGGATGCGGAAGAACCGCAAGCGGCCAGAGAAACGGCCATAGTGCCTGCAACTGCGAGTGCGAGTAACTTTTTCATAATTGTTTTCTCCTTCTTTTTGCAGTGGTTTTTTTCGGGTTACCTTGTAGAGGAGGCAGACCCGGTTGACAGTTATTATGTTACCCGATAGTGAAAGAAAAAACAAGGTGAAATTTCACCGATAAAGATGCAGATTTTTCACCTTATTGGACGGTTTCTACATTCGTAGACAATGCGTTTTGTGCAAGATGCACAGCAAAAGTGACGAAAAAGTTATTGCTGTAATAAAATTGAAGAAAAAATATCCCGCAGAAACCTGCGGGATAGGATGAATTTATACGGTTATTCAAACGGGAAAACGGCTTTTTGGCCGTCGAGGGCGAAAATATTACTGCGGTCAATGATGCGGGTGGCGGTTTCGGTCTCGCGGGTTACGTCGCTTCCCTGCCCGGCCAGCAGCTTGTAGGCATTCTCGACGCTGAAATAGCCCATGCCGTAGGTGTTCTGCACCACCATGGCGTCTACTGCGCCGGTGTGCAAGGCATCCACTGTGGTGATGTTGGAGTCGAAAGCAACCATCCAGAGGTCATCCGCGCGGTCTAAATCGGAGACAGCCTGGGCCGCGCCAACGCTGACGGCCTCGTTAAAGGAGATCAGCACGTTGATCTCAGGGTGGCGGGCCAGCATGGTCAGCGTCTCGGCGCGGGCATTTTCCGGGGTGGCCACGCTGTAGACGGTGGCGGCAACCTCGGCACGGCCGCTGGCGGTAAGAGTGTCGATGACGCCCTCCTCCCGCTCCTGTGCATTGGGGCTGTTGACGTTGTAGTTGACCAGGCCGACGTGTAACGGACCTTCGACGTTTTTCAGCGCTGACTTGGCGGCCATCTGCCCGGCACCGTAGTTATCGGCACCGACATAGGCAGAGACCTTGCTGGAGTTGACTGCCGAATCCACCACGACGATGCGCACGCCTTTGTCGGCGGCGGCATCGATGGCGGCGGCATTCTGCTGGTAGTCTGACGCCGAGAAGATGATGGCCTGGGCACCCTCCTCGACGGCCTTTTCAATCAGGTCGTTCTGGGAGGAATAGTCCTCCTCACTCTCGGAGCCGGTGATGGTCAGATCCATGTTGTACTCAGTGGCGGCGGCCTCGGCCCCGGCAAAGACCGCACTCCAGAACTCGGTGCTGGTGGATTTGGCAATCATGGCAACGTGGTAGCAGGTCGTGGTGGGCGCGGGGGTGGGCGAAGCCGCACAGCCTGCCAGAAGCAGGGCCGACAGACAGGCGGCAAGCGTTTTAACGTGTTTTATCATAATCGCCCTCCCGGTCGGCTGGGACCTGCGGCATGCGGATGGTGACGGTGGTACCCTCGTCGGGCACACTATTGATGGAAAGCCCGTAGCCGGGGCCAAAATAGATGCGCAGACGGTCGTTGACGTTTTTGATGCCGATGCCGGTGCGGTCGCTGGGTTCGTTTTGCAGCAGTGCGGCTACCTGCTCCGGTGCCATGCCGATGCCGTCATCGCTGACTTTCAGCAGCACATCGCCGCCGTCAGGGCAGACGGTGATCTCAATGTGGCCGTCCTCGACCATCAGGTCCAGACCATGAACGATGGCGTTTTCGATGATGGGCTGCAGGGTGATCTTGTTGCAGAGGTACTGCGTGCAGCTTTCATCCACTGTGAAATGGTAGGTAAACTGGTTTTTGTAGCGGTATTTTTGAATTTGCAGGTAGGCCTCGGCGTGCTGCAACTCTTTCTCAATCGGGATCAGCTCGTGTCCGCGGCTGATGCTGATGCGGAACAGCCGCGCCAGGGCATGTACCATCTGGACGGCGTCAGCGTTTTTGCCGCGCTCGCACATCCAGGCGATGGAATCCAGCGTGTTGTAGAGAAAATGCGGGTTGATCTGCGCCTGCAGGGCTTTCAGCTCGGTTTTGCGCAGGGCGACTTCCTCCTCGCGCACGGCGGTCATCAACCGCTGGATGCGGCCCACCATGTGGCAGAACGAATCGGACAGCTCCTCGACCTCGCGCGTGCCGGTGATGGAATTGAAAACAAAGCCATCGGCGTTCTGCTCAAAGGCTTCCATAGCGGTTTCCAGTTTTTGCAGCGGGCGGCTGATAATGCGGGACAGCACAAAGCCGACCACCACAGCAGCAACCAGAATCAGCGCGGCGGCAATCAGAATGATACGGGTCATCTGCCAGAAGCTTTCGTTGACGGTCTCGTCAATATAGCTGACGCCGACCACGCGCCATGTGCTGTTGGGGACTTTCTGCGTGGTGTAGATGACGGTATCCTCCACATAGGTGCCGTCACCCAGGCATGCCAGCCGTCCGGCCTCCTCCTTTTTCAGCCCTGCGTAGAGCAGCTGTTGCTGGGGGTGGTAGACCATGTTGCCGCGTTCGTCCATCAGGTAGCAGTAGCCGTGCTGGCCGATGCCCACATTGTTGATGGTGGCGGCCAGAGCTGAAAAACGGATGTCCATCGAAATCCACTGCCGGGGCGAATCCTCCGGCATGCGGCGGACAACGCTGACGACCCACGGGTAGTAGCCCTCAAAAATTGTTTCGACATGGGGGATGCTGACGTAACCGCGGCCGCGGCGCTTAGCCGTAACCAGGTCGAAGGAACTGTTGCGCAGGATGTTCTGGCGTGGGGTGTGGTCCTTGGCCCAGCAGTCCTGCAAAACGCCGTCGGCATCATAGGTGGTTATAGCAATCACCTCGCTGCGGGTGGTCTGCAGTGCATCCAGCAAAGCATTGCGCTCCTCCGGCGATTGGTTCATGGAGTCCATGACAAGATCCATGATCTCATCGATATTATCGACATAATTGCCGACGGACCCCACCACCTGGCTGACCGCCTGAGAACTGCTGGTGCGGGCCCCCTCCACGATAGCCTGACGGTAGCTGCGCAAAAATGTGGCGGTAGATAAAATCAGCGTAACTGCTGCGATGGCCACCACCAGGGAGGCTATCAGCGGGGCGGTGCGCGGTGCGTGGCGGGGCTTCATGCCTGGGCTCCTGCGGTATGGCTGCGGCGCAGGGCACCCGGCGAGGTGCCGCTGTACTTTTTAAAGCAATAACTGAAATAGTGCTGGTCGCTGTAGCCGCAGCGGCGGGCGATCTCCTGAATCTGCAGGTCGGTGGTCAACAGCAATTGCTGGGCGGTCTCCATGCGGCGGCGCACCAGAATGTTGATGAAGGTCTCCCCTGCCGTTTTCTTGATGCAGGAGCTCAGGTGGTTGGGGCTGACGTCCAGCATGGCGCTTAAGGATGCCAGCGAGAGGTCCTCGTCAGAGTAATGCTGCTCGATGATCTCCAGCGCGCGCTCACACAGGCTGCCGCCCTTGCGCACATCGGGGGTGAAACTGACGCCGCCCTCGGTCTCTTTTGCGGCGGCCAGGGCCTCCATGGACTGGCGGTATCCGGCGTTCAGCTCGCAGAAGTGGGCAGCGGCGCGGCTGACACCGACGACGCAATGCTGCCCCAGGGCACGCTCGGTCAGCTGGCAGATCTCGTCGGCCAGAATGTGTAGGTACTCGTCGAAATCCGAAGGGTTTCCGAACAGCACAGCCACCACATGGTCGTTGCAGAAAAACGCATAGTGGCGCAGATATTTGTTGGCCAGCTGGTCCACCATCCGGACGAAACCGGCGGCGTTCTCGCTATTGTCGTCAGGTTGGGCGGTCAACACCACCAGCTGGCTGCGGTCATCGGTGCCGCGCAGCAGACCGCAGGCGGCAGCCGAGGTGCGCAGGGCGGCTTCGACGGCGTCGGAGGTATTATCGCAGTGTTCCAGCACCAGCGGGATCAGGAAGGACGCGCGGTCCTCCTGCACGATGCCGCTGCGGCGCAGGCTGGCATACTGGTGGTCGATGCGCTCATGGATGGATTTCAGCTCGGCGGCAAGACCGTCCATGGTGAGAGGCTTGAGCATGTAGCTGATGATGTTGTACTGGATAGCCTGCTTGGCGTACTCGAAATCATCGTAGCCGCTTAAAAAGGCAATGTGCATGGCGGGGCGGATCTCGCGGACCTGGCGGGCCAGCTCAATGCCGGTGATGAAGGGCATGCGGATGTCGGTGAGCAGCAGGTCGGGTTCCAGCTGCTCGACAAGTTCGAGGGCGTCCAAGCCGTTGCTGGCACTGCCCACCAGGTGGAAACCGAGGGCTTCCCAGGGAATCATTGTGCAGACGGCTTCCCGCAGCTCGTCCTCGTCATCGGCTACGATGACAGTGTAGAGGTTTTTTTCTGCCATAGAATGGCTCCTTCTCTTTTTTCTTTCTTTTTTTCCGGGGGTTACAGCCAGAACTGGACCAGGCGACTGACGTTTTGGTAGAGGGCAGGGTTCTGGCCAATCAGGCCGGGTTCGGCAGTGAAGTAGACGCAGAAACTGTAGCAGGCACCGGCCAGCACAGCCAGCGGCAGGATGGTACAGAATGCACGCTGCAATACATCGATGCCGGACTGAGCGGCGTGGGCTTGCAGTACCTGCTCGGCCAATGCCCAGGCCAGCGCGGCGGCCAACAGCAGCGGACCAAGCCAATCGGATTGATAACGGTAGAGCATACCGGCCATCTGGCAATCCAGCACGGCCAGCATCAACATGGAAGCCAGTACCACAACTATAAAAGTGCGCAGATCACGCTTGGCAGCCAGACGGCGGCAGGCAAGCGGCAGGCTGGCCAGCCCCCACAGCAGAGGCAGGCAGGCAAAGGCGCCGCCGTAGAACAGCTCGGTGATGGTCAGGCCCATATAGTTGGTCTGCATTTTGGTGGCGGTCAGGTACGGGAACACCGCCTGCACGCCGGGGATGCCGAAGAGGAAGGTAAGCACGGCGGGGGCAGTGCGGCCCACCGAGAAGCCGCGGCGGGTCATATCGTTGCTGGTCAGATTGTAGTTGGCGCCAAAATCAAAAGGCGAACCGAACCGGGCGGCGTTGTACCACATCAGTCCGATGGCGACCAGCACCACGGGCAGCACAAAGGCAACGGCCTCGGTGATGCCCTGCTTGGTGAACAGGCGCTTTTCCCGCAGGTAGCGTTGCCAGAAGATGGGCAGGCAGAGGGCAGCAAACAGCACCATCTGAGGGCGACAGCCGGCCACAAAGGCCATGCACAAGCTGCCCAACGCGAGATGAAAGAGGATGCGGCCGTGCTTTTCGGCGGGCTGGTTGGCGGCCAGCAGCCATTGCCACAGCGCCAGCATGACGAAGGCAGCGCCGGACAGGATAGCGTACTCATAGATAGAGGGGCGCAGCAGCAAATAGTAAATTTGGCTGCCGGTGCCGATGCCTGCGCAGAGCAGCAGGTAGACAGCAGCGCTCATGTCCGGGAACCAGCGGCGGGCGGCCTGTTTGATGCAGCCGAACGCCGCCAGCAGGAACAGCCAGCTAAGCAAGATCATCGGCAGGCTGGGCGGCAGATCCCGCACGCCGGTCAATGCCTCAAAGGGCAGCTGGAACAGCAGGCACGGGATGACGCCAAAATAGACGTAGTAACGGCCCTGATAGTAGGCAACGTCCCACAGGGCGTCCGACGCAGCCTGCTGGCGGGCAGCGGTGTCGTAGGGGTTGGCCATCTCCTGCATGGCGGCGGGCGGGTCCTGCTCCAGGTCCAGGCGGCCGTTCAGCAGGCTGTGGGCCAGGGCACCGTACTGGGCGGCGGCATCGCTGGCCCAATCGTCGATATGTAAGGTGAAGTTGATGCGGCTGCCGCCGTCCCAATCGGCCGTGTTGTAAAAGCTGGTGGAGACACCGGCGTTGAAGCGGTCGGCAAACGGCGCAAAGAACGCCGCCGCACCCAATATGACCGCTACCAGCAGGACAACGGGGCGGTACTTTTTGCGGTGCGTAAGGTAGGCATCCCGCCAGGCAGCAGAAACCGGGCGCAGTGCGTAGGCGGCGGACAGCAGCGCCAAAAATGCTGCCCAGCGCACCAGCGAAAAATCAAAGGCGCGGGGCACGTTGGCGTAGATGGTCTGCAAGGTGTAGCTGATTGGGTACTGGCGGTACTCGCCGTTATAGGGGTAGGCCGTCAGCGTGAGGGTGGACGCCTTGCCGGAAAGGTCCAGGCTGCGCACCTGGCTGCGGGGGGCGTTGGCGGCAACTTCCCAGTTCCAGCTCTGGCGGGAGGCTGATGTAGCTTCGTCCGTGGCGGCGACGTTGAGGATAAACAGCGGGTTCTGCACTTCCGGGTGGGGGCCATTGTAGACATATTCCAGTCCCGAAAGCTGCAGATTGTACAGCTCCCGGTCCAGGCCGGTGAACGTTAAGGTGGTATGCTCGTCGTCCAGCGTCAGGGCGTTATGGTCGTCCTCGGCCTCCTGCAGGTAGGCCCGCAGGTCGACAGGCTCATAGCTGTGGGAGGCCCAGAAGTTGAGGTTACCGATAAATACCTCGGCCCCGAGGGACGCTGCCAGCAGCAGTACCGCCGCGGTCCATTTGCGCACAGAGGCATGGCGGAACCCCGCCGCAAGGCCGCAAGCCCACAGCACCATGGCCGTGATGCCAAGGCAGCGGAAGGCGTCAAACCCGATGGTCAGCCCCGGCTTGGACCAGATGCAGGCGGCCCAAAGCCAGACAAGTACGGCGGGCAGCAAGGCGCAGCATCCATCGGCACGGGTGGGCTTTCGGCGGCCAAGGCGGGCGGGCACCACCGCAAAGGCGGCGGCCAGCACCAGCGTGAATAGAATAGCCAAAATCAGCATAAAGCAAATTTCCGTTCTGTTACTGTTTATTGGACGGCAGCACCGCCCGAGATAAAATCATTATACACCATTACGCAGGGCGTTGTACAGCATTTCCGCCTTGGCGTGGCTGATGCCCTTGACTTCCTCCAAATCGGAGATGCTGGCGGCCTTGACGGCGGCCACGGTCTTGAAGTGGGCCAGCAGCGCGGCGCTGGTCTTTTCGCCCACGCCGGGAATGGCCGTGAGGGTGGCAGCGTAGGACTTTTTCTTCATCGCGCGCTTACGGTAGTCGTTAGCGTAGCGGTGGGTCTCGTCCTGAATGTTGGTGACGAAAGTAAAGATGTTGCGGTTGCGGTTGATGGCAATTTCGCCGCCCTCGTTGTCCACGATGGCACGGGTGCGGTGGTGGTCGTCCTTGACCATGCCAAAGGTGGGAACATGCTCCAGCGCGGTGCCGCGCAAAGCCTGTTTGACCGCGCCCACCTGTCCCTTACCTCCATCAATCAGCAGCAAGTCCGGCAGGGTGGCAAATTGATTTTGGGGGCCGTCCGGCTTTTCGCCGCGGCGGGCCGCTTCGTATTCGGCGGCGCGGCGGGAAAGCGTCTCGGCCAGCGAGGCGTAGTCGTCGGTGCCTGCAACGGTCTTCATCTTAAAGCGGCGGTAGCCGGAGCGGTGGGGCTTGCCGTCCATAAATACGACCATGCCGCAGACGCTGGAGCCATCGCCCCAGTTGGAAATATCGTAACTTTCGATGACCCGTGGCGGGGCTTTCAGACCCAGCACCTGGGCGGCTTCTTCCAGCAGCTTTTGCTCGCGGGTGTAGCGACCACTCTCGCGGCCCAGGCGCTCTACCGCGTTTGTGTAGGCCATTGTCACCAGTTTGGCTACATCGCCGCGCTGGGGCACGTACAGCTCCACCTTGGTGCCGCGGGCCTGGGCCAGCGCTTCGTTCAATGCCTCGGCATCCGGCGGCAGAGCGTCGACAGCAATCGTTTTAGGGACAGTCTCGCCGTTCAGATAATACTGGGGCAGGAATTCCTCCCGCACGGTATCAATGTCGGTGGTGTCGTGGAACATGAACTCCCGCTTGTCGGTCAGTCGGCCGTCGCGGTAGCGTAGCACAGCGGCGCAGACGGCCCGCGTGGTGCCCGCCAGGGCGATGATGTCCATCTCGGTGTCAGCATCCATCACGACTTTCTGGCCGGCGGCCACGCGCTCAATGGCCTGGATCTGGTCGCGCAGCAGGGCGGCGGTCTCGAAGTCCAAACGATCGGAGGCGGCTTCCATCTTCTCCCGCAGCTGCTTGACGATGTCCTTTTTGCCGTAGCGGACCATTCGCAACGCACCCTGCACGGCATCGTTGTAGGCCTCGCAAGTAATCTTTCCGCTGCAAACGGCCATGCACTTGCCGATGTGGGCATTTAAGCAGGGGCGGCCTTTGCCGAAGTCCCGCGGGAACTCCTTGCTGCAGCGGGGCAGCAAAAAGCAATCCTGCGCCATCTCCACCATCTCCCGCACGGCGAAGGAGGATGTGAACGGGCCGATGTAGTCGGCATCGTCGTCATCTTTCTGCAAAGCCGCCGAAACACGGGGCCAGGGGCCGCGGGTGATCTTGACATAGCTGTAGCCTTTGTCATCCTTGAGCAGGATGTTGTACTTGGGCGTGTGGGCCTTGATCTGGCTGGCCTCGAGGACGAGGGCCTCAAACTCTGACTGGCAGACGATCACATCAAAGGTGAAAGCATGGTTGATCATCTGGGTGACTTTGGCATCGTGGGGCACACCCTCGCGGAAATACTGCGACACGCGGATCTTGAGCCGCTTGGCCTTGCCGATGTAGATGATGGTATCGGTTTTATCCCGGATGATATACACGCCGGGCAGCAGCGGCAGCATACAGGCTTTTTTGTAGAGTTCAGCTTTTGTCATGGACGCCTCTTTCGTGGGAATGCTTATAAGAAATTACAAAAAAAGCGGCGGGTCGCCCCACCGCTAATTTTTTGAGAATGGATCACTCAGCAAAGCCGGAGCTGACCAGCTTGACCAGGCCATCAACAGCAGCCTGCTCATCGGCGCCATCGGCAATGATGCGGATGGTGGTGCCGCCAACGATGCCCAGGCTCAAGACACCCAGCAGGGACTTAGCGTTGACGCGGCGCTCCTCTTTCTCGACCCAAATGGAGGACTTGTACTCGTTCGCCTTCTGGATGAAGAAGGTAGCCGGACGGGCGTGCAGACCAACCTGATTCTCAACGGTAACTTCTTTGACGTACATAGTTATTCTCTCCTACTTTTGAAAATAATATGCCCTTGTATTTATACCGTGGGCTACTTCCAGGCGGTCTATTGCGCATAATACGCCGCCTTGATTGTCTCTATTTTATCCTATTTGGTCGATTTTGTACAGTGTATTTTTACAAAATCGGCAGGATTCTGTAATTCCGCCAAATCTCGGCACTGCCGTTTGTGCAAGTTTACTAGTTTGTTTTCAACATTGTTGTCGATTGATACTAAAACCGCAATCTTAACCGTGAAAACGCATGCGCAGTTCCTCGCAATACACGGCAAAAGGGGCGCCCTGGGCGGGGTCATGGACGGTCAGCACGCCATTCAGCCGCCATCCCATGCGCTTGTATAGGCTGATGGCGCGGGTGTTGGTGCTGAGCACGCCTAACGTGGGGTGTTCGTGCTCCGGCAGCTTTTTGCGGGCAAAATCCAGCACTTTGGTGCCGATGCCCTGCCCGCGGGCGGACTCGGTGACAAACAGATGGCCGATCATGCCGGTTTGATGGCAGACGCCTACCATAGCATCGGTCTCCCCTACCTTATTGTAGTGAAGGTAGAAGGCCCAGCCGTTTTTTCGCTCTGCGTCCAGGTCGGGGCGCCAGTGCTCCGGCGTCATGGCAGCCAGCTGTTCCTTTGTGCAGACAGGGGCACAGACGGTACGGCGGCCCTCGGCCATCAGCTCAGCGGCACGGGCCATCTGCTCCTCGGTCTTGACTAAGCGCATGTTCTCGCCGCGCTTCCACTTGGGCGGTTCGGTGAGGGGGTGAGTCTCGCACCACCGGTCGTACAGGTCAGGGCGGCGCTCCCGGGTGCGCTGACGGCTCTGGTCGCCGCGCCAGGCGTCGATCTTCTTGTGGTCACCGGTCAGCAGCACGGGCGGCACGGCGCGGCCCTCCCACACTTCGGGGCGGGTGAACTGGGGATATTCCAGCAGGCCGTCCCAGTAACTTTCGTCCTGGTAGCCTTTTTCCTCGGCCAAAACGCCGGGCTGCAGGCGCAGGACGCTGTCGGCCACCACCAGGCTGGCCAGTTCGCCGCCGGTCAGCACGTAGTCGCCGATGGAAATTTCCTCGTCGCCGAAGGCATCAATGACGCGCTGGTCGATGCCCTCGTAATGGCCGCAGACTAGCGCCAGCGAATCGTAGGAGGCCAGCCGCTTGGCGGTCTCCTCATTATACTGCTGGCCGGCAGCGGTCAGAAAGACAACATGCGGCTTGGTGCGGCCTTGGGCGGCGCACTGGTCCTGCACGGCACGCAGGCAGTCGGCGATGGGCTGGGCATACAGTACCATGCCGCAGCCGCCGCCGTAGGGATAGTCGTCGGTCTGCTTCTGCTTGTTTTTGGTGTAGTCACGAATCTGATGACAGTGGGCTTCGAACAGGTTCTTGGCACGGGCACGGCCCAGGATGCTGGCCGAGAGGAAACCGTCGCACAGCTCCGGGAAAAGGGTCACAATATCGATACGCATGTCTTACTCCTTGTCACCGTTGACAGCATCGTTGAACATGCCGTCGATGGGGGTGACCAGGATCGTGCGGGCGTCGATGTCGATGGTCTTGACAAACTCTGGCACGGCGGGCAGCATGTGCTTCTCGCCTGCAGCATCGGTGACGGTGTAGATGTCCTGGGCGGCGGGGTGGTCCACCTCGGTCAGGATGCCGTAGACAGCGCCGGTGTCGGCATCCCTGACCTCACAGCCCAGCAGGTCATCGATAAAATAACGGCCCTTGGGCAGACGGGCGTCGGCCTTGGCAAAGTAGTAGGTGCGGCCTACCTGAGCGCGTGCAGCGTCCATATCGGTCACATCAGCCAGGCGCAGCAGGATGACATTGCCCTGGGGGCGCACGCCGAGGACGCGGCACTCCCCTGTGCCGTCGGCGGTAGCGTACAGTCGCTTGAACTTGGCCAGGAATTCTGCGCCGTCACACAGCGGCAGGGCTTTCATTTCGCCACGCACGCCGTGGGTGGATACGATCTTGCAGGCGGGAAGATAGCTTTGCATGGAATGATCCTCCTTACTAGAATAAAAAAGCACTTTACCAGACGGCAAAGTGCTTTAAAGGTTTTAGTCGATCTCAACGATGACTTTTTCGCCCTGGCGGACAGCAGCGGCACGCATAACAACGCGGATTGCCTTTGCGATACGTCCCTGCTTGCCGATGACGCGGCCCATATCGGACTCAGCCACTTTGAGGTGATAGACGGTAGTGCCGTCATCACGCACGGGGTCAACGGTCACCTGCACAGCCTCCTTGTCTTCGACAAGGCCGCGGGCAACGGCTAATAAGAGTTCCTGCATGTGGCGTTCCCTCCCTTATAACAAGGCGAACAGATTACAGAACGGAAGCTTTCTTCAGCAGCTCACGAACGGTATCGGTGGGCTGAGCGCCGTTGGACAGCCACTGCTTGGCCTTATCGGCGTCGATGCTGACAACGCTGGGGTTCTTGGTGGGATCGTAGTAGCCGATCTCCTCGATGAAACGGCCGTCACGAGCAAAACGGCTGTCAGCGACAACAACGCGGTAGAAAGGAGCCTTCTTGGCGCCCATGCGGCGCAGACGAATCTTAACCATAGTAATATTCCTCCAAAAATTGTTTTACGGCCCTTGCGGGGCTACTGTTTATATTGTACATCCCGTGGGCCGTAAAGCCGAGCGGGTCATACCGAATTTATAGTGGGCTTTACCGGCCGAAGCCTTTAAAGCCGCCCATGCCGCCAAGGTTGCCCAAGCCGCGCATGAAACCTTTGGGATTGCGCTTGACCTTTTTCATCATCTTCTGCATCATGTCGTACTGCTTCAGCAGCTTGTTGACATCCTCGACCGTCAGGCCGCAGCCTGCGGCGATGCGGCGCTTGCGCTTGGGGTTGATGATGGAAGGTTTGGCGCGTTCTTCGGGGGTCATCGAGTAGATGATGGCCTCGATGTGGGGCAGGGCCTTTTCGTCCAGAGCATCAGCGTCGATCTGATTGCCGCCGGGCATCATGGCCAACAGAGCCGCTCCGCCCATCTTTTTGATCTGTTTGAACTGGGCCAGCAGGTCGTTCATGTCGAACTTGTTTTCCATCAGGCGCTTGGCAGCGTCCTCAGCTTCCTTGTCAGACTGAACGCTCTGCGCCTTTTCAATCAGGGAGAGCACATCGCCCATGCCCAGGATTCGGCTGGACATGCGGGACGGATAGAACGGCTCGAGGTCCTCCAGCTTTTCGCCGGTGCCCTGGAAGTAGATGGGCTTGCCGGTGACAGCCAGGACGGAAAGCGCTGCGCCGCCGCGGGTGTCACCGTCGGTCTTGGTCAGGATGACACCGGTGATGCCGATCTTCTCGTTGAAGGTCTTGGCCACATTGACGGCCTCCTGGCCGGACATGGCATCCACAACCAGCAACGTTTCGTCGACTTCGACATGCTGCTTGATGCGGACCAGCTCGTCCATCAGGGCATCGTCAATCTGCAGACGGCCTGCGGTATCAAGGATCACGATGTCATTGCCGTGGTCCCTGGCATAAGCCATGGCCTTTTCGGCGATGAGCTCGGGCTTCTCGGTGCCCATCGAGAAGACAGGCACGTTGACCTGCTCACCAACGATCTTCAACTGCTCGATAGCGGCGGGACGGTAGACGTCACAGGCGACCAGCAACGGGCGGCGGCCCTGGCTGCGGTAGTACCGGCCCAGCTTGGCGGCGTGGGTGGTTTTACCGTTACCTTGCAGGCCGCACATCATCAGCACGGTCTGGCCTTTGTTTTTGATGCGCAGATACTGGGGCTCATCGCCGCCCATCAACTTGGTCAGTTCCTCGTTGACGATCTTGACGACCTGCTGGGCGGGGGTCAGGCTTTCCATGACCTCCTGCCCCATGGCACGCTCAGAGACCTGAGCGCAGAAGTCTTTGGCAACTTTGTAGTTGACATCGGCTTCTAGCAGCGCCATGCGGACTTCGCGCATGGCAGCTTTGATGTCCGCCTCGGTGAGTTTGCCTTTGCCGCGCAGTTTTTTGAATACGCCATTCAGGCGATCTGTTAAAGACTCAAACGCCATCTGGTTCCTCCTGCGCGTCGAGACGCTCTATGATCTTCAGCATTTCGTCGGTATCCGTGCGGATGCGCGGTACCGGGTTGAACAGCCCCGAATTGCAGCACCGAATCTCCATGACCAGCTGGTGCAGCCGGGCGAGGTCCTCCTGCATCTGTGCGTGGCGGCGGGCGTTACCCAGCTGCGCTTCCAGCTCATCCAGGGCGGCTTCGCCATGCTTGATGGCGTCCCGCACACCTTGGCGGGTAATGCCGAAATTCTCGGCAATCTCGGCAAGGGAAAGATCCTCGTCATAATATTCGGTAAGGATGGCACGCTGCTTTTCGGTAAGGGCCGGGCCGTAGAAGTCCAGCAGCACCGAATACGCCAGGTTTTTCTGCGGTTTTCCCGCCATGACCTGTGCCCTCCTTTGCTGTGCTTGCACTGTGTAAAGCTTTTTTCTTTACATCAGCCTATGAATTATAACAGTTGGGAACGCGGAAGTCAAGAGGTTTTGCGGATTTTTTTACACATTCAGGTAATTTTGCGATAGATTTTTGCCGATTCAGGCAACTTCTTTGTATAAAAATATTTATGCCCGAAAGGATGCAAAATGGCAGGAAGTATGCTATAATTAAATTCACTTTGTCGAAAGGAGTATTTTGTTCATGCCGATCCTGCGCAGTTATTATCAGGATGTATACCGTTCCCCTGTTGTGCGGCTGGACGGATACTCCGGCCGCCACGGGCTGACATCCAGCATTTTGGCGTATCTGGACTTTGGCGGCGCTACCGGAACCTCCAAAGATGGCCTGGCTGAGACGATGCTGGCCTTTGCTACCGAGCGCGGTGCTTTGCAGCCCGGTATGCCGGTGGTGGAAGTCAGTTCCGGCAGCTTTGGCGCGGCGCTGGCGGTAAGTTGTGCCACCACGGGGCACCCCTGCATTTTGGTAGTGCCCAGCAACCTGCCTATTGCCCGCCGCCAGCGGCTGCAGGAACTGGGCGCGAAAATCGTGGTGTGCAGCAGCGGCGGCCGCCGGGTGATGGATCGCATCGCCCAGGAGACAGCCGAGCGCTACCACGGCTACTTTACCCACTACTTTGCCAACGATGACAACCCGGAGTATCACCGCCGGGTGACCGGGCCGCAGATCTTGAAGGCCGCCGGGGACAGCATTGACGCCATCGTCATCGGTGTGGGCAGCGGCGGCACTGTGACCGGCGTGGCCGAGTACATCAAGGCGTGGAACAGCATGATCCGCATTGTGGCGGTGGAACCTGCCGAGTGCGCCGCCATTTCGGGCGGGTTCATCGGCCAGCACGGCATTGCGGGCATCGGCCCCGGCTTTGTGCCGGAAAACTACAACCCCTATGTGGTGGATACGGTGCTGACCGTGACCACCGCCGATGCGGAGCGGGCCTCGAAGGAAGTGCTGCTGTGCGACGGCATCCCCGCCTGCACCAGCGGCGGCGCGACCCTGGCCGCGGCCGTACAGTTGATGGAGATGGGCAAGGCCAAGCGCCCCTTGTGTATATTTGCCGGGCGGAGGATGTACGAATAAGCCCAACCTCTTGTAATAACTTTGCAATCCATGTAAAATTCGCGTCGAAAGCCGTATCCTGTATGGGCAGGATACGGCTTTTATGCTATACTAATATAAAAAAAGACATGGCAAGGAGGAAAAGCGATGAAACGGATACTTTGTGCAGCTATGATACTGATTTTGACGGGATGTGCAACAAAACCGGCAGATCCTACGGATATAGTAAGTACACCTGCGGCCACGCAGACGCCAGAAGTGGCGGTGATGCCTGCACCGGAAGCGACCAAAACACCTGCTGTATCCGAACCTGAAGCAACGGAAACACCTACGGCAGAGAGCACCAGCTATACCGCAATCATGCTGCCGATGCGCGACACCTACCCGCCTGTCATGTTGGCCGAGGATGATCTGGTTTCGGACGGATATTATACCATGTGCCAGGACGGCAAGTGGGGCCTGATGGAAAGCGACGGTTCCGTGCTGCTGCCCTGCCGTGCGGATAATCCTGTAAGGCGCTGTGCAAGCAGCACTTTGAAATGGCATTACGTCGTAAGCGCCAGCAGCGAGGATTGGAAGACCTATAACGATACGCTGGCCGCAGCCAATGCCGGGACGCTTTGCAGCGGTGAGCATGACGGTCTGCTTTTGGCCTGGACCTATGATATTGACAGCGGCAAAGTTTGTAAAAGTGCCGGCATGATGGGCGATGACGAGCCATTGACCGACACAGATAAAATATACGGCGAGTATCTCCCCTGCCAACGCTGCGTATGGACGGATGGTGATGGAGACCCCGGTTATTATGAAACGGCCGAGGGCGGCGGTTATGTGTTTGCCAATGCGGACGGTGAACTGCTGAACGATACCGTCTACGAGGATGCAGGGTGCTTCTATGACCAGAACCTGGCCCCTGTGAAGCTGAACGGCAAATGGGGTTACATCAACTTACAGGGCGAGTTGGTAACGGCTACGGTGTACGAGCCTGTGTATGGCAATGATTACGCCAACAACTACGCGCTGCGGTATGCTTCGCCGCTGTTGAACGGCTACGCGGCTGTCTGCCGGGATGGCAAGTGGGGTGTAATTGATGATTCCATCAAGAACGAGTATATCCCCTGCGAGTATGAGTATGCCGCCTGGAACGGGCATGTGCTGTGGCTGAAGCAGAACGGCAAATGGCAGAGCCAACGCATCCCCGGTGTGCCTAAGGACTGGACAGACACGAAGATGAACATCTGGACCTACCCGAAAGAGCTGAAAGCCACCGACCATTACTGGCGCGTTACCTCGGATGTGGGGCTGAACATGCGCGTAGGTCCGGGGACCAACTACAATAAATGGCAGTTGGTGCCCGCGCATACCTGCCTGCAGGACTTGGGCCATGACGAGGATAACACCTGGATACTGAGCAAATATGCCGGGTGGTATGGCTGGGTAAGCATGGAATACCTGGAAGAAGTAACGCAATAAGGAAAAGACGTTTCCTTATAAATAAAAGAAAGCAGGGAGTGAAAGCGATGAAACGGATGGTTTGTGCTGTCATGGCGCTGCTGCTGACAGGGTGCGCTGCTGGGCAAGTACGGTCCAGTGCGCCTGTTACGGATGGTCAGCCTGCGGCTACCCCCGAAACCGCCGCCACAGCGGAGACAGCCGAAAGTGCCGCCACCCCTGTGCCGACTACTGCTCCGCCGCAGGGGCTTGTGCCGACGGATGCGGATGTGCTGGATTATGATGATATTCGGCTCATTGGCTACGAGCGTGCCTTTCAACCGTACCCGGAGACCGACTATTACACGATGTGCAAAGACGGCCTGTGGGGCCTGATGCGCAGCGATGGTACCGAGGTACTGCCCTGCCGCGCACCGCAGCCGTTGGTTGAATGTTTTATTGAGGGTCGCCGCTGGCACGGTTATCAGGATAATTTACCTTGGGATGAGATGCTAGCCGAAGAAAAGCGGATCAATGTTTTGCTGCGGGAAAGCGGCGACGGCATGCTTTGCGCGGCCCACGATGGGGGCACCTATCTGGAGTTTGTCTACCTGACGGATTACAAAGTATATACATACAGCGGCTCAATGGGCCCGGGAAAATTGGCCGCGCCGACAGACGAAGACATGCTGCTGTACAGCGGCCGGGCGGACGGCTATGTGCCGGCCCAGACCGGCGTAACGGAAGACGAAGGCGACGACCACGTCAGTATTATCAGTGATGGACAATACATTTACCGCCGCCGCAATGGTAATGCGGCAAACATCTACTACTACACTCTTGCCGACTACTTTTTTGATGCCACGCTTGCCCCCGCAGAGCGGGACGGCAAGTGGGTGTACCTGGGCACGATGGGCGAGGAAGTGACGCCGGTTTGTTACGATAGTGTGTATTATACCAACACTTCTGGGGATGGCTCCTTCCTTTTCCGGCGTGCCGCACCGCTGCTGAACGGCTATACCCCCGTGAGCCGCAGCGGAAAATTCGGCCTGCTGGATCGCGCAGGGGCAGAATATGTCCCCTGCACGTATGATGGCCTTGTCTGGGACGGCGGCACCGCCTGGGTCAAGCTGGACGACGGATGGCACCAGTACACGATCCCCGGTGTGACGAAGCCTGATCCTCTGGACGACCTGCCGGAGGACATCACCGCGCCCGACACGCGCACCTTCTCCTATGCCCGCGTTATCACCGAGGGCGGCCGCCTGAACCTGCGCGCCGGACCAGGCACAGAGTATGATATTGTGGGAAAAATCCCGGAGTACACTTCCCTGCGCATCTACGGTTCTTCCAATACGGCCCCCGCCTGGGTGCTGGTGCAGTATCAGGGTCAGTTTGGCTGGACCAACCTGGATTATCTGGAACGAAGCTATTAAATGACAGCCCCGGACGGATGTAGCGCCCGGGGCTGTTTTGCTATTTCCTCTGTTGATGGGTATGGCATAGCATATCCTGCGGCCTTTTCACATAGGATTTGACAGAAAATCTCTATGTGGGGAGGGCAAGCTATGAAAGGTGACCCAGAAGAACGCGCCATAGCGGTGGGGCGTTACATTGCCGGTACCGGCGCCACGGTGCGGGCGGCTGCGGTGGTGTTTGGCGTAAGCAAAAGCACCATCTGGAAAGACCAGGCCCGCCTGCGCCGCACAAGCCCCGGCCTTTGGGCCGAGGTGCAGGCCGTGGTGCAGAAAAACAAGGCTGAGCGCCACCTGCGGGGCGGCGAGGCCACCCGCCTGAAATATTTGCACAAATAACTTGCGTGGTGCCAAGCATCACAGTATAATATTTGTAAAGAAATCCATACAAAAGGACGTGAACACTGTGAAACGAGAGGATTATATCAGCTGGGACGAATACTTTATGGGCATTGCCATGCTTTCGGCCATGCGCTCGAAGGATAACAACAGCCAGGTCGGCGCCTGCATCGTCAGCCCGGAGAACAAGATCCTGTCCTTGGGCTACAACGGCATGCCCATCGGCTGCAACGATGACGACATGCCCTGGGAGCGCGAGGGCGAGGACCTGGAGACCAAGTATATGTACGTCTGCCACTCCGAGCTGAACGCCATCCTGAACAGCCCCAACCACGACCTGAAAGGGGCGCGGATGTATGTGACGCTGTTCCCCTGCAACGAATGCGCCAAGGCCATCATCCAGAGCGGTATCAAGGAACTGATCTACCTTTCGGACAAATACCATGATACACATGCCAGCATCGCCAGCCGCCGCATGTTCAATATGACCGGCGTAAAATACCGGGCCTATGAGCCGACGGGCCGCAAAATCGAGCTGGAAGTATAAAAGGAGCAAAGAGGATATGAACACCATTATCATTGGCATCGCCGGTGGTACCGGTAGCGGAAAAACGACCCTGACCGAACGCCTGCGCGACCACTTTGGCATAGACGAGGTCAGCGTCATCAACCATGACAGCTACTACAAGCGCCATGATGAGCTGCCCTACGAGGAGCGCTGCAAGCTGAACTACGACCACCCGGACAGCTTCGACACCCCGCTGATGGTGGCCCACCTGCGCGAACTGCGCGCCGGCCACCCGGTGCAGGTGCCCGTGTATGACTCTACACCATCCACAACCGCAGCAACGAGACCGTGCTGGTGCGCCCCGCGCCGGTCATCATCGTGGAAGGTATCTTGATCTTTGACTCCCCTGAGTTGTGCGATCTGATGGATATGAAGGTGTTTGTGGATACCGATGCCGACGTGCGTATTTTGCGCCGCATCGTGCGCGACGTTAAGGAGCGCGGCCGCACATTGGACAGCGTGGTGACCCAGTATTTGACCACCGTAAAGCCGATGCACGAGCAGTTTGTGGAGCCCAGCAAGCGCAAGGCGGACCTGATTGTGCCCGAGGGCGGCCAGAACACAGTGGCGCTGGAGTTGCTTATCAAATGGGTAGACAACCACCTGCGGGCAGAGGGAGAAAGCCGCCAGTGATTTTGACGAAATCATTTACATCCTTTGCAAAATAAGAAGAGGAAGCCGGACGGTGTGGTTCGACTTCCTCTTTTTTGTGATTTACAATGACTTGCAAAATAAAGTTATACGATTTGTGCAGCAGCATCCAGCAGGGCGACCCGGAAACTGGCCGGGCCGTGGGCCTGGGGTTCTGCTGCGGCGGCACAGGCTTTCCAAAATTCGGCGGCCTGTACGGCGGCCTGTAAGGGGGCTTGCGGCTGCACAGCGGCAAAAGCACCGCAGAGTACCGTTAGCATGCAGCCCGCACCGGTGACACGGCGCATCAGGTCGCTGCCGCCGGAGACGGTGTGCAGGGTGGTGCCGTCGGTGACGAGATCCTCGGCCCCGGAGAGCACCACGACTGTGCCCAGCTTTTGCGCCAGTGCTTGGGCGCAGGCGGCGGCATCGATGGGGACGGTCAGGCTGTCCACGCCGTGCTCAGCAGCAGAAAGGCCCAATAGAGCGGCGGCCTCGCCGTAGTTGGCCCGCAGGATGGCGGGGTGAACTTCCTGCAAAAGCTGTCGGATATTCTCCAACCGCCAGGGGCTGGCCCCTACACCGACTGGGTCCAGCACTACCGGGATACCGCGGCGGTTGGCGGCGGCACCGGCCAGCCGGGCAGCAGTGAATTTGGCTTCGTCGGGGGTGCCGGTGTTCAGCACTACGGCACTGGCCAGCACGGCGATGTCGGCCATCTCCTGGGGAGCCTGAGCCATGATGGGGCTGGCACCGACGGCCAGGGCCAGGTTGGCGCAATCGTTGGCGGTGACCAGGTTGGAGATGCAGTGCAGCAGCGGCTTGCGGGCGCGGATGGCTGCAAGGGCTTCGAATCGGGTCATGGGTTCACCTGTTTCAGCGGGCAAGGCTTGCCTGCATTTTTTTGAGGGTGCTGTTCTTTTCCAGCGCGATCAGCACCACGCCGGCGATGATGGAACCACCGACGGTGGAGACGAGGAATGGGACGATGTAGGCGTAGAAAGCAATGTCACCGGCGGCTTTGCCCATCAGGAACACAGCCACAGGCCAGGCCAGCAGGCCGCCGATGATGCCGGTGCCGAAAACTTCACCGCAAAGCGTGGCCGGCAGGTTCTTGGTTTTATGGTAGACGAAGCCGCACAACAATGCGCCGCACATGCTGCCAGGGAAAGCCATCAGGCTGCCCAGACCCAGCAGATTGCGCAGCAGGCTTGCCACAAAGGCCACAGCCACGCCGTACCAGGGACCAAGCAGCACGGCACACAGCACATTGACCATGTGCTGCACCGGCGCGCATTTGCTGCCGAATACGGGGAACGAGAACATGCTGCCGACAACGGCCACGGCGCACAGTACGCCAGCCAGGGCAAGTTTTTTGGTGTTGGATTTCATTTTGGAGCTCCTTTTTTCTTTTGTACCATAACGAAAAAAAGCGGAAGGACTGCCGCCAGAAATACGCCAGCCGCCCGCACGGGCACAATAAGCCCCTTACAAAAAGGGCTTATCGTTCGGTCGAAGCTTGCTGGCTTCCTCTCACGCCGGAACACGGCTTCCCATCGCTGACGCTGCTCACGGCCCAGGGCGCTCCCCCTCGACCCGCGTTTCTGGAACGGTCAGATCCTTCCTTTCCCAAAAGCAAAAATAAAAGCAGGGTACCGATGGGCAGCCCTGCAAAAAAGACGTTTGGTAAAGTCCTTCCTACGGTGGCATGATCCACATCAGGTCAAAGGGTCGAAATGCAATTTCCTCTCAGCCGGGTGTCCGGCTCCCCTGTTCTTTGTCTTGCATGATACACCTTTACAAAAAGTTTGTCAAGGGCTTGCTTTTTGGTCCGGCGCGGCGTATAGTGAAAATACATTGAACACAGGGGGAATCCATGATGAAAGTTTTGCCGCAGCAACTGCGTTTGTACGCCGTAACCGACAGCCGCCGCCTGCGGGGGCGCACCCTGCTGGATACGGTGGCCGCCGCGCTGGATGGCGGCGCGACCTTTGTACAGCTGCGGGAGAAGGAGCTTTCCCCTGCCGCTCTGCTGGAAGAAGCCCGCGCCCTGGCCAAATTATGCCACGCGCGGCATGTGCCCTTTGTGGTGGATGACAACGTGGAGGTGGCCCTGGCCGCCGGTGCCGACGGCGTGCATGTGGGCCAGAGCGATATGGCTGCCCGTCGTGCCCGCGCGCTGTTGGGCCCGGATAAAATTTTGGGTGTTTCGGCCCACAATGCCGCCGAAGCTTTGGCAGCCCAGGCGGACGGTGCCGATTACCTGGGCTGCGGTGCGGCCTTTGTGACGGGTACCAAGCTAGATGCCCACCCGGTGACGGCCGAGACGATGCGTGCCGTGACGGCGGCGGTGAACATTCCGGTGGTGGCCATAGGCGGCATTGAGGAAAGCAACATTTTACAGCTGCAGGGCCGCGGTCTTGCAGGCGTTGCGGTGGTAAGCGCCATTTTTGCTGCCCAAGACCCCGAAGCTGCCAGCCGCCGGTTGTATGAGTTGAGCGGACAGTTATAATTTTATAATTGGAAGACTTTGCCATCGCAATAAAATAAAACAGCTGGTCATTTGCCTTGTGCAGGCAGACGGTCAGCTGTTATTTTATGCGGACACTTTATTGGGTGATAACGACGGCGTGGCAGCCCAGTTCCTCGTACCGCAGGGCGAAGGTATCGCGGTCGATCTCGGTGATCTCCTGCATGGGGTCGGCAAAGTAATAGTTGTCCTCGTCGTAGCCGGTAAGCACCAGACAATGAGAGTTGGAGTAAGGCCAGCTGCCATCGGCCAGTGTAAAGGTGTAATTATAAAGTGGTTCTGTAAAGGCGCGGGTGGCCCACACCAGCACCGGCGTGCCCTGGGCCAGGTACATCTCCAGCCGGGCGGGCTCGGCGCCGGTAATGTCCAGCGCGCTGTAAGTGCTGCCTTGCTCATCCAGATAGGTGTTGACGGCAGTGGTGATGGCGCCGGGCAGGCAGTAGAAAGAAAGCTTATCGGCAGGGCTGCCCATGAATTCGACCTCTGGGTCGGCCTCCCAGTACGGGATGTGCATGGGCAGGCAGTTTTCGGCCAGGGTGACTTTATCGATGTCGAAGCCTAAGTAGTTCAGCACGATGGCAGCAGAGGTGATCTCACATCCGTTGGGGAGCTCCGGGTTTTGCAGGATGTTTTCTACGTTCAGCTGCACGGTGGCGGGCAGGAAAAAGGCATTTTCCGGCGTAGCCTGCAAGGCGGCGTAGGCAAGCCAGACTGGAATCGAAGTATCTGTCTGCGGCAGGACCAGGCCCATGGAGGAGGATTCCTGCGTAGCAGCGGTCTTTGAGGTGGCAAGGTCGACTACGGGGAGGGTGACGGTTGCGGCGCAGCTGCACAAAAGCAGGCAGGACGCCGCCGCTGCACCGGCAGCGAGTTTGTGCATGGTACTCCCCTTCTTTCGACGTTGTTTTATCATAACCTACATTACCTTACACCATATTTGTGATAATTGCAAGAAAGAGGGGAAAAGTTCTATGCAGGGGCGGGTTTGCGGGCCTATGCGGGCATCGGCCCCTACAATTTGCCGATACATATAAGGCAATACCGCATAATTCTAAGTGCCGATACGGCGAGCGAGGTGCGGCAGATGCTAAGCCAAAAGCGCAGATAATACTTTGTGTATTATCGAGCATTTTGGCAACGCAGATGCCGTGCCGCAGCCGCCGGAGCGGTGCTTAAGCCGTCAGGCGGGAATTGTGCGGTGTTGCCATAACATAAAAAAGCCGACAGGCGAACCTGTCGGCTTTAAAAAACTATGAAATTGTTACCAGAGGTTCACAACTTCGTTGTACAGACCCTCGTAGCTCTTAGCGGAGTTAGACCAGCTGAAGTCGCACTCCATGGCGCGGTGGACTAGCACGGGCCAACCGTCCTTCTGCCAGTAGCCTTCCTTGGCGCGCCAGCAGGCCTCATACAGCTCGTGGGCGTTGTAGTTGGCAAAGGTGAAGCCGTTGCCGAAGCCGTCGCCGGAATCGTGGATGGAGTCACGCAGGCCGCCGGTCTCGCGGACAACGGGGATGGTACCGTAGCGGCAGGAGACCATCTGGGCCAGACCGCAGGGCTCGGAGCGGGAAGGCATCAGGAAGATGTCAGCACCGGAGTAGATCTCCTGGGCCAGTTTGGCGTTGAAGCCGATGTAGACGCCCACGCGGCCCGGATTGCGGGCGCACAGCTCGTTGAAGAAGTTCTCGTACTGGCTTTCGCCGGAGCCGAGGATGACCAGCTCGATGCCCTGCTGCAGCAGGCCTTCGGAGATAGCCTGGACGAGGTCAACGCCTTTGTGGCCGACCAGACGGGTGACCATGGCCATGACGGGGCTGCCGTCCTTATGCAGGCCGAACTTGTCCTGCAGGGCAGCTTTGCAGGCGGCCTTGCCATCCTGGAAGGTGTCGGCATCGTAGTTCTTGACGATGTCGGGGTCGGTGGCGGGGTTAAAGACATCCACGTCGATGCCGTTCAGGATGCCGCAGAGCTTATACTGCTTCTGGCGCAGCAGGCCGTCCAGACCATGGCTGAACCACGGGTCCAGGATCTCCTGGGCATAGGTGGGGCTGACGGTGGTGACCTTGTCGGCGGTCTCGATCGCGCCCTTCATGAAGTTGGCACAGCCGTCATATTCCACAACATGGGCGTCGCGGGCGCCGATGCCGCAGGTATCCTCGAGAATGTCCAGACCATACTTTCCCTGGTAGGCAATGTTGTGGATGGTAAAGACCGTTTTGATACGGCTGAACTTATCCAGGTGACGGTAGTACAGGTTCAGGTAAACGGGGGTCAGGGCCGTCTGCCAGTCGTTGCAGTTGATGATGTCAGGCTCGAAATCGGTGTAGAACAGCATTTCGAGGATGGCACGGGAGAAGAAGGCGAAGCGCTCGCCGTCATCATAGAAGCCGTACAGGCCGCTGCGCTTGAAATAGTACTCGTTATCGATGAAGTAGTAGACAACACCGTCGCGCTCGGCCTTGAAGAGGCCACAGTACTGGCTGCGCCAGCCGACCGGCACGCTGAAGTTGGTGATATAGGTCAGGCTATCCTTGAATTTCAGGTCACCGTACAGCGGCATGACAACACGGGCGTCGATGCCGTCCTTGACCAAAGCCTTGGGCAGTGCACCGGCCACGTCGGCCAGGCCGCCGGACTTGGCAAAGGGAGCAGCCTCGCTGGCTGCATATAAGATTCTCATAAGCACCTCCATGGGGTGGGTTCACAAAAATATGAGGACGGGGAAGGTCTGATCTCCCCCGTCCTCTCATCAAAAGCTGCCTCCGGGGAGAGGGAGTACAACCTCTATGAGCTGTTATACGCTGTGGTTCTTGGCGACGAATACCGGGAAGGTATCGGTGCCGGCCAGCTTCTTGCCTGCGGTGATGTGGACGTTCTTGTCCGTGACAACAAACTCTACACCGCAATCGGTCTCCACAACGGTATCCTGCATCAGGACGCAGTTTTTGACGACAGCACCCTTCTTGACCTGGCAGCCGCGGAACAGCACGCAGTTCTCGACGGTGCCCTCGATGACGCAGCCATCAGCCAGCAGGCTGTTCTTGACGGAGCTGCCTGCCACATAGCGGGTGGGGTTATCGTCACGGATCTTGGTGTAGATGGGAGCCGGTCCGAACAGGGCGTCCATGCTGCCATCCTGCAGCAGACGCATGTTCTCGTCAAAGTAGCTCTTCATGTCAGAGACACGGGCGGCATAGCCCTTGAACTCGTAAGCCTGGACGTTGAGCAGCTTCAGGTTGCGGGCCAGGATGTCGCGCTCGAAGTAGACAAGACCGCGGACGGCTGCATCGTGGATCAGGTGGATCAGGCTCTCGCGCTCAATGACGTAGATGTTCATGGCGAGGTTCTGCTCACCCATACGGTAGTCGTTGGACAGGATCTCCTGCACACGGCCGGTCTCATCGATGCGGATGGTGTAGTTATCGCTGCGGGCACCCTCAGGGATGGGGGCGCGGTTGTAGACCATGGTGACGTCAGCGCCGGATGCAACGTGGGCATCGATCAAGTTGCCGAAGTCGAAGTTCATGGCAATATAGGAGTCAGAAAGAATGACATAGCGTTCTTTCTGGGCTTCCAGCCAGTTCAGAATGCTGTCCAGAGCATCGACACGGCCGGAGTACATCTTGACGCTGCGCTCTGCAAAAGGCGGGACAATATTCAAGCCGCCGCGCTTACGGGTCAGATCCCATTCACGACCGGCACCCAGATGGTCCATCAGGGAGTGGTAGTTTTTACGAACGATGACAGACACGTTGTCGATGCCGGCATTGGCCATGCTGGACAGCGTGAAGTCGATCAGGCGATAACGTCCGCCGAAGGGGATGGAGGCCATGGAGCGCTCCGCCACCAGCTCGGGAACGAGGTTATCATAGGTATTGGCGAAAATGACGCCGAGTGCGTTGACGTTGCTGTTTACCATTGTTCCTCACCATCCTTTACATCACTGGAAACCATTGCCTTGGGGCCGACGGTAGCACCCTTGCCGATGACGACACCGGAACCGACCGTGGCAACATCGCCGGGTTCCTCAATGTTCAGGCTGCCTTCGGGCATAGCGCCGACGGTAGCACCCTCTTCAACCTTGACATTTTCGGCCACAATGCAGTGCTTGACGGAAGCGCCCGCCTTGATGACGGTGCCGCCCATAATCACGGCAGCCTCAACGGTAGCACCCTTCTCGACGACAACGCCCGGGAAGAGGATGGAGTTGTTGACCGTGCCGTTGACTTTGCAGCCTTCGGAGATCATGGAGTTGACGATGGTTGCATCGCTGCCGATCTGCTGGCAGGGCTTGCCGGAGTTGCGGGAGTAGATCTTCCAGTTCTCATCAAACAGGTTGATGCCGGAATGACTGGGGTCCAGGACCTCCATGTTGGCCTGCCACAGGCTGGAGATGGTGCCGACATCCTTCCAGTAGCCGCTGAAATGATAGGCATACATACGGCGGCCGTCTTTCAGCAGGTTGGGGATGACGTTCTTGCCAAAGTCGTTCTCAGAGTTGGGATCGGCTTCGTCCTCGGTGAGGTATTTCTTCAGCACATCCCAGTTGAAGATGTAGATACCCATGGAAGCCAGGTTGGACTTCGGGTTCTTCGGCTTCTCCTGGAACTCGCTGATCTTGTCGTTCTCGTCGGTGACCATCAGTCCGAAGCGGGAAGCCTCGCTCCAGGGCACTTCCATAACAGCGACGGAGAACTCGGCGTCCTTTTCCTTATGGAAACGCAGGAAGTCAGAGTAATCCTGCTTGCAGATCTGGTCGCCGGACAGGATGATAACGTACTTGGGATCATAACGATCAATGAAGGAAATGTTCTGATAGATAGCGTTGGCTGTGCCCTTGTACCAGTCAGAGCCGGAAGCCTGCTGATACGGCGGCAGAACATGGACACCGCCATGCAGACGGTCCAGGTCCCAGGGCTGGCCATTGCCGATGTACTCGTTCAAGACGAGGGGCTGATACTGGGTAAGGATACCGACGGTATCAATGTCGGAGTTAACGCAGTTGGACAGCGGGAAATCGATGATACGATATTTACCGCCGAACGGTACTGCAGGTTTGGCGAGCTTTTGGGTCAGCGCGTACAGACGCGAGCCCTGACCGCCTGCCAGGATCATTGCGATCATTTCTTTTGCCATAAGATTTCTCCCCTTAACATTCTGGCTTTACGCCATTGTTGAACAGTGGTGTTTATCCATCTCGCACGGTTAAACCGGCGTTTTGGCCTTAGCGGGGCGCCCGCGGCGCTTGGAGGCGGTGACAGCGGTTTCCGCTGCCGGGGCCGCTTTCTTTGCTTTAGCGGCGGTTTTCTTCACGGGCTTGGCTGCAGCGTCCGCTGCCTCGACGGCTTTTTTAGCGCGGGGCTTGCGGGCAGCAGGCACCTGGAAGTATACGGTAGACAACGGCGGCAGTGTCAGCGAAATATGCTGCTCGAAGCCGTGCATCTCGCCCTTTTCTGCCTTGACGGTGCCGTTGGTGACACCGGAGCCGCCGTATTTCTTGTCATCGGAATTCAGGATTTCTTTGTAGCTGCCGGGGTTGGGCACGCCCATCTGGTAGCCCTGGCGCAGCACAGGATTGAAGTTGCAGACGACCAGCAGCATCTTGCCCGCAGCATCACGGCGCAG
>ERZ773218.690-NODE-690-length-39425-cov-6.457277_pt1 | contig 39425 bp, 38 predicted proteins | sample MGYA00580527_ERZ773218 | MGnify/ENA primary metagenome ERZ773218 (study PRJEB29015, sample SAMEA2737763) | human gut metagenome | biome: human gut; feature: human-associated habitat; material: faeces | place: China | collected 2012 ...
CTAAAGAAACTGAGGAGGAAAAAGGGCGCAAAAAGCCGAACCGTCCTTAAAGAAGGAAAGTCCGCAACTTGAGATTTGTCTGTTGTTCATAACTTCGTTTTCAAAAAATCTGGCAGGACTTTTGTGCAATCTGTTACGAACAATCAAGGGAAAGTTGAGCTTTCACCGCACTTTCCTTGCGGGGCAGGACTTAAAATTGGGGTGTCCGGGACGGTTAACGTGTCCTGCCAAGAACATTAACCAACTTCTTTTTAGAAGCAGATTGCTGTCCCGGACATAAACTTTGCGACTACATATCTATGCGGTCTCTAATTGAGAGAGCAGCCAGGCCTGAAGGATTCCCAAATCTTCAGACTGTTTCTTATACGTCCGACCTTTTTTCTTTACCCGGGCCTCGTATGTAAAAATTGCTTTGAGCCCTTTGAGTCCTTGGACTTTCCGTTCGGATACCACAGAAATTTCCGCGTTTTTGATTTCTTGATTGTTGATTCTCATTGTCTGTTCTCCTTGTCTGGATGCTCTGAAAGTTACGACTTCAGGCAGATCCTAGGTTGACCTAACAATATCGGCTCCTTTTTTGGCCTCTTCTTTTTCTGAAAGCTGCTCTTTCAGTTGTCTTATCGCATATTTGAGGCCTCCTAAATACCCATTCAGGTCATCGATAATCTCCAAATTTTTCGGGTCTTCTAGCTGAAACGGTTTGGCTTCTTGTCCGAGGCCTGATAAACCACGATTAATTCGTTTGATTTTTGAACCGCATTCTCTAAGCCCGTTAGCCAGTCTCACGCTGTTGGACTCTGCTGCCGGGGCGCCTTTTTGCAAGAATCGGAAGTTCTTTTTATCTCTATAGAAGCTCCCGCTGTTCCCGATACACTGTTGGAACCAGTTGAGAAAACCAGTCAAGCGTCTGCATTCTGTTTCCAGCTCATCGATGACAGAGGACAAAATATCCAACGAACTGTATAGATTTTCACTTCTGACAAAAGAACCGATTCGGACAAGGTTGGAACCTATTTGTCCTAGCTGATCGAAATTTGAAGAATATGAGTATGGATCATTGGTTATACGATAATACTCAGAGCGGTTAACGATTGGTATTTCCTTATGTGAGATCAGCCCGAGATATTTACCGATAATCTGAAGAGCGGTTAAGAATAGCTCCCTCTCTTCCCATTCCATCACAATGCGCGGAAGCCAAAAGTCGTACTCCTCTGTTTCTTCAATGATCTCAAGAACGCCTATTAAAAAGTCTTTTGGTCCGCAGGTGCAAAGAATATAGCAGCTGTAATACTCCTTTTCTTCCGGAGGATTTTTCTCCAGTTCTTCAATTGTTTTTTTGCACAACTCAACCAAAAAATACATCTGGCCCCAAGAAGGAGCTTGATGATCTGCAATAGTGCTGCGCAGCTCTTTAAAACCGGGATTCAAATAACGGTTGCTGAGATTGCAGCTCATCGTTCTAACGCGATCTTCCATTTTGCCCATCTCTTCTTATTGTTATTTCTCTAACTCTTTGATATACATGGTGTTTTTGATGCCACGTGCCGATCCAAAAAAATATCTGAAGCTGTGATTTCAATCATGCTCATTCCTTCTAATCAGACGCTCTACCAATGCACACGAGTCCAATTTTTCCCGTTGATGAAAACGTCAATCGCTCGCCTGGACTGGTACTTCTGCCAAACAACTTCTTCATAGACCTTTACAGGTCGATAACAAGTTGTGGTGTAGGAGCTGTCCCCGGAATCTTCTTGGCATGTATAGGGCTCGTAAGCGATGCCTTGATAGCCCCGTACGCATGCTTTTGTTCCGCCCCAATAACCGGGCGAATCCTCTGTCGCTTTGAACCAGTGCTCACCGCCCCAGTTATAGGAAGAGTGACCGTGCGTTAAGAATTTCCTATTTCCCCGAGTCGTCTTGAACTTCTTAGCATCGTTTAAGTTCCCCTCGGTTAAGAACCCTTGAGGAGCATCCTCCATGCCTTGCAAAGAGCATGGATCAAAGCCGTCGCTAAGTTGCTTGGCATAGTTGCCGTCTCCGGCCATCGGGCAGCTTGGGAATTTACAAGGATGACGCCACGACAAGCAATCAAATAATTTGTCAATTGGAGGCTTGCACTCAGAAACAGCGCGTGGGCCGTTAGGATTGGCTAGACAAAGGAGAACTTCACATCCCCAACGATCGTTTCCAGTCATGATGTCGATTTTGGGCATACCGGGGATTTTCGAGTAATCTGCGTCTTCAGCCAAGGCATGAAAACCGATTGCAAAAAGACCGCTGCTGACAATGGCAGCAGTCAAAAGTGTTTTAAGTTTTGGGATTTGATGGATTGTTTTCATTATTGAGTCCTCAAAACACGATAGGTAGTGGTCTCCGAGAGGAAGAATAGAATTTGGTTGCCAGACTCAAATTACTAATCAGCCCTCGGAGGAAAGCATGAAACTGAGACAAATTCTTATTTCGGCAAAGCTTATTTGCCAATACAGGGCACTTAGAAGGTATATCTATATTGCCGCCGTTGAAGCCATTTTCTTTGGTATCTTTCCTAAGCTTTTGATGGAATCTCAAAAGAATGGTGTTTTTGGAAACAATCTTCTCAACTGGAGCGCAATTGTTCTTACCGGAGCGACGTTGCTCGCGACAATCTATTTCTTTGATACGGGGAGAGATAATGAAATCCTTGTGAATGTGAGGCCTTCCGAACTCATTGAAATTGATGAGGAGGTTATTCAAAAACTGAGAATTGAAATTAAGTCTAAAAGAGACCAAATTTATCTTGATAAAATCACCCTTTCTGATCCGCTTAATAGATTTCTGGACGAACCTGTTCTTTTGGGTTGGACGCAAGACACCGAATTTTCTGTAAGCTTGTCGCGGCAAGTTCCGATTTATTCTTTGAGAGACACAATTCAACTCAATGTATTTATCCGCTTTCCCAAGGAAAGTACTAGGCATTTTCTGAAATTTTATTTCAGCGATAGCTCGACTAAGGAGATCTACCTTCGTTGTAGCCAATTGGCCCAAGCTTCCCAGAATTCTTCTCCCGAAGTGTAATAACTTATTAAAAGAAAAATAGTCATTAGCACCAAATAGATCATATAAGGAAGAAATAACCTTAGCGGTTTTGGACAGAAGTAGGGAAACCCCCCTGCTAGCATTGATATACCCAAAGCTGTATTCCAATCGGCTGTACCGATGTAATTTCCCAGTTTCATCCAAATGTACACGGTAGCCAGAGAATACAAGAAAAATACCGTTGTTAAAAATCGAGGTTCCTGCATCCACATGGCAAAACAGAACAGGATTCCTCCAAACAAAAACTGGGAAAAAACCAGAAATGCTACTTGATCCGAACTCACTCTTCGCTCTCTCTTTTGATTCATTCGAAATCAATGTCAAAGTGACAAGGGATCTTTCATTACCCATTGATCTCTCCCATGAACAGAGTGATGAAATAGTAAAATGAAGAGGCCATTATCAACAAAAAAATTACGAACCCAAGCGCTAATAAGGTTCCAATGATGCTATCTAGCAAGCTGTCTCTGAACCAAAACATGAAAACTGGAAAGACAAATGCAAAGGCAGCAAGGAATGCGCCCAACAAATAAAGGAAAGCCATCATTTTGTCCCTCCGTTACTTTGATTTGGAGGCAGACACTCGCTTGGAGAAACAAGTGTCTTACATAATTCCGGCCTCTCTTTATATGTCTTAGCAAGTGCAGCCACATTGCTCTTGAAGGCGTCCGTAAAGGCAATCCCGCAACCGATAGTTATGAATAAACATCCTAAAACAATGTAGGTAGCTCCCCAAAAACTATCTAAATCGGAACTGCCTCGTAAATAATCCCTTATGTATGCCAAACCTCCCCATAAACAGAAAATCCCGATGAGTGCGCAAAAGCCGGTTTGAAATAATGTCCAAAATAAAGAAGGTTCTGTCATAGTGCCGCTCCCTTCAGTCGGGCCAGACTGATAATTAAGAAAGCCGGTCGGGCAAATGAGGACGAAGAATGAGTAGAGACAGTTGACGAGTGCTCCTTTGAAATGTCGCAGGCGATGTATATACCTGTTGCATAAAAATTCAACATGCACCAAAAAAGAGAAATAATAATTAAATCGTTATTACCACTTTTGGATGTATCGAATATCGCGTAGATAAAAAACACGATATTCAAAAGCCATAAGATGGCAATTATTTCCGAAAGGTTAGAGGAGAAAAAACTAATTAATGTTTTCATCTCAAGCCTCCCATCTCTATCCGTCCTGTTAGGAGGGGTGCTTTAGATAAGAAGAAACAGCGCCGCTGGCCGATCCGGCCAGACCGTGTTCTGAACAAATGGGAAGAGAATTTTGCTATGCACAAATACTGAGACCAAGCAATAAACCTCGAAGTAAATGCTTGCAGCAGCATAGTTTTCAGACACGCAGGCGGCGCTAAAAGGGCTTTAGCTTTCCCTAAAGCTCCGAGGAAAAGAGGTCTCCGAGGAGAAGAATAAACTTTAGTTTGCAAAGACAAATTCCTATTCAACCCTCGGAGGAAAAGAAAATGTCCAATTTCGAAAAATATCTCTATAAAACGGTCTTCTACGCCGCCTTCGTAGCTGCAATACTTTTTGTTCTTTTCTTGCTGGCGGATATTTACCAAAACAAAGGCAGTCGGGAAAATATGGTGTTTTTGTGTACATTTATCGCTTGTGCCGCTGCGGTGATAAGTATTGTCCTCTCTATCGAAAATAACATTGAGCGCAAAAAACTTATCAGAGCGATTGAAAATGCAACAGACGAAATTCAGAACCTTAAAAATGCAATTGCAAAACTCGGTAATACGAATGCCAAACAAAGATAAAAGAGAACTAAAAACAAAACGCTTTTCGCTTCCGAGGGGAGCAGAAGCAATAAGGGAAATTCCTGGAGAATTTTGGGAAGTTTTGAACCCTTGATTAGCGTCCAGAACACTAGAAAATTCACTACTATTAGCATGTGCAGGGTTCCGAGAAGAAGGGCGTTCGGTGTCACTTGCTGCCAAAAATCGACAGTAGCAATGTCTAACAATAGCTGTTGAAAGAATGCGTTCATTTAGTGATAAACCCATTGTCGTGGCGTTGTAGCAGAAATTCCCGCAACGAATAACAGAAACCAATCGATATCCGATTTTTCTTTCCCTTCTTATCAAGTTGGTTCTCATAACACCACTCCCTTCAGCACTGCCAGTCCGATAATTAGTATCGAGAGCCCGAGCAATAACAAGAGCGGAGCGGCACAAAAAACAGACTCATGCTTTTGGAACAAAAACAAAGGAGCAGCGGCTATACAGGCTAAGCCGAGTATCGTTAAATAGAATGCGCTGCTGAAGTGCTCCATGGTTCTCTCTTGGGTTTTTAGTTATGCGGGGGATTCGTTTTGATAATTAAATCTGCGGAGTATCTCTCCAGTTCAATATGTCCGCTTCATTCCAACGGGTGTATCTGGGGAAACGCTTCAACGGCTGAGGAAAATTAGGCTTGTTTTGCATGAATTTCCAGACAGTCCGGACATTGATATTTAAAATGCGCGCAACGGTTTTTGCCGGTATTAGTCGTACAGCCTGAACGCCTGAATTCCTCTCGTTAGACATCATCCTTTTCCTTTAGCAAGCTCTGGTAGTTTCAATTTCATTGGCATAACGCTTTTTAAAAAGCTTCCACACACTGTCCCAGTCAAAATTTGGGTTTAGTTCTTCGCAGGTGACAGCACCGTCCGTCAGCAATTCAATCTGAATGCAGCGTCCGGCTGAAATATTCGCTTTTTTATTGGCCCACATGTAAACGTTCGTCGGTTGAATCTTGAGTTTCTTGGCTAACTGATACGACGCTCCGGTGCCTTGTTGCTTTAAATATTCGTCTAGTTTCATTTTTATTAACCAAAGAAATATATTAGCCAAATTATAGTAAATAAATTACATATTGTCTAATACATTAGTAATACATGGCTACCCCATGTTTTTTAAAAATGTTATGAAAAAAGGAATTAACTATTTAGAGAAAAATAAAAGTGCGAGCGATATCATTAGTTCGGCAAAGGAATTTGCTTTATTTGATTGAACAATATGGTTCCATTGCAAGATTAAATTTAGCTCTTGGGAGACCGAAAAAAGATGCTACGTTAAGTCAAGTTAAGAACTTCGCAAAGCACCATAAAACGAATAAGCCTAGGGAGATGGGTGTTGCTTTAGCTAGAAGCATTGAAGAAAAGCTCAACTATCCGCCTGGATGGATGGATAAAGAGCATCCCGAAATTCAACCAATCCCGGAAAACCAAGAAGACATAAAATCAATAACAGAAGAGAAAAAAGCCTCTTCTTTAAAGCTCACCGTTATTCCATTATTTGAGATACGCAGACGATCTACAGACGGCAGATTTGTTCCTTTTAAAATAGGTAACGTTCAAATGCCTGATATTTTTATTGAAAAGTCTGCGTATCCTATCCGTGCGGAAAAAGCAGAAAGTTTTTATGTTGATGAGTTAACTTCTAGCGATTTAGTTCCCTATGGATCAATCGTTATCTTAGATAAGTCAGTGCGCAGCTATACGAAGGATGGTCTTTACTTGGTTGAACTCAACGGAAGTGTTGTTTTTAGAAAGATTATCTCTTCTGCGAAAGGAGGTTTTATCGTTCAGTCTAGTTCTACAAATTCGGAACACATCCAAAACCTAGAAACGCTAAAAATTCTAGGTTTCGGTGTCTTCATTTGGGTACAACAAGCTTTGTAATTTTTAACTTCTTAGGAATATTACCGCCGTTTGTAGGTAATTAATGAAGAAAGGCACCCGTGCTGGATTTACGCTTATAGTGTTTAAATAACCCGGCTTTGCGACACCCCTCTTCCTGTTGAAACAGCTTGCTAGTCAAATGTGCTTTTTTTCTAATTTTCTTTTCAATTGCAAAATTCAATAATTTCTGCCTTAAGACCATAAATAGTTCTGAGCTGCAATCCTCTTTACGAACTTGTAATGAATTTATCGCCTGAATAAGTTCGGAGGGGCTCAAGCTGTTAGCGAATTCATCTAATTCTTCAAAGTAAGTCATTTTCGCCGTGTCGTAGTTGTTCATCTCAAGACCAGCGGCAGATGAAGAAAAGAAGCCCAGTGAAATAAAGGGCATTCCAATCAAACACATCGTGAAAATTAACTTGTCTGTTTTCATGTTTATCTCTCGTCAATACATAAGCTACTTACAAAATTATACATATAGTTGACTAATTTTAATATAGTAGCCATACTATTACTAAAGAATAGACACGATTAGATTATCATATGCTTCAATACTCGATAGATCCCTTACAGCTTCAGCTCAATCATTCCAATTTGACGGTAGCAATGAGCGGAATCATTTCCAGACTCATTAACTTCTTCTATCTCAACGGCGGGGCGCCGTTCTCGTACATGCAAGCCTGCAACAGCGTAGGTGCCTTGGACGATCGGCTTAATAGAACACTTCTTGACGATCTTGATCAAGTTCTTGCCCTTTACTTCATTGAAATCGACAAAGGACTTTTTATCCCTCGGGAAGAGTGCGGAACAAAAGTTTTAGAAAAGTCTCAGGAGGGAAAAAATGAAAATTAATGATCTGATCAATCCCTTTGAATTTTCCGGATACTTGATTACAAGTGATGAGTACGTCAGGGACTACATGGTGCTCCCTGATGAGTTCTCATCCTGTCTGTTTAAGCTCCGGCTGGGCTATGCGATGAAGGGGTCTCCTTTGACGCAGGAAGAAGTTTTCGCTTTGTATCCGGTGTTAACCGAAAACAGGCGTCACATTTTAGATACTGTGACTGCCAGATTCTTCAAAAAGGACAAAGAATTGCTGATTGATGAACGATTGGAGAAATCATTGTCCATGCGAAAAGAAGCCCACAGCTTGTTGGAAAACTTTATTCAGAATGAAGTGTCTAAGAGGTTGGAAAAAATGAAGGCCGGATGGATGAGTTCTGAGAAAAGAAAACTCACAAAGATTCTTCAAGAGAAAATTGAGGCGGAATTGAGAACTGAATCGGCCCGGCTTAAAGATGAAGTTGCGAGAGCTGATCCGCAATTTATCAACAAACCGGTGAGCATATCTTCAACAAACGTTCAACAAAACGATGACAGAACGTCAACAGACGATCAGCAAAATTTCAACAGAGCGTCAACAAAAGTTCAACAAACCACCCAACAAACGTTCAACAGACAGGTCAACAAAACCTCAGCAAATGACCAGCAAAACGCCAACAGAATGTCAGCAAACGACCCAACAGAGGGCCAGCAAAATGTCAACAGAACGTCAACAAACAGGTCAACAAAACTTCAACAAACCACCCAACAAACGGTCAACAAACAGGTCAGCAAAACCTCAACAAACGACCCAACAAACAGTCAGCAAATTCATGAGAATTGCTCGGAAGCCTTGAGTACCAATTGGTCTGCCGTAGCACAGAAGGACGGGAAAACGGCGGTTTTTTCGGCCGGAAATGTAACGAAAAACGAAATGGAAATCGCAGAAAATGAAAAATCGTCCTCGCGTACGTACACGCGCGCGCACCGATCGGATCGGATATCGGATAATAATTTAATTAATAAAAATATTAATAAATCGGAATCTGTATCGGAATCGGATAGAAGTTTAAAAATTAAAAAACTATTCGCGCGCGAAAAATCGGCTTGGATGATTGGCGAAGTTTTAGAAGTTTTGGTCTTTTTCGGTTTGGACGAAAAGGCGCTTGCCCGCTGGAGATCCAGAAATCCGGAAAATCAAAATTTCATTTTGGAGCTGGCCGCCGGCGGTATGTCCCGCTTCGACTATGACACGATTGCTCAGGTGTTTGCACGCTGTCAGGCCGCAAAAGACAAGGAAGGCAAGCCGTTAAGCTCGGCAGTGGCCTTTGTTCTCACGTCCCTTCAGCACGAATTGACTGCGGTTTCAAACCGCAAAAATGCAAGACAATCCGCTTCCGAATCGGCTCAGCCCAAGCGATTCCGAGACATTGACTACATGGAGGGGATCGAACGGCTCAACCCTGACGGGACATTTGTTCTCAAACGCAAGACGGAGGGACGTTGACATGATTTCCTCTCAAGTATCTGAAAAACAAGAGCTTACCCCTCGAGAGTCAATTGATGAAAGTCGGTTTGAAGCCGGGTTTTGCGAATTTCACGGTTGGTTTACTGCCGGGATTAAATCTACCGATGGCACGGGGAGCCGTTGGTTTGCTGGATGTCCGAGATGTTTGGCTGAAACCAAAATCAAAAAACTGTTCGGCCAAAGCATGATCCCCAAGCGCTTTGCGGACAAGAACTTCGAAGGTTATGAAGCGATTGAAAAAGGTCAATATCAGGCTCTTAAAAGCTGCTTGGATTTCGCTCAAGAGCTAAAAACTGATTGGCTCAGCGGTAAAACTCTTCTACTGATCGGTACTCCCGGAACCGGAAAAACACATCTTGCCTGCGCCGTAGGTCATGAAGCGATCAAGTTGGGAAGGACAGTCCTTTACACAACGGTAACCCGGCTGCTAGAGGACATTAAATCATCGTGGAATGACAAAGACCGTTCCGTGAAAAACATTATCGCCCGATATGTTTCGGTTGATCTGCTGATCATGGACGAGATCGGTGCATTTAAAGGGATTTCCGAGAGAGAAAAAGACTACCTCTTTGAAGTCATCAACGCCCGGTATGAGCAAATGAAACCGATGATTGCCGTTTCAAATCTAAGGCTTTCCGGTGCAGATTCCATTGAAGCCTACCTCGAAGAACGATCTTTTGACAGGTTATGTGAACAGGCTCGTTTAGTGGTCTTTGACTGGGAAAGTTTCCGGAGGAAATCGTTATGTTAATGAATAATTCGGAGTGGAAAAAATGAAAAAAATTTCAATCATGAATCAAAAAGGCGGTGTAGGCAAAAGTATGGTTGCCAGCCAATTTGCCTTTTATTGCGCTCTTAAACTCAATCTTCGCGTTCTCTTTGTGGACTTAGACCAGCAAGGGAATTCGACCAAAGTTTTACGCTCCAGCGGCTTGGCAAAACAATCCGCCAAGACTGCCGGCCAGTTGATTTACAACGGTGGAACAATTCCTGAAAAAGACGAGTTCCTCATCGTCGGTGCTGACCCGTTATTGGCTCATTTGGAATCGGAAGGTAAGGCAAGTTATAACAAATTCATTAAAAATTTTTATCTCACGCTTAACGAAATAAAGGAAAATTACGACGTTTGCATTTTTGATACCAGTCCTACTCCGGATGTTCGGGCTGTCTGCGCCTTAGCCTTATCAGATTACGCCATCAGTCCAATAGAACTAAATCAAGAAGCTTTGGACGGAGTCCAGGCCTTGTACAAAGATATTGAAAAAGTGCAGGCGATCAATCCCGAGCTCAATTTTTTGGGTTTGCTGCCTAATCGCGTAGTGAGCAATCCGTTTCAGAAAGAAAACTTACGAGACTTGGTTTTGGCATACGGCAAGATCTTGCTTAAAGGCTCCGACGGCAAAGCCGTCTGTATTCCCTCCCGTTCCGCAATTTCCGAGGCGCAGGCTCAAGGGCGTCCGGTCTGGACAGGAGATAAAAGCACTGCCGAAAAAGTTTGGCGCGAAATACGGCGCGTTTTTGAGGCCTTGGCACAAGCTATGTGTCTGGAATCAAGAGTTGTAGAGATTATTAAGGAGGAGTAAATGGCTTTAGATTTATCAGGACTATCCGGGTTAACGGAAAGTTTCGCTGACGGAAAACCAGTCAGAAAAATTCTCGATATTGATATTTCATTGATTTCTCCTGATCCTTTGCAGCCGCGAAAAGAGTTTAACGAAGACAAGTTGCAGGATCTGGCTGCAAGTATCGGAGAATATGGTCTTATTCAGCCGATTGTGGTTAGGAAACAAGGCGAAGGTTACGTCATCGTGGCCGGTGAAAGACGGTATCGAGCCTGCCAAATTCTCGGCAAGGAATCTGTCAGCTGTATCTTGCAAGAAAAGGAAGATCCATTGGCACTTTCCTATATTCAAATTACAGAAAATATCAAGCGGGAGAACCTTTCGGTCTCTGAGCTCGCTGAATCTATTTGCTTGTTAATTCAGAATGGAGAACTTCAATCTTCAATAGCTCAAAAACTCGGACTTTCAAAGTCTTTAATCTCGGAATATGCCTCCTGGAAGGATGCTCCTGAATTCTTGAAAATCGCGGTAAAGGAAAAGAGAATAGAAAGTATTCAGGCCGTAGCTGAGCTTTTTAGAAAATGGAAGAAAGCCCCGGTTCCGGTTGAAGACTATGTAAGGTATGCTGAAAAAATTACTCGTAAACAAGCGGAAAGATTTGAACCTTCGGAAGAAGTAGCAAAAAAAATCACAGAAGAAGAGACGGAAAATAGTTTCACCGGTGAAACTTCTACAAAACCTGATGAAGAAAATTTTAATGATCCGATAGCACAGAAGGACTTTCTTGAAACCGAAGAGTCTTTGTCTCACGAACAAAACGAAGAATTAAAAGATGGACAAGGCGAATGTTTAGATAAGAAGACTATTGCCGAAGAGTCTCATGCTGAGAACGAGGAGTTATTCCCAGGGGCAAAGATTGATGCTTCCTGCTATCAGCCCCTGGAAGATGAAAATAATATAGACAACGAGCAAGAAGAGAATTCGGAGGAAGCGTTTAAAGAAACTCGCTGCGAGAACTCTTTCGATGACGTCGATGCATACAGGGAATGTTTTCCGGATGAAGAAAAGGACGAGCAGCTCTATAAAAAACCAGTAATATTTTGTCTTGTTGACGGAAGGGAATGTGAGCTTCTCTATAAGCGGAAAGCTTCAGACGGGATTGTTTGTGTAAAGTTTGAAGACGGATCAGAGCAAGAAGTCATTGCTGAGAAAGTACAACTTAATCGTATTTGTGAATCTTAACCCTCCATAGTTAATAGAGATACCCTCCCTTTGGTTGCCTCGGAATTTTTCCGAGGTATTTTTTTATTTTTCGACTGACTCGCCTTGTCTCTCTATATAGGCATTCAAAGCAAAGTTTTTTCTTTCATGAAAGAGAACATCAGAAGTACTCCTTTGCGATTATTTTGGCAATTTAACTTTGGATAAGGTGCAAAATGCTTTTTATACCAACTGCATCCACTGGCTGGAAGAAGAATCCGGTCGAGTTGTATTTATCGTCCCTCGGCTCCCGTCGTTCTTCGATAACAATGCAAAACTGCATAAAAAATATTGCAAGGGTTCTTGGACATGAAAATTACGAATTGATTGATTGGTCAAAACTGAGGACAAGCCACTGGACATTGATCAAAAAACACTTAACTGCAAGAAATTGTTCCGGTGCAACTGTTAATCTTTATCTCAATGCATTTAAGGCGGTCGCGAAGGCAGCCTGGTCACAAGACTATTTGCCCCAGTCTGCGTATTTAAAAATTCAGGATATCTCCCATAGTCTGTGTCTGACGCTGTGACGCCGCAATCCGCGAAACAATTTCTATAGTCGAAGTTTGTGTCTGGCAGAACCCGGTTTGTGTTCTTCTAAAAATCAATACACTTCATCTCGCTCCAAATGGCTGGATCTGACTGTGTCGCTTCAGATGCAGTTGCCGACAGGTTGTAGTCATTGAGTCCTAACGTCGGTTTAACAGAAATTTGGACGTCTAATATTTTGGTATAAAACCGACATCTTTCTTCAACCGCGTGGTTGTCGGTGACGATCTTCATTGGATTTCTGCGTGTTACTTCTGTTCAACAGAAGATCTTTACCGTGTTCCCGTCATAGCCAACTCCCGATTCTGAGTAGTAAGATTTACAGAAAATTGGACGACCAATATTTTGTAAATGAAGCGCGATACCGATTGGGTAAAATAAGTCAGTCCTGTCTCAATTATTTTGGAGAAATAAATGAATAAAACTGAATTAGTAACTGCCGTAGCAGAAGTTTCCGGCAAACCTAAAGCTGATGTCAAAGAGGTCTTGGAAGCACTGATGGGTCAAATCATCAAAACCGTAAAATCCGGCGATGAAGTGGCTTTGGTGGGTTTTGGCACTTTTAAGTCAGCCAAGCGCGAAGCTAGAGTTGGTCGGAATCCTGCAACAGGTGCAGAACTTAAAATCCCAGCTTCGATTCAGCCGAAATTTGTTGCAGGAAAACTTTTTAAAGACGCACTAAATACAAAATAATTTACTTTTGATTGAAAAAGGGCCGCTTTCTCTGTGGCCTTTTTTGACCCGATAAATTGTTTCATTGTGGTCTTTTTTATTGTTAAGGAAGTCAAGTCGGAAGAGAGTTGTTCTGGAACAACTTCGGGATTTCAGGTTGTCCATAACCTTTTGGTCTTGTTAACAAATAGCCGAATTAAAACTGCTACAATACAGGGGATTAAAAAAATCTTTTGTGAAGGGCAACAGCTTTGCCAGTCACGCGTTCTATGCCCTCTTTTGAGGGCATAGTTATTTCCAGGACTTTAATGTATATCTGCTATATCGACGAAAGTGGTGACTCTGGGACATTAACACAAGGGAGCGCTGCTGACAGTTGTTCGCCATTTTTTATCATTTCTGGCTTAATTATTGACCAACAGTGCCTTTCTAATGTTACCTATGATCTAATAGAAGCGAAGGAGCGTTTTTTTCCGAATAAGTTACCTCCTGATTTATCTAAAAAAGGTACTGTAAAGAGTTCTCCGGAGCATCTTGATTGGATTTTGACTGAGATTAAAGGATGTGACCTCAGACGTAGCATAAGAAAAGGGAAGGTAAAAGAAAAACAAACAGCGATTGGTTTTATTGACAATTGTTTAAAAATTCTGGAAAAACACGACGTTAAATTAGTCGGGAACGCGCTGATTAAAAAAGTCGGGAATGTGAATAGTGATGCAATTTTTTATGGACATTCAGTTTTGAAGATTGCTTCTAAATTTGAGTTGTTTCTGGAAGAACATTACACATCAGGCCTTCTCATTGCCGATAGTCGAAAAACTTCAGAGAATGAAAGAACAACTCATAGCTTGTTTACACAAAAACATTCTGGGACAAAATTACGAAAAATTAATGAGGTTGTAACTTACGGCCATTCAACAAATTTTGCGATGCTCCAACTTGCGGATATTGTTTGCTCAGCGGTTTTGTTTCCGATGTTTTGTTACTCTTTTGCTCGCTCTATTCCAGATATCTCTTTGGATAATATCAATATCAACGAGGGTTATGGAGAAATTGCACGAAGATATTCAGAAAAAATTAAACATCTTCAAATGCTGACGAAAATAGTCAATAGGGAGGGAGAAATTCAGAAAATTTGGGGATTGTCAGCTGTTAATAATAATGGTGAAGATGAACAAGCCCCTTCATTTTTGCTCTTTGATCGAATTCAAAAATCTTTAAGCTAATTTTTTTATAGAGTACAAAATTCTAGATCGTAGTTAATTGTGAAAACATAAGGCAAAGATAGTTGATCCTGATCGGCTTTTCGGCTTTGAGTAGCCTACAATTTTCAGTTAGCTACGACTAGTTTCGGGGACAAGCGTTCACCCTCGGAAAATGAGTATAAATCTCAGCAGTCAGAGCAGTTCCCCACAGTCCTTATAAACGGATTATGGATAACTGCTGAAAGAATGATTGAAAACCCCAAAATCGGAATCGGCGAAAAGTTTCACCGGTGAAACTTTTCGAGCCTCGAGTTGCCCACAATTTTCCCTCGGTTCACTACGGCCAGTTTCGAGGACAAGCGTTCACCTTCGGAAAATGAGGACAACTCTCAGCAGTCAGAGCAGTTACCCACAATCCTTGTAAACGGATCATGGATAACTGCTGAACGGTAGAGGAGAGTGCTAGGGCAGGATCGCATTTTGGGCCCAAATGTATACATTTAGGCCCCGAAAATGCAACGCACCTTCTAACGAAGGTCAAAAATCTGAAGATTTTTGGCTATCCTGCCCACCGCTTTGCGGTCGAAATTTTCAATTTCGGGGAAAAGAAAAGTTTCACCGGTGAAACTTATTGAGTTGCGAGTTGCCCACAATTTTCCCTCGTTCACTACAGCCAGCTCTAGGGACAAGAAATGAGGAAACTCTTAGCAGTCAGAGCAGTTACCCACAATCCTTGGGCAAGCCGGATAATGGGTAACTGTTGATAAAAGACAAAAAAGAAAAGGTTCCGTCCGCGGAACTTCCAAATGGATGAATAATTCACTTCCTGCTTATTTTCAGTCTATTGTTCCAATTCCTCGGAATTTTGATTTTGTGGATTGGCAGTAAAGTGACCGAACTTGTCTTTTAAAAATCCGAAATTGCAGATTTGTTTACGAAGTTTAGAAGCCAAGAAGCCGTAGGCCTTTTTGAATGCGATAACCTTGGGATTTTTTTCTTGCTTGGCTTGTTTAATCAGAAAATTTATTTGATACCAACCAGCATCCCAACGGTTCAGATGAAGGTCCAGGCAACCTTCCTTTGAGCTGAAAGTAGGGTTGGCGGCTCTCAAAGGGAAGGTTTCTTTGATCACCTCAAACGCCAAATCAAGTACTTTTTGGGCCTCTTTTGATCTCGTATGTTTTTTCAACCACTCATGCACAAAACGTTCTTTATCAGAAATAATAGTGTTATACATATCGTCTTGGTTGTATTTGTTTGCCAAAACTTTCATTTCGTCCTTACTCCAGGGGAACCATTGGTTATCAAAAGAGAAAACTAATCCGTTTGGTCCCTCGAGGTCTTTCACGCTTGTCTGATTGGAACGAGAACTGAAAAGACTGAAAATAACAGAATCTTCAAGAAACTCTTGGTAACCGTCCAGGGAGACATCCGGTATATGGTATTCGTCTATGTGTACGAGCCAATTATCCTTGACCAAATGCCGCACGGCAAAATTTACTACAGTTCGCTCAAAATTTTCAGGAGTCACGTTTACTCCGTGACCTTTATAAGCTGAAGAACTCACTATCCAGGTATCGGTAGAACTGTTATAGACATTGTTTGCCACGTTAACCATGTAACCGATAGAGTCTTTTAATAAATTTCCACTTGGTTTCCCTTTGGCAAAAGAACACTTGAGCCCGGATGATAATTGCGCACAATCCCAATCTACCCTTGCAGGCCTCAGTGCTTTGATTGGTTCTCTGATCCAAAAAGAAAGGGAATATTTCTCAGGCCAATGGAATAATCGCTTTTCCCCTAGTTTTGTAATGTTGCCGTTCTCATTTAGATAAAGGGCATCAAATTTCCAAGAATGAGGAATATTTTCATCCCAAATGTCTACTTGTGTTTCATGTGAATCTAGAACAATGAACCCCACGCCCCAATTTGAACTAACATCCGCGAAGTCTCCAGCCGGAAATATAAATCCAAATTTAAAACCAAAATTAGAGAATATGTTTTTCCTGAAATTGGCCCAATAAGGGGACGGGCTGAAGAAAATAGGATTTATAAAGAATGCGATGACACAGTTGGACAAATTGAAATCCTTTTTCAATTTGACAATTCTCCAAATAAATTGTGCTAATAATTGTTGAGATGCAGAACCTGCATCTTCATTTCTCATTATTTTGGAAACAGCTGTTTTTGCAACTCCCTGTTTGCTCTTTCCTTTCGCTCCAGCCTCGTTCGCTGTGGCATAAGGAGGATTACCGAGGAAGAGAACAGGTTTATCCGCCTTTAGTGCATTGAATAACTCTTTAGGAACTTTTATCAGAGTGTCCGGATCGGTGTTTGGATTCATATCAATGTCATCATTGAGAAAATCCATTTGAAAAGCTATAGATGAAGGGTTGTAGCTCTGAGAAATGTCTAATTCCGATTGGTGCAGAGTTGATAAATAAAGTTCGTTAAAGCTGTAGTCTCTTGTTAAATTTTTTGATCCGCAACTTGAATCCCATACTACAAATTTTTCTCTCCAATCCGAGCCATAAAGCTTGTCTAATTCCTTATGCGCTTGGTCGGCCCATGCCGAGGGAGTCCAAAAATCTCCGTGGAACCTTCTTTTGGTTTCTTCAATGAGCCTGTCTGCTACCTCCGTAAAAATTCTCTTTTCTCTCGGTGTGTAGGATTTTTCATACATACCAAAGAATGCGACGTACGCATGGGAGTCAACAGTAATTTCTTTTCCGTTTGCCAAATGAAGTTTATTTACAGTGTTAGGGACCAAGTAGCATTTATTTGGCGCAATCAACGATTGGATAAATATAGAAACCAATTCGTCAGGTTCAAATTTCTTTGCGTTTACTCTTATGACACTATTGATGAACCGATCATAGGCTAGGCGAATATTGTGTTCATTCACCTGAATCTTGTAGAGTCTGGTTCCTTGCGCATAAAGATTAATCGTTGACAAAACTAAATTAAGATCAACTCTAGGGTCAGAAACCTCGTAAACGAAAGGAGTAATACCCGTATCGTCTACCATTTGAAGGACGAATTTTTGATTTTCCGGAGCTGTACCGGCACTACTGGGAGCGATGTTCCAATCAAGATTTTCTTTTAAATAACGATCGAGAGTGGAACCCGCAACCACGAAACATTCATTAATGTCACCGATTAAAACAACATTTGGCTTAGGATCACCGGCTAATTCAAATTTCTTTAAATAATAGACAGCTTGAAGAAGGGTTTGGCAACGAACGTAGGCGACTTGGAAATCTTCTTGGTATTTGGCTTCCAAGAGAAGTCTTAAGACTGCAAAATTTTTATAAAAGTTTGGATTTTGGTTAAACAGATTACTTCCGATGTTTTCAGTGAAGTACCCGTCGGTATCGTGTATTGAAGTCCAAATGTATTCCGGGTTATTGGGGTCTTTGTTATAAGCTTCTTCCAATAGTGAGTGATAAGCATCCTCTACATCTTTCTCAACGGCGGCTTTTTTTAATTTATTGCGAAATTTATTTTGTTGTGCCTTTGTAAGATTAAATGCTCTATTAGGTTTCGTGGGGGGGGGTAATTATTTTTCATAGATTCCTCAAATTTTGGTCAGATATGTGTTATAGACTTAGCTGGATTATTGTATCGATTAGTTTCACTGTGAAACTCTTCTAGCTTCAGAGTAAATGCGAGGAAGCAAATTTTTAACGTTGTTTATTTTTTAGGGAAAAAGCAAAATAAAACCCAAATGCAGCCAGAGCAATACAGAAGACCGTAAACAAAAGCCAAACTTCGTTCATTTGTATTCCAAGAGTCAATGAAACTAAAAAATAGCCAATCACTATAGCTATAGCATAGTAGTTGAATTGGAATAGGCCAAGTAACAAGGCACTAATACTGAGCTTTTCAAACTATCCGCTACACGCTTGACAAGAGTGATTCTTGTAGAAATTTTCATAATTATCTCTAGTGAAGCGAGTTGATAAAAGACGGCGAAAAATTTATCCTGGAGGGCCTTAAATTTGAAGGTCTATCTTTGAACGTCCACGAGTTCGCTTTAGAAAGTTTTCTATTTGATTTTCTTGGGTTCGAATTTTTCCTTTTACTTCTTCAATCTCTGATAGAGCTGTTCTGATGAGGTCAGATGAAACTTCCACTGCGGCAGCCTCATTGATTCTTTTGGCAATTTGGTTAAGGTTGACGCCAATTTTTCTTAATTCTTGAACGTACAATTTGACGGCCTCGCTTTCATTTTCAGAGACTACATACCCATTCATAAGAAAAGCTCTAACAACTCTTACTAAGCATTCTTGGTTGCTCATACATAACTGTTTTGAAACTTTGGAAAAGTTGAAATATTCATTTTCGGTAAGACGGATTTTTAAAATTTTCCTTGAAGTTGATTGGGTAGGTTCGATCGGGTCTAGCCCACGAGAATCCTCAGCTTGCGCGTGATCACTTAAAAAGGTTTGTATTAACCGTCGGGAAAGCACGGAGGAGGTAATACCTTGAGCTTTTGCTAATTTATACCACCTATTGGCGTCTTCTTCGGATAGGCGCACATGAAGTATTTTGTTTTTAAGCATGAAATTCAATGAGAGCTAAATAGGATATGGGATGAGAAGTTTCACCGGTGAAACTTTTAGCGATTGATTTTTGAAAAACAATATTTGGCCCACTCGTTCATGATGAATCTTCGCTCACGGGCTAAGAATGCTCGGTCGTAGGCACCGTTATATCCGTCATTTTTTGAGTGCAAGAGACATAACTCGACGGCTTCTTGATCAAAGCGACGATTGTTTTTGAACACATCAGATTTTGCCCAAGTTTTAAAAGTCGCTCTAGCTGTACCATGGAGAGTGATAATGCATTCTTTTCCCAAAAGCCTTGTTTTGGCGTGGTCGATCCAACCAATGTGGTCTTCTTTTTTTCTGATTTTATGCAAACGTCTTAAAACCATAAGAAGAGTCATATCAGCCAATGGTTTATTTTTATAGCCATTAAATACGAGAGGACTTTCCGGGAAGCGACAGAGATTTTTTAATAGGGCGATGGCTTCTTTACTGAGAAAGATAGTTCTGTCTCTTTTTTGAAGTTTTGATTTGTCGTGTTCTAAAGGAATTCTCCAGATCCCTTTCCCTAAGTCGAATTCATCCCACGTTGCAAATCTTACAGCAGAAGATCTTGCAGCTGTGAGAATTGCAAATTCAGCAGCTTTGGCTGAAACTGAATGTAGTTTATGAAGGCGAGAAAATATTTCAGGTAAATCTTCGACGCTAGCAGCTGCGTGATTTTGCTTAGGTTTCCTGGCATATTTGAGCGGTTCTAATAAGACTCCTAGAGATGTCTTCAAATCAGCAGGGTTGTCTTTGAACCGACGAATATTATGTGCGATAGCCCAGTTACATATTTGACGAACCAAAGTTAAGAGTTTTTGAGCTGTGTTTGTTTTTGTTGTCCAAATAGGCTTAATAAAGTCCCAAATTATCTCTGACGTTAGAGAATTGACACTCAATTGACCAATTTTTGGGAAAGCGTACCGTTCCAACAGCCGCATGCTTTGCAGCGCACCATTTTTTCGGTTGTAACGCCAGTAACCGTTTTTTTGGCGTTCAGCAATAAATTGTTTGGCTACAAATTCAAAGTTTTTGTTTTTTCTTGGTTGTTGTGTTTGTTTTGATGATCGTTCCAATTTCCTTATTGCAACTGGGTCTTGATTTTTCACAATCAACAATTTCTTTTCAAGAGCAATTTTTCTAGCAGCAGAGAGTGATAATACGGATCTGTCCCCCAGCGTCAGGACATGCCGGGTGCCATCCAACGTATATCTGAGGACAAATTTACATTTATTGTCTCTTATGCGGATGCATAAGCCCTCTACGCCTCCGATAGCATATGTTCCATCAATGGCTTTTGTTACTATGCTTTGAATTTGTTTCTCACTTAAAGTCTTACTTATTTTTGGCATGTTTAGGTATCCCGAAATGAAAAGATAATAGAACTCAAAAAGCTACCTAAACGGATACCTAAAAGCACGGGCATTCATAGGCTTTAAAGGGCATTGAAGGGCACTGGAGGGCCTTCAATGAAGTATGCAATAAATTGTAAAGTTGGATAGAAAAGCTCAGAAAAGAAAAGAAAAATCGAACTTTCGGGAGGTTAGGGCGCTCACAGGCACCTATGGGCATACGAAATTTGGCAGGGGAAGAAGGATTCGAACCCTCGAATGCCGGAATCAGAATCCGGTGCCTTAACCAGCTTGGCGATTCCCCTGTGCTGAGAAAACAGAATTATACACAAAACAAAAAATCTTGCAGGCCTTAAGGCAGAAACAAATCAAGGCGCCTTGGAACGCCTTGTTTGTAAAAGAAAAAATATTTTTTAAGCGAGGCTAGAAGATCATTTCAGCAAGCTGAGAGATCAAAAAAGCACAAAGAGTGATAGTTGCACCGAGCTTAAATAATTTGACCTGTTGTTTTCTTAGGTCCCGTGCAGCGACGCGGGCTTTAGCACTGTCTCTATACATCGTGGACTCCTTTATTTGGTATTTCGTTGATTGAATTATATCTGAACTAGGGGAAGATTCTAGGTATTTATACCTAAGTAACATCAAAATGAGCGTAAATATTTGTGAGCTAACTATTAGAACGAACGGATCGATTGAGTTGCAGAAGGTGGATGAGAAGCAAGTGCGCCTATCCTCTAAATCTTTGAATAGGTGAGGTCGATTTTTCAGATATCTTTAGTCAGTGATCACACAAAAATTAGAATTTTTTTCTACTTCTAATTTCAAATTAGGAAGAGAAGGCGATCTACTGTTTTAATTGTCAGGCGGTCTAGGTAAGAAAAAAGCATTGGAACAGCTTGAAATTTCTTAGTAATTGATAATGATAATCAATAGCCGTAAATTTCATCAAACTTTACATGTTTTAAGTTGTATCTCCTTTATTTACAGCTATAATCCGACGATCAAACAGGGAAGCACCGCTTCTCCAATCTATAAACAAGCCCCCTTCGGGCATATCCGGAAAGGAAATATTTAAATGGCAGAAGAAACCAAAGTAGAAGAAAAGGTTGAGGAAAAAACAGAAGCCACAGCAGCTCCGGCTGAAGAAACAAAAGCCGAAGAAGTTAAGCCGAATCCTCTTCAGCGCACTATCGAGCTGACGATCTCTCGTAAAGAACTCGATGCTCGCGTAGCTAAAGCTCTTCGCGAAAAAGCAAAGAAAGCTAAATTCCACGGTTTCCGTCCCGGCCACGCTCCTGCCGCTATGGTCAGAGCAGCTTATGGTCAGGAAGTTCAGTTCGATGCAATAAATGCACTCGTTTCTGCTGCTTTCGTTGAAAAAGTTCAGGAAGGCAAATTCCATGTCTCCGGCTACCCGGATATCGCTCCGACCGAAGGCGCTCCTGAAAATGAAGACACAATGTCCTTCACCGCTACTTTCGAAGTCTTCCCTGACGTCGAAGTTCCTGATATGAAAGACGCTTCCGTTACAGAGTACGAGTGCGAACTCACAGACGCTGACGTTGAAAAGACTCTCGATGTTATGCGCAAACAGCGCGCCACTTTCGAAAAGGCTGACAAGGCAGCTGCCGACGGCGACCGCGTTGTCGTTGACTTCAAGGGAACCCTTGACGGTGTTGCTTTCGAAGGCGGTACAGCTAAAGACTACGCTTTCGCTCTCGGCCAGGGCAGAATGCTTCCTGAGTTCGAAAATGCAATTCGCGGTATGAAAGCCGGCGAAACTAAGACTTTCAACCTGACTTTCCCGGAAAACTATCCCGCCAAGGACCTTGCCGGCAAGGAAGTCCAGTTCGAAGTCACACTGAAAGAAGTTGACGAAGAAATTCTTCCGGCTCTTGACGACAAGTTCGCTAAAGACCTCGGTGTTACCGACGGTATCGACAAACTCAAGGCTGACGTTAAAGAAAACCTTCAGCGCGAAGTTACCGCCCGCCTGGAAGCCCGCACAAAGCAGAGCGCCATGAATGCTCTTCTGTCCGTTGCTAAGTTCCCGGTCCCGCACGCTGCTGTTGAAGAACAGAGAGAGGCTCTGGTTCATGATGCCATCGAAAACATGAAGGCTCAGGGAATTAACCTCCCCAACGACAGCATTCCTGCCAACGCTATGCTTGACCAAGCTGAGCAGAGAGTTCGTCTTGGACTGCAAATCAGCGCTATTGTTGAGAAAGAAAAGATTACTTCTACTGACGATCAGATCAAAGCTTTGGCAGACAACATCGCCAAGAGCTATGAAGATCCGAAGGAAGTCGTTGACTGGTACCTCAACAACCCTCAGCACAAAGCTGAGCTTGCCGCGGTTGTTGTGGAAAACAACGTCGTTGCTTGGGTTCTGAAGAACGCCCAGGTTAAGAAAGAACCGATCTCTTTTGAAAACCTGATGGGTCGCGGTCAGCAGGCTTAATCTATTTGATGCGTCAGAGGCTTGAATGCCTCTGAAAAATACAGACAAGTCGGCAAGGTACTCAGGTCCTTGCCGTTTGTCATTGAAAAACTACTACAAACCACGGAGACGCGTATGCCCGACTTTACAAACTTTAATTCTGCACTTATACCGATGGTTATCGAGCAGAGCGGACGCGGAGAGAGATCTTTTGACATTTACTCCCGCCTGTTGCGCGACCGCGTAGTCTTCCTGGTAGGACCGGTTACTGATCAGAGCGCTAATTTGGTGGTTGCTCAGCTGCTGTTCCTGGAAAGTGAAAATCCTGACAAGGATATCTCGCTGTATATCGACTCCCCGGGAGGAAGTGTTTACGCCGGTCTTTCCATCTACGATACGATGCAGTTCATTAAGCCTGACGTTTCAACTATTTGCTTAGGTATGGCAGCTTCCATGGGTGCGTTCCTGCTGGCTGCCGGCGCAAAGGGCAAACGTTTTGCGCTGCCCAACTCCCGCATCATGATTCACCAGCCGTCCGGCGGTACGAACGGTACTGCTGCGGATATCGAAATCCAGGCTAAGGAAATCTTGGAATTGCGCAGCCGTCTGAACACGATTCTTTCCGAACATACCGGTCAGTCCATTGAAAAGATCGCGGTTGATACAGAACGTGATAATTTCATGAGCAGCGCCCAGGCGGTTGAATACGGAATTATTGACGGCGTATTTAGAAAACGTTCCGAGCAAATCATTAGAAAAAAATAATTGATTTTGCGGATTAAAGATTTAAGGAAGTTATGAGCGATAACAAAGAGGGGCCCGTCTGTTCTTTTTGCGGAGCCAAAAAGGGACAGTATTCCGAAATTTATAAGTCCAACATCGGAGATCAGTACATTTGCAAAGAATGTACTGAAGAGCTAGCTCGTTACTCCGGAGTCATTGAAGAAGCTTTGAAACGCTACCAGTATCTCGAAGCTCACAATAAGAACGCCGGCTCTGAAGCTCCGGGTAAAGAGCCTGAAGCAGAAGAGGCCGAAAAGCAGGATCCGATTTTGTACGGAGAGCTGCCCACACCGAAAGAAATCTACGCCAATCTTGACCAATACGTTATCGGACAGGAACAGGCGAAGAAAGTTCTTTCCGTTGCTGTCTACAACCATTACAAGCGCCTTAGAAGCAAATTCATCGGAGACGACTCCGATGAAAAGGTTGAGATCCAGAAGAGCAACATTCTCCTTATCGGCCCGACAGGTTCCGGTAAAACGCTTTTGGCTCAAAGCTTGGCCAAAATGCTGAATGTTCCTTTTGCAATTGCAGATGCAACGACCCTGACAGAAGCCGGCTACGTCGGTGAAGACGTCGAAAACGTCATTCTGAAGCTTCTGCAAAGCTGCAATATGGACCTGAAGCGCGCTCAGATGGGCATTATCTATCTTGACGAAATCGATAAAATTGCCCGCAAGAGTGAGAACCCTTCTATTACACGTGACGTTTCCGGAGAAGGCGTTCAGCAGGCTTTGTTAAAACTCGTTGAAGGCACCGTTGCCAACGTTCCTGCAGCAGGCGGAAGAAAGCACCCTCAGGGAAACAACATTCCGGTCGATACCTCTAACATCCTCTTCATTTGCGGCGGCGCTTTTGAAGGTTTGGACAAGATTATTCGCAGAAGAACCGAGCGCAGCGGCATCGGCTTTGAAGCCGACGTCAAGGGTGCGGACGATCGAAGCGAAGGCGAGGTGCTTCGCGACATCGAGGCCAAGGATCTGGTTCGCTACGGCTTGATTCCTGAGTTGGTTGGGCGTCTTCCGGTGATTGCGACACTTGATGACCTTGATGAAGAGGCCCTGATTCGTATTCTGACGGAACCGAAGAATGCGGTTCTGAAACAGTACGCACGATTGTTTGAAATCGAAGGCGTGGTTCTTGAAGTCCAGCCGGACGCTCTTAAGGAAGCGGCTAAGATGGCCCAGGAAAGAAAGACCGGGGCCCGCGGTCTGCGGTCCATTATTGAGAATGCGCTCCTTTCTGCCATGTTTGAAATTCCAAGCAGAAAAGACGTCGCCAGAGTGGTGGTGAAAGCCTCCACGATGAGAGACGGACAAGCCGAGTTCATCACTAAATAACGGTGAAGAGGAGGTTGCTTCTGCACCTCCTTTTTTCTTCTTGGGTGGTTCCTTTCTCCACCATCCCTTGATTAAGGTCCCCAAAATAGCCACAAAATCTTGAGAGGCTTAAGGCGAGGGGCCTTTTACTTTTGATACAGTATAGAAACGAATTTTAAATATTTGGCGCCCTTGATTTTTTTTCAAGCGTACCCAAGTAGTAACTTGCGTAGTGTATTTTTTAGCAGTAAGGATTTAGATGATTCAGAAACGTACAACTAATTCAAATCCGATGATGTCGGTATTACCTCTGAGAGACATTGTTGTCTTCCCTCAGATGGTTGTGCCGCTCTTCGTCGGACGCGAGAAGTCGCTTAGTGCTCTTCGCAATGTCACGTCTTCTGAGAAGGCGAACAAAGAGCTTTTGCTCGTCGCACAGCGCGATGCAGGCATCGAAGATCCATCTTCCGATGATTTGTTTGATGTCGGTACGGTTGCGCGTGTCGTCCAGTCTTTGAAATTGCCTGACGGTACTTTCAAAGTCCTGGTTGAGGGTATTCGCCGTGTCCGAGTTACTCAGTACAAAGAAGACGAGCAAATTTTTGCTGAAGTTGAAGACATCCCACAGGATAAGATTTCCCAGCGTACTTTCGAGCCGCTGCGCAGAACCATCCTGACGGCCTTCACCGAATACCAAAAGAACAATAAGAGAATTACGAACGATCAGCTGAATCGGATTTCTTCATTGACCGATCCAGAGCAGCTCATCACATCCATTGCCCAGCTTCTGGTCCTTTCTCCGTCCCGCAAGCAAGACCTGCTTGCCACGGTCGGCACTAAGGATCGTCTTGAACTTCTCTTCGATATGCTCGAGGAAGAAGTCGACATTCAGCAGACGGAAAAACGCATCCGCGGCCGTGTAAAGAAGGCGATGGAAAAGAACCAGCGCGACTATTACCTCAACGAACAGGTAAAAGCCATTCAGAAAGAATTAGGCGATACCGATGAAGAGTTTGAGGAAATCGAGCGCAAGATTAAAGCCGCTAAGATGAGCCCCGAAGGCGAAGAAAAGGCCCTCGGCGAACTCAAGAAACTGCGCCTGCAAGGTCAGAATAGTGCAGAAGCCAATGTGATCCGTAATTACATTGACACGCTGATTTCTTTGCCTTGGAGCAAGAGAACCCGTGTCAACACGAATCTCATCAAAGCAGAAGCCGTTTTGGAAGAAGACCATTACGGCCTCGAGAAGGTGAAGGAACGCATCCTTGAATATTTAGCGGTTCAGAGCCGAGTCAAGAATGTGAAATCTCCGATCCTCTGCTTAGTCGGACCTCCCGGAGTCGGTAAAACATCTTTGGGCCAGTCTATTGCCCGCGCGACCGGACGTAAGTTCGTGCGTTTGGCTTTAGGCGGCGTAAGAGATGAGAGCGAAATCCGCGGTCACAGAAGAACCTACATCGGTTCCATGCCCGGTCGAATTCTTCAGAGCCTGACAAAGGCGGAAACCAACAACCCGCTTTTCCTGCTCGACGAAGTCGATAAGATGGGTATGGACTACAGAGGCGACCCTGCGGCTGCGCTCTTGGAAGTGCTTGATCCGGAACAGAACAACACCTTCCAGGACCACTATGTCGAAGTGGATTTCGATCTGTCGCACGTCATGTTCATTGCAACCAGCAACTCTATGAACATTCCGGCGCCGCTCTTGGACCGTATGGAAGTAATTCAGCTCTCCGGCTACACGGAAGATGAAAAGCTTCATATTGCTCAGAGACATCTGATTCCGAAACAGATGAAGCTGAACGGCGTTAAGCCGGGAGAACTCGAGATCGAAGACTCTGCCATTGTTGACATCGTTCGCTACTACACCCGCGAAGCCGGTGTCCGCAGCTTAGAGCGCGAGATCAACAAGATCTGCCGTAAGACCGTTCGTGACATCCTTCTGAAGAAGACCAAAGGAAAGGTTGTTGCCAATTCCGACAATCTGGATTACTTCCTTGGTGTGCGCCGCTACAACTTCGGCGTTATGCACAAGGGCAATCAAGTCGGCCAAGTCACTGGTCTTGCCTGGACAGAAGTCGGCGGCGATCTTCTGACGATCGAAGTCGCGACGATGCCGGGCAAAGGTCAGATCACCCGCACGGGCTCTTTGGGCGACGTAATGAAGGAATCTGTCGAGGCTGCCCGCACGGTGGTTCGCTCCAGAGCCTCCCGCTTGGGCATTACTTACAAACAGATTTCGGAAACGGATATTCATGTCCACTTCCCGGAAGGTGCTGTGCCTAAGGACGGTCCAAGTGCAGGTTCTGCCATTACGCTGGGCCTGGTTTCCGCTCTGACGGGTATCCCGGTTAAAGCCGAAGTGGCAATGACGGGCGAAATCACGCTGAGAGGCGAAGTCCTTCCGATCGGCGGACTGAAAGAGAAACTTTTAGCTGCGCTTCGCGGCGGAATCAAAGAAGTCTTGATTCCTGAAGAAAACGTGAAGGATTTGGAAGAAGTACCGGCAAACGTCAAGGAAGGATTGGTGATTCGTCCCGTTCGTACTATTGATGAAGTTTTCCAGTACGGCTTATCCAAACAGCCGGAAGCCTTACCGCAGACAATCGAACAGCCGATGGCTGCAAAACAGTCGATTAGGAACTTCGACAGCGGGATCGACCGCGCCTAATTAAGACCATCCGGTCTAAGAGGAGGGGGCTTCGGCCCCTTTTGTTTTTGTCTTGTAGCAAACCGGTTGAATATACGAAACAAAAAGAAGCAATTTTGCTGTTTTTTGGAAGACTGTCAAAAATCTATTTGTTGGCATTAACGACAACTTGGATGGGTTGAGAAGATTCAAAAACATGGGGGCAATTTCAATAAAAATAGATGATACTTATCCATCAACCTCAGGTCGTATAAGAAAATTTGTCGCACAAATAGGGAGATTTGCCTAGAAAACCTTTAATTCGCCTACAAATACTGCTATTATTAACGAATCAGAGTTTATTTACCCCTTTAACTCTCTCGGAGGGAATGATGAATAAAGCAGATCTCATAGAAGCCGTCGCAATTAAATGTGACATCTCCAAGCTCGCCGCTCAGCGTGCTGTTGACGCAATGATCGACACAATTACAAATTCATTGCAGAACGGCAAAGAAGTTCAGCTGCTGGGTTTCGGCACGTTTTCTGTCGTTGAACGCGCCGCTCGTAAAGGCCGCAATCTTCGTACGAATAAATCGATTGAAATTCCCGCAAGAAAAGTTCCGAAGTTTGTCGCTGGCAAAAATTTAAAAGATGTAGTAAAATAGAATCTTTCGTGATTGAGACAACGAAATCTCAGTAACGAAGGATGCTTAGCTCAGTTGGTAGAGCGGCGCCCTTACAAGGCGTAGGTCGGGAGTTCGAGACTCTCAGCATCCACCAAGGAGTGGTAGTTCAGTTGGTTAGAATACCGGCCTGTCACGCCGGGGGTCGCGGGTTCGAGTCCCGTCCACTCCGCCAAGATTCCAGCCTCGTGAGAAATGTCTCGCGGGGCTTTTCTCTTTTCAACGCCATTTTTAGACTAGAGAATCCGACTTATAAATCCTCTTTGATAAATAAGTTCTCAATAATTCAAACAGATAAACTTATTTTATTTTCTTTTTCAATCTTCTCCATAAGGAGGTTGCTTGTAATTAATCCGAAGTAAATAGATTACAAATAAAAACATTTTTTACAATCCTTTTTCTTTATAACTTTTCTTTGCTTTAATTCAAATAGATACCCAAAAATTGTTCGTACAAAACGGATGAAAAATTAGCGTGCTTCACTTTAGAGGGTTTTTTTGTCTTAAAGGGTTACATATAATCAGCCCTTCTTGAATGCTTCCTTCGGCTCACTGTTGTTGGGATGAGCGCTAAAGAATGTATAAAACAAAGATAAAGGATCCCATGAAGCACCTAAGACAGAGAACAAAAACTCAAAGAGCAAATGCAGCAATTCTTTCAATCCTGACCGTTTTGTCCCCGCTCCAGGTTTTCGGTTCGGTTTTGGCACCTATCGATTTAGGAGAATATTTTTTCGAGGTTTATGCCACTGCGCAAAAACCGGCATTCTCCGGACCAGTTGAAAGAGCTCTAAAGAAGGAACTGGAAGACTTCGTTGGCTCAGGAGATTACAATTTCTTTTCTAAAGAAACGGAAATTACCTGGAATGTATGGGCGGAAGGCAACATTACCGGCAACTCAGTTCATTCCAAAGACAAAGACCTAACGCTTACGGCCGAGAAGGGCAGTTTTGTTCTCTCGCCTGAAGCTGTCGCCAGCGGCGGCTTTGGTTCTGCCGTCGTGGCCGGATTTAAAAGTTCGGTTCAAATCTCCGCGGGCGAAAGTATTGTTCTGAACAGACCCGCACATCCGGAAGACCAAAAAGATCATCTTTCGATTGAGTTGGGAGAGGGTTCAACAGCTTCCTTGAAAGCTAAAAATATTATTGTGAACGGCTCTATCGGTTGGATGGGCGCCGGCGCCCAAGCCGCACTCAAGGCTTCTGAGAGTGTTCATATCGCTTTATCTGAACAAAAGAGAAACTCCGTCCATCATCCTTTATGGGTTTTTGACAGTTCGTTTATTATCGATGCCCCGACCGTTGTTATTGACAGAGACGTTTCGGTTACTCAAATGGGTGATGAATATCACTCGTTCGTCCAGATTGGCATGGATCTGGAAAGTGGAATTGAAACTAAAGATATTTTGTTTAACGGGCGTGTGCTCGTCGGTGCCGGAACTTCTTTTGAGGCCGGTTCATCGAATTCGATAGCTTTTGAGAAAACGCTGACCATCCACGAAGGGGCCAAAGCCGATATCGAAAGCAGACACATTTCGATTGACGAATTGAAGTTTCATGGGAACGGCGGTTTAGCTTCGCTCGCGGTTCATCCGGAAGGTTCATTGAGCTTTTCTCGTCCTGTCACTGTCAAGGACGGAGCTGAGCTGAATATTTCTCTAGGAAAAAACAGTCGGCTTACGGGCGCTGTCTTTACCGATGATCAGACGGGTTCCGGAGGTTCCTTTATTTCCTTGGGCGCGGGAAGTGTTTGGCAAAACGCCATGCATTCCAACGTCACTGAATTGAAGGTTTCTGAAGGCGCTGTCATTGAAGTCGGAAGCGAAAAGGGTTTCCGTCCGCTTCAGATTCAACAGCTCAAGGGATCGGGCGCGACCTTTTACCTTCCCGGCGGAAGAGCCGGAAGCATTAATCAGACGCAGGGCGGCGAGGGCGTGCACTCGGTTTATCTCGGAACGAGCGGCGCCAGCATTACTGAAACAAAGTTGGTTCAACATGTTTTCAGTTATGATGATTCACTTCCGGACGCCGGCAGAGCGGAATTCATTTTAGCCAACGACGGGCTTGTGGATGCCGGTCCCTACCAATACAAGCTCGATCTACAGCCGGTTGATTACGACGATAGACGTGTCTGGCTGATTACAGCTGAAAAAGAAGAAAAACCGACGTCACCCGTATTTCCTCCGGACTCAAACGGCCCTTCGGAGAATCCGGATGTTCCTCCATCTGTACCGGGAGGTGTGCCTGTCACTCCGCCAACAGGCCCCGACAACTCTCAAAACCCGCCTGTGCCTGACGGATTATCCCGTACCGGACAAACGGTTCTGTCGGTGGTCAGCTCCGGTGCTTCCGTGGTTCAATACCTCAGCTCTTTGGCTGATTTGAGAGAAAGAACCGGCGAGATCAGACGCGGTTCATCTGACGGCGCCTATGTTCTGGGCAGATACGAAAAAGGCCGGTTTGATCCTTATGCCGGCGTACACAGCAAACTGAGATACACCACAGTTTCGCTCGGCACAGATAAAAAGATTGATCCGAACTGGATTGTCGGAGCTCAAGTGGGCTTTACCGACGGAGACGTGAGAGTGAAGGGAGGAGCCGGTAAAACTGACATTCACTCTATCGGCGGTAAGGCTTACCTGACTTGGTTTGATGAGAATGCTTATGTCGATACGGTTTTGACCTTTAATCGCCATAAGCAGAAAATTCGAGCCCACCTAATGGAAGGCACAAGTGTTCATGCGCCATACCATAACCTTGGCTTCGGTATTTCTTCCGAAGGGGGCATTCGTTTTAACTTCCTGAAGAACCAGGACGGATCCAATTGGTTTATAGAGCCTCAAGTCCAGCTTTCTTATTACCGATTGCTCGGGGAAGACCTCTCGTTCTCTCACGGTATGAAGGTAAAAATTGATGACTCCGACAGCTTGAATATGCGCCTTGGCTTGACGGCTGGCCGCTCGTTCAATCGTCCTGACGGACAAAATGTCGGAAATCTGTACGTTAAAGCCGGGGTGAACCACGACTTTTTAGGTAAGACAAAAATCCGAATGAACGAGTTTGACTTCAAAACCCGTTCGCTGGGAACGCGCTTTTATTTCGGCGTTGGCGGTGAGCTCGTCATTGGAAACCAATGGAAGGCGTTTGCTCAGATCGGCGGAGAGCACGGTAATCGTCTGAATGTCGACCTGTCCTGCAAGGCCGGAATCAAATACAGCTTCTAAGAAGAAAACCCGAGCCGGAATTTCCGGTCTCGGGTAATTTGAGTTGAATGGTTCCTTAATTTACAGGCGGCAGTTCAGCGGCTAAGCGATCAAATTCTTCGAGCCATTCTTTTTTCCAAGCGGCTTTTTGCTCGTCGCTGACCCAAGCGGCCTCAATGCTGTTTTCCAACATCTTGCGCAGCTGAGGCAGTGTGAAATCGAGCCAGTTGTGCATAAGAAGCCAGGATTCGGAAATAGAAATATGGTGCATCGTCGGGTCATCGCTGTTGGGGAAGACTTTTAGCCCCAGCTCAACCATCTTGCGAACCGGATGCTTAATGGCCCATTCTTCGTCCGATAAAGTCCTGAGATAATAAGAATTGGTCGGAACAACTGCAAAATGCATATTGGCTGCTTTTGCTTCTTCGACAAGTTCCGGACTATCGATAATCGTGTAGCCGTGATCGATGCGGTCAGCGCCGAGAAGTTTCATGGCAGTTTCAACGTTGCGCCAATGTTCTCCGAACTCGCCGGCGTGGATCGTGATTTTGAAACCGGCATCTTTTGCCATCTTGAAGGCTTTCCAAAAGTTTTCCGGTTCATGATTGGTCTCCCGATAATCAATACCGATCCCGATGGTGTATTGATCAGGGTGCCGGATCATTTCTTCAACGAGTTCGACTGCCGCTTCAGGTGTATCTTCTCGGTCGATAGAAGGGATGGAGCGGGCGACAACACCATAACGCTGAAGACCTTGTCTGATGCCTTCATTGATCGCCTGACGAGCTTCGTCGTAACTCATGAAATGCTTTAGCCCCGTCCAGTTCCAGTAGAACTCAATATATTTGACGCCTTGACTGGCAACCCTTTGGATATGCTTGAGTGTGATACGTGTTAAAAAAGAGGGCTTGGAAAGCACCTTGCTTTCCAAGCACCTGAAGATTCGTAAAACGCCGATTGGCTTGTCGCCGCGGGTATAGAAACTATTGATATCTTCTTGACTGACATCAGCACCGGATTCAGCAACAAGTTCTTCGAAAGTCTCTTTACCTGTGGTGCCTAATAGATGGCAACGTAGTTCAAGTTTAGGGAAGGTTTTGAAGAATCAGAGCCATTCTTCGGGAAGCTGCTTAGAGAAGGGAGAATCCGGAACGAAACCGGGATTATCTGAACGCATAAAGCCTCTCTTTGTCTGGATTTGAGTCTCGCTAAATATACAACTGAAAACTTTCTAAGCTCATGAGCCCGTGATTCATATCGTTACAAAGAATGAAAAACTAAGGCAAAACCCGAGCCTCGGAGTCTCAAATGCTCGCAAAAATTCCTGATCGGTAAAATTTGGCCATACCTCAAATACAAAATCACCGTATCTCACGGAGAGTTCAAATGATCGACAGCATCCTTGCCGTTATTGTTCTCATCATTGCAGGTTGGGCCATAGCAAAAAATTACGACGCCAAAGTTGTCTTGTTTATTGCAGCGCTCGTTCTTCTTTACTCCGGACTTCTCTTAGGACACAACGTTCTTGGAGCAAAGGCCACCACGGGATTGTCCTGGGTGGATCCTTTTAAAGTCATCAAAGATCAATTTGTTCGTCAGTACAGCAATGCAGGTTTAATCATCCTCACGCTTTTCGGTTTCGCTGCCTATATGTCTCATATAGGCGCGTATGATATGGTCATTAAGGTTTTGACGAAGCCGCTATCTACGTCCGCAAGCCGATCATCTTGATTCCGATGGTCTTCTGGGTTGGGACCTGCCTGCAGATCATTATCCCGAGCGCCGCCTCGCTTGCTGTGATCTTGATGGCAACATTATTCCCGGTGCTGAGAGCCGCCGGAATGTCTACCTTAACGGCTGCAGCCCTGATTGCCACAACTGCCACGATCGTTCCGACTCCCCTCGGCGGTGACAACGTGGTCGCGGCCCGAGTGCTGGGATTTGAAAACGTTGTCGATTACGTAGCATTCCACTTGGCACCGATCACGATTCCGGCCTTGTTTGTGATGGGTATCGTTCATTATTTCTGGCAGACTTACTTGGACAAGAAAGATGCCGTACTGCTGAAAGAGCTGGATAAAGAAACGGTTATTGAAGCCGAGCGTCCCGAGAAAAATACACCGACCTGGTACTTTATTTTCCCGATCCTCCCGCTGGTTTTAGTGATCTTCTTCTGGGTCTTTTTCAGAAAAGCCAAAGTCGGTCTGGTAGAAATCACACTTTTCTCCTTAGTCCTGGCATTTGTCTGCGAACTCTTTAGAAAACGCAATGTTAAGGACGGTATGAAGGATCTCGGAATCTTCTTCAAGGGTATGGGCGACGGCTTCTCTAAAGTTGTCGTCCTGATCGTTGCCGCTTCTTCTATGGTGTTCGGACTTCGTGTTATGGGCTTGATTGACGCCATTTCGAATTCCATTTCCAATTTTGAAAACGCTAAGGTCGGTTTAATGCTGGCGTTCTCCGGCATTACCGGTTTGATTACCTCCATCAGCGGTTGCGGCAATGCTGTGTTCTACAGCTTTATTGAACTGATTCCGCAGATTGCGCAAAAAGCCGGCATTGATCCGATCATGGTCAATGTATGTCCAACCTGTTCCGCTCCATGTCTCCGGTTGCCGCTGTGATCATCATCGTCTCGGCATCCGTGAAGGTCAATCCTCTGGTTCTCGTCAAACGTACCTGGGTTCCTCTGATGAGCGGAGTCTTGGTCGTTTTGGCGCTTTCGTTCTTCAAATACATGTGAGAAGTCAACGGTGCAGGCAGGAAACTGTCTGCACTAAATTAGTCAAGGTTTGAAATTGTCTTTAGAAAAAGCAAAAAATCATCTGGTGAAATTCGGTCTTGAAGATCGAATTCGGGTTGCAAAAGAATCGACTGCTACGGTAGCGCTTGCCGCCAAAGCGTTCGGCTGTGAAGAAAAGAAGATTGCTAAGACTTTGTCGTTCATGCTCCCGAGCGGTCCGATCCTGGTGCTAACCGTCGGTGATGCACGAATCGACAATGCCAAGTTCAAACACGCTTTCGCGGCAAAGGTAAAGATGATTAAGCCGGAAGAATGTGAAAAAATAATCGGACATGCACCGGGAGGTGTATGTCCGTTCGGTATCAATGACGGCGTGAAAGTCTATTTAGACGAATCGCTCAAAAGCATGGATTCTGTTCTTCCTGCCTGCGGAACATCCGACACCGGCGTCGAACTCACTATTCCGGAATTAGAGAAAGCTTCCTGCAGCGCAGGATGGGTCGATATCACCAAAACACCGTCAAGCTAACTCAAGACATCTTTCATTGGGGTCTGCAGCCACTGGTCGCGCAGACCTTCTTTGACCCAGCGGCTTTCTGCATTGTCTCCCTGGAGCAGAGAGTTGCTCATATCCATGGAGAACTCTTCGAAACATTCCTCAAGTGTCTTGCTGTGTGCATCGGCGAGAAGTGCCCAGCTGCTGTTGGCGTCGGCTCCGATTCGAACGACATAATTCGTGGGAATTAATCTGTTGAGAAGTGCGTCCACGGCCTCCGGATAGCTTCCGATCTTATCGGCCAGTTCGACATTGGTCATCTGAGGGTTACCGACTTCTTTAGCCAGCATGAGGATCCGGAGGAGGGCAACTGCGGACAGCAGGTCGTCTCCGCTCTTATCAAAGTCTTTATAGCGTCTGGCGCGCAGCATCGGAAGCGTGGCGGTAATCGCAGCGCCGGCCAAAACGAACATCCAGTTGATGTACATCCAGGTCAGAAGAACGGGGATGGCGGCAAAGGCACCGTAAATCGTGGTGTAGGAGCCGCGCATTACGTAAATGCCGAAGCCCCAGCGGAAGACGGTAAAGACCAAGGCAATCAGAGAGCCTCCGACGAGGGCGTCTCTCCACAGTACTCGACAGTTAGGAACGTATTTATAGAGAGCCGCGAGAATGATCGACTGGAAGATCAGCTGACCGATGGGAATAAGCCACTTCGCATATACCGATAAGTGGCCCGCCATCGCCATGCCGGTTAAATACGATGAAGCGGCAAGGCTGATGCCGATGGCAACCGGCCCGAGCGTAAGAAGCGCCCAATACATCAGAACTCTTTGCCATAAGCTTCTGAGCTTGAGCACTTCGTAAGTGGCGTTCAAAGCCGAGTCGATGGTCGCAATACAAAGCAAGGCAGAAATGACCAAGCCGATCAAACCGAAGGCGGTTAAGCCGGCGGCTTGCGTAGCAAACTGTTTGATATAGCCCAATATTTGCTCACTGTACTGAGCCGGAAGGAGTGTCGAGAAAATAAACTGCTCGAAGGCTTCACGGTAGGGAGCAAAGAGCGGGAAAGCGGAAAAAGCCGCCATGATGACCGCTAAGGCCGGAACAATGGAAAGAAGGGTCGTCAGGGTCAGGGAGGAGGCGACTTGTTTTAAAGAGGCCTTGTCGATACGTTCCATCACGAACATACCGAAATTCCACATTCTTTCTAAACATGCATGTTTGGTGACAAATGCCGGTATCTGACGACTCATAATTTTTCCTTTAGCACTCGACGACGCAGACGGCCAAGCCGCCGAGACTTGTTTCTTTGTATTTATTCGCCATATCCTTGCCGGTCTGCATCATAGTTTCAATGACCTGATCCAGACTTACATAATGGGAGCCGTCTCCCATCATGGCTAAGCGCACGGAGTTGACCGCTTTAACGGCGGCAATACCGTTGCGTTCAATGCAGGGAATTTGTACCTGGCCTCTGACCGGGTCGCAGGTCAGACCCAAGTGGTGTTCCATACCGATTTCGGCGGCGTTTTCAATTTGTTCGTTGGTGGCGCCGAGCGCTGCGGCTAAGCCGGCGGCAGCCATGGAGCAAGCGACACCTACTTCGCCTTGGCAGCCGACTTCTGCTCCGGAAATAGAAGCGTTCTTTTTATAGAGTGCACCGATGGCGCCGGCGACTAATAAGAACGTACGGATGCCTTCTTTATTGGCCTGTGGAATGAACTGGCGGTAATAGTTAATGACAGCGGGAATAACACCGGCTGCACCGTTGGTCGGGGCAGTAACAACTCTTCCGCCTGCGGCATTTTCTTCGCTGACGGCAAAGGCGTAAGCGTTGATCCAGTCAATGACCTGCAGCGGATCGTCTGCGACTTTAAGAGGGCTATTAAGAAGCTTTTCGTAAAGTTCATTGGCGCGGCGTTTGACTTTTAGAGGGCCGGGCAAGCATCCCTTTGCGTTCAGACCGCGGTCGATACACATGCTCATCACGGACCAAATGTGATCCAGCGAATCGTCGATCACTTCGCGGCTGCGGATGACCTCTTCATTGGCTCGGATCACGGCTTCCATGCTCAGTCCGTGTTTACGGCACTGCTCCATGAGTTCATTGGCCGTGGAGAACGGATAGGGAAGCGCCTTTTTATCTTCTTCGGTAGCGGGAAGGGCGCGAGGTTCCTGCTTGAGCTTGGCTTCTTCTTCGGTTTCGATAAAACCGCCGCCGACGGAATAGTATTTTCTGGTCAGGAGTTCTTTGCCCTTATCGTCGAACCCTGTAATGATCAGCGTGTTGGTGTGGTAAGGATCGAGAACAGAAGGCTCAAATGTAAGGTCGGTACTGTAGTGGAAGGGAATCGGCTTGCAGCTGTCGAGCAGCAGGCGATCTTTTTCTTTGATGTCCTGAATCCATCCTGGAATGGAGTCCACATCGATAACAGACGGGCTCTTGCCCATTAAGCCGAGAAGCACTGCGCTGTCTGTGGCATGTCCGATACCCGTTGCGGCAAGAGACCCCATTAGTCTGACTTTAATGTCTTCGATTTCGGGGAAGAGATGCTTATTTCTCAGGAGGGAAATAAAGTTGCGGCCTGCACGCATCGGCCCGACAGTGTGGGAGGAAGAGGGACCGATACCGATACGGTACATGTCAAAAACAGAAATGTTCATATTGCCTTCTTATATATGTCTAGATAATGCCCGATTGATAACCGAACGAAATACAAAACTGCCTCAAATCGGTTATTCTTTTGGTGCACGCATTCTATAGTTTTTGGCCGTTGGAAGGAACTGAATTTTCATGAAAATCAAAGCGTTGTTGGTTGCTGCCGTATTAGCCGGAGAATTCGGTTTGTGTTTTGCCTCAACAGACGGCGACTTAATTCAAGGCGTGATACCTTATCCCGACAGTGTTTCCGTGACTTCTGTGGTGATTGAACCGTTCCATCCTGAAATTGAAAGGCACACCGAAGGCTTCAATAGCGGATTTAAACCGCTTTGCCTGAAGATAACTCGAGTTCGTGAAGCTCAAGGTGCTTCTTGGGTGACTCAGACAAACGTCAAGCCTCTTTTTAGTGAAGAGGCTTGTCGAAAGGCAGCGATGGAAACGCCGAGCAGGCGCGAACATTTGCTTCATCAGGACTGAGGAGTCCTCTTCGCAGGTGTGCCGTGAATTTCTGTGGTGAAGAACCGCAACAAAAGCAAACCTAATCCAAGCGCCACCGTGCACACGGCAAAAGACGTTGCCTGAATATTTCCTAAGCTCACGATCGGAGAGACGATGCCTCCGAGCAAGAAACCGATGCTTCCGATGATGGCAGAAGCCGCGCCGGCGTATTTTCGACCTAAATTCATGGCGGTTGCCGTGGCGCCGGTAAAGATAAAGCCTAGGCAGAAAACCATCAGCAGCAGGCAGCCTTCATAGGTATACAAGTCTTTTGTCGTTAAGGCGAAAATAAAACCGGCGATTGAAGCGATCAGACTGCCTGCGGTTCCGAAGTATGTGGCTTTGGCCGTCGTAGAGAAGCGAACGGCAAGCAGGGCGCCTGCGCCGATCGCGACTGCGTTTAGGGCAAAAATCAGAGAGAAATGGAATTGAGAGAGACCGTATTCATTCTGAAGAATGAACGGTGTCGAAGAGATTTAGGCAAAAAGTGCGCCCATACCTAAGCCGAAAACTGTCGTGAAGACCGCAAAATTCGGAACCTTGCAGACCAAAGCAAAGCCCTCAAAAGAGCGCCAGAAAGAGCCTTGTTCGCGGGCTTCTTTCGGAAGCGTTTCTTTAACCGGAATCACCAAAGCTGTAATCACCACTCCGATGCCGAGAAGTATGTAGAAAATACCACGCCATCCGATGAGGTCAGCAACCGAACCGCCGATAACCGGAGCCGCAACCGGTGCGATTCCGTTGACGGCACCGACAATAGCAATGATCTTTGCCAGCTCTTTACCGGAGTACAAATCGGTCGGAGCCGAACGCGAGTAAACAATGGCGCCTGCGCCGCCCAAAACTTGAAGAAGCCGCGCGAAGTTGAAAGTGTCGATGTCTTGGGACAAGCAGCAAAAAAGCGTGGCTGCGATGTAAAGAAGAAGAGAAAAATACAGAACCGGTTTGCGGCCGTACCTATCGCTTAAAGGCCCGAAAATAATTTGGCCGACTGCAAGCCCGACCATACAGAAGGTCAGGCCTAATTGAACGGAAGAAACAGAAGTAGAGAACACTCTTGTCATCTCCGGCATGGCCGGAAGGTACATGTCGATGACAAACGGTCCGAAGGCCGAGAGCAACCCCAACACAATGATTAAGTAAACCGAATACATGCAAATCTTTAATGAAAGTCAGGCGCGCAGTTTAAGACTTTTAGCAGCTGATCTTGTCATTTTCTCTGCCAAGTCGAGTTTGAGAGAAAAAATATTTTCCTTTACAAATGTGAATGAATATGAGCAATAAAAAGAATTAAAAGGGAGACCACTATCTAACTTCTTCATTTTTTTGCAGTTCACAAATCTTTGAGGGAAACTGTTTGATGTTTATTCAGAAGATGAAGCCTTTCATCGAGGCCGTATTGGTTGGAAAGAAGGTTATCGTGAGCATTAGCCAAATTAAAAATATGAAAAAAGGAGTAGGTCTAACTCTGGGTGAAAATTTTGGGTTAAAAGATGGTTATCACAGGAAAAAGGGGTATTAATTGGGATAAATCCTTAAGAAGAAGATCTGTGTTCTATCAAATTGTTTCTTTATGTTAATGTATCGCGGTAGTGTCAATTTCTCGGAGACATTTCAACAGGCCCAACGCGCAATATTAATAAAAAAATCGAATAGAACCCTCATAAATTTCT
>ERZ773218.694-NODE-694-length-39308-cov-264.316995_pt1 | contig 39308 bp, 34 predicted proteins | sample MGYA00580527_ERZ773218 | MGnify/ENA primary metagenome ERZ773218 (study PRJEB29015, sample SAMEA2737763) | human gut metagenome | biome: human gut; feature: human-associated habitat; material: faeces | place: China | collected 2012 ...
TGTTGAGGTGCCGCTTATCTTATTCAAAGATAATGCAAACCGAAGACAATACAAAGCAAGCCTGCTTGTTTTTATTGTTGAGGTCTCGCTTGTCTTATTGAAAGATTCCATTGTTCTTCTGAAAAAACTTATTATTTTCCGTTTCTTGCTTAATTTTTTTCTGAAATGGTCTTATAAATAGAAAAGAAGTAAACAATTAAACATTACCATTATGAAAAAGATTTTCAATACAAAGAAAGAAACTACTATCGTAGAGAACACGACTACAACTATCGGTGGCGCAGACGAGAAGGGTATGAAAGACATCGCTCCCAAGAAGGTGGGAATGCTCGATATGGTGATTGCCTTCGACACCACCGGTTCGATGGCGGCATATATCGACGACGTGCGCCGTCAGGTGGCCGACCTTATTCCACGACTCTTCAAGGATAACGACGACCTGCGTCTCGGCATCGTGGCTTTCGGCGACTATTGCGACATGAACGGCAAGAATGAATTCGGCGACGCCTATCAGTGTCTGCCGCTCACTCGGAATGAGAACAGCATCATAAAGTTTATAAAGAATACCAAGGATACCTGCGGCGGCGACGGCGACGAGTTCTACGAGCTGGTGATAAAGAAGATAGTGGAGGAGACTTCGTGGCGCCATGGTTCCACACGCAGCATCCTGCTCATCTCCGACGCCGAACCCCACGAACTGGGCTACACCTATAAGAATTATGTGGTGCGCAACCAGATTGACTGGCGCCATGAGGCAAAGAAGGCGTCGAAGCGCCGCATCAAAATCGACACCGTGTCTATCAATCCGTTGCCCTGGTATAAGGAACTGTCGGCGATGACGAACGGCGTCAACGTGCCCTTCTCGTCGAGCAGCTATACGGCGGACCTCATTGTTGCCGGCACCATGGCACGTGGTTCCAGCAAGCAGCGCAAGGAGTTTGACAGCCTGGCAATGAAGGCAAGTGTGTGCTGTCCAGACATGGCATCGGTATACGAATGCTACCGTGAGGAAAGAGAAGACGAATAGTCGTTTGGAAAGTTGCTTCAATCTGTCATCAGTTTAACACCGCATTTACGGTCTGATGGCTTTTTGTGAAAATATTAGTTCAGCGGTTTCAGAATCATGACATTACATTACATGTTCTGAAGCCGCTTGCTCTTTTTTTTTGTTATGCAATTTTTTGTCTTCTTGTACTCATAAAAGTGTCGCACAAAATTAATTCGCCAACGGGTGTCAATAGGATATGAGTAATCAAAGGGAGGCAACAAAAAAAGGAGAGAAGCAAGCTTCTCTCCTTTCAGTACCCAGAGCCGGGGTCGAACCGGCACGGGTTGCCCCACTGGTGTTTGAGACCAGCGCGTCTACCGATTCCGCCATCTGGGCTTAAATGCGGTGCAAAGGTAATACATTTTGTTGCAATACGCAAACTTTTGCGGATTTTTCTTTTTAAGTAATGTCCAAATTGTTTTTGAACATTACTAAGCACTTCGAATAAAAGAGAAAAAAACATAAAATGTTGTGGGACTCTACAATAATGAGTAACTTAGTGCGTAATAAAGATAAAACCCATTCATTGAATTTAATGCGATATGAATTACAACAACGATAACTACTGCGTGATACTTGCCGGCGGAAAGGGCAGAAGGCTCTGGCCGGCAAGCCGTGAGAACGCTCCGAAGCAATTCCTCGACTTCTTCTCCACCGGACGTACGCTCCTGCAGCAGACCTTCGACAGGATGAAGAATATCATCGCTCCTGAGAATATCCTCGTGGCAACCAATGAGGAGTATGGACATTTCGTGAGCGAGCAGCTTCCCGAGCTGCCCGAAGAGAATGTGCTGCTCGAACCCGTCAGCCGCAACACCGCTCCCAGTGTGGAGTGGGCCACCTACCGCATCCTCCACCGCAATGAGAAGGCAAGAATCGTCACGGTGCCGGCAGACCAGATGGTGATGGATGCCGATGCCTTCAGGCGTGATGTCTGCGATGGTCTCGACTGGGTGGGTGCCCATGACGGTCTGCTCGCCATAGGAGTGAAACCCACACGTCCGGAGCCGGGATATGGATACATTCAGTTTGAAGGCGAAGCCGATGCCAGCGGCATATACAAGGTGAAGAGCTACACGGAGAAGCCGGAGAGGGAATTTGCCGAGATGTTCATGAACAGCGGCGAGTTCTATTGGAACACCGGACTCTTCATTGCCCGCTGCTCCACGATGCGCAACAGCCTGAAAGCCTTGTTCCCGCCAGTGCTGAGCGTCATCGATTCGGCGTCGGTATATTCCCTTGAGGCAGAACAGGCACACATTGCCAAGCGCTATTCGGCTTACCCCAACCTCTCGGTAGACTCTGCCGTGCTGGAAAAGGGCACCAATGTGTATGTCAAGAACGCCTCTTTCGGCTGGGCGGACCTCGGCACCTGGCATTCCATGTATGAAACGATGAGCAAGTGTATGGGCGACAATGTGGTGATTGGCAACATGGTGAAACTCGACAAATGTCATGGCAACATCGTGAAGATGCCCGACGACCATGTGGCGGTGCTCAACGGTCTCGACGGTTATATCGTGGCAGAGAAGGGCAACGTGCTCCTTGTCTGCAAGAAAGAAGACTCGTCAGCCCTCGTGCGCAAATACATCAACGAGGTGAGGATGGACCACGGCGAGGAATATCTGTAACGACGGTCTACCGGCGACTATTATAGCCCCAATCGGTGATTATGCCGGTTGGGGCTTATGATGACACAGACATTCAGCAACAGATGAGACGACACACGGCCTCTCTGAAAGTTGGACATATAAGAAAAAAGGGAAAAAAAAAACATGCTCCCCAGGCGTAGTGAATCGCGCCACTCCTGCGTATTAAGAGTAGATATTCCGATAAAACAGTATTGCGATGGATGTAAGGAAAGATGAATTTGAGAAACTGGCACGAGAAAACAAGGACACGATCTACACCGTGTGCTATATGTTTTCCAAAGACCGGGACGAGGTGGCAGACCTCTATCAGGAGACGCTGATAAATCTCTGGAAGGGCATGCCGCAGATGAAGCGCGACGGCAATGTGAGAGGCTGGGTCTACAGGGTGGCTCTGAACACCTGCATCTCTATGGGACGAAAGAAGAAAAGCCGTCCCACGGTGAGGCTGACGATGGACGTCGACCCCTTTGAACCCTCCGACGAGCGTACTACGCAGGTTGGCATGCTCCACAGGCGCATCAGCAAGCTGCAGCCGTTCGACCGTGCCATCGTGTTGCTGTGGCTCGAGAACATCAGTTATGATGAAATCGGCAAGATGCTCGGAATATCCACGGCAAACGTGTCGGTGAGACTGGTGCGTATTCGTGAACAGCTCAAAAAAATGTCTAACGATTAACTTATTCAGGAGGCTATAAATGGAAAAAGATATTTTGATGGAACTCGACGAGATGCGCTCACAGTTCGGCGAACTCAAGTCGATGCTCAAAGACCAGCAGATAGTAAACGAGAAGATGGCGCGCCGGGCGATGAAGGGCGACTACAACAAGGTGCGCAAGGACCTTATCTTCGCCATCGTGCTCGAGGTGGTGGCTATTCCGCTGCAGGTGGTGCTGCTGCCGCTCATCGGAATGCCCACATGGTATTTGGTGTTCACCGTGTTGTTTCTCCTATCGGCGCTCGTGGCTTCGGTGTATTCGCTCAGGCGCTATGCTTCAGCCGACATGATTTCTGGCAATCTCACCGAGGTGGCGCTGGGCATCGTGAAATACAAGCGTTTCGAACTGAAATGGTTCCTCTATGCCATCCCGTTGCTGCTCGTGTGGATATTCTTCTTCTTCTATTATCTCACAAGGGGCTATGAGTCAGAGCTGGTGCGCGGTTCGGTATGGGGCGGCATAATAGGAGTGATAATCGGTTTCACTTTCGGTTTCATCAACTATTACCAGAACCTCAAGCGCATGAACAGACTCCTCAGGCAGATTAAGGAGGTGAAGGGTGATGCAGTCTGACGCAAGGATGATTACAGACATGCCCTGATGGCTGATTTTTGCATAAAAACAAAAAAATGCGAAAAACCGTCAACCATCTGGTTTTGAACGTGTAAGTTGTTGAATCATAGATATTTAAGTTTTTTATTTACGACCCGAACTGTCTGGTAATTGTCTGGATGGTTCGGGCCGTTCCCTTTAGATTATCTTTAGTCATCCTGTTTTTTGTGGATGGCTAAATTGTCGTGTGTTCAAATCGGCGACTGTTTTCGGTGATTTTTTCCGAATTGGGCACGGACAGGATTGCAAATGTGCCCAACCGGGGCAAGCACGTTGCCCAACATGGGCAAGCACGTTGCCCCAACTGGGCAAGCACCGTGCCCAATTTCGTAGCGGTGAACACAGGTGCGGAACAGTGTGAAAAGTGAAAATAGATGAATTATTTTGAATTGCAAGCTAATTGTACTATCTTTGCAAACTGTTATTCGAATACATTATTATATATGTCGTGCATTATCAATATTGAAACGAGCACAAACGTGTGCTCTCTAACAGTGAGTCAGGACGGCGCCGACATCTTTACGAAAGAAGACCATTCCGGACCTAACCACGCCGTAAAACTTGGAGAATTCGTAGACGAGGGACTGTCGTTCGCCGACAGTCATGCCATACCCGTTGATGCCGTTGCCGTGAGCTGCGGCCCCGGTTCCTACACCGGCCTCCGCATCGGAGTGTCGATGGCAAAAGGCATCTGCTACGGCAGGGGAGTGAAGCTCATTGCCGTACCGACGCTCGAACTGATGGCGGTGCCCGTGTTGCTGCATCATGAGATAGAGGAGGACGCACTGCTCTGTCCGATGATCGACGCAAGGCGTATGGAGGTGTATGCCGCCGTGTACAACCGCCGTCTGCAGGAAGTCAGGAAGGTACAGGCCGACGTCGTAGACGCCGACACCTACAAGGAATTCCTCGACAAGGGGCCCGTGTATTTCTTCGGCAACGGAGCAGAGAAATGCATGGAGACCATAAACCATCCCAATGCCCACCTTATAAAGGATATCGAACCTCTGTCGAGATTCATGTACCCGCTGGCAGAGAAGAGGATAGCAGAGGAGAGATATGAAGACGTGGCATATTTCGTGCCGTTCTATCTGAAGGACTTCGTGGCGAAGACACCACGCAAGCTCCTCTAAGGAAAAACAAGATAACTTACAGAAGATGAATATAAAAGGACTGGATTACAATACCGAGAGAGAAAAGCTCATCCTGCCGGAATACGGAAGGGAGGTGCAGCAGATGGTAGACATCGCCGTGAATCTGCCCACCAAGGAGGAGCGCCAGAGATGTGCCGAGACGATCGTGAGAGTGATGGAGCGCATGTTGCCTCAGAACCGCAACAATGCCGACTACAAATGCAAGCTCTGGGACCATCTCGCCATCATCAGCGACTTCAAACTCGACATCGACTATCCATACGACGTGAGCAAGGCGAAGGAAATATCAGAGAAGCCGAAACCGCTGGCTTATCCGATGACGAAAATCAAGGTGAGACACTATGGCCACCTGCTTTTCGAGAGCTTCGAACTGCTCAAGAAGATGGAGCCGGGAAAGGAGCGCGACGAACTGGCAAGGCTCACCGCAGAGCAGATGAAGCGCAACCTCGGACAGTGGAGCCACGGCGCCAACAATTATGACAAGGTGGTAGACGACATCGCCCGCTTCACCGACGGAATAATCCAGCTCGACCCGAGAGAACTGCAGAACGCCCGCTTCAACCTGCCGCAGCCGCAACAGAAGAGCGGCGGCGGGTCGAAAGGAAAGCGAAGAAGACAAAACCACTAACCTACCCACTATGGAATCTTTCATCATAGAAGGCGGGCATCCGCTGAGCGGAACGATTACGCCGCAGGGAGCCAAGAACGAGGCCCTCGAAGTGATATGCGCCACTCTCCTGACAGAGGAGAAGGTGGTAATGAGAAACGTGCCGGACATTCTGGACGTGAACAACCTGATTCTCCTGCTGAAAGACATCGGCGTGAGCGTGGAGCGCATAGGCAAGAACGAATACACTTTTGAATCGAAAGACATAAATCTCGACTATCTCGGCAGCGAGGAGTTCGTGAAGAAATGCTCGTCGCTCCGTGGCAGCGTGCTGATGATCGGTCCGCTGCTCGCACGCTTCGGCAAGGCAGTGGTGGCAAAGCCCGGAGGCGACAAGATAGGCAGACGCCGGCTCGACACCCACTTCCTGGGATTCAAGAACCTGGGAGCCAAATTCGTTCACAGCGAGGGCAGCAACACCTTCGAGATAAAGGCAAGCAGACTCAAGGGTACCTATATGCTTCTTGATGAGGCTTCGGTGACGGGAACGGCAAACATCGTGATGGCTGCCGTGCTCGCCAAGGGCACCACGACGATATACAACGCCGCCTGCGAACCATACATCCAGCAGCTGTGCAAGATGCTCAATGCCATGGGAGCGAAAATCAGCGGCATAGCGTCAAACCTGCTCACCATAGAGGGAGTGGACAAGCTGCATGGCGCCGACCACACCATATTGCCCGACATGATAGAGGTGGGCTCCTTTATCGGCATGGCGGCGATGGTGGGCAACGGACTGAGGATAAAGAACGTGTCGGTGGAGAATCTCGGTATCATACCAGATGCCTTCCGCCGGTTGGGAGTGAAGATATTGATAGAGGGCGACGACCTCTACATACCGCATGTGCCTCACTATCAGGTGGATTCGTTTATCGACGGATCGATAATGACGCTTGCCGATGCCCCTTGGCCCGGACTCACTCCAGACCTCATCTCCGTGTTGCTCGTGGTGGCTACACAGGCGAGAGGCAGCGTGCTCGTGCATCAGAAGATGTTCGAGAGCCGACTGTTCTTCGTTGACAAGCTGATAGACATGGGCGCACAGATAATACTCTGCGACCCACACCGCGCCGTGGTGATAGGCCACGACCACAAGGTGAGACTGAAAGCCGGCAGGATGACCAGCCCGGACATACGCGCCGGCATAGCGCTGCTCATAGCGGCTCTCAGCGCCAACGGCACGTCGAGAATCGATAATATAGCCCAGATAGACCGTGGCTATGAGGACATAGAGGCACGCCTCAATGCTCTCGGCGCCAACATTAAGCGTGTGAAAAACTGATGATAAGACAGGAAGAGGTATATAAGATTGGCAAGATTGGCAAGCCGCACGGAGTGAAGGGAGAGCTGACGCTCTTCTTCGACGACGATGTGTTCGACCGTGTCGACGCCGACTATCTCGTGCTCCTTATCGACGGCATCCTCGTGCCCTTCTATATGGAGGAGTGGAGATTCAAGTCGGGCGAGACGGCACTCGTGAAGTTTGAGGACATCGACACCAAGGAGGAAGCCAGCGAGATAGTGGGCAGCGAGGTGTATTTCCCCAAACATCTCTCCGACCGGGGCGACGACGAACTGACCTGGGACGAGCTGAAGGGATTCAGCCTTGCCGACGACAATATGGGCGGAACCATAGTAGGCAAAGTGGTGGGCATCGACGAGAGCACCATCAACGTGCTGCTCGAGGTGGAGACCGCCGGCGGCGACATCGCGCTCATCCCGGCAAGCGAAGACATCATAGTGGATGTGGACGCCGGGAAGAAGCTGCTCAGGGCAAAACTTCCGGAAGGTCTTATCGACATCAACGACAACAACTGATATGAAAAAGCAAATAGCCATACTCGGCTCAACAGGATCAATAGGTACGCAGGCACTGGAGGTGATAGAAGAACACTCCGACCTATACGAGGTGTATTGCCTCACGGCAAACAACAGGGTGAGGGAACTGGCTGAACAGGCACGCAGGTTCAATCCTGCCGCCGTGGTGATAGCCAACGAGGCACACTACGAGGAACTGAAGTCGCTGCTCGCCGACTGTCCCGACATCAATGTATATGCCGGCAGACAGGCAATCGACGACATCGTGACAGCCGGTCCGATAGATATGGTGCTCACGGCGATGGTGGGATTCGCCGGACTGAGCCCTACCATTAGTGCGATAAAGGCACACAAGAAGATATGTCTCGCCAACAAAGAGACGCTCGTGGTGGCCGGCGAACTGATATGCAGGCTCGCGGCAGAGAACCACTCGCCGATACTCCCTGTGGACAGTGAGCATTCGGCGATATTCCAGAGCATCGTGGGCGAGGGCGACAACGAAATAGAGAAAATCCTGCTCACGGCATCCGGCGGACCGTTCCGCACATTCTCAAAGGAACAGCTCGCCAAGGTGACGAAGGCAGACGCCCTGCACCATCCCACATGGGAGATGGGGGCGAAGATCACCATCGACAGCGCCTCGATGATGAACAAGGGCTTCGAGGTGATAGAGGCAAAGTGGCTCTTCGGAGTGGACGTAGACAAGATTCAGGTGCTCGTGCATCCGCAGTCGATAGTACATAGTGCGGTGCAGTTTGTTGACGGGGCTGTGAAAGCACAGCTCGGAGTGCCCGACATGCGTCTGCCGATACAGTATGCCTTCTCATATCCCGACAGGCTGCATCTCAACGGCGACAGACTGAATCTCTTTGAGCATCCGCTGGAGTTCTTCGAGCCTGATATGGAGAAATTCCGCTGTCTGGCGCTTGCCTACGAGGCGATGCGCAAAGGCGGCAACATGCCTTGCATACTGAATGCCGCCAACGAGATAGTGAACCGCGGATTCCTTGACGACAAATGCGGTTTCCTCGACATGCCGCGCATCATAGAAGAGACCATGGCAAGGGTGGCGTTTGATGCCAACCCGTCGTACGACACCTACATCGCTACCGACGCCGAGGCAAGACGAGTGGCAACGGAGCTGATGGGAGCATGACGGAAACGGCAAAGAGACATCGTCCTTTACATTATTATATATATAGAAAGAAAGTGTGGAAGCCGTTTTACTCCAGTTCGTTTCGGAATGACGGCGCATCAACTCAAGAATAACAACCCAAGAATATCAACAAAACAAGATGGAAATATTTTTAATCAGATTGCTGCAGTTCATGCTCGCAATCTCTATCCTTGTCCTGCTGCATGAGGGCGGACACTTCTTTTTCTCAAAACTTTTCGGTGTGCGCGTAGAGAAGTTCTATCTTTTCTTCGACCCCTGGTTCCACCTCTTCGAATTCAAGCCGAAGAAGAGCGACACGACATACGGCGTGGGATGGCTGCCGCTGGGCGGATACTGCAAGATTTCGGGAATGATAGACGAATCGTTTGACACGGAGCAGATGAAACAGCCCGCACAACCATGGGAGTTCCGTTCCAAACCGGCATGGCAGCGACTGCTGATAATGATTGGCGGAGTGCTCGTCAACTTCCTGCTCGCTTTGTTTATCTACAGTATGGTGCTCTTCTATTGGGGAGATTCATACATGCCTGTTCAGAATATGACGATGGGTATGAAATTCAACACCGAGGCAAAGGCAATAGGATTCCAGGACGGCGACGTGCCCGTAGGCACTGACCAGAAGGAATTCAAGAAGTTTGATGTTGACCTCTTCCGCAACATTGCTGATGCCAAGACCGTTACGGTGAAGAGAAAAGGAAAGCTCGTCACCATCACCCTGCCCGAAGACATGAGCCTTCTGAAGATGCTGAAGTCAGAACCGGCCTTCATGCGACCGATCATTCCAGCCGAGGTAGACAGTGTGATGCCTGGCATGGCAGCCGCCAAAACAGGAATCAGGAAGGGCGACATGATTGTGGCGTTCAACGGAGCGCCGGTGAACTCATGGTGCGATTTCGACGACCAGATAGGAGTGATGACCGACGTGATGACGGCTACGGCAAAGACTACGAAAGACTCGCTGAAGGTGCGCACCACTACTCTCGTGTATAAGAGCAAGGCAACAGGACAGCTCGACACCGCAAAGGTGGTGCTGTCGCCGGAGCTGCAGTTGGGAGTGGGCAAGACGAGTCTCATGACATACTACAAGCCGGTGACGACGGAATATGGATTCCTCGAGAGTTTCCCGGCAGGAATCAAATATGGCATCGGCGTGTTGCGCGGATATGTAGACGACATGAAATACGTGTTCACGGCAGACGGCGCGAAGTCGCTCGGCGGATTCGGCGCCATCGGAAGTCTCTTCCCGCCGGTTTGGGACTGGATGCTGTTCTGGAGAATGACGGCATTCCTCAGCATCATCCTCGCATTCATGAACATACTGCCGATACCGGCACTCGACGGCGGCCACGTGCTCTTCCTCATATATGAAATGGTGACGGGACGTGCTCCAAGCGAGAAGTTCCTGTTGAGGGCAGAATACGTGGGCTTCACGATATTGATATTACTCATGGTGGTGGCAAATCTGAATGATGTGCTGCGCTGGTTGGGTTTCATGCACTAAGGCAATAAGAAACAAATGGGTTTTCTGATAAAACTGGGCAAGATATTGTCCCTGGGTCTGCTTCCGATAAGGCGCAACTCCGCCTTCTTCGTGACGATGTATATTCTGGGTATGATATGTGCGTATGCCGTCATACCAAAGAAGGGTGAACTATACAGTCTGGCATGGGAGGAACTGTTTTTCGACGTCTACCTCCTGTGTGTCGTCCTCGCCCTGATACCACAAAAGGTGAGGAGATGGATAAGACCGTTTTTCTATGTCCTGGCATACGCCACGGCAGTGGTAGACCTCTATTGCTTCGTGAGGTTCGACTCCACTCTCACTCCTACGATGCTGCTGCTCGTGGGGGAGACAAACGGAGATGAAGCCGCGGAATTCCTGCAGTCGTATCTCAGTCTCGACCTGCTCGGAAGCAGCGTCGGACTGGTATTGCTGCTCATGCTGTTGCATATCCTCTATGCCGCATTCTCAAAGAAGGTGTGGCGATGGGCAAAAAGCAAATTGGCTGAGAACGAGAACCTACTGCAGACAGCAAGAGAGGTGAAGGAGAAATTCCTGATTATGGCGCCATACGCAAGCGCTTCGCTGGGACTGGCAGCCGTGATACTCTTCTTCTCGTATGGCAACCTGTGTTGGGAAAACAAGGTGCTGTACCACAGGCTGATGTCGTATGACAACATCGGCGATGTGGAGCATGAACTGACAAAGAAGCCGCATGCCGTGCAATATCAACCGATATACAGACTGGCGTTCAGTCTTTATGCCAACGAACTGACGGCAAAGCAGCTCGTGAAACTCAAGGAGAGTCTCAACGAGGTGAAGGTGGACAGCTGTTCTTTCAAATCACGCAACATCGTGCTTATCATAGGAGAGAGCTACAACCGCAACCACTCACAGCTCTACGGATACAAGACACCGAACACTCCGCGACAGGTGAAGATGAGAAGAAGAGGCGAACTGGTGCCGTTTACCGACGTGGTGTCGCCATGGAATCTCACGAGTTTCGTGTTCAAGCATATATTCTCGCTATACACGGTGGGCGACAAAGGCGAATGGTGTGACTATCCGCTCTTCCCCGAAGTGTTCAGAAAGGCAGGTTATCATGTCACGTTCATGACAAACCAGTTCCTTCCGCAAGCCAAGGAGGCGGTGTATGACTTCAGCGGAGGATTCTTCCTCAATGACGAAGTGCTGAGCAAAGCACAGTTTGACACCCGCAACACAACGCTCTACCGCTTCGACAACGGACTGCTCCACAACTACGAGAAGCTGAAGGATGAGGGAGAAGGAAAGCCGCAGCTGATAATCTTCCACCTGAAAGGACAGCATGTGGACTACAAGAGCCGCTGCCCGAAGGTGCAGAAGAAGTTTGACAAGGACTACTACAAGGATCTGCGCCCGGAGCTGAACGACAAGGAGCGTACGGCACTTGCCGAATACGACAACGCCACGCTTTACAACGACAGCATCGTGAAGGCTATCGTGGACAAGTTCAGAAAGCAGGACGCCATCGTAATCTACGTGCCCGACCACGGTGAGGAGTGCTACGACGGAGCACACTTCTACGGAAGAATGCACTCAGCCCAGGTGACGCCACGACTCGCACATGCCGAGTTTGAAATACCGATGTGGATATGGGCGTCAAGAAAATACAGAGCCACGCATCCGGAAATATGGAGAAGCGTGAAGGCAAGCAGGAAGCGTCCGTATATGACCGACGCCCTGCCGTATCTGCTGCTCGACCTCGCCGGCATCAGCTGTCCGCAATACCGCGACGAACTGAATATCCTCAGCGACAAGTATAACGCCAAGAGGAAAAGAATTCTCAAGGGAAAAGCCGACTACGACGAACTGATGGCTCAGGAGAAAGCCGAAAAGGAAAAGGAGGCGGCAGAAGAAGAAAAGAAGGCCTCCAAGAACAAGAAAGGCAAGAAGAAACCCCGAAGGGGCATAAAGAAACATAGCAGATGAACAAGCAACAATTACTGAGCATAGCGGAATCGAAGGCGCTGAGAGGCATTGCCATTCTCGGCATCATTCTGCATAACTACTGTCACTTCCTGGGGTTCGCCGTGAAGGAGAACGAGTATACTTTCGATGCAGAAAAACCGATGATGATGCTGGACAGGCTCTGTTCGCTCAACCATTATCTGTTCGTGCACATACTGTCGTTCTTCGGACATTATGGAGTGCCGGTGTTCCTCTTCATCAGCGGCTTCGGACTGGTGATGAAATATGAATACAAGAACAAGGACAAGGAGACGCGGATACTGCCGTTCGTCTGGTATAACTATGCCAAACTGCTCCGGCTCATGTTCCTCGGATACATCGCCTTTGCCGTAGTGAGCTATCTCGACCCTCATGGCTATCATGGATATACCGTGGGCAGGGTAGTGGCGCAGCTGTTCATGTATATCAACATCCTGCCCGATCCCGACCATATCATCAAGCCGGGACCATACTGGTATTTCGGACTCACCCTGCAGCTGTATATCGTATACCGCTTGCTGTTATACCGCCGCAAGTCGGCTTACACGATAGCGCTCATCGCCGTATGCTGGATTCTGCAGACGGTGTTCTCGCCGGAGATGTATGGCAGTTGGGACTCTCTCAACCGCATCAGATACAATTTCATAGGAGGAATGCTGCCGTTCGGCATGGGAATGCTGTATGCCCGCCATGGCAGACTGTTGCCGAAGGGCGCCTATGCCGCTCTGGCGGTGGTGTCGGCGGCGGTGGTGTTCTGGGGAAGCTTCAATTTCCATTCATGGCTGTGGGTACCGGCATTCATCGTCATAGGAGCGGTGTCTACGTTCAAGCTGCTGCCTGAATGTGCCTTGAAACCATGTATGTGGACAGGAGTGATATCATCGTCGCTCTTCGTCGTACACCCTGTTCTCAGGGAAATCATAATACCGATGTCGCGCCGTGGACAGGTGTTCACGGGAATAGTGGTATATCTCGTGGCGTCTGTCCTTTGCGCATGGCTGTTCATGAAGCTGCTGAAGTTCATACCCAAGCCAAAAAGCATCTGATGCTAACGCTGCTGACGGTGCCTGCCGTGTCAAAGTGCCACATGGCGGGCAGCGCAATGATGACACGCTGAATACGATAATTTTTCTAACATTCAAATCATTGTTGAATAGATGGTCAAGTTTGAGGATCTGAGCAAATACCGTGGCGAACTGATGGGACTCGCCATTCTGTTCGTCATCCTGTTTCATATAGGAATGCCGCAGAGCAATTTCTTCTATCCGCTCCGAAGGCTGGGAAACATCGGTGTGGACATGTTCCTGTTTGTAAGCGGTATGGGACTGTGGTTCTCTTGGACCCGTTCACGACTGGGAAAGAAACTCGACGGTAATGGGGCAATGGGAATCCGCCAGGCAACGATACGCTTCTTCAAGCACCGCTACAAGCGGATCTATCCCGTATGGATCATCGTGGCGTCGGTATTCTATATCGGCAAATACGTTGAGGCACCGGGCAGCGGCTATAGTCCTGATATCCCCAATCTGATTGCCAACGTGTTGTTCAACTGGAGTTTCTGGCGAATAGACGACCTTACCTTCTGGTATGTTCCGGCAACGATGATGCTGTATATCTTCGCTCCGGGATATATGGAACTTGTGCGTGAGCGGCCCACTTACCGCTGGCTGCCTGTGGCATTCATAATATTGGCGGCTATGGTGCGCTATGTGCCGCTGATACACAACAGCGTGGGGCATCTGGAGATATTCTTCAGCCGCATACCGATATTTTTCATCGGCATAAACGCCGGGAAATGGGTGATGGAAAAGCGGACACTGGAGAAAGGCAGCATCTGGATGATAGTCATCATCTTTGCCATGAGCCTCTGGCTATGTCTGCAACTGGAATATATCGGCCACAGAAGATTCCCACTATTTATGGAGCGCATCGTCTACATACCGCTCACCGTCACGGCATTGCTGCTGGAATGCAAGCTCATAGCCGTCATGCCGAAGAATATAAACCGGGTGCTGACCATGCTCGGCACTATTAGTCTTGAGATATATCTCATTCACATACAGTTCGTCATGCTGCCGCTGCAGCAATACAAGCTCGGATATTGCGTTACGGCGCTGTTGGTAATCGTGATATCAACGCCGGTGGCATACCTGCTGCATTGGATAATCGAAAAGGTGATGGGCTGCAGGGTATTCAGAATATTGCAATGACCATCAAATGGCTTTTGCAATGGCCATCAAGAACATACAACATCAAGAGCTTTCGTAATGAACATAAAGAACATACTATCCATAATCCGTCCACACCAGTGGATAAAGAATGTCTTCGTGATGGTACCGCTGTTCTTCGGCGGCAGCCTTCTCGATTCCACAGACATCATAGCCTCGCTGATAGCGGTGCTGGCGTTCAGCTTCATCGCCTCGTCGATATACTGTCTTAACGACATCATCGACGTGGAGGACGACCGACGTCATCCCGTGAAACGCAACCGGCCGATAGCGTCGGGCAAGGTGAGCGTGAAACAGGGATATGTCTGCATGGCAATGATGGTGGCGCTGAGTTTCGGACTCGCGACGCTTATCGGCGAACAGGCAATGGGAGTGGCTGCGGCACTTGGAACGTATTTCCTGCTGAACATCGCCTACTGTCTGTGGCTGAAGAGATTCGCCATAGTGGACGTATGCGTGATAGCGTTCGGATTTGTGTTGAGGCTGCTCGTAGGCGGACTTGCCACGTGTATAGAACTGAGCAACTGGATTGTGCTCATGACATTCCTGCTCACGCTGTTCCTCTCTCTGGCAAAGCGACGCGACGATGTGGTGAGGATGAACGAAACCGGTCATGCGCCGCGGAAGAACACCATTCGATACAATCTGGAATTCATAAACCAGGCAATCACCATCACGGCAACGGTGACTCTCGTATGCTATATTATGTATACCGTGTCGCCGGAGGTGGAAAAGAGGATAGGCACACGCTATCTGTATCTCACCACAGTGTTCGTATTGCTCGGCATACTGAGGTATCTCCAGCTCACACTCGTTGACAACAAGAGTGGCGACCCTACCAAGACGATGCTGCGCGACAGGATGATGCAGATTGTGGTGGCGCTGTGGCTGCTGGCGTTCCTGCTCATAATATACGTGTTTTAGCGGCGTGACATTCCTGGCATTTTAAAAAATAAGAAGAGATGAAGAATATCTACGCATTCGATTTCGACGGAACACTGACGAAACGCGACTCGCTGATAGCCTTCCTGCTGTTTGCAAAAGGATGGAAAGAGTTTCTGAAATGTTTCGCACTGCATTTACATCTGCTGATAGCCATGAAACTGAAGCTGGCTGACAGCGGAAAAGTGAAGGAAAGCATCTTCGCATACTATTTCCAGAATATGCCGGAGAGCATGTTCGACAACCTGTGTGAACGCTTTGCCGCCACACATTCACACATCCTGCGCCCGAAAGGCGTCGAGAGAGTGAGGGAGGCGATGGCAGAACCAGACTCCACGGTGATGATAGTGAGTGCGAGCATCAACAACTGGGTGGCGCCGTTTTTCAGGGAATTTCCCGGCATAGAGATATTCTGCACCAGGATAGAAGTGAAGGAAGGCAACCTGACGGGGCGTTTCCTATCTGCCAACTGCCGCGGCAAGGAGAAGGTGAGACGGGTACTCGCCCTGCATCCCGACCGCAAGAGCTACTTCCTTACGGCGTTTGGCGACAGCAGCGGCGACATCGCAATGCTCGACTTTGCCGACGAGGGATTCTATAAACCGTTCAGATAACGCGACAATATACCGTTCAGATAACACGACAATACACCAAAAAGACAAAACAAGAAACAGCATAGCATGACAAATCCGATAAAAGAACTGAAGAATATCTTCATACAGATAGGTAGGATGTTCAGAGTGAAGAAAAACGAGGTGATACCTTCTCTCTCGGCTCTCGCCGTTTACATCATCCTCAACGCCCTGATAATAATGCGCTACTACGACTCGTTCTCCAAAGTGTACGTGGCGTTCTGGAAAAACTTCATCAAGAAGTTCAGCGTGTCGGGATTCGACCCTATTACGTATGTGGTGTTGAGCACGTGGGGACCTAAATACGACATACACCGGCATCCTCTGCTCGCATTCTTCGTATATCCGCTGTATCTGCTGAACACGGCGCTGATGGACCTCACCGGACTGAATCTCGTGCAGTTTATCATCGCCTTGATACTGCTCTTCCTCATGTTCTATTCCTTCATATTCATGATGAGGATATGCCGCGACATCATCGGACTGAGAAACACCGATGCCGCACTGCTCAGCGGATTCCTGTTCAGCTGCGCGTATATAATGCTGACATTCATCGTGCCCGACCATTTCGCACCGTCGATGTTCATGCTGCTCATGGCGCTCTATGTCTGTGGAGTGAAGATTCGCGACAAGAAACGGCTCAACGGATGGCAGGCGGTGCTCATGTTCATATTCACAGCCGGTACGACGCTGAGCAACGGAGCGAAGATCGTCATCGACGCTCTCTTCGTGGAGGGCAAGAGATTCTTCCGTCCCAAATACCTTATCTTCGCCATCGCCATACCATGTGCCGGAATGTGGTATCTGTCGGATGCGGAATACAGATATTACCGTCTGCCGGTGGAGCAGCAGCGAAGGGAAGACGTGAAGAAGGCGAGCGAAAGAGAATGGGCAAAGAACCATGCCGCCTTCATGGACACCACCACAATCATGGACTCCGCTGAGGCTGAGAAGGCTTTCAAGGTGTGGGACAACAAGCGGATTCTCGCCAAATACAGGAAAGACCAGAAGCTGCCATGGAATGCCCACAAGGGCAAACCGCTGGTGAAGAAGGGAATGCTGCAATACACCGACATGACGACACCACGCTGGCAGTCGCTTGTAGACAATGTCTTCGGAGAGACGATACAGCTGCATCAGGACTACCTGCTGGGCGACACGCTGCGCGACCGCCCCGTGTTCGTAAGCTACCGGAATGCCGTCAACTATATCGTAGAGGCTGCCATCGTATTGCTGTTCCTCTTTGGAATATGGTGTGGCAGGAAGAGCCGCTTCCTGTGGATGGCACTCCTGGGCTTCGGTATAGACTTCACCGTACATGTGATTCTCGGCTTCGGTCTCAACGAGGTATATATCATGGGAGCACACTGGCTGTTCATAATCCCAATCGCCATAGCCTTTGCCATGAAGAAGGCTGAGGGCAGAAGGCTCCTTGCGCTCCGTGCGCTGCTGGGTATCATCACGGCATTCCTGCTGATATACAACGGTTTGCTGCTCGTGGGCTATTTTCTGGCATAGTCCGTGCATAATGTCTGCAGACCGGCTTGAAGATAAAAACAACACGCCACATAGACGTATTTACGAATAAATGTGTAATTTTGCACAATTAATATTGATAAAAGCATGATACAATCAATGACTGGCTACGGCAAGGCTGTAGTGGAATACGGAGAAAAGAAAATAAACGTTGAGGTGAAGTCGCTTAACAGCAAGACTCTCGACCTCTCAACACGAATAGCGCCAATCTATCGCGAAAAGGAAATGCAGATACGACAGATGGTGTCGCAGGCTCTCACACGAGGCAAAGTGGACTTCAGCATCTGGATTGAGAAGGATACCGTGGTGGATGCCACACCCGTGAACGGAGCGCTCGTGGCAGGCTACTACAAGCAGATAAAGGAGATTACACAGAAGAACAACATACCGGAACCTGCCGACTGGCTCGCCACGCTGATGAGAATGCCCGATGTGCTGACGAAGACAGAAACGGAGACTCTCACCGACGAGGAATGGGAAGCTGCTACCAAAGCCATCAATGAGGCTCTCGGAAAGCTCACCGAATTCCGTATGCAGGAGGGAGCGGCTCTCCAGAGGAAGTTCAGCGAGAAGATTGACAATATCGCTGCCCTGCTCGAAAGCATCGAACCGTTTGAGAAGGCGAGGGTGGAGAAAATCCGCTCACGAATCATCGACGGACTGAAATCAATCCCCGAGGTGGAATACGACAAGAACCGTCTGGAGCAGGAACTCATATATTATATCGAGAAACTCGACATCAGCGAGGAGAAGCAGAGACTTGCCAACCATCTGAAATACTTCCGCGAGACGATGGAGGAGACTCAGGGAGTGGGCAAGAAACTCGGATTCATAGCCCAGGAGATGGGACGCGAGATAAACACCACCGGCAGCAAGAGCAACAACGCCGAGATGCAGAACATCGTGGTGAAGATGAAAGACGAACTGGAGCAGATAAAGGAGCAGGTGCTCAACGCCCTGTAACATATATTCTGGACTCTGACTGTAATCTGTTTCACTGTAAAAAAAACAACAAGCAATGCAAGGAAAAGTAATAATCTTCTCCGCACCGAGCGGCAGCGGAAAGAGCACCATCATAAACTGGCTGATGAACGAGCACAAGGAACTGAACCTCGCTTTCAGCATCTCATGCACCAGCCGACAGCCAAGAGGAACGGAGAAGGACGGAGTGGAATACTTCTTCGTCACTCCAGAGGAGTTCAGACAGCGCATCGCCAACGAGGAATTCCTGGAATACGAGGAGGTGTATGCCGACCGATTCTATGGCACACTGAAGGCGCAGGTGGAGAAGCAACTCGAAAAAGGAGAGAATGTGGTGCTCGACGTTGACGTGAAGGGTGGCTGCAATATCAAGAAATATTATGGCGACAAGGCACTGAGCCTTTTCATCCAGCCGCCGTCTGTGGAGGAGCTGCGAAAGCGTCTCACCGGCAGGGGAACCGATGCGCCGGAGGTGATAGAAGACCGTATCAAGCGTGCGGAGTTCGAACTCTCGTTTGCCGACAAGTTCGACCATGTGGTGGTCAACGACGACTTGCAGACCGCCGAGCAGGAGGCTCTCTCAATGGTGAGCTCGTTCATAGCAAAATAGCTAAGCAGAATCCACTCTTCTAAAAAGCAAAAATCCAAGCCGGCCCTAATGACCGATTGGTAAGTGCGACAAGAGTGAAACATACTAACTAACAGAAAGACAGGGGTAATACCCTGTTTTTCATATACCCATATCAGAAAAGACACAATATGTCAGAAAAGAGGACAGGTATCTTCGGTGGGTCGTTCAATCCCATCCATAACGGACATATAGCTCTGGCAAAGCGCATCATGCAGCTCGACAGGCTCGATGAGGTGTGGTTCATGGTTTCACCACACAATCCTCTGAAGAACTCCGGTTCGCTTCTGCCCGATGTCGACAGACTGAACATGGTGAGGCTCGCCCTCGAAGGAGAACCGGGGCTTATAGCCTCAGACTATGAGTTCAGACTTCCCAAACCGTCGTACACGCTACATACCCTCAATGCCATACGCCATGACTATCCCGACAGGAAGTTCGTGCTGATAATAGGTGCCGACAATTGGGAATGTTTCGAAAGATGGTATGGCTACAAAGAAATATTGGCTGACTATGAGATTGCCGTATATCCGCGACAGGGGTCATACATCGATGCAGACAGTCTGCCACACAACGTGAAACTGGTGGACACCGGACTCTTCAACGTGAGCAGCACCGAGATAAGGACTCTGCTCAGTGAGGGGAAACCGGCAGGCCACCTTATGCCGCCACAAGTGGCGCAGTATATAAAAACGAATCACTTGTTCGGTACAAAACGGTAAACACAGATAAAGAACAAACTACAAAACTACTCACAAATGAAATCAACAAGTCTGAGAATCATCCTCTCCCTGCTGCTCATCGCAATCACGGCGCAGGGAATTGAGGCGCGCAATAAATCAAAGAAGGTGTCGAAGAAGAAAGCCGCTGCATGGGTGGCAGAGGGAGAATGGAAAAACGGATTCGACGCCATGCCTGATGCCACGGTAAACCTGCAGGAGTTCTATGCGCAGTATCACAAGAACAAGGCTCAATGGGATGTAGCTTTCAAATGGCTCGCTGAAACCGACCTGCTGAATATCCCCAAAGGGAAACTCATGATACCGGGCACCAACATCCGTGCATCCATAGAAGACAGCAAGAACGAACCGCTGGAAAAGCGCAAGTCGGAATCCCACCGCAAGAAAATAGACTTCATGTATGTAGTTAAGGGCTCGGAGGGCTTTATGCTTCTCGACCACAACACCTCTACTCCCAACTGCGAATATAGTGAGGAGAAAGATGTGATACGCTACGATTACATTCCCGAGAAGTCTCATTTCTTCACATCCACTCCAAAGCGTTTCGTCATCTGTTTCCCTTCCGACTGGCACATAGCAAAGGTGAAAACACCATTCTCTGACCAGTCGTTGCGCGTCATAGTGCTGAAGATAGACTATGTGGAATAAGCCATATTCATAAATTGATTGTGGTTATAAAAGCAAAAACTCACGGAAAAGTTTTGTAATCTCGCAAATAGTGACTATTTTTGCAGTCGCTAAAAAGGCAAACGCCTTTCATGCGCAAGATTTCGGGATGTAGCGCAGTTGGTTAGCGCACGCGTCTGGGGGGCGTGAGGTCGCTGGTTCGAGTCCAGTCATCCCGACAATACAAGGGTTAGGATATTGCGTTGCAATATTTTAGCCCTTGTTGCTTTTTGCCCAAACGGCCAATTTGGGGATTTTGGAAAATAGAGGGCGGAGACATTATTATATATAAAAGGAAAAGCCACCTACACGTCTCGTGCAAGTGGCTCGGATAGTTCTTTTATTTATATTTTCAAAGATGAAAACATATCCGCCAGACAGTAGACAAGCATACTTGAACAAAAATGGGCACGACGCTTGCCCAACAGGGGTACGCTGCTTTCTCATCAGGGGCACGCTGCTTGCCCCGGATGGGCAGAATTGCTGTCAGACGTCTGACCAATAAGTTAATGTTGTAATACCCATATTCCTGTTTTTCTGGATTCTGCTAGCGCATGCAATTCCTGCAGACTGAATTACTCACAGCTGACAATTCCTTTCATCTGATGATTCCTCACATCTGAAAATTCCTTTCTTCAGCCAACCATCCAGACAATTGGCTGACAATCGCCAGGCAGTCAACTGCCTGTTTGTCAGAATATTACAACGAAAAACCAGATGATCTGACAGTTTTTGAGCATTTCTTGGTTCTTCGTCAATTTAGGTGGTAACATCCCTTCCGTCTCAGTCTGCATAAGTAGTTTTGCCCTTAAGACCGCTGGTCCGGCCTTGTTGAACCTGTTTCTCTTAAACGCCTTGCTCTTGTTTACTGTCCCCTCCAACAATCAATTGTTGAAAGCGGTACGGCAGGCCTGTTCTACAGCATCGCGGACTTTCCTTACCTTATGGCAGGATTAAGTATGCACAAAATTAATTCCGCCAACAGGTTAAAGAAATATAATGCATTCTCTTTGTGTCATAGATATATTGTATATTTGCAGAAAGGAAAATTTAATACACTAAGCTAAGCATTACCAGAAATCTACGATGGAGCGCCCGCATGATAATACTATTGATAGAGTCACATTGCATATGCAATATGACGAAGCAATGACCACCGCTGACAATACATTGGCCGTGGCTGAGGAACATTTCCAAGATTTGATACTGCCGGTAGTAGAGACGGTAATTGAACGATATCAACATTATGACCTCCGGATAGAAAATATCGATATTGATCTTGGGCGGATTTTTCCTGAGGATGTTCCTGTACGATTGGAAGATATGCTTAGCAACGAAATAGAAGGGTTTCTTAAAGATTCATATTCATCGGAAGAAATCTTGGAGGATTCTCGTTATAGTCATGAGATTTTTAATGGCTATCCCCGTTCTATACGTCGTAATGCTTATGATAATGAAACTCTGACTTCAGCATCGATTCTGATTAGTGCGTCAAAAGATGAAAATGAACTGCATAAAAATAATTTTGGTGGCCAAGAAGATAATGATGATAAAACGGCATATGGCAATGATGAATCATTGAACTATAAATTGACGGTTTCAGGCAAAGACAATTTGTTCAAACAGAATGATGTTGAAACGACAACTCATGGCACTAGCGTAGAGAACTTATATGCAGTCTCGGCTATTGTTTCTGATTTGTTAGCCTTCTTGGAGAAAGAATGTGTGCCATGGAATGTGGATTATGAAAATTGGGAACCTCAGTCGTGGTTGGATGAATGTTTAGATAAGGTAATGTTTCATCCACACTTTGCACGTCAATTGTATCAGATATGTCGTACAAGTGCGTCTGCACGCTATAGATTGTTGGCTTATTGCACAGACCAGATATTGTATCGAATTGTTGCAAGGTGGATGGAGAGCGGAATCGGTGAGGAGTGGTGTGACAAGATGAAAACTATGTCGTCTGATGGGTTGGCTATATTTATCAGTGTTGTCCTGGATATGGATGCTATAGATGATAATAGATTGTGGAATGATTTGGTTGATACTGAATTCCACCGATTGTCTCATTACGATAGAAATAAACTGTTGCATGTATTATTAGAATGTATAAAGACGAATGAAAACCCTTCTTTGTGCTTGAAACGGATTAATGAAGAGAGCATAACGAATAATGATGTCCTGGCAAGTGAAATGGCTATGTCTCCGTTAGTTCCCGGTGACTGTCAGCTGATGGAAAAAGTGGATTCTGCTGTAGACTATTGTGAGACAGACAAAAATCAATCCCTAGGTGAAAAACTTACTGACCAATATGATAAGAGAATAGAGAAAACAGAATCATACTATTCAGAAACTTGTCTTCAAGGTGCTGGAGGTTCTATGGGCAATCAATCTAATCGCTATGAAACAGAGATTGCAGGAGTGGTGCTGGTGCATCCATTCCTGTCGAATCTTTTTGCGCATTTGGGGCTATTAGACGAAAAAGGGCAGTTTCTTTCGCTTGATCATCAGGTACATGCAGTGCATCTTCTTCGATATGTGTCAGGCAAGGAAGGGCGGCATCTAAGTCATCTTATGAATCTTGAAAAAACTATTTGTGGGCTGTCCCCTGTTTTCCCTATACCGGAACACTATGAGATTTCAGAAGAGGAAGTGCAGGAGGTGGCTGATATGTACGAGGCTGTTCGCGAATATTGGAAAACGGCATCGCGTACATCCGTTGAAGGTTTGCAGGTGAATTTCATTTGGCGCTATGGAATTATCTGTTTTGAAGATCCATATTGGCTTCTGCGAATTGAATCGTCTGCTATGGACATTCTTTTAGACGATTTGCCATGGGAGATTTCTACTTTGGTATTCCCATGGAATGAAGAGGCAATATGGGTGGAATGGCAAAGAGATGAATGATAAATATTTTGTTGATGTTTAATAAGTTATAGATGCAACTTGAACTATGAAAGACTCGTTTGTTACAAATGAATTGCAATGGTTTTCTGACGTTCTTCTAACGAGAATGCGTCTTTATTTCAATCAAGAGAGCAAGGTGAGTGATATCTATCAGATAAAGCCGCCAGAGTTAGATGTTTCAGCCAGTGCTTATTGTCGCTTCTTGTGTGAGAAAGATATGGGATTTGATGACCGGGTGATGATGATGATGGCGTGGACTCCATACCTGAAGCCCCAATTGCTCGATTGTTTTATGGTGAAGAATAGCGATACAGGGCGGCGTTTTACGGAGTTTGGATGTTTGGAGGGTAATGGTGACGATGCCGTGAAACCAACATTGGCTACGGTGTTGTTTGTTTTGACAGGCAATGATGTGGAAAGACGAGTGGAACTTGCTGATTATTTTACTAATCATCCTTTTTTTATGTCAAGTCAATTCTTTCGTGAAGATGACTCTAAGCAGAATTCCTTTTCACGGTGGGTTATCAGTCCATCTTTTGAGCAGTTGGACCATCTTTTGCTACAACGCCCGTTTGTACCACGATTTTCCACAAGCTTTCCCGCAACATTGATTTCTACCGACCGCTCGTGGGATGAACTGATTCTCGAAGAACAGACGATGAAGCAGATCAACGATATCAAGATGTGGGTCAAATATGGTGAAAAAATAAGACAAGAATGGGGATTGGCAGGAAAGTTAAAACCTGGCTATCGTGCTTTGTTTTATGGTGCATCGGGAAGCGGAAAGACATTTACGGCAACGCTTTTAGGCAAGGAGGTAGGGCGGCAGGTTTTCAGTATAGACCTCTCTATGGTCGTGTCGAAATATATTGGAGAGACGGAGAAAAATCTCTCAAAGGTTTTTGAACTTGCAGAAAATAAAGATTGGATTCTCTTCTTTGATGAGGCAGATGCTCTATTTGGGAAGCGTACGAATGTGAAAGATGCCCACGACAGGTATGCAAATCAAGAAGTGGCATTTCTTCTGCAGCGGGTGGAAAATTATCCTGGGCTTGTCATTCTGTCAACTAACCTGAAAACAAATATTGATGAGGCTTTCGCCAGAAGATTCCAGATTATGGTCCGTTTCAATATGCCAAATGCCAAAGAGCGAGAGCTGCTTTGGCGCAATACGTTCTCTTCGTCATGTAAGATGGAAGAAGAATTGGATTTGCGACGAGTGGCTGAAGACTACGAACTTGCAGGTGGATCTATTCTGAATGTCGTGCAGTATTGTTCGCTTCAGGCCATGAATCGTGGTGAGAACATAATACGCCGTTCTGATTTGATGGAAGGAATCAAAAAAGAGTATGCTAAGGTGGGGAAAATGCTGAAAGGTTAGTGGATTATCCTGCCATCCCTGAATCTTGGATATGTGAGAATTTTGTATAAAAAAACAGGCACCTTCCTTCATTTGGATAGGTGCCTTTTAACTTCGCTTTCGTGGGGCTGTCTCCCTGAAAAGAATCCTACACGCATTGCAAAAATCACGAATCACGTTGTACGGATAAATGCTCAAACCTGTAAAGTACTCAACGTAGCAAAACATGTAAAAACAAGAATCACGAACGTTCGTAGAACGTAACTTTATTCATGTTTGCAGTACCCTTAGTCAGTTTAACCAACCTACTAGCAATGTGTCTTATATTTATGTTGCAAATATATAAAATATATTTGAATCTTCCAATTTTTTTCTTGTTATTTTTCAGTTCCTTCAAAAAGGAATGTGTTTTTATGGTGGAATAGTATTAGTTTTCCACCATCTTTGCATCCGTGCATATACTCTATATTATTACGGTCTGAATAACTCATCTTGTAATAAGAGCGAAGCGCTAAAAGCGCGAATACATCAGAATTCATTCTTTTGCCGTTCATTGGATCATAAGTATTGTTGTCTGTATTGTTGGGATCTGCTATTTTAAGGTAGTCGACGTAATCCCTTCTGTTTATTGTTTCCAAAACATTACAGATAAGTTTAACTTCGTCCATCGGCATTTCGATATTCTCGGAAGCGTTTTTGATGTAAACTGCTATGGTCTTAGGTATTCTCTTGATGATATTGTTGAATTTACTATCCTTACCCGCTTGAACCATTTTTTCTCTATAAGTTTCGTTAGCTATTTTTTCAAACAGCCGCGCTGCATAATTGCTCTTGGGATGATTTTCATTTGTATGTCGCAATGTTTTTTTTACTAACCCAACCAACTCTATCTTAATGTCAAGTTCGTTTTCTTTTATATACTTCTCGAGCATCTTGACAATGTCTTTGACGTTTCTTCTATAGCAACCCTGAAGAATAAGTCGTGCGTCTCCATTATTTAAACAGTCTGGAGTGTTTCGCGCTGTCCAGTAGTCATAGGACGAATTCTGGCTATATGCCTTTGTCCCAGGCCAATAGCGTTCCAGACCTTCGTTTTTACGATAGAAATATGGGATTGGGCGCTCTCCAAGTGGCATGTGTGGATTGTCCCACCCTAATTTCATGTCGCCATATTTTAATTTATTAGAACCCCTGAAGCATTTGCGCATCATTATGACACGGTTTAACAATCGCTCGAGTTTATGCGCTTCAAATCTCATGTCGTCTTGGTTGTTTCGGCAGAATGTCGAACGGTATCTGTTCTGCTGGTTTGGTGAATTATCAGCCAGTCCTAGGTAAAGAGCGTTTTCATGGGTGATTTCATGAATAGGAATCATTGCGTATCGCATGGCGAAATCATTGTAGAAAGCAATACATTCGTTGATTGCCTCTGCCATATATTCCAAATGCTGGAAATAATATATAGGATATACGGTCATTGAGTCGTGCCATCCTGTACTGTAGCGTTTATGTGCTGCATGCAAAGCTTTAGACACCTCCTGAGCATTGTCAAAAAGGTTGCGCCAACAACGCATTGGAACCAAGACTTTGTTTTGTCTACAAAAGCCATGGTTCATAATCCAACACAATGTCAGAAGACCTAGTGCAACCTGGCTGAGATTGGTATTGAACAATTTCCTGTGTCGTTTGTAAATCAGGTTGATGTTAAGGAGAGATCCGTTGTTCAACGGCTTGAGATGTACGAAATCTGGAGTCGGCTTTATTTCACAAGTGCGCGTCTCTGTTTGTTTGCTTTTGCGCAGCTCGATGTGAAGAGAAAGTTGTTTGGAGGTAGTGGCATCACATGACAATCCGGTGCAATGCGACTTGTTTTCGTTAGCGTGGTCAGCCGTAAGTACCACGGTATAGTTCTTGTAGTCGCTTGGAAACTTTACCTTTTTCTCAACTTTCTCAGAGTCTTGGAATAGTCTGTAATTGCCGTCATTCTCATTGCCGATAACTACGGCTTGAGTGAAGTATATACAATTCTCCACGACCACCAAAGTCCCATCAGGCATAATAGCCTCACCTGGGAAAAGAACAAGGCTTTCTTTGGAAATTCTGAAATTCAGACCTTTCATTATTCCGCAACCAGCTAGATGTACTCGAGAGAGACGCACCTGCTCATCATTATATAGAAATGAGTTGTTCAATGACTCACTGGTCAACAACTCTCCTTGTCTAAAGTAAGGAAACTTCTTATATTGCTGTTTCATAATCATGTTTTTTATTTTTTTTCTTTACCAATAAGTCCCACCCAAGGGACATCACTCTTTATAGTATTCTTGTCAAGAACGACATCACCATCCAGATGGGTTTGTTCAACTTTCTTAGTGCTGTCAGGTTCTTGTGTCCATTTCATCGGATATATGTTTGTCAGACTGTTCATGTCGTATATCAATGCTGTGATAGCCTTACGTTGGCTTTCGCACCATTCAGCATCCTCTTTTGGATGATTGTCATGCTTCATGACAGATAAATATTCATTGAAATGTTCCTCCAAAGTCTTCATCTTGTCCGGGCCTATCCAGCATATTTTTGTCAGAATGTGTGCTGGAACTTCTTCACGAATGACACCCTCTACGTATTTGCGGAAATCAAGATTCTGGCAGATGTCAAGCCATCCAGGCAGCACTGCTGTAATCATGAATGAATAAGGATCGTCCATCAATGTTTCTGAATCATTATCTTGACCTAAGTGCAGACATGCTTCCGTGAGATTATGGTTGACAGGCACAAGCAAGGAATGCTCGATGATGTGCAGACCGAAGTTCTTGTCAAATGATCCCGAACGGTTGTCATAAAACAAATTGTCTCTACCATAGGTCTCTATTGCGAGTGGGTGGTATCCGCTAATGTCATTGATTCCCAATCGTGAGAATATTCGTTTTTCTATGCCAGACAGTTCCCAACGTTCTGTAACATCTAGTGATTGGGCTCTGCAGCCGCTAATCTCAGGATAGCGTTTTAGATAGCGTTTCTTGTCTTCGTTGTTTTCTTTCTGGCTGAAATCCTCAGGGTTGCCTCCGCTCAGTGCATATTGCAATGCCACATAGTCGGCAAAGGCATCGTTGAATCTTGCCATAAGATGGTCTAGCAATCTGCTCTGATGTTCCAAAGCTTCATTGTTCGTTTCTGCATAGCCTGCTTTATAGTTTTCCAGCACTTGGCTGACGCCGCATATTTCTTCTTCGCTGAGATGATGATGCATGTACATGGAGTCTGTGACTTTTGTTCTCGTTACGGAGAAATACTGCCGGAAGGAATCCAATTGAGCAAGATAGTCGGCAAGTATCTGGTCGAAGAACGTAAGGTAGGCCTTCAATTGTAATTTCTCCTCATTGCCTTTGGCTTTCTGTAGAAACTTGCGACTGCCTTGGTCCATATAGTAACATTGCGGCAGAAGGTTCTGGAATGAATGATAGCGTTCCGTGTTGCGATGGCGACTTTCTTTTTGAGGAATGGCTACATCAAATCCTTTGAGATAATTTCGTTGCCCTATACTGGTGTCAAGTTCTTCTGGACTAGCATAAAAAGCGAACCAATCCTTGCAGAATCTGAATTCGTTGTAAACTCTTTTAGATTTGTTTTGTCCGTTTCCCGTAAAGAATTCGGAGCTGAATGAAAAATGATGAAGTTCTGTATCTTTCAGCTTCACAAAAGAATCGCCTGTGACAATATCTTTCTCGAATGCTTCCGGCAGATTGAAATGGATATGCTTCACTCCTTTCACTCCTTTGATGCTAAGGATCAGTGAAATGATGTCAGGTATGTATAGGGTGTCTCTCTTGTCGTATTCAGCCAACTCGTTCATGTCCAAGAAACCTAAACGTGGCAAAACTCCCTTATAGATATCTTCTGGAGACAATCCCTTGTTCAGCATTTCCGGAATGGTGTAGTGGTGAATGTGTGGAGATACGTATTCGCTTACCACATCATAGATGTCTTGACAAATTTTCTTTTTGTCGATGCCGCACAATCCGAATTCTTTGTCAAGTTCAACTTCAAGGCATAGTCCAACAGGGATAGCTGTCGAGATCTCGGCATCGAGGAAATTCTCGCAAAGATTGCGATGCTTGAGCAACTGGTTTTTCACATAGTGCTTCATAGCGATTTCCTGGTCGGCCCTATTTGTATACTTGTCTGTATATTGGCCATTCCTCTTGCGACGGATAGTCCGTTCTATCTTGTCGGTTGTAAGGTCGGGCTCCAACTCCAGCACAACTCGGTAGAATCCTTTGACTCTTGTCTTTTCTCCCCATTCCACGTTGACGAGATAGTCGGCAGGAGATATCTTCACGTTTCTCACACCAGGTATGTTTTCAAGGATAAACTTTCGATAATCTTCAATCGTTGTGGGGTTGAAGGACATAATCTTATGAGCAGGGAAGAACACAGTTCCATCCAGGTGAGGATGGTTCTCGCCCTTAGGCGTCAGATAATCTTCCACAGGGAGTTGCGTGCGGTAGCCTAAGTCTACCAGCGAGAAACATAGCGCTTCCAGAAAGGTAACGCCTGGGTCATGGAGATTATAGTCGCTCCAGTTGACGTGACCAATCTGCTGGATATATTCCAGTCCGTATTGTTTCAGCTTGTCGTAATCAAGGTATCCTATTTCTTCTAAATTATTCATAAGCACCAATATTTATGAAGTGTTCATCAGCAGAGGTCAGTATATGTCCTATGCCAAGCGGATATATGTAAGCTCCTTTTTCTACAGCATTGCCGTTTATCGTTACTTCTGTATGCCACAATTTGTCAACGAACGGTTGTCTGGAGATAAATGCCATAATTTCAGATTCGTTGAGTGATCTTCCATAGAGTGATGAGTCTTGAAGGCTTGTTGTCCATGGTGCAAGAAACTCTGTCAAGAGGTCGTTCAGTATAGGCTTGAAATAGTCTTCGTCTGCACAGTCTGCTTTTAGTGACAGTTTACAGCTGACTTGAATCTTGTCGTATTGTGGATTGGCAACATAGACTGATACGTGGCACGAAGTGCAGCTCTTTAGATAATCTTCTATGGCTTTGATGTCTTTTGCATTGACTTGTGGCTTGAGCTTGTGTTCCGCTGCATTGCTTTCCGCTTGAGGGATGACTGTCAGTAAAACGCTTCCGGGTGACAGCTTGTATTCCTTGTTGTATGAAGGAAAACACTGTACTGAGGAAAGATTTGGAAATTTCTCAAGTACGAGTCGCTCGTAGTCCCATGCTGCCCATGCACGTCCCTTATGGCGAAGCTTCTCGCTCACTCTGCAAGTGAACTGCTCTTCCGTTTCATCAGCCCGTCCGGTGTTTCCATCATATAGTTGAATGACGGATCTGATACCAGGAATGGCATTCAAGCTTTTCTTGATTGTTCCTGCAGGCAATGATTTGCCAACAGAACCATCGCCTTTGGAATCATCGGCATATTGCAACTCTACCACATGCGTGTTTATATTGCGTATTGCTCTATAGTCGTAATTACAGTTAAATGAAGCCTTGATCCACTCCACATGATCAATAGGGATATTCAGACCTATGATACCACTTTGATATAGCTTGTTAGTAGAATCCCTTGTCAGTTCTTTAATGGAAAAATCCTTCCATCTCGTTCCGTTAAAGTAGCTCCATTTCTCGATATGGCCATTAGGGTCAATGATAGGGTTCATATCGAAATAGAGACTCAGTGAACCTGCTTTCTCTATTCCTTCAATGTGGATAAACAATTCAGATGAAGCTCTGTAAGCCATATCTAAGAAAGCATCAAATATTTGATAGCTGCTATATGTTTTCCTTAAATCTGGAACAAAGATAAATGGTCTTGCGTTATAAAAGGTGCTATATGTAGCCTTTATTGGTGATTCCAATTCCAGAAGTTTTTTCCTTTGAGGTTCTTCTGACAACTTGTTTACTAAGAATTTCGCATATTCTACAGGGTAAACATATTGGTCATAATCGTCTGTCTTCAATGAGATAATGCATTGGCCATCGCTGCAAATCATCATATCGAAAGTTGGCGATTGTCTGTCCCTTGGCTTTAAATATGACAACATGTTGTCATCTATGTTGATATTTTGAGAGTGTGCCTTCAATGGAAATCTAATGGTGAAGCTATCTCCTTTCTGGCATGATGGCCCGAACGGCAAAGCTCCCTTTTTGTTTTCAACAAGACCGTATTTGTTTTCTATCACGAATTGGGTACTGTTGCTGATAGTGATTGTTATATTGTATGCCCAGTTAAACACGCTTCTTACCTGCTCTTTCTTTGTGCAAGTAAAGCGTATCAACGGACTATTGACGGCGAAGTTGCCACCATGGATTTTTTTATTGTATGTGGCAAATCTTGGGTCGGCAGCCGTTATTACCATCATGTTTCCGATGGATGCGGCTTTACTCCAACCTTTGTTTGTCGTGTATTCCATTGAGTATGCCTTGCTATCCATGGAAGTGGTGTCTATAGAAATTATGCCATTCACTTTGTTAATGTCTGGTAGGGGTATGCATACTTCATAAGTCGCATAGCTATTATCTAGCATCTCAGATCTTTTGACACCATTTACTGGCATGTATTTAAGCCCCTTGCTGGTTAACCTCTTGCATTCCACAATTTTTGCATTATTGACTATCAAGTCATTCATAGAGGCATAGGTGATAGGTTTGCCGTTTGAATCCTTTCCTGCAACAAATAAAGTTCCTTTGGGGACGAAAGCAGAAGGGATATTCTTTGTAAGTTCAAAGAATACGGGTACGGTGCCATGACAACCCTTGCGGGGGGTGAACCCCAACACATCCTTATAGTAGAAGTCGAGGCTCCTTTTCATCATGGCATTTAGTTGTCGTTGCTGGTGCCCGTAGAGTTTCAGGAAGGCGAGGAGTAGGGTATAGTGAGGCTCCACGCATCCTGCATCCATTTGGCGCTTCAATTCATGAACATCCACTTTGAAGAATGTTTCCCATGTGGCTTTGCCCGTTTTGTCGTAGAAGGTCATTTGCTTGGCGAATCTTGCCACCTGAGCGATGTAGTCTTCCATACTACGCTCGTCCAGACGGAAGAAATCCTCAGCCAGGGCATTAGGCATACGATCGCTTTGTAGCATGGCGCCACGCATGTTGATATAGGTGTTGTTGGTTGCCATAGTTAGTGTTATTCAAAGTTATATGGATAGACCATTGTATGGGTCTCTGTTGTTTCGTTGATGGAGTAGGTCACGCTTACAAGGAGTATCCCTTCGGTCAGTCGCTCGGTGTCGACATCCAGCTTTTCCACCGTAATGCGTGTTTCAAATTCGTCGATAGCTTCTTCAAGTGTCTTGCGGATGCGCCCCACATGAACACTATTAGGACTCTGAAATTTGTATTTCTCTACACTGCAGCCAAAGTCGTTGTGAAATAACCGCTCGTTTTCATGGGTAGAGAAAAGCACCCTCAGACTCTGCTCGATCTCTTCCTGTGCAGTGGTTGCCATATCGACTGTCTGTGTGTATCTGTTAAAACGTGGTGGAAATGTCCACCCTCTGCCTATATGATCCATTCTGTTAGCCTCCTATTATTACGGTTGGACATCCAACAGCTGCCATTGCTCCACATCCACATACGTCGGTGGTGCGCAGTGCTGGTTTGCCGCCAATTATCACTGTGGCGCTTCCCATTGGGAAAGGCGACGATGGTATGTGGTTAGGAGGTGGAATTGGACATGTGTGCAGGTCGCCAGCAACTGCTGCTGGCATTCCGCCAATCATTACCGTTGGACAACCTGGTCCGGTTATTACACCTCCATGTGTAGTGGGGTCACCCACTCTCGCTGCTGCTGCCATATTGTTTTCGTTAATCGTTTTCTGAAGACTCCATGAAAACATTATAGTCTATGGAATTCTATTGTTTAATTTATCTGTACGATGGCTCCCTTTACAACTGTATTGCCCGATGCCGAAAGCTCACAGCCTGCTGTACCTTGCATCTTTAGTTGTGCATTGGCTTTGACATTGGTGTTGTAGCCCTCGATTGTGACATCTTGTGTGGCTTTGAGTTTAATCGTTGTTGGTGTCTCTACAGTGATGCCGTTGCTGTCCATTGTGATCTTGTTTCCACTCTGGTCTTCGATGAATATGCCACCGTCATCATCGTTGAGTACAAGTTTGTTACCGCCAGGTGTGGAAACCGTTATTGCTTTCTTCTCATCGTCGAAGATAACCTGTAGCTTTTCTCTTGTCACGATTGCTTTCTTGTGGTTATCGTCTTTCTTTTCTATAGGAGAAGGGGCGCTGCTGCTGTGAAGCATACCTAATACTACGGCTTGGTTGGGATGGTCGTTGATAAATCCTACAATTACCTCGTCGTCAACCTCTGGACAGAACACAGTGCCGCGTTCGTTGCCGGCATCAAGAGTGGCAAGACGAGCCCAAAGCTTTGTGTCTTCGTTGCCAAGCAGACATATGTATATGCGGTCTTCACCCAAAGGGTCGCCCTCAAGAGCCTTTACCTTGGCAATCTGTAATCCATTGACAGGAGGCAGTTCGCCATCGGCTGGCTTGGTGGCTATGTTGTCGTAAGTATCTGCATATAGAATCTCGTCTATTCCTAATTGTAAGGCGGTCAGCCATTGGCTTCCGTCTATTTTGTGTGATACGGAAGATACTATGGTCTTGCCATTGAATCGTTTGCCTACGTTTTTGACATCAACGATATTTCCGGGCTCAATAGGTGCAACCCCCCATACCTCAACTTTACCAACCACACGGGACAGATCCATACGCATGGTGGCCATCTCGTTCCATGCGTTTAGTCCATCGGTATTTTCTTCTGTCGTCATTTTGTGGCAGATTATGGATTCATTGTTGTTTTTGTCAGCCAAATCTGTTGCTGACAGATCCCCCAATGGAGTGTCGCTCTGTCCTCCAGCATTTTCCGCCTCGTCTATTTCTTGGTTTGTGTAATTCCAAGCATCAGTTTGATATTTCTTGTATGCTCTGCGAGCATCCAATTCAAAATCGAGATCTTGCAGGTTCAGTCCGTTGATGATGTCGAGTACTGGTTTTGCGCAGATTTCAGGGGCACTTATCGTTATTCCTTCTGGATGAGTCCAAAGCAGCATGCCCATGGCTTGGGCTCGCAGGTTGATGAAATCCCAGTCGGTACAGTTATATTGAACCAATCGCTCATGCTTCACGTTTGTTGCCTTCATGGTGAGGTCTATGCCGTACTCATTGCAAATCTGTTCAATGATGTCATAGTCTGTCATGTCTTCGAAACTGCGCAGCTTACGTTCGATAGTCATTTTGTAAGCTGGATGCTTGGCTGTGATTTTCAAAAAAGAAGTACCGCTTTTCAGAGTAATGTTTTGCATCTCGATGATACCCTTGAAAACACACTTGTCTGCTTTTTTGTCGCCAACCATCACTGCAAGTTCCTTGCCGATGAGGAATGCTTCGGAATCACCGATGGCAAAGTCGGTGTCGGAGAGACCGCCATCGTTTAATACCACCTCTGCTGACGACAGTTTGTGATATGCTGTATGTGTTTCGGCAGAGATGATATGTGCAGCATGCTCTGTGGCTTTTCCGCCAATCTTTATGCTCAGTTGCACATCGTGGTTTATCAATGTATCTTCGTTCATGGTTTATTATTTTATCGACATATAATTCTCTGGTTTGTCAATTGACATAAAGTCAGCGTTTGATGCTCTTGCTTTTTTTTCCACTTCTGCACAGCTGCATGGTGGCGGGCAAGCGTTATTGTTGTCTTTCTTCTTTTTCTTGTCTTTCTTTCTTACGGTAAATGGATTTACGCTGGTGAAGGAACATTGTACTTTGGCTCGTATGGGCTTTCCTTCGCGGTTGAATAGCTGATAGTCGATGTTCATAGTTGCCATCTTGCAGTTCACCACCATGTCGCCATAGCTTATCTCTACAAAGTTTTGCTGCCCCCTTTTCTGATCTGCCATATATACCACTTTCAGGAACTTGTCGATTTCTTCTTCCACATCGGCATTTTCTTTCACAAGTCCTGTTCCATCGAAGATGAGGTCAAATTTGTAGGTTTCACTCTCCAGTCCCATCCATTTGCCATCGCTGCCCACGGCTCCACGAGGTTTCGTCTTGTCTTTTTTTGTGGATAGCGTGCGGATGATGTTGGCAGGGTTCATCATTACTTCGTATTCCGCTTTGGCATTCTTTTCTTTGAAGGTGTCTTCGTCGAATGAACGGAACGTAAGCTTTCTAGTATTTTCAACCGTCATTATCTTTCCCTCCTGTTTTTTATATGGTTAGCCATACTGCTGATTCTGTCTGCCAGATCGTTGATGTGTATAGATGTGGTGTCTATGGCTTTTCTATCGTCTGCGTCATCATGCAGTTTTGCATCACAAGTAAAGTCGGCCTTTATCTTAAGTTCTTTAATTCTTACTGTCATTTGCGATAAAGTATTTGTATGCCAATTCGAGAGTTTCTATTACCAATTCGCCTTTTTGTGCAGAGAGTTCCGTGGTTTGTATTTTTACAGGGTATGCTCCTACGAAATTCCATGACCGTAACACCTCTTCATCGTTGTCGCCAGTGATCTGTACGACCACGGTGGCAGGTTTGAAAACAAAACCTTCAATGGCTTCTTTTGCCCATTTTATCAGGTCGTCCATCTTTGTGCCCAGTGCTCTTTTCAATACCAGATTCTTGTGTCTTGGCGGTTTAGGCAGACGCCATGTAAACTGGTTCTCGCCTCCTTCTGAGACCTCTTCAACCTGTAGTTCGGCATTGAATCCGCTCACCTCCTGCCATCCCATGTTTTTCACGTTGATGCCATCGGAGAAGCTAACCAGGAAATGGAATCCCCTGATGTATTTGAGTTTGTCAATATGTACGATGTTGTCACTCATAGACTACTTTGTTGTTGGAGTTCGTATATAGAACTGTCATCAGTAGTCTTTTGCACCGGAATTTGCAGTACAACAGCGTCTTAGTCTTCTGTACTTCCGCTTCATTCCGATGCAAAGACTTCTGATAATCCTTGGCTTATTCTTTCTTGTTGCGCTTGGTGGTGAAACTCTCGTAGGCAAGCTCTAGGCTTTCGATGAGCACTTCTCCTTTCGATGCACTGAGATCGCCAGGAGTATATTTCACGGGGAAGGCATTCTTGAGGTTCCAGGTTATCACTGCCTCGTGTTCTTCGTTGAGCAAAGAGATGATTACCTCTCGACGTTCCGTGGTATTGTTCTTCATCTTGTCAAACCAATCGAAGAAACCATTGTCGTCAGCCATGCTGCCTCGTTTCAGCACCACATTGCTATATGTCTTCAGTCCAGGCATCTTGTAGGTGGTGTATTCCTTGTTGGACCCCTCGCGATACTCGATGACCTTTGTGCTCACGTTCAGACCAGACACGTCAGAGAAACAGATGTTCTCCTCGCTGTCGCTCCATTTCACAGAGAAGTGAAAACCGGTCAAAGGATATTTTGTTGCCATAATATTTTCTGTATTTTAAAAGTGATGAACTATGCCTCCTGCAACTTGTGTGAGAAGCGGAGAATGATAAACTCAGCAGGACGTACGGCTGCCATAGCAATCTCTACGATGAGCTTGCCCTCAAGGATGTCTTGAGCTGTCATTGTGACGTTGAGTCCCACGCCAACACGGAAAGCCTGAGCTGGTGTCGAGCCGGCCAAAGCACCGTCGCGCCATAGGTTGGAAAGAAAATTCTCAATCTGACATTGCACGTTGACCCATGTATTGGCATCGTTGGGTTGGAATACAGCCCATGACGTTGATTTCTTAACGCTTTCCTCAACATAGTTGAAGAGGCGGCGTACAGAGATATAGCGCCATTCGTTGCTGAAACCATCGAGTGTGCGGGCACCCCATACGATGATTCCCTTGCCCTGGAACAGACGGATGGCGTTGACAGACTTGCCGTTGTTGGCATCCACATTGATATCCTCCTGCTGATGGTCGGAGATGCGCACCTTCACGTCGCTCACCGAAGATAGACTCTTGTTGGCTGGCGATTGCCATACTCCGCTTTTCGCGTCATTCATGCAATAGATACCTGCAATGGCACCACTTGGCGGAATTATATTGGCATTTGCAAGTGTCTCTGTTACAAGCTTCTGATATTCAGGCTTGGCTTCCATTTTCTTGATGCAATGGGCCTTGGCTTCCACATCCACTACAGTTGGAATCGAAGAGGTTTCTTGCTTTCCGTTTTTGGCTGAAGTGGAAGGTGCTTTTCCCAAAATATCCTTGTTGATTTCATTTTTCTCTTCATCAGTGAAGATGTTTTTATTGAAAGCATAATCAATCATCTTCATGAAGTCGATATGCTTGGCATACGTCGTTCGCAGGTCAGGATAGTAGGCTGCACCATAGCTAAGATTGTTGGTTCCTGTTCCAGTGCGGAAGTTCTTCATGTCATTGTCGATGTCGTTAGAGCATTTCACATCGAGTATTGCCACTCTGTCGCCCAACTCACCGCATGTTTTCAGCATAAACTTATGAAGTGTTCCGAGTTCGTCTGTTTTCAGGTTCATGGCTGCGTCAGGAGCAAGAATCATCGTTATGGAATCTTCCTTGTTCAATTCTTCTATACCCTTCTTGTATTTTTCAACGTCTTCATATTCTTTGCCGTTGTAGTCGCCGATAGAAACTATGAAACAGGTGCTACCGCCATTGTCGTAGAATAGGCGGATGCTGTCGTATAATACGAAGTTGGCTCCTTGCAATTCGCCATCTTTGTTTACCGAAAGTTTCTGTGCACCTCCGAATTTTTCCTCGAAGTCGAGAAGACTCTCAATCTTGACAACCTTGTTAGGATTATCTTCTGCTACATACTCTTTTTCGGTAATACCAACGAATCCAGGTATTGCAGTGGCTACTCCAGCTACCGATGGTGGAATTTTAGAAATCTCTTCCACATAAACTCCAGGTGTTTTGTAAACTGCCATAAATGTTAAGATTTAAGTTTTTAAAATGTTATTGTTTAATCGTTGTGTTTCGATTTTCTTGTTCTTTTTTTATGTTTTACTGTCTTTTTCGTTATTTTCTGTTTTGTGGTTATTATGTTATTCTGGCGATGTGTCGGATTTCTCTTCTTCATCAGCCTTCTCATGTTTCTTTATGTATTCTTCAAGAGGCATCTCCTTCACGCTGACTCCAGTAATCAGATGCGGTCGTTTGCTGTTGTCAACGGCGCTGAGTGTCAGCATACGGACCTTGTAGCAAACGGCGGGCATCACCTTCGCCCCCACTGTCTGCCAGATACTGTTCATCTGTTCGGCGCTTAGATGCTGGAGCTCGATGGAGAGCGATCGCATGGCGTTTGCAGTTCTCGCTTTGGCGTCGCCCCTCCTGTTCTCCTCCTCTATTGCCTTCTGTTTCGCTTCCTCGTCCATCCCTGCATATTTGAAGTCCTGGATGTTGTTGAGAAGCCGCATGGTGCTCGAAATCTGCATCAGGCCGGTGTTGTAGTTCTCGGCAAAGGCAGAAATGAGTATATATAGATTCACGCAGAGATCCGGGTTGGCATAGTGGGGCGCAATGTCGTTGGTGTTGTCTCCCTTCACGAAACGGCCTTGCTTCTTGATAGACGACTCCTCCTCGATGCGCAGCAGCGTGATGTACAGTCCTGGACTCTTGGGACCGTCCTTGTCGATGGCATTGAGTATCACCTCCCAACCTTCATGACCTTCATCCTTGAACTTATACTCAAGATAAGTCCTTATGTTTTCAAGCGTTACTTCTATCATAAATATAGTTCTTATTTAACAAGTTATTTGAAGAAATGCATATCACTGAGAATGATGTCTTCCGTTTTTTTGCTGAGCTGATATATGGCTTCAGTATATGATCGTTCAATGGTCTTTATCGCTTCTTCTTTTTTTTCTTTTGTTTTCTGCCATAAATAATTTATAAAAAGACTTGTTAAACTGCCTATTGTTGCTTCAACAAACCATTCAAATTTAGTTTTGTCAGAGAAATACTTTTCTCTAGAGTAGATAAATCTAACAATCTTAGCCTTTATTTTGTCTACAAAATCTCCTATTTTAATTGCATCGTTTTTTTCCCAGCCTTTTGATCTCTGTGGTGTTTTTGTAATCTTAGCCTTTATTTTGTCTACAAAATCTCCTATTTTAATTGCAGCGCTTTTTCCCCAGCTTTTTAATCTCTGTGTTATTTTTGCAATCTTAGCCTTTATTTTGTCTACAAAACCTCCTATTTTAATTGCAGCGCTTTTTCCCCAGCCTTTTAATCTCTGTGTTATTTTTGCAATCTTAGCCTTTCTTTTGTCTACAAAACCTCCTATTTTAATTGCATCGCTTTTTCCCCAGCCTTTTAATCTCTGTGTTA
>ERZ773218.707-NODE-707-length-38732-cov-5.478036_pt1 | contig 38732 bp, 31 predicted proteins | sample MGYA00580527_ERZ773218 | MGnify/ENA primary metagenome ERZ773218 (study PRJEB29015, sample SAMEA2737763) | human gut metagenome | biome: human gut; feature: human-associated habitat; material: faeces | place: China | collected 2012 ...
GGCCCGCATGGGCCGCTCCTTTTGGCTTATTGCACTGTTATTCCTCCTGCACAGGCTCACTGAAGGCAAAGCGCTTTTTGGCGCGTTTGTTGTACAGTACCAGCGCCACCATCAGCGTGACAACCTCGCCCAAGGCCAGCGGCCACCAGACAAGGGATACGTTTTCCGGGCCGGTGACAAACCGGGTCAGCAGCCATACCGGCGGCAGCACAAACACCACCTGACGGCAAAGCGAGATAATCAGCGATTCCACGCCGCATTCCAATGCCTGGAACACCCCCTGGAACGCAATGCACAGCCCCGCAAACAAAAAGCCCAGCGAGACAATGCGCATGCAGTCCACACACATGGTGTGCGTGGTGGCCGACAGCGAGAACAGCCCCGCCAACGGCTGGGCCAGCAGCTCCACGCCCAGGCAGCCCAGCAGCATCAGCCCGGCCGTGTAGCCCAGACCCCAGCGGATGCCCTGCTGCACCCGCACCCGGCTGCGCAGGCCATAGTTGAACGCCACCACCGGCGTGATGGCATCCCGCACGCCAAAGGCCGCAAAAATAATCAACTGCTGAATTTTATAGTACAGCCCGTAGACTGTCACGGCATTCTGCCCCACATCGGGCATGACGGCCAAAATCAGGTTGAGGGAGTAGGTCATAACGGTGAGCAGCGCTTGCGAAATAATGGCGGGCAGGCCGATGGCATAAATAGCGCGGATCACGTCCCAGCGCGGCTTCCACCAGCGCAGCTGCTTGTCCAGCTCCACATCCAGCTTCAGGTGGAAGGCAAGCCCCAGACCCATCGAGGCCAGCTGGCCGATGACCGTTGCCCAGGCTGCGCCCTGTACGCCCATCTGCGGCAGACCGCACCAGCCGTAAATCAGAAACGGATCCAACACAATGTTGATGAGTGCACCCGTAATCTGCGCCACCGTAGACCAGAACGAACGCCCCGTAGCCTGCAGTGTTTTCTCGTACACCGAGAAGAACACGATGCCGAAGGGGATGCCGCAGCAGATGTGCAGGTAGTCGATAGCCTCGCTTAGCACCTCGCCGCTGATGCTGCCGCCCGCGCTTTGGGAGTTGACGTAAGGCACCACCCCCACCGCCGAGAACAACATAAACACCGCCGAGATGACCAGCGCCAAAAACTGCGCATTGCCCACGGCGGCATCGGCACGGTCCTTGTCGCCCAGGCCCAACAGGCGGGCCAGCAGGGCGTTGGTGCCCACACCGGTGCCGATGGACACCGCCACCATAAACAACTGTACGGGGAAAGCCAGGCTCAAGGCGGTCAGGGCGGTTTCGCCGCCGGTTGCCATGCGGGCCAGGTAGGCGCTGTCCACTACGTTGTAAGCGGCCTGCAGGATCATGGATAAAACGATGGGCAGGCCGATGCGGGCCATCAGTTTGGGTACCGGCTCGACCGCCATCGGGTTTTGGGATTGGTTTTGCTGCATATACGTTCCTCCTGTAAAAAAGCACAAAAAAATAACGAGTGGCGCGATAACCGGATTTACGCAGTTACGCCACTCGTTATTGTTTTTATTGTACCAATTTCACCCGGGAAATGCAAAGGTGGTTTTGCACAAAGATTTTTGGGTTCACCAAATGGTTTTTATATTACCGGCCGATGGGTGCGCACTTATTCTTTAGCCACACCTTTTCGTCCTCGGTCAGGCGGGGGCTGAGCATTTCGTACACGTGGGCGTGGTAGTTGTTCAGCCAGGTGATCTGGTCGCGGCTCAGCTCGTCCACCAGTACGGGGGTAGTGTCGATGGGCACCAAGGTCAGCGGAGCAAAGCCCAGCCAATGGCCGTACTGGTTGTCGCCCAGGTCGATGCACTCCAGCTCGTTCTCGATGCGGATGCCTACCTCGTCGGTCTCGTAGATACCCGGCTCGTCGGTGATGGTCATGCCCGGCTTGAAGATGATGGGGTTGTTGGGACGCAGGCTCTGGGGGCCTTCATGCACGCCGGAGATAAAGCCGACGCCGTGGCCGGTGCCGCAGCGGTAGTTGATCTTGTGTGCCCAAACAGGGCCGCGGGCAAAGGTATCCAGCGCAAAGCCGGTGCAGTAATCCAGGAACACCGCACGGGCCATATCGATATGGCTCTGCAGCACATAGGTGTAGTAGCGGCGCTCGTTGTCGGTCAGCGGGCCGACGGTGTAAGTACGGGTGATGTCGGTAGTGCCGCAGTCATACTGGCCGCCGTTGTCTACCAGCAGGAAGCCCTTCGGATCGATCTTGCTGTTGACGTCGCCCTCAGCATGGTAGTGCATCATGGCAGCGTTGGTGCCATAAGCGGCGATGGTGGAGAAGCTGTCCTCGAAGTAACCGGGCATCTCGGCGCGGCGCTTCTGCAGCATGGTCTCGATGTCGGTCTCGTAGAGGGTCTCGCCGTTGGCGATGGCCTTTTCCAGGTCCATCTGGAAGCGGACGACGGCCACGCCGTCACGGACATGGCACTCGTGGATGTTCTCCAGCTCGGTGGGATTCTTGATGCCCTTCAGCGCAAAGATAGGGTCGGCACCGGCCACGGTCTTATGGGCAGTCAGGGCCGTGTACAGGTCGTAGTTGGTGGCCTTTTCGTCCACCAGGAACACCTCGTCGGCAGGCAGGGTGTGAACAGCATCCACCAGCTCGTTGTAGCCGCGCACGGTCACACCGCTGGCAGCCAGGGTGGCAGCATCCTCGGCGTTTAGACGGCCGTCGGCCAAAAACAGAGTGCATGCCTCACGGGTGACCAGGGCGTAAGCCACGGCCAGCGGGGTGCAGGGCAGGTCGCGGGCGCGCAGGTTCAGCAGCCAGCCCACGCAGTCCAGGCCGGTGACGGCCAGGGCGGTAGCACCGGCCTTTTCCAGTTCGGCGCGCACCAGGGCGATGCGGTCTGCAGCGGTGGCACCGGTCTGGGCCGGGGTCAGCAGCTCGCAGGCGGTGTCAGGCAAGGGCTTGCGCTCGCCGGTAGCATCCCAGATGGAGCTGGCTACGTCCAGACTCTTGAGGGCAGCGCCGCTTTTGGCCAGGGCGGCGGCGTACTCCTCGGCCAAAGTGGCGGGCACGCAGCTGCCATCCAGCAGCAGGGTCTCGCCGGCCGTGAAGTTGGCGGTCAGGTACTCGGCCACAGTAGGCACACCGGCAGAACCAGCGTGCATGCACTGGATCTCGGTGCCGGCCAGCTGCTTGTCCGCCTGGACATAGAAACGGCCATCGCACCACAGGGCGCTAGTGTGCTGGTTCACCACCAGGGTGGAGTTCTCACCGGTAAAGCCGGAGAACCAGGGCAGGGCGTTGTAATAGTCAGGCAGGTACTCACTGCAATGGGGATCACTGGTCATCAGCAGCACACCGTCGGCCCCGGCTGCTTTTGCAGCGGCGCGCAGTGCGGCGATTTTTTCGTTGGTAGTCAAAACGGATCGCTCCTTTTTATTAATGTAGGCTAGGAATATCATACCACTTTCTTAGGAAATAATAAAGAGGGTAGACTTTTTCGCGATAAATTTTCAAAAAATTCAAAAATTTCCGCGCAAAAAGGCCCGAAACCCCTTGACGCGTTTGTTATAATGATATTAGCAGTTAAACACATATATTGCTAACATCTGTGAACATTTGAATAGAGGTAACAATCATGGCAGAAAACAAGACCAAGATCGACATTTTCTCCGGCTTTTTGGGTGCCGGTAAAACCACGCTGATCAAAAAGCTGATCCAGGAAGCTTTCAAGGGCGAGAAGATCGTCCTGATCGAGAACGAGTTCGGCGAGATCGGCATCGACGGCGGCTTCATGCGTGAGGCCGGCATCCAGGTCAATGAGCTGAACTCCGGCTGCATCTGCTGCAGCCTGGTGGGAGACTTCCGCGAGGCCCTGAAGAAGGTCGTCGAGACCTACCATCCCGACCGCATCCTCATCGAGCCCTCCGGCGTTGGCAAGCTGTCTGATGTGACCCGCGCCGTTGAGGGCGTGGCCGAGACCCTGCCTGTCGTGCTGAACAGCTTTGTCACTGTGGCCGATGTGAACAAGGTCAAGATGTATATGAAGAACTTTGGCGAGTTCTATGATGACCAGGTCAGCCATGCCTCCTGCATTATCCTGAGCCGCACCGGCAACGCCGGCGAGGAGAAGATCGCCGCCGCTGTCGCCATGCTGGCCGAGAAGAACCCCACCGCTACCATCGTGACCACCGATTGGACCGCCCTGACCGGTGCCCAGATCGTTTCCGTCATGGACGGCAAGCGCGATCTGGTGGCTGAGCTGCTGGCCGAGGCCAAAGCTTCCAACGAGGCCCACGCCGATGAGGACGAGCACGAACACCACCATCATCACCACCATGACGAGGATGGCGACGAGCATGAGTGCTGCCACCATGACCACGACGAACACGATCACGACCATGACGACGATGATGACCATGATGAGCATCATCACGAGCATGGCGAGCATTGCTGCTGCGGCCATCATCACCATCATCATGACCACGACGCCGACGAGATCTTTACCAGCTGGGGCAAAGAGACCGCCCACAAGTACAGCCGCGAGGATCTGGACAGCGCCCTGGAAAAGCTGGACAGCTGCGCTTACGGCATGATCCTGCGCGCCAAGGGCATCGTCGATGGCGGCGACACCTGGTATGAATTCGACATGGTTCCCGGCGAGCATGAGATCCGCGCCTGCGGCCCCGATGTCACCGGCAAGCTGTGCGTCATCGGCTCTGACCTGAAGGAGCACGAGATCGCCGCGTTGTTTCACGTCTGATATTCAAACGCAATTTATCTCCGTGCGGGCAGACCTGCTTTGACCGCATGCTTCACGATTTACCGAAAGGATTTCCACCATGGCAAAACAGATCCCGGTTTACCTGTTTGTTGGTCAGCTGGAAAGCGGCAAGACCAAGTTCATCCAGGAAACGATGGAAGACCCCAACTTCGACTCTGGGGACAAAACACTGCTGCTTGTCTGCGAGGAGGGCGAGTTGGAATATGATCCCTCGCGCTTCGCTTTCGGCGGCGTGCATGTCGCCCAGATCGAGGACAAGAGCGAGCTGACCCCCGAAAACCTGACCGCGCTGGAGAAAAAGTCCGGCTGCGGCCGTGTCATCATCGAGTACAACGGCATGTGGCTGGTGCAGGAACTGTACGACGCCATGCCGGATAACTGGCTGGTGTACCAGTGCCTGGCCACCGCCGACGGCACCACCATCAAGACCTACGCCGGCGACAACGCCATGCGCGGCCTGCTGCTGGACAAGCTGCGCGGCAGCGAGCTGCTGGTGGTCAACCGTGCCGAGGCTGTGAACGACGACGAGAGCCGTCAGCTCATCCACAAGCTGGTGCGCCAGGCCAGCCGCCGCTGCGACATCGCCTATGAGTTCAAGGATGGCAGCGTAGCCTACGATGACATCCCCGATCCGCTGCCCTTCGACATCAATGCCCCGGTCATCGAGATCCCGGAGGAATTCTTCGGCGTGTGGTACATGGATTGCATGGATGACCCGAAGAAATACGACGGCAAGACGGTGAAATACTTGGCCCAGGTCTGCCAGACCCCGCAGGCCGGCAAGGGTGCCTTTGTGCCCGGCCGCTTCGCCATGACTTGCTGCGTGCAGGACATCCAGTTCGTCGGCATGCCCTGCAAGTACGACGACTATAAGTCGCTGGAGCAGCGCAGCTGGATCACCATCACCGCTAAAATCAACGTGAAGTACCACCCCATCTACAAGGGCCAGACCCCTGATTCCACCGGCCCGGTGCTGACCGCCCTGTCTGTGGAGCCTGCCGAAAAGCCCGCCCAGGATGTGGTCATGTTCAGCTGATTACCTTTACGTTATAATAAGTTTTACCCCCCCCCTGTCTGCGCAGAAATGCGTCCGGCAGGGGGATTTTTGTTGTATATAAAATGTTGCGGGGCTGGTGTTTTGCGTCGAGTTATGCTATGCTAACCTTGACGTGGCAACCTTGAGGAGGGTTCGTATGAATGTACTGGTCAAAGAGGGCATTTTAGGCGCCATTTTGCTGATCATGGGCGTGTTTGACCGCCTGTATATTGATTGGTACTGGGTGGGCCGCACCAAAGCGTGGATCATCCCCGGCACCGAGGACCTGATGCCCTGCATGCCGCAAAGCGACAGAGGGGCCCGACGCGTAAGCTGGTGGCATGGCGCAATCGTGTCGGAGGGATTGCAGCCTTACGGTGTAGACCGATTTACAACGCAGACGGGACGATCCCTCAGTCAGCCTCGCTGACAGCTCCCTCACAGGGGGAGCTTTTTGCTCGTCACTGTCATAAATCATTCATAATCTATACAATTCATCCCCGGTGATAAAAAACTTATCACTGGGGATTTTTTGCTGATTGTAAGCAGGGCACCCGCGGGCTATACTATAAGCATCCCAAGCAACAACACCCCAAAAACAACGTAAGCATGAAACCTAAGGAGGTTTTTGTATGTATTATTCCAGCGGTAATTATGAAGCTTTTGCTATCCCCAAAAAGCCCGAAGGCGTCGACGCCAAGTCCGCCTATCTGATTGGCAGCGGCCTGGCTGCACTGTCTGCCGCCTGCTTCCTGGTGCGTGACGGCCAGATGAAGGGTGAGCATGTCCACATTCTGGAAAAAGACCCCCTCCCCGGCGGCGCCTGCGATGGCTATAAGTATCAGGACATCGGCTACGTCATGCGCGGCGGCCGTGAAATGGACAACCATTTTGAGTGCATGTGGGACCTGTTCCGCTCCATTCCTTCCATTGAGGATGAGAACTACACCGTGCTGGACGAGTACTACTGGCTGAACAAGGCCGACCCCAACTACAGCCTCTGCCGTGCCACCGTCAACCGCGGCCAGGATGCCCACACCGACGGCAAGTTCGGCCTGTCTGACAAGGGTGCTATGGAGATCCTGCAGCTGTTCATGACCCCGGATGAGAAGCTGTACGATAAAAAGATCACCGACTTCTTCGACGATGAGGTGCTGAACACCAATTTCTGGATGTACTGGCGCACGATGTTCGCCTTCGAGAACTGGCACAGCGCCCTGGAGATGAAGCGCTACCTGCAGCGTTATATCCACCATATCGGCGGTCTGCCTGATTTCACAGCCCTGCGCTTTACCCGCTACAACCAGTACGAGTCGATGATCCTGCCCATGGTCAAGTACCTGGAAAGCTTCGGCGTGCAGTTCCACTACAACACCAAGGTCGTCAATGTGGCCTTTGACTGCGCCGGCGGCAAAAAGCAGGCTACCCGCATTGACATCCTGCGCGATGGCCTGGAGGATTGCATCGACCTGACCGAGAATGACCTCGTCTTCATCACCAACGGCGGCTGTGTTGAAAATTCCACCATCGGCAGCCAGAACACCGCCGCCCCCTATCGCCCCGAAATCAAGGAGGGCGGCGGCTGGGACCTGTGGCGCAAGATTGCGGCCCAGGACCCCAGCTTCGGCCATCCGAATAAGTTCTGCTATGACCCCGAACTCTCCAACTGGATGAGCGCCACCATCACCACCCTGGACCAGAAGATCGTTCCCTATATCAAGAAAATTTGCAAGCGTGACCCGTTCAGCGGCAAGGTGGTTACCGGCGGCATTGTTACCGTCAAGGATTCCAGCTGGCTGCTTAGCTGGACGCTGAACCGCCAGCAGCAGTTCCGCGACCAGCCCAAGGACCAGCTTTGCGTCTGGGTCTACGGCTTGTTCAGCGATAAGCCGGGCGACTTCGTTAAGAAGCCGATGCGGGAATGCACCGGCAAGGAGATCTGCATGGAGTGGCTGTACCACATCGGTGTGCCCGCCGACCAGATCGAGGAGCTGGCGGCCAACAGCGCCAACACCGTGCCCTGCATGATGCCGTATATTGATGCCTTCTTTATGCCGCGTGCTGCGGGCGACCGCCCCGATGTCGTGCCCGAGGGCGCTGTGAACTTCGCCTTCCTGGGCCAGTTCGCAGAGACCGAGCGCGACACCATCTTTACCACTGAGTATTCCATCCGCACCGGTATGGAGGCTGTTTACACCCTGCTGAACGTCGACCGCGGCGTGCCCGAGGTCTGGGGCAGCGTGTATGACATCCGCTGCCTGCTGGATGCCACCGTGAAACTGCGCGACGGCAAAAAGATCACCGACATGGAGATGCCGCTGGTAGGCAAGCTGGCCCTGAAAGAGGCCCTGAAAAAGATTGAAGGCACCGAGGTGGAAAAGCTGTTGAAAGAGTATAATGTGATTTAAGCCCCTTATAAAAGGGAACAAGGCCCTGCCTTTCGGCAGGGCCTTGTTATTTGTGATGTTAACTGCGCGCGGCGATGCACTCGATCTCCACCAGGGCATTCTTGGGCAGGGCGGCAATCTGCACGCAGCTGCGGGCGGGATACTCGTGGAAATACTGGGCATAGATCTCGTTCACGGTGCCAAAGTCGCCCAGGTCCTGTACAAAGACCGTGGTTTTGACAACATTGTCCAGGGTCAGACCGGCTTCGGCCAGCACGGCCTGCAGGTTCTTCAGGGACTGATGAGCCTGTGCCGCTACGCCCTCAGCCAGAGCGCCGGTGGCGGGGTCAATACCCAGCTGGCCGCTGCAGTAAACGGTGCTGCCGGTGTCTACGGCCTGCACATAAGGGCCGAGAGCGGCGGGGGCTTTATCGGATACGATACGCTTCATACAAAACAACTCCCTCTTAATTGGTAAAGCAGCACTGCGCACTTCCCGCCCGGCTGGCGGGAAGCCTGCAGCATTACTTTATAAGATGGCCTTATTGTACGCGCGTTTTTGGAAAATGTAAAGAGATTTATTGCTTTTTGCGCTGGGCGGCTTTCATCACCACCATCACGGCGGCAAATACCACGCCGGCAATGGCCCAGATGAACCAGCTGTACTGCGGCTGGCCGTTGCCATAGGGGCCGAAGGTGTAGAATAGGAAGATGGCCACGACCACCAGCCAGTACGCCGCCGATACCGCGCGGATGACCCCCTTGCGGGCTTTGGCGTCGCGTGTAAAGTCGCCTGTTTCCAACAGCTGATCCATGGCATCCTGGATGGTACCCACCCGCACAAAGGCGTAGACGCCGCAGGCCACCAAAACCAGCAGCAGGCAGACGGCGGATGCCGACAGGACTTCGGTGTCCGTCAGCATCATGGCGGCGAACAGCGGCACAGCGGCCAGGATGCACAGTACAGTGCCCAGGGTGTTGGCGCTGTTGTACCGGGCGGCAAAAGCATCCCGCCGTTCCTGCACCAGACCGGTCACGCCGTACTCGGTGTCGATGGGCTCTTTTTCCAGAAATTCGTAAGGCTTAACGGCCGTGCCGCACTGCATGAAAAGAACGACAGCTACAGCAATAAGCACCAGCAGGATGGTCAGCCCAAGGCCGGCGGAAGCTCCCTCGCTGAGGGGGAACAGGCTGTGGGTTGATAGCGCGCCGAGGAAGATCAGCGGGACAGGGCTTACAATACACAGCGCCGTGGCCAGCGCCATTTTGGGCGCGTTGGCTTGCGCTTTGGCCAGGCAGTCGTTGGCCTGGGCCAGTGTGACCTTGCGCAGGGTAGGGGTGTCATCCTCGGCGGTATATTCCGGCTCGCCCTGTTCCTCTTTTAATAAGTAGTCGGTGGTCACGCCGAACAGACGGGCTAACTGCAAAATTTTGTCGATGTCGGGTACCGATTGGGCGCCCTCCCACTTGGAGACCGATTGCCGGGTCACGCCCAGCTTTTCAGCCAATTCCTCCTGGGACCAGCCCGCTTTCTTGCGTAAGGTAATGAGTTTGTCAGCAAAGATCATGGGGAAAACCTCCTCTTGGTTGTTCGTGGTTGTTTTACTGTCTGCACTCTACCATTTTTCTCGGTTGCGGGGCAAGAAAGTGGAGCTGGAAGTTTGTCAACGAGCAGTTGCAACTGCGATGTATCGTGAATTATTTTCTGCGCGGCAGCGCCAGGGCCGAAAGCAGCACCAACCCGCCCAAAGCGCAAAGTCCCGCCCCGGCCAGGCCGGTCACATCGGCGATCAGCCCGATCAGCGGGCTGGCGGGGATCATCAGCACGCTGTAAGCCATACTGTCAACGCTGATCAGCGTGGCCCGGCGGTCGCTGGGGATGGCATCATTGAACCGCTGCATCGCGTGCAGGAACCACACGCTCAACGATGCCTGCACCAGCATCGGCCCCACCAGGCAACCCCAGGCAGGCCCGGCCCCGGCCAACAGCACACCACCGCCGCAGACCAGGGCACACAGTCGGTACAGCGGGCACAATTTCCCGGGATGCAGCCGCCGTGCCAGCGCTGTGCATACCATGGCGGCAGCCGAGGCCAGCAGGGGAGAGACGAACAGCCAGGAGGCATCCCACCTCAGCGTGACCAGCCGCTGCTGTACAAACATCGTGGTCAGGTAGCTGGGCAGCGAGATGATGGCATCCGCAGTGATCAGCCGCACCGCCAGCGGCGTAGTGCGCAGCACGGCAGCACTATCTGTGATATGGACGCGCAGCCGGGCGGCTATATCCGCAAAGGGATTCTGCTGCCGCGCAGCTTGGGCCTCGGTCACCAGAGGCTCCTGCAAAGTCAGCGCCGCCAGCAGCGAGCAAAAGCAGATCGCTGCATTGGCCAGGTAAAACCCGGCAAATTGCAGCACGTCGGAGAGTAAACTTGCCAGCGACCCCAGCGCTGTGGCCAGCTTTTGCAAAACCGAGATTTTTGCGTCAGCCTGCAAATATTCGTTTTCCCGCCCGGCAGTTTTCAGGCTGTCATAGGTCAGGGCCTCCAGCGTGCCGGAGATCATCGTGTAGGCCAGCGCTTTCAGTGCCATGGCGGCGCATACAGCGGCCAGATTGGGAGAAAACGCCATCGTTACATCGGAGAAAATTTCAAACACAGCGCTGACGGCCAGATTCAGCCGCCGCCCCAGCAGGTCAGCGGCCACGCCGCTGGGTACCTCGCACAGCAGACTGGCGAGGTGGAAAACAGCTTCGGCCAGACCGATCTGCGCCAGCGTAAAGCCCCGGGCGGCCAGCAGCGCCACCCAGACGGCATCGGTCAGCCGCAGGCAGGAGGTAAACGAGTACACGCGCACCGCGCGCAACTGCTTTGGTAAATTCATCGGGAGCACCCTTTCTTTAGACATACAAGAAATAGGTGCCCAAAAATAAACGACCCCACAGCAAAGCTGCAGGGTCGATAGTGTACACTTCAACCTTGCTTTGCCGGGTCAGTTTTAAAAATGGGCACACTTCTAGCTCTGATTGCTTAAGGGTTTCCTTTTTTCTGAAAAAGAACACCAAAGCGCCAGCGCATGGGTGTGCCCTCCTTCCCGGTAAAATATAGGGTAACTATACCACGCCTGGTGTGCTTCGTCAAGTACTGCTTGACGCATCCGACCTTTCGTGGTAAAGTAGGAATAATTTACGAATCACAGGTGAAAATGTGGAAAACTTCAAAAAAATCACAAAACAGCAGTCTCCTGCGCGCACCATCGCCTTTGGCTTTGCGGTGCTCATCTTCATCGGCGCGGCGCTGCTCTCGCTGCCCATCGCGGTGCACGGGGCCGTGCAGCTGCCGGGGCTGGACGCTCTGTTTACCGCCACCAGCGCTGTCTGCGTGACCGGGCTGGTCACGGTGGACCCCGGCGATACCTTTACGCTGTTCGGCCAGGCCGTGCTGGCAGTGCTGATGCAGCTGGGGGGCCTGGGCATATCCTCGGTCAGCATGGGGCTGGCCATTGCGGCGGGGCGGCGCATCAGTTTCCGCGGCCGCAGCCTGGTGCGGGAGGCCCTCAACGTGGAAAGTTTCGGGGGCATGGTCAAGCTGGTGCGGTCCATTATGGCCATGACTCTGCTGGTGGAGGGCATCGGCGCGGTGGCCAGCTACCCGGTGTTTGCCCGGGACTATTCGCCGCTGCATGCCGCCTGGATCAGCGTGTTCCACGCGATCGCTTCCTTTAACAATGCAGGGCTCGATGTGCTGGGCGGCGGCCACAGCCTGATCCCCTACTGCAATAACCTTTGGCTGAACCTTGTCACCGATGGGATGATCGTCTTGGGCGGCATCGGCTTTATGGTGATGCTGGATGTACTGCGCTGCCGCGGGCGGTTCCGCAAGCTGACGCTGCACAGCAAGGTGGTGCTTTCCACCACGGCCGTGCTGATTTTGGGCGGTGCGATACTGCTTTGGCTGACCGAGCCAATCAGCTTTTTGGCGGCGCTGTTCCAAAGCATCACCACCCGCACGGCGGGCTTTTCCACCATCGATATTGGTGCCATGACCAATGCCGGGCTGCTGGTGATAATGATCTTAATGTTCATCGGCGCGTCGCCTGGGTCTACGGGCGGCGGCATCAAGACCACCACCTTTTTTGTGCTGATGCAGGAGGTGCGCATCATCTTCTCCAAGCGCAGATTGGGTGCGTTCAGGCGCCGCCTGCCGGAGGAAAGCCTGGCCAAAGCCGCTACCATCACGCTGCTGGGCACCATCGTGGTGTTTGTGGGCACCTTCATGCTCTGCGTGCTGGAGCCGCAGCACAGTTTTGTGCAGCTGCTGTTTGAGCAGATCTCGGCCTACAGCACGGCGGGCCTGTCGATGGGCATCACCTCCAGCCTGCATGCCGCCAGCAAAGCGGTGCTGATCGTCACGATGTTCATTGGCCGCGTGGGTGCGTTCACGCTGCTGTCCCTCTGGGTCTCCCGCCCGGAGCCCAGCGCCAAATATACCGAAGAAGCCATTACGATAGGGTGATATACCCCGAGAGGCCCCCTCTGCAAGGGGGCTCCCGCGAAGCGGATGGGGAGAGACTTTACCCAAAGTGCAACTATGGTGATGTCTCTCCCTCCGTCTGCGCTGTCGCGCAGACACCTCCCTCGCAGAGGGAGGCGGAAAGGAATGATTAGATGAAAAAACAACTGAAAACCGACCTCTACGGTGTGATCGGCCTGGGACGGTTCGGCACGGCACTGGTGCAGACGCTAGCCGAAGCGGGCAAAGAGGTCATCGCCATTGATAAAAACGAGGAGAAGGTCAAGGCGGTGCGCCGCTATACCGACTACGCTTTTGTGGTGGATAACCTGAGCGAGGACGCCTTAAAGGAGACCGGCATGCAGAACTGCGGCACGGTTACGGTGTGCATCGGCGAGCAGGTGGACATCAGCATCCTGACCACGATGCTGGTCATCAAACTGGGCGTGCCCCAGGTCATTGCCAAAGCCGCCAGCGAGGTGCACGGCGAGGTGCTCAAGCACCTGGGTGCCACGGTGGTTTACCCGGAGGCCGACATGGCCGTGCGCATCGGCAAGCGGCTGATCTCGGGCAATCTTTTGGATTACATCGCTCTGGATGACGGCGTCGAGGTGCGCCGCATCGCCGTGGGCGGCAAGCTGCTGGGCCGCACCATCCGCGAACTGGACGTGCGCAAGGTTTACGGCATCAACATCATCGCCGTTGAGCGCGGCCACCGCACCGATGTGGAGTTTTCCGCGGATTATCGCTTTGAAGAAGGGGATACCGTATCGGTAGTAGGCAAGGTGGAAAAGATCGGCCGCTTTGAGCGGGCAATACAGGAATAAAAAGGCAAAAAGGCCCCCTCTGAGAGGGGGCTCCCGCGAAGCGGGTGGGGGAGAGACTTTACGTTGGCAGAAGTTTCAAGCTATTGCAAGGTTCTCTCCCTCAGTCAGCTTCGCTGACAGCTCCCTCCCAGAGGGAGCCTTTTTATGTTGCAATTAAATATTCAGTTCATGGTACACCGTTCCATCCAGTTCTTTCCACAAAAATTTTCTGCCCTCCAGCGTCAGGTAGCTGTGGGGGCTGTTTTCTTTGGGGAGGGAGACCGAGCCGGGGTTGAGGTAGAGGTTTCCCTCGCCAAACGCCTGCCAGGCGGGCACGTGGGTGTGGCCATGCAGCAAAATGTCGCCGGGCTGCAGCGGCGGCAGGTGGGCAGTATTGTACACATGGCCGTGGGTGGCGTAAATCAGCCGCTCGCCCTCGGTCAGCACCGCATAATCTGCCATGATGGGAAAGTCCAGCACCATCTGGTCTACCTCGCCGTCGCAGTTGCCGCGCACGCAGAAGATGCGGTCCTTGCGCTCGTTCAGCATCGCCAGCACCTCTTTGGGGGCGTAGCCTTCGGGCAGGTCGTTGCGGGGGCCGTGGTACAAAATATCACCCAGCAAAAATAAGCGCGGGGCACCCTCGCGGTCCCAGGCGTCCAACAGCTGATGGGTATAGTAAGCGGACCCGTGCAGGTCCGATGCGATCATCAGTTTCATAAACATCACCTCGTAATTTTATTGTACAGGCTCTTTATAAGAATTGCAAGCCGTGGCTAACCATGTTATAATGCCAAGGAAAGGATGATGATTTTAATGGAAAGGATTCATGCTGAACGTATCGCCCGGGTTCGCACCGCGCTGGAAAGCTGCGGTCTGACCCAGATGATCGTATGTGACCCCAAGAGCGTGTGGTACCTGACCGGCGTAGCCGTGGAACCCTACGAGCGTCTGCTGGCCCTCTACCTGCCGGTAGCAGGCGAACCCACGCTTTTTTTGAATAAGTTGTTCAACGTGCCCAACCCGCCGTGCCAGGCTATCTGGCATACCGACACCGACGCGCCTGTTGAGCAAATTGCCGTCGTGGTGGATGCCGGCAAGCCGCTGGGCATCGATAAGGAATGGCCCGCCAGGTTCCTGATCCCGCTGATGGAAGCCCACCCCGCTATGCCGGTAAAACTGGCCAGCGATTGCGTGGATAACTGCCGCGCCTGCAAGGATGAGGCCGAGCAGGAGCTTATGCGCACGGCCTCCCACATCAACGACCTGGTCAACGAGGAAGCCAAGCACTACGTCAAGGCCGGCATGACCGAGCGCCAGGTGGCCGAGTTCATCGACGCCCGGTTCCGCGCCCATGGCTGCGAAGGCCCCAGCTTTACCACCATCGTATCCTTCGGAGCCAACGCCGCCGACCCCCACCACGAGCCGGACGACACCGTGCTGAAAGAGGGCGACTGCGTGCTGTTTGATATGGGCTGTGTGAAGGACCGCTATTGCAGCGACATGACCCGCACCTGGTTCTGCGGCCAGCCCACCGAGAAGCAGGCCGCCGTGCACGATCTGGTGCGCCGCGCCAACGAGGCCGCCGAGGCCCTTATCAAGCCGGGCGTAAAGCTGTGCGACCTGGACGCCGCCGCCCGTGACCTCATCACCGAGGCCGGTTACGGCGAGTATTTCAACCATCGTCTGGGCCACTTCATCGGCCAGACCGACCACGAGAAGGGCGATGTCAGCAGTGCCAACCGGACCGAGGTGTGCCCGGGCATGATCTTCTCCATCGAGCCGGGTGTTTACCTGCCGGGAGAGTTCGGCGTGCGTGTGGAGGACCTGGTCCTTGTCACCGAGACCGGCTGCGAAGTGCTGAACCACAACGATAAGCATTGGGATGTGGTTGGTAAGTAAACAAAGCAAATACTTCTGTAGGGGTCGATGCCTGCATCGACCCGCGGGCGGATGGCGAGCATCTGCCCCTACAAATTGGCGATAAATTAAACGTAGGAGCAAACCATGAAAATACCTGCAAAAGGCTTTACCCACGGGGGCAAATTCCACGCGGATGACGTGTTCTCCACCGCACTGCTGCAAATTGTGCGGCCGGACATCCAGGTCACGCGCGGCTTTGTGGTGCCCGATGATTTCGACGGTATCGTCTATGATGTCGGCGGCGGCATGTTCGACCACCACCAGGAGCCCCGCGAGACTCGCCCCAACGGCGTGCCCTACGCGGCGTTCGGCCTGCTGTGGCAGGTGCTGGGCGCCCAGCTGGTGGGCGAGCATCAGGCCCGCCTGCTGGACGAAAACTTCATCCAGCCGTTGGATCTGAACGATAACACCGGCGAGCAGAACTCTCTGGCTGACGCCATCGGCAGCTTCAATCCGCTGTGGGACTCGAAGGACGATCCGGACGAGTGCTTCTGGCGCGCCGTGCCGGTGGCCAAAAAGATTTTGGAAAACGAGATCGCCGCCGCCAACGCTGTCAACCGCGCCGACGACACCGTGCGCCGCGCCTATGCCAACATGAAGGACGGCATCGTGGTGCTGCCCGCCTACATGCCCTGGAAAAACGGCCTGTACAAGACCGATGCGCTGTTTGTGGTCTACCCCAGCCAGCGCGGCGGCTACAGTGCCCAGTGTGTGACCGACCACCGCACAAAACGCAGCAAACAGCCGTTCCCGCCCGCGTGGGCCGGTAAACCGGAAGCCCAGCTGCGCCAGATCAGCGGCCTGGGGCTGCGGTTCTGCCACCCCAGCCGGTTCTTGATTACGGCGGACGATAAAGAGACGGCCATCGAGGCCTGCCGCCGCACCCTGCGCGCCGCGGGCCGCAAGGTGAGCGAATGAGCGGGAAAAGCCTGCGGGGCCCGGCCCCCAGCCTGGCAGATGCCTGCCAGCCTGCCCCCGAAACCGCCTGGGTCTATCTGCTGCGCTGCCCGGACGGCAGCCTGTATGGCGGCTGGACCAACGATTTGGCCCGCCGCTTAAAGGCCCACCGCACCGGCAAGGGCGGGGCCAAGTACACCAAAAGCCACGGCGGCCCGGCCGTGCGCCTTGCCTATGCCGAGCGCTGCGCTGACAAAAGCGCGGCCTTAAAGCGCGAAGCCGCCATCAAGAAACTGCCCAAGGCTGAAAAAGAAGCCCTGGCGGCAAAGTGGGCGGCGGACAACCGTATCACCATCCGCATGGCTACCCCGGCGGACGGCGCAGCGGTGGCCGAGCTGTACAACTGGTACGTGCTGCATGGCACCCAGACTTTCCAGTACCGGCTTTCCACGGCCGAGGAGTACGCCGCCAACATTGCGGGTGTGCTGGAAAAAGCACCGTTTCTGGTGGCCATCACCCCGGACGGCCGCTTGCAGGGGTTTGCCTGCGCCCACCCCTGGCACAGCCGCGAGGCCTATGCCTGGAATGTGGAGGCTACCATTTATTGCGCGCCGGATTGCGTCGGCCAGGGGTTGGGCAAGCGCCTGTACACCGCCCTGCTGGAGCTGCTGCGGATGCAGGGCTACTATAACGCCTTTGCCATTGTGACCGGCGAGAACAAGGCGAGCCACGAATTCCACAAACGGATGGGCTTTACCAAAAGTTTTGTGGAAAAGCACAGCGGCTACAAGTTTGGCCGCTGGCTGGATGTGGTGTACTGGCAGTACCCGCTGCGCACCGGAGAGGCCCCGCCGGAGCCGGTACGCTACCGGCTGACGGAGGCCGAGGTGGTTTCAATTCTGAAAAAAGTTAATTTGTAACAAAGTAAACCGACAAAGCGCTTTTTCTGTATAACAGAAAGGCGCTGTTTTTTGTGCAGTACAGAAAAGTTATCTTAATCATTAAAAATATTGGCCGATAAAGATTGACAAAATTTAGCGGGGAGGGGTATTATACTTATATCTGGTATTTTATAGGTTTATTATATAAATGCCAAAAGAAGAAGGAAATACAGAATCAGAGATGAGGTAACCAAGCATGCACCTGAATGGAATTGCAAAGCGCATTACAGCGCTGGCCCTGGGCGCGGCACTGCTTACAGCCACTGCCCTGCCTGCGTTTGCCGAGGGCACACAGAAAATAACGTATAATGCAGGAAATTACACGTTTGAAAAGATTTCACACCCCACCAAGGGCACTATGTCGGCAGACGGCATCGTGGACTATATCGGGGACGGTGCAGTGAACGTGATTACCGACCCCAGCGACCCGAACTACAACGCGGGCGACCGCGGCCAGAACTACAGCTGGTCCGCTGTTGCTTACGGTGACTGGATGTATGTGGGTACCTGCTACTCGGCTATGGGCAACACGCTGACCCTGATGCAGAATATCCTGGGCGACAAGTTCGATAAGGACGTTATGGAAGCCGGCCTGAAGGCCATGTTCAACGGCACCTTCTATTATGGCCACGAGGACGGCGCTGACAGCGGCGGCATCCTGGTCAAGGTAAACACCAAGACCGGCGAGATCAAGCTGCTGATGTCCAACACCCTCAACGGCTATGCACCGCTGTTCCGCAACGCGATCGCCTATAACGGCAAGCTGTACTTCTGCGGCAGTGTGCATGTAAACGGCCGAAGCGGCCTGCCCAGCGTGTATGAGATCGACCCCACGGACGACAGCTACAAGGCCGTTTACGTGGGCCTGTCCTCCATGCAGGACTACGGCGCAGCCTACAAAAAGGGCATCTCCACCGGTATCCGCGGCATGTGCGTGTATAACGGCAAGCTCGTGATCAGCAATGTTTTCGCCGATGCCACCACCGGCGAGAGCGGCGCTACCATCCTGGCTTCGTCGAACCCCTCTGAGGGCTTTACCGTGATTGCCAGCCAGCGCGACCTGTTTGACTACCCGGCCTACACCTACCGCGACAGCATCTACGGCGGTTCCGTGTGGGATATGGTCGAGTACAACGGCCACCTGTATGTTTCCATCTGCACCGGCACCGAGGAGAATGCCCCCGATGACAACACGATGCAGTCCTTCGCCATCGTGCGCGGCGACGAAAAAGCCGATGGCACCTTTACCTGGACCCCGCTGATCGGCGACCAGGAGAAGGACGGCGCCCGCTACACCTTCGGCATCGACCCGGAGCGTACCCGTTCCGGCGCAGCCAACCTGATCGTTTACAAAGACCACCTCTATATCGGCGAGTACAACGACGAGCAGATCGCCATGGAGCGCATCCTTTTCAACAAGACCGGCGAGGGCAGCGATGGCTCCCTGGGCGGCGTGGATTGCAGCTTCGTCAACGCCAACCTGGAACAGTCGGTAAACCTGTACCGCATGGATAAAGACGAAAACATCGAGCTGCTGGTCGGTGATGCCACCACCATGTTCCCCAACGGCGGTATTTCCGGCATTGGTTCCGGTTTCGGCCATAACGAGAACCAGTACATCTGGCGTATGGAAGTATACGATGGCAAGCTGTACATCGGCACTTTTGATACCAGCAGCCTGCTGGAGCCCATCGGCCAGTTCTCCAACGGCGATATTATCGGCATGACGCCCGAGCAGTGGGCGACCCAGCTGCAGTACATCAAGGAGCTGCTGGAACTGCTGTACGAAAAGAACAAAACCAACCCGGTGGCTACCTATGAAATGCAGGCTACGCCGGAGACCGCCACCCCGGAAACGGCTATGTATATGGATGACATGGCAGTGGAAGTTGAAGATTCCTTCGCCAGTGAGGCAGCTGACCTGACTGACATGATGGAGATAGCCCCCGATGTGTTGGGCAATGATACGGAGATGGGAGTACTGTCCTCGGAAAATTCTGTGGAGGATCGTATTACCAGTCTGCAGGATTTCTCTGACTACTACGAGACCATGCTGGACCAGTATGAACAGCTGGCCGCTGAGTATGATCTGGGTGATGACCTGAAAGATGCTTTTGAAAAGCTGCTGAACCAGGAGACCTGGGACAAGATCAAGAGCGTCCTTGTCTGCCTGCATTACATGCGCACCGCAAGCCGCGGCTTTGACATGTATGTTACTTCTGACGGTGTGAACTTTGAAACGCTGACCACCAGCGGCTTCGGTGACCCGTACAACCACGGCCTGCGCGTGTTTGCTGTTACCAACCAGGGCCTGTGCCTCGGCACGGCAAACCCGTTCTATGGCACGCAGCTGTGGATCCAGCGCAAAACCGAGACCAAGCCGCAGCCGACGGCCCCTGCCGCTACTCAGAAGCCCACTACCGTGACCGCTACCGCGGCCGAGACCACCGCACCGGTGGTTAAGACTACGGCTACCATCCCGCAGACTTCGGATGATATGCCTATCGTTCCGCTGGCGGTTGTCTGCCTGGGTGCCCTGGGTGCCTTTGGCGTGGCCTTTGCCCTGAAAAAGCGTAACCACCAGTAACCCGAACCGCAATTTCCCATAAAGCTGAATCAGCTTTTTCTGCATGCTGACGTCCCCGTCGTTGCCCTAAGCAGCCGACGGGGACGTCTTTTTTTGCCAATTAACTAAAATGGCCGCTTAAATATTAGCTGAATTCGGGTTGATTTGCCCGAGACCGGGGGAGTATAATACAGGTACATGCAAACCGTAGGGTATCCACCCCTACCATTTTGCCTGGACGCTGGCTCCCGGCGAAAGCTTCACCGCGCCGGAAGCCGCCTTTATAGCAGCGCCGGCTTTGTGCTGCACACCCTGGGCTTGCCCCTGTGGAGGGGACTACGGCGAGGTGCCTGCAAAAGACCTTCTATTTAAAAAAGGAGCAACCTGTTTATGGCAATCATCAAACTGACCCCCAGCTGCAAAGACTACCTGTGGGGCGGTAGCCGTCTGCGCACCGATTTTGGCGTGCAGAGCGATCTGGACCCGCTGGCCGAAGCCTGGGTGCTCTCCTGCCACCCGGACGGCCCCAGCTACCTGCCCGACGGTACCACCCTGGCTGATTATGCGGCCGCTCACCCGGAAGCCCTGGGCACCGATTGCGCAAAATTTGAACAGTTCCCGGTTTTGATAAAATTTATCGATGCAAGGAACGATTTGTCCATCCAGGTACACCCCTTCAATGAGTACGCACTGAAAAATGAGCACCAGTACGGCAAGACTGAGATGTGGTACGTGCTGGATTGTGAGCCGAACGCCTTTCTGTACTATGGCTTTGACCATGAGATCAGCAAAAAGGAATTTGCCGAGCGCATCAAAAACAACACCCTGACGGAGGTTTTGAACGCCGTGCCTGTGCACAAGGGGGATTGCTTTTTTATCCCGTCGGGCACGCTGCATGCCATCGGCAAGGGCATCGTGGTGGCCGAGGTACAGCAGAACTCCAACGTGACCTACCGCGTTTACGACTACGGCCGCGTCGGTGCCGACGGCAAGCCCCGAGCCCTGCATGTGGAAAAGGCGCTGGATGTGACCCTGTGCACCCCGCCGGTAAAGCATGATTTTGGCGAACATCTGGCCCAGTGTGAGTATTTCACTGTGGATGCCAGAAATGGCGCCTTTGAGGGCGTGGCGGACGAGAAGAGCTTTGTTTCGCTGCTCATCACCGATGGCGAAGGCACCCTGACCAGCGGCGGCGAGACCGTGGCTGTGAAGAAGGGCGAGAGCTACTTCCTGCCCGCCGCCAGCGGCCCCTACGCCGTGACCGGCACCTGCCAGACGCTGGTGACGACCGTATAACGGAATAGATTTAAGCAATTTAGGGACAGCCCGTACTGCAGAAAACAGTGCGGGCTGTCTTTTTTTGTGTGAACCTGCGTGCGACGTTTTTTCCCCGTTGGCGGCGGTATACTCAGCCTTGAAATCAGCGGACGGCTTGTCCCACAGGCCGCCCGGATCAAACGGGGGAGGAACCGCCATGAACAAACGTCTGTTGGCAGGGCTTATGGCCTTTTGCCTTGCGGCTGGGGCCGCCAATGCCGCTTTTGCTGAGGACCCGCCATTATCGGGAACGCTACATACCGAGATCGCCACCAGCGAGACCGCCGCCCCGGCAGAGCCGACACCTGTGCCGCCCGGCCAGGCCGAGGAGGACCCGGCAGGGGAGAACACGACCGGGGACGAGCTGTACACACCCACGCCAAGCACGACACCGGCCACCACCGCCACGCCTGAAAGCGCCGACCCGCCGGATGACGAGGATGAACCGGCAGTGCAGGCGGTGACGCTGCGCAGTGTGAAGATACAGGATAACATCAAATCTACGGGCGAGCTGGTAGCGATCGTCAACGGACAAAGTGACCCGGTGGACGGCGTGACCTACACCTGGTATCGCAGCAAGACCGGCGCGGATGGCAGCTGGCAGCAGGTCACGGGCCAGGCCGTCAATGGTTCAGACAAGAACCTGACCGCCGAACACCCCCACGCGTTGAACGCCGCGCTGGATACGCTGCTGGCCCGCCAAAGCGACCCCAGCGCCGCCGACACCGACCGCTACCATTATAAGGTGGATGTCGCCTCCGGCAGCAGCACCCTGCAGGCCGAGGCTCAGGTAAACTATTATGTGCAGCTGCAAAACGGCAGCTTTGAGTACCCGGTGGTCAGCGACGGCAATTTTGCAAGTGACCGTTTTTGTTACCCGAACGACCATCAGCGCGCCCACTTTTTGCAGACGCGGGATGCGGAAACGACCAGCAGCATTTACTGGTATACAACTACCGAGTGCAATCGCTGGGGTGATGGTGTCAAGGGAAAATTTATCGAGATTGCCGACGCGACCACGACCGTTTATACGGACACTGTTATTACAGGATGGGACCGCAAGGGTAATGCGATAAAAGAAACTTACACAGACCCCAACGACGTGACCCAGGCCTACGCCATCGGCAAGGCCTACGATGGCGGCCAGTTTGCCGAACTGAACTGCCAGGCTTACGGCGCCCTGTACCAGGACGTGCTGACCGTGCCCGGCGCAACCTTAAACTGGAGTCTGGCCCACGCGGGCCGCGACGGCACTGACACGATGGCCCTGCTGATCGCTCCGGTGGATGTGGCCCAGGACATCACCGACGCGCTGAAAAATAAGACCACCCGCGCCGCCATCCAGGAAGCTCTGAACGGCAGCATCACGGTGAACGGCGTGAATGTGCCCATCTGCAACTACATTGTGGACGGCAATATCTCGGATGGCTGCACCGCATGGGGCGTACACAACGGTACCTACACCGTCCCGGCGGGGCAGTACGTCAGCCGGTTCTTCTTTGTGGCGGTGGCCAGCGCCAGCGGCGACAGCGAGGAGGGCCTCAAGCGCGGCAACCTCATTGACCGCGTCTGGTTCAGCACCGACCCTGTGCCCCCCGCTGCGGGCAGCGGCATCCTGCGCGTTACCAAAACGCTGCTGAAAACCGACGGCACCGCCCTGACCGATGCCGAACTGATACAGGCTAAAGAAAATCTGCACTTTACCGTGGTCAACTCGGACCGCCAGATCGTGGGGGACTTCAGCGGCAGTACGATGCAAGCAGATAGCATCAACCCCAACGTGCTGCAATACACGCTGGAGCTGCCACTGGCGGACAGCAGCGGCAACACCTACAACTACGCTGTGACCGAGACCGCCCGCGGTGAACCCACCGGTTACGATTGCACGCTGGTACGCACCGTAAAAGACGGCGGCGTGTGGACAGACGTGACCGATACACCGATACACAGCGGCATTGCACTGACCGCCCAGGCGGCAACAAATATCCAGTTTGAAAACACCTACGCCCGCGCCACCGGCAGCCTGACCATCACCAAGCAATTGCCCGACGATGCCGACGATGCCCTGCAAGCCGACTTCGCCGAAACAGTCAACACCTTTACGATCGCATCCGTTGCCGCAGGCAGCTACACGCCGCAGTATAGCGCGGGCGCCCGCCCGGCGGATGCCCCGGCTGCCGTCAGCCCGGACGCGAGCGGCCGCCTGACGCTCTCCATCAAAGGCGCAGGCAGCGTGACTCTGCCGGGCCTGGTCCCCGCCGGCTACACCGTGACCGAATCCGCCGCGCCGAACCTGACCAACTACTACCTGACCACTCCCACCGCCGACCGAACCCAATCGCTGGATGTCACAGCAGGAGGCACGGCCGAGGCGCACTTTATCAACACCTACGAACCCTACCTGTCCGTCACAATTACCAAAAAAGTGGTGGGCGATATGGGCGATACTACGAAAAAATTCTCCTTCACCGCCACGCTGGACACCACCCAGATCCGCCAGGGCAGCGCGTACACCACGGCGGGTGACGGCGCGGCGCTGACCGACACCGGCTTCACTCTGCGCAGCGGCGGCAGCGTCACCCTCACCCACCTGCGCGCGGACCAGACCCTTACCCTGACCGAGACCGACCCCGGTGACCACACGGTCAGCTGGCAGCTCAACGGCGACGACGGCCCCACCGGCGCAACCTGCACGATGCAAGTGCCCCGGGCCCAGCCCTCCGAGATCACCTGCATCAATACCCGCAACGTGGGCATCCCCACCGGCCTGCACACCGGCGCGGCGCCCTACCTGGCACTGATCGGCCTGTGCTGGCTGGGCTGGCGGCTGCTGCGCTGCAGGGAGGTGTGACCCATGCCACGGGAGGACCTTCTGGCTACTGACAAGGAAAAAACACGTGCCAAAGCGGAAATTCACCGCTTCCTCACCCGCCTGGCGGTGTTCGCCGCGCTGTGCTGGGTGCTGTTCGGGGTCGTGTTCGGGCTGGCGGTGGTGCCGGGCAGCGCTATGGCGCCCCGCCTGTGCGGCGGCGACCTCGTCCTGTTCAGCCGGTTCGAGCGCGGCACCGCGGCCGGGCAGGTCGTGCTCTACCGGCAGAACGGCACGCTCCGCCTTGGGCGCATCGCGGCGCGTGGCGGCGATACCGTCACTGTGACTGACACCGGCGCGCTCATCATCAACGGCAGTACGGTGGCCGAGCCGGACATCACCACCCCCACCCAGCCGGTCGAGGGCGGCCCGGACTACCCCGTCACCCTCGCGGAGGGCGAGCTTTTTCTGCTGTGCGATGCCCGCACCACGGGGGCGGACAGCCGCCTCTACGGCCCCATCCCACAGCGGCAAGTGCTGGGCACGGCCCTGGCCGCCTTGCGCCGCAGCGGGCTGTAAACCCTGCTGCAACCCCAACGAAAGCAACATAAATCCATGTTGGAAGAGAGGAACCACCTATGAAGACCACCTACATTTCCCGCGCCAAATTCGGCAAATTTACCGCTGCCATCGCTGCGGCTGCCCTGCTGGCAGGTACCGCAGCGCCCGGCGTGCTGGCCGCGGATTACACCGCCCAGCTGACCAAAACCATCGACATGACCGCCGCCCCCGGCGCAGGCGTGCCCCACGGCAGCATCGCCCTCACGGTCGGCACGGTCGCGAACCTGCCCTCCTGGGCGGCCGGCACTGCCGTCAAAGGCACGGCCGCACAGATCAAATCCACCGAGCTTACCGCCGCCTTTACGGGCGGCACGGTCAACACCGTCACAGTCCCTTTCACCTTTGACAGCGACGACTTCACCGCCCCGGGCGACTACATCTTCTCCCTCACAGAGACCGCTGCCGGCATCACCGGCCTGACGCAGGACACCGCCGCCCGCTACATCGTGGTGCGGGTGGTCAACACCGACCCCGCCGCGCCTACCGGCGCCCTGCGCATCTCGGACATCAACATCGTCAACGCGGACGGCACGGCCAAGGCGGACGAGGTCACCAACACCTACACCGCCTACGGCCTCTCGGTGGTCAAGCACCTCAGTGGCAACTTTGCCAATGCCGGCGACGAGTTCACCTTTACCATCGCGCTGGACGACCCGGACGAAACGCCCCACGCCAGCTCGGTCACGGTAAAAACCGGCGGAGAATCGGCAGATTTCTCCACCATCACCGGCGACACCGTCGCCTTCAACGCAGACGGCACCGCTGAAGTCAAAGCCGGCATCACCGGCGGCGAAAAGATCGAGGTCACCGGCCTGCCCGCTAACACGAGCTACACCATCACGGAATCCGGCGATACAGCGTCAAGTTACGCCACCACCTGGGACGGCATCACCAAAACCGGCAGCGACGACAAAACCTCGGACGCCCAGACGATGGCCGCCGCGGACAAGACCATCACGGTCACCAACAGCCGCACCGCACCCACGCCCACGGGCCTGCTGCTGGACGCTGCGCCCTATGGCACCATGCTGCTGGCGGCGGGCACGGGCAGCGTGTTGCTGCTGCGTAAACGTCATAACAGCGACGAATAATGCTGCTGGCGGCAAAACTGGCGCGGTGGGGTGACCGGCTGCTTACGCTGGCGGCGGCGCTGCTGCTGGGGGCGCTGGCGCTGTTTGGGGCGTGGTCGCTGTGGGACATCGCCGCCACACGCGGCGCGGCCCTGCCGGAGCAGACGCTGCGGTTCAAGCCGCTGGCCGCCGCGCCCGCGGACAGCCCCGGCTTTGCCGAGCTGCGCGCCCTCAACCCGGACGTCTGCGGCTGGCTCACGCTGGACGGCACCCGCATCGACTTTCCCGTCGTGCAGGGGGCGGACAACATGGTCTACGTCAACACCGACGTGTACGGAGATTTTTCGCTTTCTGGCGCGATATTTTTGGACTCGCGCTGCCCGGCGGACTTCACCGCGCCCTACAGCATCGTCTACGGTCACCATATCGAGGACGGCGGCATGTTCGGTGACATCGTGCAGTTCACCCAAAGCGATTACTTTGCCGCACACACCACGGGCACGCTGATAACAGACGATACAGCGTACAATATCGCGCTGTTCGCCTGCGTGCGGGCCGACGCCTACGACCCTGTGCTCTACGACCCCGCCCAAAGCCCGGACGCACTGCTGGCCTACATCAAGGCGCACGCGGTGCAGTACCGCACGCCGGGCAGCGGGCCGGTGGTGGCCTTTTCCACCTGCACCGAGGCCGCCACCAACGGCCGGGTGCTGCTGTTCGGCCAGCTGCTGCCCCAAACGTAAAAGGAGGAAATAAGGATGAATAACACCCAAAAACGCACATTGCGCCGCATAATAATAGAGGCCGCACTGCTGCTTTTGCTGCTGCCGCTGCAAGCCCGCGCGGCGGAGTACAAATGCACAGCCGAGCTGCCCGTCGAGGTTCGCACCTCGGGCGCGGCCACGGCCGAGCGGTTCACCATCACCCTTACGCCCGAGGACGGCGCCCCCGCCCCCGCGGCGGACACGGTGCAGGTCAAAGGCAGCGGCACGGCCGGCTTTACGGGGCTGACCTACACCGCCCCCGGCGACTACCGCTACACGGTGCGCCAGTGCGCGGGCGGCACGGCGCACATGACCTACGATGCCACGGTATACACGGTGACGGTACGGGTGACCAACCAGCCGAACGGCGGCCTGGGGGCCGAGATCTGGGCCACGGGCGGCAGCAGCGAAAAGACCGGCCTGCTGCTGTTCCAGAACCGGTACGACCCGCCCGCCGTGCCGACGCCCACGCCTGCCCCGGCAAAAACTACCCCGGTCCCCGCGCACCCCGCGCCCAAGCCTGCCCTGCCCCAAACCGCCGACCCCATGCCGGTGACCCTGCTGGCCGCGCTGGCCGTGCTCTCTGCCGGTGGGCTAATGGGTCTATATTATAATAAGTACGGGAGAAAGGAGAGAAAATAATAATTTAGGCAAAAGGCTCCCCTTCGAGGGGAGCCTTATCCCCGCCCCCGGCCCTCGACCGGGGGCCTTTTTGTGTATCCCACTAAAATTTTACTAAACCCTACAAATTGTGGTGCGATGCGCTAAGCTCTACTATTACCACAAGTCATTCACAAATTGCCGCAAAGTTGGCGGAATAATTGTGCATTTTTACGGCGAACAAAATGTGCGCAACTCTTGAAAAAATTTTTAATTTGGTGTACTATTATAGAAACTATCGTAGCAAAATGTTCGCTGGGATAGATTTTACTAGTGGAGATACGGGAATTTTGAGTAAAAAGGCATTTAAATTTAACAAAACATTACTTTGTGTATTAATTCTGGCTGCGGCCCTGTTGTTGGCTGGCTGCGGCGGGGCAAAGTCTACCCGTGCAAAAGCGGACGAGACCGTGCACACCGCGCTGTTTGATTTCACCTGCGGCCAGGCCGAAGTGATCGATTCGTACAACGGAATCGACATCCCTGAGGGGGACAAGCTGGTACAATTTCACATTTCCGTTACCAACACCAGTGATAGTGGTTTCCTCATTTTTAAAGACGATTTCCAGCTCCAATGGGGCGATGGCGACAGCGATTTTGGCGTTGGCTTTGACGCTGTGGACGATGATATGCTGTCCGAGGTTACCGGGGTTAGCCCGGGGTCCACGCTGGAAGGCAACATTCTGGTTGCTGTCCCGCAGGACACCACGACCCTGACGGTTGCCTATCAGGAAACTTACGAAGACGGCAGTGATGCCGACGCTTACTTTGTGGACCTTAGTTTATGAAACAACGTACCAAAGCACTTTTAGCGGCGGTCATCTCCGGCGCGGCCTTTGCAGGGCTGGTCGGCGGGTTGATCTTCTGGCTTCCTTCTTATAAAGAGAAAAAAGAGATGGAAGCCATCAAGCCGGTAGAAACTGCCGCACCCCCCACGGACGAACCCGAAGCGACCCCTGACCCGGCCGCCGAGGAAGCCGCCCAGCGGGCCAAATACGCCGATCTCATTGCCCGCAACCCCGAGTTCGCAGGCTGGATCGAGATCCCCGGCGTGGACATTGACCTGCCCATCCTGCAAACCACCGATAACTACTTTTACTTATATCACGACCTGGACCGCGCCGATGATAAGCGCGGCATGCCCTTTGCGGATTATGAGTGCGACATGAAAGACGGCCGCCACCTTATCATCTACGGGCATAACATGGGCGTTAATAATACCGACCGCTTCTCCAACCTGCAAAAGTACCGCGACGCTGATTACTACACTGCGCACCCCTACTTGAAGCTTGACACGCTATATAAAAGCGAGATTTACAAAATCGTAGCGGTCTATGCTGTCACCTCCCGCGAGAGCGACGGCGATGTGTTCCACTTCAACGAGTATATCGACCTGGACGATGCCGCCGAGCAGACGTTTTTGGACGAAGTGGCCAAGCGCGCGTTTTACACCACCGGCGATTACGCCTACCCCACCGAGCGGCTGCTGACACTAAGCACCTGCACCTACCAGATGGACGATGCCCGCATGGTCATCCTGGCCCGCCCCCTACGGGACGGCGAGACCACCGAGGCCGACACGGTGCATGTCAACAGCGACCCGCTCCTGCCCGCCCGCTGGCCTGCGGGTAAATGATTTTCGCAATAACCGAAAAGCCCTAGGGCTTTTGTTATTCCTTGTTTGCACAAGGAATAATGGGTTCTATTGGTAAGTTCTCTCCCTCAGTCAGCTTCGCTGACAGCTCCCTCGCAGAGGGAGCCATTAGGCGCTGCGCGCCAGAAAGGCCCCCTCTGCGAGGGGGCTCCCGCGAAGCGGGTGGGGGAGAGAGCCTAAGACCAGCAACCCTCTTAAAAGGCCCCCTTGTGTAAAGGGAGCCTTTACCCATCCTTGGTTCACCACCTCCATCCCAAGTGGGGGTGTTGGATATATGTCCGTATCTACTGCGTCAGCAGGCGGGTGCGCTTGGGGCACCGGTTTGCAAAACGCTTTAGATAAATACTAAAGAATAGGAGAAATTAACATGCAGAAAACGAACTTCAAAACTCGTCTGCTGGCTCTGCTGACTGCTGTGTTCATGGTTGTCATGTGCGTACCGTTTGCAGCGTTTGCAGATGTAGAAACCATTCATGTCACGTTTACTGATGATGGTAAGGTAGTTAAGACCGTTGACATTACTGCATCGTCTAATGAGAAGGCTCCGGAGCTGCCTGATGGCTACTACTGGAAAACTAATCTCAGCAGCGATGGTGTCAGCGATCTGAATAGCAAGGATCCCATTGACTTTAAGGATTTGGCAAAAGCTAACTGCGAGTATGCCGGCTTTGAGAAGGTTAAGAAGCCTGCTCCTACCACCAAAACCGTCTACGTCAGCTACATTCTGGAGAGCGGTGCGCCTCTGGATGCTGAGATCGAGAAGATTGAACTCAAGGCTGGCGCTACCACTTTCAGCACCTCTCTGCTGAAGAAGGTTCCCGCTGGCTATGAGCTGTGCGAGACTGGCGACGTCTACATCGGCACCAGCGACACCGTGAACGTTAAGGTTCGCGAGGCCAAAAAGCCTGCTAAGGTTGTCTATGTCAGCTACATTCTGGAGAGCGGCGAGCCTCTGGCCAACGCTATCGAGAAAATCGAGCTGGAGAACGGTGCTACCACTTTCAACACCTCTCTGCTGAAGCAGATTCCGGTTGGCTATGAGCTGTGTGAGACTGGTGACGTTTACATTGGTGAGAACGACACTGTGAATGTTAAGGTACGCAAGCCTGCTGAGCCCGCTGTCAAGGAAGTCAAGATCAACTTCTACTGCCCCGAGGAGAAGAAGCAGGTTGCTGAGCCCACTGTCGTTGTGAACGCTGATGCTACTTGCGTCAACTCCAGCGCATATGCCTCTATGGTTCCCGCTGGCTACGAGCTGGTCGAAGTCGGCGACATGCCCATCCGTGATGGCTATGTCTACGCCGAGGTCCGCAAGGTTGCCACCAAGACCATCAAGATCAACTACTACTCTGAGGAAGAGGAGAAGCAGATCGCTGAGGTCGAGATGACTGTTCCTGCTGACGCTACCTATGTCAACACCAGCGCTCTGACTGCTCCCGCGGGCTACGAGCTGGTTCTGGCTGGCGACCTGCCCATCCGTGACGGTTACGTTTACGCTGCTGTCCGTAAGGTTCCCACCACCACCATCAAGATCTCCTATGTTGACGAGGCTACCGATAAGGAAGTCGGCACCGAAGATCTGGTTGTCAACCAGGGTTCCACCGTTGTGAACTTCAACGTCTTGAAGAGCGTCCCCGCTGGCTATGAGCTGTGCGAGTCTGGCGACTTTTACGTTGGCAATGGTTCCGCTAAGGTCATGGTCCGCAAGACCAAGTCCAACAACGGTTCTTCTTCCTCCAGCGCTTCCTCTTCCAGCAACAAGACCACCACTGCTTCTAACGAGAAGCAGGTCGTCAAGGCTGCCGCTGCCCCGGCTAACACCACCAAGGTTCTGCCCAAGACCGGTGCTTCTAATGTTGCTCCGCTGCTCGGCGGCAGCCTGGCAGTTGTTGCCCTGCTGATGGGCTACGGCGTTTACAGCCTCGTTCTGCGCAAGAAGGACTAAGATAAACCTTTGCCCCCCCGCGCCCTTTGGGCGTAACGGATATTGGTTTACCTAAAACTGTGTGGTTTCCCCATAGGGTAGCGGTACCCAATGCTGCCGCTCCTGGGTGGGCGCGCTAGCATCCACCAAACCCGATGCGATTCAACACAAAAACACCCCCGCACGGATTCATACCGTGCGGGGGTGTTGTCGTTATAAAGGCTCCCCTCAAGGGGAGCCATTTGAATCATCCAAAATTCAGCCCCAAACTTGCCCTAATATCCCGGCTGGTATGGCCCAGGCGCAGCATGTAGCGGCCGGGGGCGGCGTACCAGGCATGGCGGGCGGGGTCATAGTGGGCCAGGTCCCGGGGCGTCAGGGTAAAGTCCACCTTGCGCTCCTCGCCGGGGTCCAGCCAAACCTTGCTGAAACCCCGCAAAACCTGCGGCACCCGCCCGCCCGCAATGGGGGCGCCGGTCTCGTCACTAATATAAAGCTGCACCACCTCGGCCCCGCGCACGGCGCCGCTGTTTTTCACGGTGACACATACTTTTACCTCGCCGCCCTCGGCCAGCGTGTTAGCGCTTAACCGGGCATTGCGGTACACAAACCCGGTGTAGCTCATGCCGTGGCCAAAGGGCCAGCGCACTGGCATACGGCGGGCATCGTACCAGTGGTAGCCCACGTATACGCCCTCGCGGTAGTCGGCCGTGCGGCCGTCGCCGGGGTAGTCCAGGTAGCAGGGCGTGTCCTCCAGCCGCAAGGGCCAGGTCTCGGGCAGGCGGCCGCTGGGGTTGGCGTCCCCCCACAGCAGGGCGTCGGTGGCTTCGCCTACGCCCTCGCCCGCCAAATACATACATAGCACCGCCGAAACATCCCCCGCCCACGGGCACTCTACGGGGGTACCGGTATGCAGCACCACTACGGTGTTTTTCTGCACCGCCGCAATGCGGGCGATCAGGTTGTTCTGGCAGTCCGGCAGGCGCAGGGTGCGGCGGTCGGCATCGGGGCTGACGAAGCTTTCCGGCAGGCCCGCAAACACTACGGCTACATCGGCGTGCACCGCCGCCGATACCGCCCGCAGGAATTCGCCCTCGTCCCGCTCGTCCCTGTTGGCGGGAAAGCCCGTCACATACCCCACGCGGCGGCCCTTCAGCAGCGCGGCGTCCAGCGCACCGATGGCCGCAGGGGTGGGCTGACCCTCGCCATAATAGCGCGGGGTCTCGGCAAACGCGCCGATGTACGCCACCCGCTGCCCGGCCCTGAGCGGCAGTGCGCCCAAATTCTGCACCAGCACGCCGCACTGTGCGGCCAGCTGCACCGCCAGCGCGTGGGTGGGTGCGGTAGACGGTGCATCGTTGGTTTTGGCGGCGGGCTGCGGCAAAAGCGCGGCGGCGGCCTCGGCCAGGGGTACGCCGTTCAGCGTGCCGCTGCCGTACCGCACCCCCTGCGGCCCGGCCTGCAGGGACGCTGCGGCGGGCGGCAGGTAGATCTCCTGCAGTGTGCGCTCATCTACGCGGCGGTCCGGGGCGTCGGTGACCTGGCTGCAGCACAGCAGCGGCCCCACCACGGCATTTTGCGCGCCGCCCACAACCGCTGCCGCCAGCGCGGCGGTCAGGTGCGGGTCCTCACTGAACATGGCAAAATTGCGGCCGCACAGCGGGCTGCGCTTGATGTTGGGGTCGACCTCCGCCTGCCCCTGCGCCGCGCCCACGCTGCGCGCCAGGGCAGGGTCAAAGCTGGCCGCCACGGCACACGCCGCCGGCAGCACCACACCCGCGTTTTGCTGAACGGACATAGAAATAACGCTCCTTTTTTGGAATATTGTTCATTATAGCACACAAAACATGGTAAAATAAAGGGAAAAAGCCGAATTGTAACAAGTCGTACACAACTGCCCGCTACACTAGGGGTGGAAAGGGGATAAACATGACAAAAGTGCTGATCGCTGAGGACGAGCGGCCCATCGCCCGCCTGCTGGAAATGAACCTGACCCGCGCCGGGTACGTATGCACCCTGGCACCCGACGGCCTGACCGCCGCCGATCTGATCGAGAAAAACGACTACGACCTGGCCCTGCTGGACATCATGCTGCCCGGCCTGGACGGCTACGCCCTGCTGGATTACCTGCGCCCCCAGGGTGTGCCCGTGATATTTTTGACCGCCAAGGCCGCTGTGAAGGACCGCGTGCTGGGCCTGCGGCTGGGTGCGGATGATTACATTGTAAAACCCTTTGCCATGGACGAGCTGATGGCCCGCATGGAGATGGTGCTGCGCCGCGCCGGCAAGGGCGGCCACCAGCTGCAGGCCTTTGATGTGACGCTGGACAGCGCCGCCCACATGGTTTTGCAGCGCGGCCAGCCCGTGGAGCTGACCCCGCGGGAGTTTGCCCTGCTGGAGCAGCTGATGCGCAACCGCGGGGCGGCCATTTACCGCGATACCCTGATGGAGCGCGCCTGGGGCGGCGACGCCGAGACCACCCGCGCGGTGGATACCTATATTACCAGATTGCGCAAAAAGCTGAACTGGGGCGATAAGATCGAGACCGTTTACCAGATCGGCTACCGGTTAAAGCAAGAATGAGGCCCGACGACCGCCCCACTGCGGGGCCGGGAGGTACACGATGAAATTTGCCCACAAGATGATCTGCCTGCTGGTGCTGGTGCTTAGTGCATCCTTTGGGCTGGGCGGGTGCTGGCTGCTGTACAGCGATTTTGCCGTGCAGCGCCGTACCGTTCTGACCGCTGACGCCGCCCTGCACAGCCAGATCTGCACCGACGTGCAGACCGACCTGCTGGACCGCCAGCGCCGCGGGCTGGAGATGGGCGGCGCCGTGGCGGCCGCGCGGCTGGCCCTGCACCAGCAACCCGCCGCCCTGTGGCAGGGGGAGGAGCTGGTCAGCAGCAACATCCCGGTAGACGTAAACGCCCCGCTGGCGGACGGCACCATGACGACGGTGCGGTCCGGCGGGGGTACCTACGCCCTGTTTGCCAGCGAGCTGCAGGGCGGCTACCGCATTGTGACGGCCTACGACCTGACCGCGCTGTATACATCCCGCAACGCGGCGGTGCGGCGCTTTTTGGGGCTGGAGGCTGTGGTGCTGGCGGCGGCTGCTCTGGTCACAGCACTGCTGGCCCGCCAGATGACCCGCCCGCTGCAAATTTTGCGGGCCGCCAGCGCGGAGATCGCAGGCGGCGACTACGACCGCCGCACTGCCCTGCATACCGGCGACGAGCTGGAAAACGTCAGCCAGAGCTTTGACAAAATGGCCGATGCTGTGCAGGAAAAGATCGCGGATCTGCAGGTGGATGTCCAGCGGCGGGAGGACTTTATGGGCGCGTTCGCCCACGAGCTGAAGACGCCGATGACCTCGATCATCGGCTACGCCGATATGCTGCGCACCTTGCAGATCGACCCCGCCGAGCAGCACGAGGCCGCCGGGGCCATCTACCACGAGAGCCGCCGCCTGGAGGCGCTGAGCTACAAGCTGCTGTCGCTGCTTTCGTTGAGCGATGAACGGCTGGAGCTTGCCCCTGTGGACCTGACCGACCTGTGGCCGCGGCTGCGGATGGCCTGCCCCCAGGTGCCGCTGCTGACGCCCCAGGCCGGGGCTGTGGTGCACGGCGATGCGGACTTGCTGCTGGACCTGCTGTGCAACCTGGTGCAAAATGCCGCCAAGGCCAGCCCGGCAGGAATGCCCGTCACGGTGCTGCTGGCCGACGCGGGGGACACCGTGGCGCTGACCGTGCAGGACCACGGCTGCGGCATCCCGGCGGATAAGCTGGCCCGCGTGACCGAGCCGTTTTACATGGTGGATAAATCCCGCGCCCGCAAGCAGGGCGGCAGCGGCATGGGCCTGGCCCTTTGCCAGCGCATTGCCGCCGTGCATGGCGGGACGCTGCAAATCAGCAGCCAGGTGGGCGTGGGCACCGCCGTTACCGTTACCCTGCCCAAGGAGGTGCAGCCATGAAACTGTGGAAGAAACCCCGCCTTGCGGCGGCCCTCTGCGCGGTGGTGGTGCTGGTCTGCGCCGCCGCCCCGGCGGTGTTCCTCTCGGTAGTGGATGCCGCCAGCCTGGGGCACAGCCAGGCCGTGGCCGACCCCTACACGGCACCCACCCCCACGGCGGACGACTACTACCTGCTGCGGCAGCTCAGCGCCCGGCAGCTGACCCAAAGCAAATACACCTTCCAGCCCGGCGATACCGGGCAGGAGCGCAAGCCGTTGATCTACTACAACAATCAGGCCAACGACCTGACCGATATGACAAACGGCTGGGACTATGTGGATACCGTGAACACCGCCCTGCAAAGCCTGGCCGATGCCGGGGTGATCTCTCAGGCGTGGGCCGACTATGCCGCCGATTGGTACAGCACCGAGGAGACCGCCCTGACGACCTACGATGAGAGGCAATACAGCCTGACCGTGCCCTATTACAGCGTCGACAGCCTGGGCCTTGTGACCTTTAAGCGGTTTGCTGTGCAAAACGGCGTGCCCACCACCCTGATGGCCCTGAAAATGGACAGCCGCACCGGGCAGGTGTATTCTTTTTGGCTGTCCACCCCGGCGGATTCTGCCGCCGCCCACGACCCGGAGTCTCTGCCCAAGGAAGCCGCCTTGCGCGCCTTTGCCGACCAGGCCGGGCTGACCAGCCTGGGGGATTGGACCTGGCGGGAGGACCTGACCTACCCCCGGGCCATCTACAGCCTGAACGGACAGGCGCTGGTGGCCGCTGCGTCGGGCGCCTACACCGTCAATGATTACTTTACCTACAGCGGCGCTACGTCGGACCGCTGGTATGTCAGCATTGAACTTTCGCTGTGCGCCGAGGCGAACCTGCCGCTGCGCATGCAGGATGACACAACGAACTTGGAAAAGGAGGCAAACCCCGATGCGTAAAATGTGGAGCTTTTTGCTGGCCGCCCTGGCCCTGACCGGCTGTGCCGCCGCCCCGGCGGATGCACTGCCTGCCGCCGAGACCGCCGAGACCGCCGAGATGACTACGACGGAGACCGAAGAAGCCGCTGCCCAGCCGGTCGGATTTACCGTGGGTAACCTGAGCGAGGTCCCCAACACCTGCGGCGGCTACTGGGGCTGGAACACAGGCGACGCCTATTATGAGATTGCACGGCTGGATGATGAAAATGACCAGGAAAGCATGCACGCCCTGCTGCTGAAGACCGACTACGCCACCGCCCAGCAAACCGTGCTGTGCAATGTGCCCGGCTGCACCCATGACAATGCCGCCTGTCCCGCCTGGCTGGAGGATTGGGCACGCACCGACGTGCTGGTGATGCCAAGCGGCATCTACCTGTCTTACGCGGGGCTGGATGATACTTCCCCCTGGGAGCAGGTGGAAAAAGCGTGCCGGGATGATTTCGAGCAGGGCAATGTGAAAAATTTTGCCGATGAGGAAGCCTACATCGACTACTGCCGCCATAACTATGAGCTGAGCAGCCGCCCCTCCAGCATCGAAAAGCTGAACGACGATCTGACCGCCCGCGAAACGGTGCTGACCTTTGACCCGTCCCTGCTGGGCAGCGGTTACTTTGCTTACTGTGATGAGAATGCGCTGTACGCAAAAGAATATTCTGACGCAAACAACAGCCGCATCCTCCGGCTGGACCTGACCACCGGCGAATGGAGCACCCTCCCACTGAATCTGGGCGAACAGGTGCTGGGCGTGAACGGACACCGCTTTTTGACCTCGCGCCTGCTGACAGATGCCCCGCTGCCGGACTATAACGACTACGAAGCCTATAATGCCGCCCTGCAGAACGCTCGGAGCGAGCTTGTCTGGCTGGACCCCGCGACCATGCAGCGGGAAAAGATCTGCGAGACGGAACGCCTTGACGGTAGTACGATCTATGTAAAAATATACAACGACCGCGTCTATGTGCAGGATAACCCCCAGGAACGCAGCGAGTACGGCACCAGCTACAGCCTGAGCTACTACAGCAAAGACCACCAGCACACGGTGCTGATCGATACGCTGCCCATGAACCTGTATCTGCCCTCCACAGACAATGGCTTTATGCCGATGTTTGGCAGCGAGGAGCGCGGCTGGATCTGGGCCCAGGATTATACCGGCAATGGCGAGATCAATTATTTAATTGACCTGGATACCGGCGAAATGCACACCATGACCCAGACCCAGTACCGGGACGGCATGTACATGGGCGTAAGCCTGATGGCCCAGACCAACGACGGCCGTTGGATGGTAGGGTATAAACCCCACAGCAATACGCATAACGACCGCTGCGATTACGGCTTCATCGATCCGCAGGAATTTTGGAACGGCGGCGAAAATTATACTCCCGTGCAGATGTGGGATTAAGAAAATAAAGTATGTCGTTCTGTGGTAAACACACGGGCATCTGTTGCAAACAAATTTTTAAAAATGCCTGCAAAAACCTTGCAAAATTATGCACATGGTGCTACTATAAACTCGGTGAAAGAATTATATAAAGGAGTGTTACCACTATGGCATTTACCAATCCGTATCTCCAGCGCGTCTATGACGACCTGGCTAAGCGTAACCCCGAACAGAAAGAATTCCTGCAGGCTGTTGAGGAAGTCCTCGAGAGCCTGGAGCCCGTTGTGGCTGCCCACCCCGAGTACGAAAAGGCCGGCCTGATCGAGCGCCTTGTCGAGCCCGAGCGCATCATCATGTTCCGTGTGCCCTGGGTCGATGACGCTGGCAAGGTCCAGGTCAACCGCGGCTACCGTGTGCAGTTCAACTCTGCCATCGGTCCCTACAAAGGCGGCCTGCGTTTCCATCCCTCTGTCAACCTGTCTATCCTGAAGTTCCTGGGCTTTGAGCAGTGCTTCAAGAACAGCCTGACCAGCCTGCCCATGGGCGGCGGCAAAGGCGGCGCTGACTTTGACCCCCACGGCAAGTCTGATGCCGAGGTCATGCGTTTCTGCCAGAGCTTTATGACCGAGCTGTACCGCCACATCGGCCCCGACACCGACGTGCCCGCCGGTGATATTGGCGTTGGCGGCCGTGAGGTCGGCTACCTGTTTGGCCAGTACAAGCGCCTGAAGAACGAGTACACCGGTGTGCTGACCGGTAAGGGCATCCCCTTCGGCGGTTCTCTCGCCCGTACCGAGGCTACCGGCTACGGCCTGTGCTACTTTGCCAAGGAAATGCTGGCTGACGCCGGCAAGAGCTTCGAGGGCCAGCGCGTGGTCATCTCCGGCTCCGGCAACGTGGCCATCTACGCCAACCAGAAGGCTACCCAGCTGGGCGGCAAGGTCATTGCCATGTCTGACTCCAACGGTTACATCGTGGACGAGAACGGCATTGACTACAAGGTCATGAAGGAAATCAAAGAGGTCAAGCGTGCCCGCATCAAGACCTACCTGGACTATGTCCCCACCGCTAAGTACGTCGAGGGCAGCCAGGGTATCTGGACCGTCCCCTGCGACATCGCCCTGCCCTGCGCCACCCAGAACGAACTGCCCCTGGCCGGTGCCGAGGCTCTGGTTGCCAACGGCTGCTATGCAGTAGCCGAGGGTGCCAACATGCCTTCTACCCCCGAGGCAATTGCTTACCTGCAGAGCCACGGCATCCTGTTTGCCCCCGCCAAGGCTTCCAACGCCGGTGGTGTTGCTACCTCCGGCCTGGAGATGAGCCAGAACAGCCTGCGCCTGTCCTGGACCTTCGAGGAAGTGGATGAGCGCCTGCACAACATCATGGTCAACATCTATCACAGTGCTGCCGCCACTGCCGAAAAGTACGGCATGAAGGGCAACTTGGTCGCCGGTGCCAACATCGCCGGTTTCGAGAAGATCGCCTCCGCTATGATGAGCCAGGTTATTGTCTGATAACCTGTAAAACCGCATAATTCAAAGGCCCGCCGTGGAAACACGACGGGCCTTTTTGTATCTGCTTTATTCTTTTACTCTTAGACAAAGGGATTGAGAAAAGCCGACATCATAACACTTCGATTGGTGGCGGTGCAGGCGTCCACGAGAGTGACCAGATTACTGGACGAATAATTGCGCTGGCCGCCGCCGATGTCAGTCCATTCACCGGGAACTGTCAGCTTCAATTGGTTGCAGAAGCTGTCCTGCAG
>ERZ773218.719-NODE-719-length-38313-cov-5.433844_pt1 | contig 38313 bp, 52 predicted proteins | sample MGYA00580527_ERZ773218 | MGnify/ENA primary metagenome ERZ773218 (study PRJEB29015, sample SAMEA2737763) | human gut metagenome | biome: human gut; feature: human-associated habitat; material: faeces | place: China | collected 2012 ...
TCGACGGTGTAATCGCCCGCCAGCATCCGGTACTGCTCATCGGTCACCCGCCCCAACACATTGTCCTCATAGAGCCGCTTGAACAGCTTGGACAGCTCCTCTCTGCGCCGCCGCATGGTACCGGCGGGGTACTCACTTGTGGTGATGTAGTGGTAATATTCGTTAGGGGATAGCTTCGCCAGATCCCACTGGCAGCGGTCGTTGTTGTAGTAATCCATCCAGCGGTCAATGGAGGCTTTGGCGGCCTCAAAAGACGTCCACCCCGGGATCTCACTGGCCAGTTCGTCCTTCATGTGCCCGAAGAAGCTCTCTTGGGGCGCGTTGTCCCAGCAGTTCCCTCTGCGGGACATGGACTGCCGCAGTGCGCTGTTCTCCACCAGCTGGATGAACTTCAGACTGGTGTAGTGGGTCCCCTGGTCGCTGTGGATCACGGTCTCCTTGCTCAGCGAGATCCCATGGTGCTTTACCAGCAGCTGGACTGTTTCCAAAACAAAATCCACTTCCAGCGATTCGCTTATCGCATAGGCCAGGACCTGCTTTGTGCAGGCGTCCAGGATCGTGGAGAGGTAGCAGAATCTGCCGCGGAGCGGGATGTATGTGATGTCCGTCAGGAGGATGGCTCTCGGCCCATGAGACTCGAATTCCCGGTTGACCAAATTCTCCGCGGCGCTGCCCATTCGGATGGATCGCTGCAATCTGCGGTAGGGATTCGGCTTTCGGATGGGGCAGGTGAGCTTGTATTTCCGCATCAGGCGGCGGATCTTCTTCACGTTCATTCGGATACCCATGTGCAAAAGCCGCATATGAATGCCGCGAACGCCCTTTGCGTAACACAGGTGCGGCGCTTCTGACCCTATGGGTCAAATGCGTGTCCGCCGAACGGGGCCATGGGTCAAAATCTCGTGTCCATTTTCTTGGGTACAGTTTAACAGCCGATGTGGGTCACGGTGTGGGTCAGGAAAAAGCAGTATCCCAAAACGGCAACTTACGAAAAGCAAAAGTCCTCGAAATCAGACGATTTCGAGGACTTTTGGTACACCACAACAATTCAAATCCGAACCGTCCAAGCCCTCTAAATCCTCTTGCATTTCGATATAGGAAACCTGGCTGGCGTCCTTGATATTGAAATACATGACCACTTTGTCGTCATACAAGTATATGGAATTTACAAAAATATCAATCACCCGCTGACGGAAAACTGGGTCCGTGGGATCACCATGGATGAACTGCCGGAGCCATGCCACAATCTCATCCTCTGAAAGGGTGATCCGGCTGGCCACTTTCAACTTTGCCAGGTCCACCTCCGCCTCCTCTTTTTGAGCGGCCAGCAGTTCCACCCGTTCGTTGATCTTTGCAACGGCAGGCGCGGCGGTGGTTCGGATCAGGGCGTCCACAAGGGCGTCCATTTCTTTATCCATGGCCCGGATCTTTCTTTCAAGATCCCGAACGCCGGCGGCGTCAAAACTGCGGTTATATTCAGCGACCACCCCGGCGGCAATTTCGTGGATCCGCCGATCGGTCAAAATGTGAGTTGTGATCTGTTCGACAACGTACCACTCCAGAAAGTCCTTTTTTTCGTTTTTCTTTTGGCAGGTATGGGCCTTTTTGCGGGTGGCGCAAGCATAATAATGATAAGTGGCCCCGCGCCTGCCCCGCCCGGATTCTCCGACCATAGGGGCGCCGCAATAACCGCAGAACACCTTTCCCTGCAACTGGTATTCCTCTTTTGCCTTAACCCTGCCAGGCGCCCGCCTGTTACGCTCCAGCATAGCGCCAACCTTTTCAAATGTGGCACGGTCCACAATGGCCGGCACAGCGTCCTCAACGGCCAGTTCATCCTTAAAGGTGTAGGTGCCGATATACGTCTGATTTTTCAGCATGACCGAAAAGCTGCTGAGGGTAAAGGGCCTCCCGGATCTGGTTCTCCATCCCCGGCGGTTACACTCTTTCGCAATTTCTGTTTTCGTCATGCCATCGGCGTAGGAGCGGAACGCAAAGCGGACGATCTCCGCCTCGTCTTTATCGACCACCAGCCGCTTGTCTTCCACACGGTAGCCAAGAGGCGTGTTGCCGCCAAGGGTCAGCTGCTTTTCGGCGTTCTGGCGCATACCGCGCCGCACGTTCTGGGAGAGCTGGCGGCTGTATTCTTCAGCCATGGCCTCCAGCACGGCCTCCAAAATAATGCTGTCGCTGCCGGCGTCTATTCCCTCCGTAACGGACAGCACCTTCACGCCGTGCTTTTTCAGCTCATTTTTATAGATGGCACTGTCATAGCGGTTTCTGGCAAAGCGGTCTAACTTCCAAACAAGGACGTATTTATAGATGCCCTTCTTTCCGTCCCGGATCAATCGCTGAAACTCCGGGCGGCTGTCCGCGTGGGTGCCGGACATGGCCCGGTCGATATATTGGCCGACAACGCGGAATCCGCGCTGCGCCGCGTACCGCATACAGGCTTCGATCTGGCCGTCGATGCTCTGGTCATTCTGGCCGAGAGAACTATATCGGGAATAGATCACGACATCGGCCACATCGTCGTTAAAATCCGGCCGCACAGCCTGAGCAAACACTGCCATAAAATCCCTCCATTTGTGATTATTTCAAGAGCCGCCTTTTTACGGGCGGCTCTTTTTATTTGTCATGCCATTTTTGTGCCGCTGGAGCTGTGCCCAGCGGAAGCAGATGATCCGTCCGCCGCTTTTTTCTGTTCCTCCAGCTGGGAACGGTAATAGGCGACCTCCGCGTCAATATCAATAGAGCCGGGGGACGCGGGCGCGTGTGGGTCTGCGGGGGCCATTTCATCGCCCACGGCGGCGGCTACCTCCAGAATGTAGTCCATGATGATCCGTCTGCTCTCAGACTTCATATTCACGAACTTCTCGATCAGGATATATTCGCTGTGCTCCAAATGGTAGGTATCGGCCAGCATATCCAGCGCGCAGCTGGGGGCCGCTTTGAACATTTCACCGTTTCCGGTGCGTAGCCATTCTTCGTTTACGCTAAATTCTTTACAAATATTATTGAGAGCAGCAGCGGAAGGAGACCGTCTGCCGGTTTCATAATTAGCAATATTGTTTTGAGTAGAACCAATTCGAGCGGCAAAGTCGCTCTGCGTAAGGTCCAGAGCCTTGCGCAATTTTTTTATGCGATCACGCATTGATGTCACTTCCTTTCTATACCAGATATTATATCACAAAAATGTCTTTGTCAATAAAAAATTGCAAAGACATAAAAAGATGCTTGACAATAATGCCAATGGCATATATTATAATGCCAAAGACATACAAAATAATCACAAAGTGAACGAGAGATGAGCTGTATGTTACATGAATACACAAAGGAGGTGCCCCAAATGGCAGAAAAGAAGTATACAACCGAAGCATTGGAGGACGCCGAGCAGCTGGCGAAGATCCTGGCCAAGGTGCCCAGAGAAAGAAAGCCTCTGGTCACGATGATGGCAAGTGCGTTTATTGCCGGAGCGGAGGCCCAGGCGCAGCTTACCGCGCCGAACGGCTCTACCAGACAGTGAGAGGAGGGATCAAAGTGGCGCTTGTCAAAGTGGGCATTATCGCCCTGCGTTCACCGGACGGGAAATTTTTACCGGCAACGCCGATTTATAAGGACCTGCCGGTGAACGAGCGGGGCCGCACGGAGCAAGAGGAAAAGGCCACGGACGAAATTTCCAAACTGCTGGCCGGAAAGTTCAAGGAATACATGGACGGCTGCCGCGCGGCGGAAAACCACATCTGAACAATTAACGGAGGGAACACGCGATGGGCAAAAGGAAAGAAATCAAGTTCTTGTGCAAGGACGGGCAGACGCGAGAGGGGCGCCAGGACGGCGTAATGTTCTGGATCCGCAAAGATCAGAAGCGAGAGCAGGACGGCCTCCCGGCTTTCTATGTGGCGGCCAATGACATCAAGGGCAAGGGCCGAACGATTTATACAGCTGGGCATGAGTATTTCACCCTGGAGGGCGCAAAAGAACTTTGCCAGCAGATCATAGCCGGAGAGGCCAGTCTGGCGGAACGAAAAGCCAGATACGCGGCGGAGGACATGGAAAAAGAACGGCGGGCGGTTGCGGCTGCCACCGAGCAAGCCAAGGCTTTCCGGGACAAGCTGGAGGCCGCCGGGATCTCCTACCACAAATTGCTGGCGCTGGAGGAAGCGCGGTGCGACATGAACGACCTGGCCCACCATATCCTGCTGGGCTGGGAGAATGGGGAGGGCTTTCCAAATGGGTGAACAGACCGTGACCTCGGCGGAGGTTCTGCACGATAGCAAGTCGGAATTGCAGGAACTGGGCGTAAGTGCAGAGCAGGCGGCGGAAGTCTGCCGGAAGCTGGGCGAAGCCTGGGCGCAAGCCACTATGACCATTGAGGCCGTGGCACCAGCTTTCTGCAGATGGATCCGCAAGGTGGCGGCGGAGGTGGTGACACAGCACGAAATGAAAACGGCGCTGCGCTGGGCGTCGGTTGATAACCGCCCACTTTATAACCGCTACCGCCACACGAAAAAGAAGCGGATCCGCAGGAAGTACGCCAAGCGGATCCTGGAATGGTACAGAACGGAGGTGGCTCCGTGTTGAGGCTGAAAGCCAACAAAACCAGCCTTTACAATCTGGTGGCGACATACAAACCCCTGCCGGGTATGCGCCGCGTGGATTTCCAGAAAGCGAATGGCCGCCCGGACTACTGGCTGGAATGGACGACGGACGACGGTCACACGAAAGCGTTTCTTTCCTCCTCCCTGGGGCACCCGATCCTGACGATCACGACGCACGACGCGGCGGGCGGGCAGCTGTACCATGAGGCGCACCGCCTTTCCGTTGAGGGCCTGCGGGAGCGCGGCATGGTGGAGGAAGTCACCACCGCCATGGAGAGGAGGCGGCAGGCGCATGGCAGAGCGTAACGACATGACCGCGGCCATGGTGACGGCCTACACCTCCCCACAGCTGGCCGCAATCAACGAATACCTGGAGGCGGAAAAGGCCGTCAGGGCTGCGGCTGAAATATTAGGGCTTGACGCGGATCTGATGATTGCGGAAGCGGAGGGGCTGGCACGGGCTACGACATTTTCAAACGTGGAGGCCCTTTATTTCGTGGCAGATCAAGCCGCCAGCGGAAAGCGGGAGGTGAACGGCCATGCCTGACCATATCCCCCTCCCCGCCAAACAGTACAGCGTGATCTATGCGGATCCGCCGTGGGCATACCAGCAGGCCGGAGCCACCGCAAAGGCCCGCGGCACCGCCGTGAAGCATTACCCCACCATGACCACCGCGGAAATATGCGCCCTGCCGGTCCGCGAAATTGTCCGAGGGGGGGGCAGCCTGCTTTATGTGGGCAACGTTCCCCAATATCACGGAGGCCATAAAGGTCATGGAGGCGTGGGGCTTTACATACAAAACCGCGGCTTTCGTGTGGGTCAAAAAGAACCGGAAGAACGGCGGCAATTTCATGGGCATGGGCGCCTATACCCGCGCAAATGCGGAGGTTTGCCTGCTGGGTGTCACGCCGGGATTTAAGGCAAAGACGCAGATCCGCGCCCACAATGTCCACCAGATTATAGAAGCCCCGTTCGAGGGGCACAGCAAGAAGCCGGACGAAACCAGACAGCGGATCGTGGAACTGCTGGGCGACGTGCCAAGGCTGGAAATGTTCGCCCGCCAGAGGGCTGACGGCTGGGACGCCTGGGGCAACGAAGCCCCGGAAGCATAGGAGGAACGGCAAATGTCTGATTTTTTAGAGAGAAACGGGCTGCAAACCGTGGCCCAACATTTCAAGGATCTGTTTCTGGCCAGTGTCCACCGCGACGGTGCGGAGGAACTGCTGGAGCGGCTGGAGAATGAAACAGACTTTTTCGAGGCACCGGCGGGAGCCAAGCACCACGGCGCTTTCCCCGGCGGCCTGGTTATTCACAGCCTGCACGTTTATTACCGCCTGCGGGAGATCACGATCCGCGACCTGACGAAAGAGGACGCGCCGGGGCCTGCCACCCTCTCCGAGCAGGAGGAGGAAACCGTGGCGATCCTGGGGCTGCTGCATGACGTGTGCAAGGCTGGCGTGTACCACGCCGAAACCAAGCGACGCAGGAACCCGGAAACGGGCGTGTGGGAGGATTACCTGGGCTATACGTTCCGGGATCCACTCCCACTGGGGCACGGAGAAAAGAGCCTGTACCAGATCGCCCGCTTTATCCGCCTGGAGGATCACGAAGCCCTGGCAATCCGCTGGCACATGGGAGCCTATGACACGGCGGCCCGCACAGACCTGCGGGACCTGTCCGCGGCCATGGACGCAACGCCATGGGTGTGGCGGCTGCATGAGGCTGATATGTGCGCCGCCCATATTGACGAAAGGGGCACGGACGAATGACAAAGCTGTTATGTAAGCCCTGCGCCGTCGATCTGGCGGCCAGGGGTAAGACTGTAAAACCCGTCGCGCAGAGGTGTGAGAAAATCACCTGTTCGGAGTGCGGACGCCGCCGGTTCGGTATCACCTATGAGGTGACCGGGCGGGCCACCAGAAAAAAGGAGGTAACGAAGAAATGAGCCAGAAAGGCGAAAAATACGCCCGCCGCATGGAGCGGCGCGTGGACAAGCTGGAGCAGGACGTGGCGGCCATCACCACCGAGCAGACCACCCAAGGGGTGCGGATCTCTGCCGTGGAGGACGATCTGGCCGTTTACCGGGCGGCGGTGTCCGCCCGTGAGTTGAAACAGGCCACGGCGGAGATCAAGGCGGCCAAGGAGCGCAGAACCGCCCGCGCGGCGGAGCGGGAGCGCAAAGCCCGCCGGCGCAATAAGGTTCTGGCCTTTATCGCCCTGGCGCTGTTCGTTGCCGTCTGCGTGGTCATGGTGGCCAAGGCGTACAGCGAGGAACCGGCGGCGGAACCTGCCGCGCCGGAAGCGTCGGCGGCACCGGCGGCAATCCTGCCCACGGAATTGCTGTTCACCGCGGCGGCGGAGGAGGAATACATGGAGGACCCGCAGGAAACGGAAAAGATCGAGGAGGCGCTGCTGGCGCAGGGTTATTTCTCCCTGGCGGTCCCCATGCCCTACGAATGGCAGGACTACATGAGAACGTACTGCGTGGAATACGGCTGCCCCTATCCTCTGGCGCTGGCTGTGGCGCAGACGGAAAGCAATTTCGACATGGACGCCGTGGGCGTCTCTGGTGAGGTGGGGATCATGCAGCTAAACCCAGGCCCCGGCAGTTCCTATCACGCAGAAATCCAGGCGGCCACGGGGCTGGATCCCACCACCGTCTCCGGGAATATCGCGGGCGGCTGCTACAAGCTGGGCCTGTATCTGGCCAAATATGGCAGCGTCGAAAAGGCCGCCATGGCCTACAACATGGGCGAGGGCGGAGCGAAAAACGCATGGGTCGGCGGGATTACCTCCACCAACTACTCCAAGGCAGTCAAGGAGGCCATGGAAACATGGGAATGTACGGTGAACGCCTGGGGCGGGGTGTAACCCGCGAAGCGGATCGGGCATACCACGCCGCCGCAAAGGAGCGATCACGGCGGGAACGCTGGCGGGCCGGTGGCTGTGCCAGAGTGGTAAGCCAGAAATATGGCACCGTCGTGGTGCCACATGGTTCCAACTTTGCCGCCCTGCTGAACGCGGCGGAGGTATGGGGCTGTGACTGGACAGAAATACGGGACGCGGAGGTGTGGGCCGTCGAAAAGGACGAAAGGGCGGTGCCGATACCGCGCCTGATATGAAGGAGGTTTCAAGTGATTATCAACGAAAGCGGATTGATCGCCGCAATGAAAAGGGCCTATAAAGCAGACGGTTACACCGTGCTGAACAGCGGCGGCGATGTGGCTGTCTATACGGAAAACTGGTTTGTTCTGACCACCCGTGCCCTGTTGCCGCGCAAGGTGCTGGCAACCATCGTGGAGCACATGGGCATGATCCCGGAGGTAGATATGCCCACGTCGATCGCAAAGGACGAGGAACCGCAGCTGGTCTTGAGAGAAACGGCGGCGGACGATATGGAACACTGGCGCGGCGGAGATCGCGGCGAAGAGGTGACCATAGTGCCAGTGATCATGCAGGGGTTCCAGATCTACCAGCCGCCCGGCGGCGGAGCCTGCTGGGGCGTCCCCCTGTATCTGATGAATGTGCTGGAGCGGGACGCTGTGGAGCATATCGGCGCGGACGTGATCGACGAAAACCGCCTGATGTGGACGGCGGACGGCGAGGCCATCGTGATCAACGCGGTACGGAAAGCCCGTTCCAGCTTGGCAAAGGAATGGGAACGGGCGGTGTGGAACGCTCTGGAGGGCGTGGATCTCCACAAGGCGGAACATCCGACAGGCCGGTGAATGAGAAAAAGAAAAGCGGCTGACCGTTGCACCGATCAGCCGCAAAGAGAAAAACATGAAAGGAGAATTTCTCTCGCCTGTCATTTTAGCATGGGCGAGGGAGAAAAACAAGGGTATGAACGAGTTTTTGGAGCAGGCATTGAATAAGCTCACGGAGAATGTGAGCGGCCAGAAGGAGGGCGCGATGGCGCCGAGCGTCCGGGAGGCACTGGGCGATTTCTGCCGACAGGACGCCGAATTTGCCCAGGCAGTTGCCCAGGGCGGCAGCTTCAAGGAGTGCATGGCGGCGGTGGCCAAAGGCGTTGGAAACAGCATTTCGGATCTTGAAGCCTACCGCAAGGCGGTACAGTTCTATTTTAAGGGCGCGGACATCCGTTTTCACATGGTGATCGACCTGTGCCCGGCGGCGGAGGGAGAAATGGCCACGCCGCCTTCCGCACAGAAGAAGATCCTCGACCTTTCGGACTTTCTGTGAGGTGGCGGTATGCGGTGCAATCTAACGGAGGCGGAACAGAAGGCCGCACTGGAGGTCTCGTTCCTCTGCACGGGAGAAGAACAGGAATTTATTGAGCGATGCTTCAGCGGCTATCTCTTTTTTGAGCGTGAGCAGAACGAAATGGGGCGGGACGGCGTGAGCACGGAGTGTACGCGCTGCGGCCGGAAGGTGTGGTGGACTGACCGTGAGTGGAAGGACTTCAAGCGTCAGCACGGTGCGAAGGAACGTTCCTGCGTTATGTGCCCGGACTGCGGCAAGGACGTGACGCTCTACGCACGGGGTAGACTGCGCAACGGAAATTCGCTGGACGAATACCGGCAGATCGTGTTGCTTCGGGTCCTTGACGGTGCCCTGCGTGCGGTGGCGCTGAGCTGCTGGAAGCACCATGGACGGTTTGAATCGGACCCGGCGGGCGTGACCATCAAAGCCGCCTATTATTTTGCCGCTGGAAAATGCCAGAAGTGGAAACGCCAGTGGGTATGGAACGGTGAACAATACGTGCCGAAATTAGTCCCCCAGAAAACCATGACGGAGCCGTTTGCGGACTGTCAGGCGTGGAGCTGCTGGAAGCCGGGAAATTACGCGGTATTCGGCGTGGAACAGATCGCGGAATCCCCGTTGAAATACAGTGCGGCGGAACTGTTTTTCAACCTTCATGACGACGTGCCCACGGAAACTGTATACGGTCTGCTGACCTACCTCGGGTTGTGGACACGCTACCCACGCATGGAGCAGCTGGTCAAGGCCGGGGCCACCGAAATTGTGCGGGATGCTGTTGGCGGAAAGATGCACGGCCGTGCTCTGAATTGGCGTGCCAAAACCATGCCGGCCTTTTTCCGGCTGGACAAGCCCACGGCGAAGCGGCTGCTTGCCGGAGGTATCGGCCAAAGGGAGCTGGACGCACTGGAGGTCATGCGCTGCGGCGGTGTGACGCTGGAGGAAGCTCTGCTGATCCATGACCGGATCGGCGGCGCGGCGGAGCGTCGGCGCATCAGCGGCGCACTGACGGCCGTGGACGCCAACGCCATGGTGCTGGCCCGGTATCTGAAAAAGCACCAGCACAAGAACGCCGCTCTTTGGCTGGATTACATCGACGCCGCAAAGAAGTTGGGTTATGACCTGGCCCGCCGGGATGTGGCCTTTCCGAAGAATCTGCAAGGCGCACATGATTCCGCCATCGCCGCGATACGGTACGAGGAAAATGAAGCGGCCCGCAAGGCTTACGAAAAACGGTATGAGAAACTGGTGAAAAAATACAGCTTTTCCGCTCTGGGGCTCTGCATTGTGGTGCCGGAGGATGACCGCCAGATCATCAACGAGGGCAAGACGCTTCACCACTGTGTCGGTGGCTATGCGGAGCGACACATGAAGGGAGCCACAACGATTCTCTTCCTGCGTAAGGAGAAAACCCCGCAGCGGAGCTATATCACCGTGGAAATGGACGGAAAGCGTGGGACGGATATCCGGCAGATCCACGGATATCGCAACGAAAACAGGGACGGAACGCGCCTGGCCACGCCGCAGCAGAGACATGGGGCTTTCATTGAGCTGTGGCTTGCGTGGCTGAAGGGCGGAAGCAAGCGGGATAAAAACGGCAGGCCCATCCTGCCGGTGAAAGGAGATAAAACGGCATGAGTATGTACGATATGGTGGATATGACCCCGGATGGGGCCGATGAGGGGGAAGCCCTCAGTGAGATGTTCGGGGTAAGTCATGTGACTGGCTCAAAGCGTGAGATTGAAACCATTACGGAAGAAATTTTGAACTATAAGCGTACTGCGGGCGAAAGCATTCTGGAGATCGGCCGCCGCCTGAAGGAGGCAAAAGCCCTCCTTTCCCATGGCGAATGGCTGCCGTGGCTTCAGGAAAAAGTGGAGTTTTCCGAGCGGAGCGCCCAGAACTTTATGCGGCTTGCGGACGCCTATCAAAATCCGCAGACGCTTGCGGATTTGGGAGCCTCAAAAGCATTGGTATTACTGGCTTTGAACCCTGTTGAGCGCGATGAGTTTTTGAATGAAAAACACGATGTTCGAGGGGTGGAAAAGACGGTGCCGGAGATGTCGGCCCGGGAGTTGGATGAGGCTGTCCGGCAGAGGAAGATCGCCGAGCAGAAGGCTGACGAGATGGAACGGGAACTGGAAAAGCAGCGGACGGCCACGGCGGACGCGGAGGCGGCGGCAGAGAAGGCGCGGGAGGCGGCGGAGGCCGCCCATGCCGAGGTAGAGGAGGCGAAGAACGCTTCCCTTGCCGCGCAGGAGCGCACAGAGGCATTACAGCGTGAACTGAAGGAGCTGCGCGAGAAACCGGTGGAGGTTGCCGTACAGGATGCCAGTGAGGAGCAGATCGCGGCGGCGGTCAAGGAAGCGGAAAAGGCGGCCAAGGCCAAGCGTGACGCGGCGGTTGCCAAGAAGGCCGAGGAACTGAAAGCGGCGGAGGAGCAGCGCGACGAGGCGCGGCGGGCTGTGGAAAGCGCCGAGGCCGCGAAGAAGGCGGCGGAAGATCAGGCGGCGGCCCTTCGCGCCGAACTGGCGAAAGCGAAGAAGAGCGCGGCGGCCATGGATAATAAGGCTCTTGCGGAATTTGGCGTCCTCTTCCGGCAGGCTCAGGAGACGGTAAACCGCCTGACGGAGATTGCCGGCGAGCTGGACGAAGAAAACCGCCCGAAGATCAACCGTGCGTTGGATGCGCTGCGGAATATGATTTCCGAGAAGGTTGGGGAGGGAACGGCATGAAAGTGCGGCTGACACGGGATCTGTCGATGCCCATGGCGAAGAAGGGCGGCGTCTTCTATGTGAAAACCGTTTCCACCGACGCGGACGGGAAGGAGATCTATTTCGTGGACTTCTACGGAAATACCATTACATTCCCGGCTGACGCCTGCGAGGCGGTGGCGCCGGAAACAAGTGGGAAAGCAGGCGCGGTATGAGAGATACAGACCTCGTAAATACCCTGCGGTGCATTTCATCGGAGGATGGGCCGACAGAAGACTGTAAAAAATGTCCGTTTTACAAAATGGTGACGCTGCCGGAGGATCTTGCGGAGAAAGTAGGGGCGTGGGAGTGGTCTGCCTGCGATGTTGACGCCGTGGGCCCTGCCGCCGCTGACCGGATCGCCAACATGAATACGCATATTCTGGCGCTCCAGAGGGAAATCGAAAAGCTGCGGGGACAGGTGGAGGCGCGGCCGTACAGGATCGGCGAAACTGTATATGCCCTTCTCAAGGATGGCGCGATTTTCTACCCGGAGACAAACGGCTGGTATATCAGTGAAGAAATTATTGGGGCGATTTCACATGATGGGTTCTACCTTGGTGATCCGGTAGATGATGTTTATACGCCTGATAGCGAGATCGGCAAGACGGTGTTCCTGACCAAAAAGGCGGCCAAGGCGGCGTTGGAGGCAATGAAGGATGAAACGAGATGATGAACTGATGTTTTATCTGGAATGCTGGCGCGATATGCAAAGCTTCCTGACGGAAGTCGTGAGGGACAATACAGGCGAATACCCGTTTGCGCAGGATGTTCTGGATCTGATGCACAGCATCGAAAGAAAGCATGGGGAGTGAGTATGATGGTTCGGCCTCCGTGTGAGGGCTGCCCTGACCGCCAGATGGGCTGTCACGACCCGGCAGTTTGCTCCAAGTGGGCGGAATATCAGGTGGCCAAAGCTGCGGAACTGGCAGCCCGTCCCGCACCTGCTGAGGAGTGGATCGTGCGGGGATACATCAAAAATCATCGCCGGTTCTATCGGCGGAAGACGTTGGAGAAAGAGAAAAAATGGTGCCGAATCATATAGTAAGGCCGTAAGGAGGACACCGTGGAAATAACTGTAAGAATGACCGCGGAGGAGTTTCTGGAGTTTGTGGCCTGGGGAAAAGACCGGGACTATTACAAAAGCAGACTGGAAAAGGAACTTGAAAAGCGGAGATTACTGGCAAAGAAAACGTGCTGGGCCATTGACGAAGATCTGAAGAAGACCGGAAAGGTCAAGATCATTGACCAGGAACACGCGGCAGAACTGCTGGAAATGGCCAAGGACTACCTGACATAAAAAAGAAACGCCACCTGCGCCGTGTTGACAGCACCGGGCGCAGGTGGCAATACAGACAACGGAGAACCGCCAGACATACCTATATTATATGAGGCCATCGGCGGATCCGGGGAGAATTCGATGCGGCCGAGGGGCCGCAATGGGCTGGTATATCAGTAGTAAGTTAAGGGACAAGCAAGGGGGCGCAGCCGCATGAGCCTGTATTATCGGGAACAAAAGCATATCTGCGGCAAGGACTACGCTACTGCGGGATACATGGAAGTGGATTTGTACCCGGTGACGCAGAGACAGCACAAAGCGAGCCGGAGAGCGAAGAAGAAAGAAGCGTCCACCCTTGCCCAGCAGACCTATAACGACAAACGCTCCAAAAGATACCATGTGCAGCTCGTAAACGCAAATTTCGGAAAGGGAGATTTTGCGTGGACGGGAACCTATGACGATGAGCATCTGCCGGCACCGGGGGATGTCAAACGGACGGACATGGACTGGACGAATTACATCAAGCGTGTGTACCGCTGGTGCGACAAGAACGGCGTGGAGCGTCCGAAGTGGGTGGCCGCCACGGAATACACAACGGTCGTGGCAGATGGGACGATCGTAGGCCGCCATCACCACCACGCCATCATCCAGCACACGGAAGGACTGACCCGTGATGTGCTGGAAGAATTGTGGTGCGATAAAAACGGAAACAGCATTGGCCTGACACGAGGGGAATATCTTACTGTCGATCACGGAAGCGTGGAGGGCCTTGTAAAATATATCAACAAGAACAAGCGGTGCGCCCGAAGCTGGCGGCAGAGCCGTGGACTGGAAAAGCCCAAGACACCGCCGCCCAACGATACCAAGTGGAGCCGCAAAAAGCTGGAGGAGGCCAGCACCGTGTACATAGACGACGCTGCGTTCTGGGAACAGAAATACCCCGGCTACACGCTCAACCGCGTGGAAACCAAGGTGAGTAACGCCGGACAGCGGCATACCGTTGTGATCTTGCGCCGTGCGGAGTGTTGGCACGGGCGGGGAAATATGAGGCGGAAAAGGAGAAAATGACAATGCTGGCTGTGCTCATGAGCATGAAACCGGAATGGTGGAAAAAGATCCTGACAGGGGACAAAGTGCTGGAAATCAGAAAAACGCATCCAAAAGATGAAAGGCTTGAATGGCCCGTGACCGTGCTGGTGTACGTCAGCGGCACCGGGGCGGTGCAAGGTCAATTCCTCTGCCCTGGGGAAGTATCATATCGGACTGTGCAGGATCTGGAAGAAATGTCGTGCGTCCCGCAAGAGAATCTGCTGAAATACGCAAGAGGAAAGCGGCTTTCCGGTTGGATCGTCCGGGCGCCGGAACAGTTTGACACGCCCTGCCCTCTGGCGGAATTTGGGCTGGATCGTCCGCCCATGTCGTGGCAGTATGTGGAGATCCCGGACGCGGCGGAGGAATAGAAAATGTTTGTTATCATGGACGAAATAAGCCCATGGCCGCCTGTGAACTGTAACGACTGCCGGAACGTGAGTTGCACGGAGGCGGAGCAGGAAAAGGCCGCTTCCGAAAGTTTGAAAGCCGGGGGGAAAAACGTAATGGCCATAAACGTTTCCGACCTGCCGCCGAAATATCAGGCGCAGGCCATGAAAAAGTACATGGAGCAGCAGAAACAGCGGCAGGGGCCAGCACCTCCCGCCGCGCCGCCGCAGGATCCGGCAAAAGGCACGAAATACCACAACACCCCCACCGAGCGGGTGACAGCCTCCGGGACCGTCCTGCATTTCGACAGCCAGAAAGAAGCCCGCAGGTTCGACGTTCTGGCTGCCCGCCAGGCAAGGGGGCAGATCCGTGATCTGCGCCTCCAGGTGGATTTCACCCTGCAGGAAGCGTTTACCGACACGGAGGGAAAGCGGGTGCGGGCGATCCGCTACAAGGCGGATTTTACATACTACCAGCCGCCAAACAGGCAGCTATACGGAAGTCATGCGCCATACTACGCAGAACAAAGCGGGGTGCCCTGGGAGTTCGTCGTGGAGGACGTAAAGAGCAAGACCACCAGAACAGCCAAGTATGCCATGAAAAAGAAAATGCTGAAGGATCGTTTTGGGTACGACATTACCGAGGTGTGAGAATGAGCAAAAAGACAACGGACGAAACCCTGGGCCGCGAGGCTGTCAAGGAATACCTGCAGCAGTACCACACGGCTGTGGGGAAAAAGCGGATCCTGGAGGAGCGCCACCGCGTCCTTTCCAGCGAACTGCGGGCGCCCAGTACGGGGTCCGCGTTCAGGTTGACGCCGCCGACCAAGCCGACAAAGACGGACGGATCCGTGTCCGTTGTCTTTCGGATCTCCGAAGTGGAGGACAGGATCGAGGAGCAGCGGGAGGAAATGGCCAAGGCCGTCCTGAACGTTATGGATTTGATCGACGTATTACCCGCCAACTCCACCGAGCGCACCGTGGTGGAAATGCGACACATAGATTGCCGGGGCTGGGATAAGATCGCGGAGGCCCTTTACATGAGCCGGTCCAACGTGTTCAACTACTACAACGCCGCCCTGGATAAGATCCTGGAGAACAAGCGCAACCGGAAACTGTTGGAGGAATACATGGCCAGGAAGCAGCGGCGGGCGGGGCTGCACGGGCGGAATAATCGCCCCTGAAAAGTTTGGACGCTTTTGGACTATCGACCGTGCTATATTGATAGCATGGAAAGCAGCGCAGGGGTGAAGCCCTGAAATGAATACCGAGAACCACCAGCCGAAAGGCCGGTGGTTCTTTGCTTTCCACACCATGGCTGGGGAGTGTACCGCGGGGGCTTTCCTCCTTTCACCCCGCGCCGCTGCGGCGTGTGTATACGCGGCGGCCCGGCCTAACCCTCCCGCCCTGGGTGCCTTTGCCGAGGGGCACCCAGGGCACCCGTTAAGGACCCCGCACCCCCCCTGTGTAGGTACTCCCCAGCAGGAAAAGCCGTGCGGGGCAAGGAAAGCCCGACGTTTTACCCTGTGAAAACAGAAAAAAATCCGGCGGTTACGTTACGGTTTTTTGAAATGCCGGGAAAGTTATACCCCCCTACGGGGGTATAAGCCGAAAAAGGAGCGGCGAAAAAAACGAAATCGACCAAAACCGGAAAAGCGAAACCGGCGGGGCACCCTGCCGGAGCAAAAAGGAGGTGGCGCCGGTGGCGGAAAAGAAGCAGACCGGCGGCACCGGAAAGCGGGCAAAGAGCGAAAAGCCGGCGGTGCTGTCCGGCACGGTGCCGGAGTGGTCCAGCACCACGGTGATCTCCCAGCTGCTGGGGAAAACGGTCCGCCGTGTGCAACAGCTGACCCAGGAGGGCGTCCTGGAAACAGAGATCCCGCCCGGCGGCGGTGCCCGCAAATATAGAACCTGCGCCACGGTCCAGCGTTATGTGGCATACGTCGAGGCGAAAGCCCAGGAAACCGGCGAAAACAGCCGGGCGGCGGAGTTGACGCTGAAAAAGCTGGAGGCGGAGGTTGAACTGAAAGAAAGCCAAGGCCAGTTGCACCGCCTGAAAACGGCGATTGCAGAGGGGCGTTACCTGGCGGCAGATCACGCCACCGAGGAACTAACCGAGTTCATGGCCAGCTTTAAGAAATTCGCCATGAATATACCCCCGCGCATGGCCGGAACCATGTCCGGCTATGCTGACACAGTGGCGATCCGTGCCATGGAAAAGGCCATGCGGAAAGAGTTGGAAAGCCTGCTGGCCGCGTTCTCTGACGGCGCGATCATGGAGGAGCGGGAGGACGCGGCGCCATGAGGAAATACAAGCAGGAACCCTATACCGTGCCGCCGTGGATCTATAACGCCATTCAGGTGCTGCGCCCGGCGGAGCGCCTGACGGTTTCGGAGTGGGCGGCGAAATACCGCATACTGCCGGACGGCAACGCGATCCCAGGCCCCTGGAGCAACAGCGTGACCCCGTACCTGGTGGAGATTATGGACGCCTTTTCCGACGATACGGTGGAGGAAATCGTGTTCGTGAAGCCCACCCAGGTGGGCGGCACGTCTGCCATGGAGAATATGCTGGGCAGCCTGATCGCCCAGGACCCGGCCCCAACCATGGTGGTTTACCCGTCGGACGACCTGGCGGAGCGCACCACGGAAAGCAAGCTGGAGCCAATGGTGAGAAGCTGCAAGGTTCTGGCCGATAAGTGGCGGAAGAACGACAGCAAGAAACTGGCGCTAAAGTTTTCCGACATGATCGTGTACCTGACAGGCGCGAACAGCCCGGCGGATCTGGCCAGTACGAATATACGCAACCTTTTCATGGACGAAGTGGACAAATTCCCGGCGGCAAGCAAAAAAGAGGCGGATCCCGTTTCCCTCGCACGAGAACGCACAAAAACCTATTTCAACCGAAAAATTTTCATGGCCAGCACCCCGACGTTAAAAAGCGGGCATATCTGGCGGGCCATGGAGCGGGCGGAGGCGATCAAGCATTATTTTGTCCCGTGCCCGCATTGTGGGCAGTACATAGAACTGAAATTCGGCTGCCTGAAATGGCCCAGCAAGGACGACGTACCGGAGAACACCGACCGGGCAGAAATGGCCGTGTATGTGTGCCAAGCCTGCGGGGCCGTGATTACGGATCAGGACAAGGGGAAAATGCTGCGGGCTGGCCGCTGGCAGGCTGTGAAGCAACGGACGAAGAACCCCAAAAGCGTGGCCTTTTGGCTGAACACCCTGTATTCCCCGTTCACCCGTTTTTCCGATATTGCGCGGGAGTTCATGCGGAGCAAAGACGACCCGGAACTGCTGCACAACTTCACCAACAGCTGGCTGGCGGAGCCGTGGGAGGACACGAAGCTGAAAACCAACGCGGAGTTGGTCATGGAGCGGCAGACGGAAACGCCGGAGTGGACGCTGCCGCCCTGGACGAAGCTAATTACCGGCGGGATCGACGTACAGGAAAATTGTCTGTACTGGACAATCCGCGCATGGGGCGACTACATGACCAGCCAGAACGTGGCCCACGGGCAGGCGCTTTCCATGGCAGAGGTGGAAAAGGCCATGAACGTGGAGTTTTCCCTGCCGAACGGCGACACGGCCATGGTCAACCTGGCCCTGATGGACAGCGGCGACCAGACCGACGAAGTTTACGAGTTCTGCGCCATCAATTCGGACTGGGTGCTGCCATGCAAGGGCACCAGCACCATGCTGTCCCATTACCGCCTTTCCGTGGTCAATAAGGCCGGCAGCAAGGCCCACGGCATGACCCTGGTACTGGTGGACGGCGGCAAGTATAAAGACCAGATCGCAGCCCGTATGCGGAAGCCGAACGGGACAGGTTCCTGGCAGGTTTACAAGGACTGCGACATGGAATACGCCGAACAGGTAACGGCGGAACACAAGGTAACCGAGCGATCCGGCGGAAAAGAGGTTCAAAAATGGGTGCTGAAATCCTCCCACGCTGACAACCATTACCTGGACTGTGAGGTATACGCCGCAGCGGCGGCGGACGTTATGGGCGTCCGTTCCCTGTACCTGAAAAGCGTGGAGGGACAGGCGGCGGCACCGGAGCCGCGGAAACCGGCCAAGCAGGAACCGCGACAAAGCCAGGAAGAAAACTGGATCAACCAAAATGACACATGGATCTGACAGGAGGCCACCAAATGAGTACAAACACAAAAGCGGCTGAAATGCTGGAACAGGTAAACAGCGCCATTTCCGCCGTTCTGGCCGGCGGCCAGTCATACAAGATCGGCAGCCGATCCCTGACGCGGGCGGACCTGGCCCAGCTGAAAGCCATTCGTGACGACCTGGAGGCGCAGATCGACAGCGGGACGGACAACTGCCTGCTGGATCGCACCTTTGTGGCGTTCTTTGACGGGAGGTAACCATGGGAGCCTTTGACAAAATTGTGGCCGCTGTTTCCCCGCGCCGCGCCTGTGAGCGCGAGGCATGGCGGCAGCAGCTGGAGATCCTGCGCGGATATGACGCCGCAGGGTATGGACGCCTAAATGCCGGGTGGCGGGTACACAACGAAAGCGCGGAGGTTACGGACCGTTTCAGCCGTGACGTGGTACGCGCCCGCGCCCGTGACCTGGAGCGCAACAGTGATATTGCCCAGTCTATCCTCCACGCATACAAGCGCAACGTGGTGGGCAAGGGCTACACCCTCCAGGCTAAAACCGGCAACGACGAACTGGACGAAAAGCTGGAAAAGGCATGGCGCCAATGGTGCAAGGCCAGAAACTGCGACGTGACCGGCGAACAGAGTTTCAACCAAATGCTGCGTATGGCGGTAGACCGTAAAAAGGTGGACGGTGGCCTGCTGTTCCTATACCGCTACACCAAACAGGGGCTGGTCCCGTTCCAGCTGCAGGCCATTGAGGTGGACGAACTGGACGTGACCGCCAGCAAGCCGAAGCACCAGGGAAACCGTGTTGTGGGCGGGATCGAATACAACCAATGGCGCAGGCCGGTGGGCTACTGGATCAATCAATACGACATTGAGGGCTGGAGCCTAAACGACCCCGTTTACGTCGAGGCCAAGGACGTATATTTTTACAAATCCAAGAAGCGGCCCAGCCAGCTGCGCGAAATGTCCGACATGGCCCCCACGATCACCAGAGTGCGCGACACGAACGAGTTTATAACCGCCGTTTCCGTCAAGGAGCGGATCGCGGCCTGCCTGGCTGTGTTCATCAAGCGGGCAATCCCGGCGGGCGGTTTTGGCCGCGGCGGCACCAGAACGCCGGACGGCGGAATGGACTATGAGGGCAAGAAACTGGCCCCCGGCATGATCCAGAGCCTGGGCGCCGGTGACGAAATCCAGGTGGTGGATCCGAAAGGTTCCGGCAGCGACGCAGCCGGGTTCCTGAAAACCCAGCAGGGGCTAATTGCCGCAGGCCAGGGCTTGAGTTATGAGGCCGTCAGCCGCGACATGAGCGGGGCCACCTATTCCTCCGCACGGCAAAATGCTATTGAGGACGAAAACACATACACCGAGGACGTGGAACTGCTAACAGATTTCATGTCGGAGGTGTACGAAACCTTTGTTATCTCCTGTTATCTCTCCGGGCTGGTTGATATGCCCGGCTTTTGGGATAAAAAGGCGGAATACCTTTCCCACACCTGGACGAAAGCCCCCAAGAAGTGGATCGACCCGGCAAAGGAAAGCACCGCCGGAAAAACTGCCCTGCAATCCGGGCAAAAGACGTTTCAGGACGTTTGCGCGGAACAGGGCAAGGACTGGAAAGAGGCCGTCAATGAAATGGCCGAGGTCCTGGAATATGGCCGATCCGTCGGCGTCGAGTTAGGAGGTGTAATTTTTGGAAATGGAACGACAGCAGCACAGCAGAACACCGCAGGCAAATGACCCCAAGAGGGACAGAAACAGCGGGCAGCGAAGCATGGGCCACATTGAGGCCAACAGCCGCGCAGAGGGGCAGGAGGACAGCCGCAGGCGCACGATCAGCTTTTCCAGCGAGGAGCCATACCGCCGTTGGTTTGGTATGGAAATCCTGGATCACGCGGAGAACGCGCTGGATCTCTCCCGCCTGAACGACGTGGGCGTTTTGCTTTTCAACCACGACACCGACAAGGTGGTGGGAAAAGTGATCCGCGCATGGGTGGAGAACCACCGCGGCATGGCCGAAGTGGAGTTCGACACGGACGACGACGCCGAAAAGATTTTCGGCAAAGTCAAATCCGGCACCCTGAAAACCACGTCCGTGCGTTACAGAGTGGACAGCTGGGAGGAAGTGGTGGCCGGTAGGGCCTCCGCGGACGGACGTTTTACAGGCCCCTGCCAGATCGCCCGCAAATGGACGCCGCTGGAGGTGTCCATTGTTTCCGTGCCGGCGGACGCCACCGTGGGCGTGGGCAGAGCCGACGACCCGGAGCAGGCGACGGCCAAGGACCTTTCTGTTTATGAAAAGCAGATCCAGATCAACAAAAATCTTTATCATTGAGGAGGCAAAACAACCATGACCATTCAGGAAATGATCGCCCGTCAGCAGGCTATTGTGAGCGGCGCCCGCGCCGCTGGCCGTGACCTGACGGCAGAGGAAAGAGCAGAGTTTGACGGCCTGCAGCGCCAGATCGACGCGGCGGGCAACAACCCCGCCCAGGGTGCGGAGGGCCAGGGCGGCGAGGATCCCACCGGCGGCGCCCGCGGTATGGGCAACGATAACGGCCAGCAGGGCACAGACCCCACCGAGGCAGCCCGCCAGGCGGTTATTGCGGAGCGTCAGCGCGTGAGCGATATTACCGCCCTGTGCCGTCAGGCGGGCATGGATCCCGCGGAGTATATCAACAATGGTTCCAACATGGACACCGTAAGACAGGCGGCGGTGGACTACCTGCTGAAACACGGCGCCCCTGTTTCCAGCCGCATGGGCAGCGACGAAGGCGACAGCTTCCGCCAGGCAGCTGTGGACGCCATGCTGCTGCGGGCCGGCGTAGACGTCCAGAACCCCGCCCGCGGTGCGGAGGAAATGCGCGGCTACTCCCTGCGCGATATGGTTATTGAGTGCATGGCCCGCGACGGCATGGGCACCACCACCTCCCTGCTGCGTATGAGCAAGGACGACCTGTGGAACGAGGCTTGCCGCCAGTTCTTCAACCCCACCGCGGCGTTTCCCGCGATCCTGGACAATGCGATCAAAAAGAATATTGTCCAGAAGTATCAGGAGATCCCCACCACGTTCCAGCTGTGGACCGCCAAGGGCAGCGTGCCCGACTTTAAGCCCACAAAGGATCACAGCTATCTGGCCGGCGGCGCCGGTGAGTTCCTGCGCGTCGGTGAAAACGGCGAACTGAAAGCCGACACCCCCAAGTCGGAACTGCTTCCCCAGCGCCAGATCGACACCTTTGGCCGCCAGTTCAGCATGACCCGCCAGGCGTTTATCAACGACGACGTGGGTTTCATTACCGAGGTTCCCGGCCTGTACGCTACAAGCGCAAAGCGCACGATCAACAAGCAGGTTTACAAGATCCTGATCGACAACCCCGCCATTTTCGACGGCGTTTCCCTGTTCGACAACGCCCACAACAACCTGATTGCCAGCGGCGCCGCGCCGTCCATTGACACCCTGCAGGCCGCCATGCTGAAACTGCTGCACCAGAAAGATCCGTTCGGTGACTCCATCATGGTGGAACCCAAGTATGTGATCGTCCCCGTGGGCTACGGCTTTAAGCTGTCGCAGATCCTGGAAACCGCCATGATCGACGTGACCGGGATCGGCAGCCACACCGCAAACGCCCTGTACCAGTACCGCAACAAGCTGCAGGTTATTGAGGAGGGCGCCCTGAACGTCCTGGCCGGTGACGGCAACGCGATCCCCTGGTTTGTCGCCGGCGATCAGCGTTACGCCAAGAGCCTGCAGGTTGATTACCTGAACGGCCAGGAAACCCCCACCATTCGCCGCAGCGAGGTTCCGGGCCGCCTGGGCTTTGTGTGGGACATTTGGCTGGACTGGGGCATTACTGCGGTTGACTTCCGCGGTATCGCCAAGAACCCCGGCACGACTATTTAACAGGAGGTAAGAGAACATGACCGCAAAATACTGGCAGAAAGGCGAGGTGCTGGACTACAAGGCCAGCGCCGCAGTTAAAAACGGCGAAGTGGTGAGCCTGGGAACCAGGATCGGCGTGGCTGGTGAAGATATTGCCGCCGGCGAAACCGGCCACCTCCATGTGGTGGGCGTCTTTGAGATGGAAAAGGCCACCGGCGACGTTACCATGGGCGCCGCGCTTTATTACAGCGCAACGGACAAGAAGATTACCACCACGGCCTCCGGGAATGTGCCGGCGGGTTACGCTGCCGCCCCTGCGGCCAGCGCAGACGAAACCGTACTGGTGAAGCTGCTGGGCTAAAAGCCGGGAGGAAAGGAACATGAAGCGACTGACAGCACAGCGCCCGATCCTGTACGGCGGGCGTATGTATCAGGCGGGCGACACCCTCCCCGCCTATGACAAGCGCATGGTGCAGGCGTGGCTTTCTGCTGAAAGCGCCAAAATGACCGACGACGCGGCGGAGGAGGCCACAATGCCCCCGCAGGACGCTGACGGCGGCCAGGACGGCACCGAGAACGCCGACACCACCCAGGACACCCAGGAGGCCGCGGACGCCACAGAGGGCGCCCAGGAGAGCCAGGAGAACCACAACGGCAACCATAGCGGTGACAACACCGACATGGTGGAGGGCCACCTGGATCCCGCACAGCTGGAGGAAATGAACAAGGACGACCTGAAAAAGCTGGCCAAGGACATGGGCGTGGATCTCCCGCGCGGCGCTGCAAAGGCGCTGATCGTGGAGCGCCTGGCGGCGGCTATCGTCCAGACCCCTGCGGCGGCCATTGTGCCGCCTGCTGCGGATAACGGCGGGGGTGCCCAGTAATGGGCGCCCCTACGTTCAAGGAACAGATCGCGGCGGACATTTCCACCACATTCCTGAACTGCCTGGAGTTCGCGGACACCCACACGGTCAACGGTAAGGAAATGGCCGCGGTGGTGGACGACAACGAACTGCTGGAGCGGGACAAGGCCAAGATCATGGCCGCACAGACGGAGGGCACATACAAGGCCCGGCACCTGGTTTATGTGGCAAAGGCTGATTTTGGCCCCCGCCCCGCCCAGGGGGCCATGCTGACGCTGGACGGCAAGGCGTACAAGGTGAAATCCTGCACCGAGGAGGCCGGAGTGCTGGCCATTGAACTGGAGGCGGTGAGATCGTGAGCGATCAAAGCATTTTGCAGATCGACACCGACGAAGAACTGGCCAGGGTCATGCGGCAGCTGAAAACGCTGCCCCAGCAGCTGGGGGCGCCCAACGTGCTGAAAAATGCCCTGAACAGCACCGCCAGAAAGGTCCGCCGGCAAATCATAAAGGACAGCAAAGGCCGGTATGCGCTGAAAGAGAAAAAGGCGCTGCAATCAGAAAGCAAAATCCTTTCCGCCAGCGCCTCCACCCTGGAGGCCGCCGTGCTGGCCAAAGGTCCCATGCGGGACATTATGGACTTTATGACGCAGCCGAACACGGACACAGCCGCGGCGGCGGCAAAGGTCCTGAACAGCGGGGCCATGAAACCGCTGGAGGCGGGCGGCCTGAAAGCGTTTATTACCACGTTCCGATCCGGGCACACCGCCATTGTGCAGCGGCGCGGCGCGGAACGTCTCCCCGTCAAAAAGCTGCTTTCGCCCGCCGTCCCCCACATGATGGGAAACGAGGAAGTGAGAGCAGAGGCGGAGGCCCTGGCATACGAAACCCTGCAGCGTGAAATCGGAAAGCGGATCGAGCAGCTGACAGGCGCAAAGGCGTGAAAAAAGCGGCGGCCATTCGGCCACCGCTGTGGGCTATTTATTGCAACAGGTTTTACATGGGCGCAAACCCTGGTATTCCGCCAGCGCCACCGTGGTGCGGCGGGAATACCGCTTCCGCAGGCCACGGCAGTTCGGATCCGAGTGGTACACACGGCACCCGTCAGCGTACCACACAACATCGGATCGGGCCGCATAAAAGGTGTCTGGAGAATACCCACGGGCAAGGGCCAGCTTGTAAATGTGTTTGCAGGGCAACCCGCGCCGCTGGAAATCTTCACAGGTGCAGGTGTCCAGCGTGGTTTCGTAGCTTTCCCCGCGGGTTCCGAGGATTTCAGCGGTTCCGGCGGCGGGGTCATAGCTGCGGATCAAGATATTTTGGAACATGGCCCGGTCAAAGCGAAGATCCTGACCGTCGGCGCCGTGGATCGACACGTCCCAAGAGCCAAAACTGGGGCCGTCAAGATCATGGGCAACGGCGGCGGGTGCGGGAGCAACCGGAGCAGGTTCCGCGGCGGCGGTTTCACACGGCACCGCAACAGGCACCTGCGCGGGCGTATGCGGCGCCATCCTGCGCTTCAAGAGTGCGGCAGCGAGTAAGACGGCGGCCACAATCAAAGCCCCACCAAAGGCGCTATAATCACCGCCAATGAGGCAGGCCAACGCCATGACACAGACGACGCCGCAAGCAATAAACAAACCTTTTCCTTTCATGCCGGATCCCCTTTCTGTGGAAGCATTGCGCGGCTTTCTGCTGATGATTGCCACAATATGCTGATTATTACCACAATCGCAATTGTAAGTGACAAACGGAAACAAGTCAAGGAGGCGCAACCGCGTGACACAAGAGTTTTTGCAGGACGCCATTGTGGAGGACCTGAAACAGCTTTTTTCCAACTATACCCTGACCAATTCCCTGGGCGTCGAGCGGGCGGTGAAAATCGTCCCGCAGGGCCTCCCCATTCGTGAGGGCGACGACGAAGAAACCGACGCGGAAGCACCGCCGGAGCCTTATGTGGCCGTGAAACTTTCGGACGGAGAGGTGACGGCGCAGGACGCACAGCAGACCGTAAACGTGGTCATGGTCATTTGCGTGTGCGACCCGGACCCGAACCGCCAGGGCTACCGCGACGCCCTCCATATCGTCAACGAGATCGTGAGGCATTACGAACGTGACGGGATCGTGGCAAACCGCTATGAAGCACAGCACCCGATCCGGTGGGCGACCCAGGAGGAGGACACACACCCGTATTATTTCGCCGCCGTGGGGCTGCCGTTCTACGCGCCGGCGATTTTCAAGGAGGTGCCAGAAACATAATGGCGAAACCAAAAAAGGCCGAACAGGCCACCACCGTGGTTTACTGCGGCCCGTCCATTCCGGGCGTGGCGAAGCAGTACACCGCATACACCAACGGGATCCCCACCGCGCTGGCGGAGGCTATCGTGAAGCAGCCAGCCATGGAGGGCTTGGTGGTGCCCCTGGAGCAGTTACCGGAGGCCATGAAGAACCTGCGGAGCGGCACGGGGCATATTTCCCGCCTGTATCGTCTGGTACAGCTCAAACACTAAACAGGAGGTAGAACAACATGGCATACAAACACGGTGTATATAACACCGAGCAGGCCACCAGCCTGACCGTACCCATTCAGGGCAGCGCTGGCCTGCAGGTCATTTTCGGCACGGCGCCCATTCACCTGGCGAAAGACCCCGCGGCGGCGGTCAACACCCCCAAGCTGGTTTACAGCTACAAGGAGGCTGTGGAGGCCGTCGGCTATTCGGACGATTTCGAGAACTTCACCCTTTGCCAGAGCATTAGCGCCTGTTTCCAGGTTTTCAACGTTGCGCCCATTATCCTGGTGAACGTGCTGGATCCCAATAAGGCGGCCCACGTCACGCAGAACCAGGCGGAAAGCTGCGACGTTGTGGACGGCGTGGTGCTGTATGACAAGAAATATGTGCTGCTGAACACCCTGGCCGTGAAGAACGGCAGCGCCACCCTGGTGGCCGGCAGCGACTACGAGGCGGCACATGAGGACGACGGCAGCGTGGCCATTACGCTGCTTTCCACGGCGGCCAAGGAGGCCAGCAGTCTGACCGTGAGCAGCACCAGCCTGAAACCCTCCGGCGTGACCGCTGCCGACATTGTGGGCGGCGTGGACGCCTCCACCGGCAAGGAAACCGGCCTGGAACTGATCCGCCAGATTTACCCCACCCTGGGCATGGTGCCCGGCCTGATCCTGGCACCCGGCTGGAGCCACACCCCCACCGTAGCGGCAGCCCTCCAGGCCAAGACCGAGAACATCAACGGCAATTTTAATTGCAGTTGCCTTTTGGACATTTCCGCGGACAGCGACGGCGCGGTGGTTTACACCAGCGTAAAGGGCGCCAAGGAAGTCCTGGGCGCCAGTTCCGCCCATGCGGCGGCCCTGTGGCCCATGGTGGCCGTGGGCGAGAAGAAATATTATTTCTCCGCCATGTTTGCCGCCCTGACGGCCTACACGGACGCCAACAACGCAGACGTGCCCTATGAAAGCCCGTCCAATAAGGACCTGCGGATCACCGCCACGGTTCTGAAAGACGGCACCACGGTGGCGCTGGATCAGCAGCAGGCCAACGACGTGCTGAACGCCAACGGCGTCATTACCGCGGTTAATGCCGACGGGTTCAAGTCCTGGGGCAACAACACCGCGGCCTATCCCTCCACCACGGATCCGAAAGATCGCTGGTGGGCTGTGCGCCGTTTCTTTGACTGGGACGGAAATAATTTCATTCGGACTTATTTCCAGAAAGTTGACAAGCCGGGCAATAAGCGCCTGATCCAGTCTATTGTGGACAGCCAAAACATTATTGGCAACGGCTATGTTGCCCGCGACTACTGCGCCGGTTACCGCGTGGAGTTCCGCAGCGACGAAAACCCCGTTACCAACCTGCTGGACGGCCACCTGACCACACACACCTACCTGGCCCCGTACATTCCTGCGGAATATATCGAGAATGTCCGCGAATATGACGTGGCCGCCCTGAAAAGCGCAATCGGAGGTGAATAAAGATGAACACGATCCCCACTAAGATCAATCGTTACAACGTCTACAACAAGGGAAACCGCCTGCTGGGTGTCGGTGAGGAAATGACGCTGCCGGACTTTGAGCCGTCCAGCGAAACCGTGACCGGCGCCGGGATCCTGGGTGAGATCGACGACCCCACCGTGGGCTATTTCGGCAATCAGGAACTGGAAATCCCGTTCCGCCTGTTGGACAAGGAAACCGCCGACATGATGGACATGACCAAGGCCGTGCAGCTGGAGATCCGCGGCGCACAGCAGACCACCAACACCGAGGGCGATATTGAGTTCAGACCCATGCGTGTGGTGGTTCGTGGCCGCGGCGGAAAGCTGACCACCGGCAAGGTCAAGGCAGGCAGTTCCATGGACACTAAGATCACGCTGACCACTCTTTACATTCTCATTGAGGTGGACGGCAAGACCGTGGTGGAACTGGACAAGCTGAACGAGGTTTACAAGGTCAACGGCGTGGACGTTCTGGCCAAGATCAAGGAGATGTGCTGACATGAGCGACGAAAAGAGAATGGACACCGCCCTGCTGGCGGAGAACGACGAAAACACCGCGGCGGAGGAAAACGCCCTGGTTATGAAGCTGGACAAGCCTTTCACCTTTGAGGGGCAGACGTACACAGAGGTGGACCTGTCCGGCCTGGAGGACACCACGGCGGCAGACCTGCAGGCCGTGGGCCGTTTCGTGACGAAGAAGAACCCGGCGGCGAACCCCGCAACCGTGGAAATGACGCTGGAATACGCCCAGTTCATGGCGGCCCGCGTCGCCCACCTGCCGCTGGAGTTTTTCGAGCGCCTCCCCGCAAAGGAGGCAATCAAGCTGAAAGGCATTGTCGTGGGTTTTCTTTACGGCGGGGCTGGGGACAACTAACGCCCGCCGTCATAAACAGGGCCTGCGTCGGGTTGTCCATACAACTGCGGACAGGGCTGGATTATCTTCTGGCCCTGTCCGTTTCGGACTTGAACGAACTGGCGGACACGGTGACGCAGTACGCGGAGGAGGTGGCAAAACATGGCAGGCAAAAATAAAACGTATGAGTTAATGCTGAAAATCGGCGGCAAGGTGGACGGTTCCCTGAAAACCGCCTGCAGCACCGCAGACAAGAACCTTGCTGCGCTGGGGAAAACGGCAAAGACCGCGGGAAAGATCGCTGCCGGTGCCATGGTAGCAGCCGCCACCGCTGTGGCGACCCTGGGAACCGCTGCGGTGAAATCCGCGGCGGAGTATGAGGCCCAGCTGGCCAACGTTTCCACGCTGCTGACCGGCACGGAGGCAGAGGTGGCCGCACGAACGGCGGAAATCGGGGATCAGGTTCTGGAAATCTCCAACCGCACGGGCGTGGCCACGGCTGACCTGACGGACGGAATGTATCAGGTGGTTTCCGCTTTCGGTGACAGCGCAGACGCCGCGGCCATTCTGGAAACCGCGGCAAAATCCGCGGCGGCGGGAAACGCGACCACGACGGACAGTATCAATCTACTTTCTGCCGTAACCAAGGGTTACGGCGATACCTCCGCGGAGGCGGTGCAGCAGGCGGCGGATCTGGCATTTGCCACCGTAAGACTGGGCCAGACCTCTTTCCCGGAACTGGCCGCAGGCATGGGCAAGGTCATTCCCCTGGCCAGTACCCTGGGGCTGGAGCAAGAACAGCTATGGGGCGCCATGGCCACGCTGACCGGCGTTACAGGTTCCACGGCGGAAGTGGTTACGCAGATGAAAGCCACAATGCAGGCGTTCCTCTCCCCGTCCAAGAATATGCAGACCGCCCTTAAAAACATGGGCTATGAAAGCGGCCAGGCGCTGCTTGAAAGCAAGGGCCTGCAGGGATCTCTGGACGCCCTAAAGGACGCTGTGGGAGGCAACGAACTGGCGTTTGCTGGCCTGTTCTCCTCTGTGGAGGCACAAACCGCGGTGCTGGCTATGGCAGGCAACCAGGCCGAAAACCTGACCAGCAAGACGGCGGAAATGTACGAAGCCACCGGCGCGGCAAATACCGCCTTTGAGCGGCAGACCAACAACCTGAAATACGACATTAAGATGATTAAAAACCTGGGCGCCAATTTCTTGACGCAGCTGGGCACCAACATTCTGCCGTATGTGCGGGAGTTCGCGGAGGCGGCCCTGCCGGTGGTTTCGGAGGCGCTGGAGAAGATCGGCAGCTACATGACCGGAACCATCATTCCGGCGGCGGAAACCGCGGTGAAATGGATTTCGGAACACCGCACCCTGATCCTGGCGCTGGCGGCGGGTATTGCCACCGCTGTGGCGGCCTACAAGGCGTATAAAGTGGCGATCACCGCCTACAACGCAGTTATGGCCGTGTATAAAGTGGTCACCGCAGCAAGCGCCACGGGCACCTTTACCCTGGCGGGCGCCATGACGGCGCTAAATCTTCCCGTGCTGGCAGTTGTGGCCGCCATCGGCCTGGCTGTGGCGGCGGGGATCCTGATTTATAAGAACTGGGACAAGATCAAGGCCAAGGCCGTGGAACTGGGCGCGAAGATCTCCGAGGTATGGGGAAACATCAAGACCGGCGTTTCCGAGGCCGTGGCGAACCTGGTTTCTGCGTTCCAGTCTAATTTCCCCCTGCTGTCCGCTTATTTGAGCGGGTGGTGGGAAAGTGTTTCGGCGGCCTGGGAAAACGTCAAGGCCATTTTTGCCAATATCATTGACTTTGTGCAGAACGTATTTGCAGGCAACTGGAGCGCCGCCTGGGACAATATCGTGGCCATTTTCGGAAACGTGTTTGGCATGATCGTGAACCTGGCGAAAGCCCCCATAAACGGGGTTATTTCCGCAATCAACTGGGTGCTGGAGAAGATCAACAGCATTTCCGTGACGATCCCGGACTGGGTTCCGGGCGTCGGCGGGAAAACCTTGGGCTTTAACATTCCGACGATCCCCGCCCTGGCTGCCGGTGGTATTGCCACGGCGCCCACGCTGGCGCAGATCGGTGAGGGCGGAGAGCCGGAGGCGGTGCTGCCGCTGTCCAAGCTGGCGGCCCTCCTGGACGAATGGACGAAGCCGAAGCCGACACCGGGCGGCGGAACGGGCGGCGGCGGTGAAACCGTCGTTTTCTCCCCGGTATTCAATTTCTACGGCGGGACGCCGAGCCGCGAGGAGGCCGAGGAGGCCGGGCGGATCAGTTTCGCGGAGTTCAAGAAACTATATAGGCAGATGAAAGCCGAGGAGAAGCGCAAGCAATTCAGCCCGGCATAAGAGGAGGACCACACCATGGAAAGCACCTACACCACCAAGCAGGGGGACGTATGGGACAAAATCGCCTATGAGGTGTACGGCGACGAAGAATACACCGGCTGGCTGATGGAAAACAATTTCCCACTGCTGGACACGTTCGTGTTTGACGCCGGGGTGGTCCTCCAGACCCCGGCCCCGCCGGAGCAGACCGCGGCCAATGACCTGCCGATCTGGAGGAGCAAGGTATGAATACACGGCGGGCGTATGTAGACCTGATTTACAACGGGACCGCAGCCACGGCGGAAATTTCCGGTTTCGTGACGGATATTTCATACACGGATCCGGCCAGCGGAGAGGCGGACAGCCTGGACATTACGCTGCAAGACCGGGATCGCCGGTGGACGGGGGCGTGGATCCCCGTCGCCGGTGACACCCTGGCCGCGACGATCCGGGCGCTGAACTGCCAGTATTCCGGGGACAACCGGATCCTGCCGTGCGGTTTCTTTATCGTGGACAGTTTCAGCTTTTCCGGCTGGCCGGTTTCCGGGAGCATTTCCGCGATCTCCACGCCGCTGGACAGCAGTTTCACCACTACCCAGCGGACAAAGACCTGGGAAAACGTGACCATAAAAGAGATCGGAACCGAGATCGCAGGCCGCGCCGGGATCGCGCTGGCCTGGGACGTGGAGGGCGACCCGTTCACGATCAAAAACGTGGAGCAATCGGAACAAACCGACTGTGAATTTTACATGAACCTGTGCAACACCTACGGGCTGGCTATGAAAGTCTACGCCCAAAAGATCGTGGTGTACGACCGGGAGGCATACAAGAAAAAGGGCGCGGCGGCGGTGCTGTCCCCGTCCAATATGAAATCCTGGTCATGGCAGCAGGATCAGGCCGGCACCTATACCGGCGGAGAGTTCACATACACCAGCCCGGCCACGGAAAAGGAAATCAAGGTGACCGTGGGCAAGGGCAGCCGGATCCTAAAGCAGAGCGGCAAGGCCGACAGCAAGGCCGACGCGGAGCGGAAGATCCGGGCGGCGGTGGCCAAGGCCAACCACGGCAAGACCAAACTTTCCACCACCATTGTGGGAAACGCCTCCCTGGTGGCCTCCCAATGCGTCCAGGTGGTGGGCCTGGGGAAACTGTCCGGCAAGTATTACATTGACACCATTACCCACAACGTCAGCGGATCCGGCGGCTATACCATGGACCTGGAAATGTCGCTGGTGGAGGAATGACGCGAGGAGGAACGCATGGAAAACAATATCCGGCTGGGCAAGATTTCAGCCATTGATTACGCCGCGGGCACGGTCCGCGTGGTGTACCACGAAAAGGACGACGCCGTGACCGCCCCCATTCCCCTGATTTCATCGGAGTATTTCATGCCGGAGGTGGACGACATGGTTATGGTGCTTCACCTCTCCAACGGCACGGAGGCGGGTGTGGTCCTGGGCCGACCGTGGAGCGAGAAGAACAAGCCCCCGGAGGGTTCCAAAGGGCTTTACCGCAAAGACCTGGCCCGTTCGCCGGGTGAGGCCATGATCCGCTACAAGGACGGCACCCTGACCATCAAGGCCGCCAAGGTGGTGATCGACAGCACTGTGACCGTCAGCGGCGACGTGACCGCCGGCGGGATCTCCCTGGATAACCACACCCACACGGACAGCATGGGCGGCGGAACCTCCGGGCCATCGTAAGGAGGCGATTTACACATGATCGGAACGCTGGGGCGCAAAATCATTTTTGAGGTGAGCGACAACAGGGTTTTGACCTTTGAGAGCATGAGCCGCGAGGTTTCCGGGCGCTGGACCGAACACGAAGTTTTAGGCGTGAAGCCGAAAGCGGAGTTTTTAGGGCCTGGCCTCCAGACCATAAGCCTGACCATTCACCTGTCCGCTGCCCTGGGTGTGAAGCCGCGGCGGATCCTGGACATGGTGGAGCGTATGGTGGAAAGAGGTTCGGTGGAGTACCTGGTGATCGGCGGCAGACTGGTGGGCCACCGCCCGTTTCGCGTCACAGGATCGAGCGAAGCCTGGGACAAGGTTTACAGCCGCGGAGAACTGGCCAAGGCTACACTGACCATTTCACTGGAGGAATACGCATGAACGAAAACGACCTTTTCAATTTCCAACTGGAATATACGTTCACGGCGGACTGGCTGGCAGAACTGGATCGGCAGCTGGCCCTCCTGCTGTCCACACGGGAGGGCACCATGCCGCTGGATCGGGCTTTTGGACTGAACATGGATTTTGTGGATATGCCGCCAGAGGTCGTAAAGAGCCTTTACGCGGCGGAGGTCACCGAAAAGGTGTCCAAATTTATACCGGAGGTGCGGGTGCAGGAAGTGACCTGGACCGGCGGCAACACCGGAAAACTTTTTCCCAAGGTGGTGATAACAAGTGCCTGATATTACCGCAATTCAGAACACCCCGGACGTGTCTTTCATCGACAACAAGACCATTGACAACGTGCGCGGGGATATGGTGGCAGACTTTGAGGCGTTTATGCTTCAAGCAACCGGCAGCAAGGTTTCCCTGGGCCGTGCCTCTGTCCACCGCATGATCCTGTATTCGGCGGCGGCGCAGATCTACCAAGCAATGCAGTACGTTGACCGAGCGGGAAAGCAAAGCCTTTTGAAATACTCCTATTCGGAGTTTCTGGACAATCTGGCGCTGCTGAAAGGCGTTACCAGAGAACCGGCAAAGGCGGCAACGACCACGATCCGCTTTACTGCGTCGGCCACCAGGACACTGGCCACGCCGATCCCGGCGGGCACCAGGGTTTCCTCCAGCGGTTCCATTTATTTCAGTACGGTGGAATACGCGGAGATCCCGGCGGGCAGCTTGACGGTGGACGTGCTGGCGGAGTGTACCGCCACAGGCGACGCGGGCAACGGTCTGGCGCCCGGTGAGGTGTCCACCATCGTGGATCCCGTTCCCTACATTACCAGCGCCGTGAACCAAAACACCACGGAGGGCGGCGCAGACGTGGAGAACGACGAAAGCCTGGCGGAGCGGGTTTACCTGGCCCCTGGTGCATATTCTACGGCGGGACCGGAGGACGGATACCTGTACCACGCCAAGAAGTACAACGCCGCTATTGGCGACGTGGTGGCCACCAGCGACCAAGAAGCGGGCCAGGTGGATATTGTTTTCATCATGGCCGACGGTTCCAAGCCAGGCGCAGCCATGATCTCCGGCCTGCAGGCGTACCTCTCCAGCAAGACGATCCGCCCCATGACGGACAAGTTGACCGTGAAAGCACCGGAGGAGGTCACATACAGCATTAGCCTGACGTATTACATCAACCGAAGCGACAGCGCCAGAGCGGTGGCAATCCAGGCGGCAGTGGCCCAGGCCGTGGAGGAATATAAAACCTGGCAACGAACCATAGGCCGCGACGTGAACCCGTCGCAGCTGGCCGCCATGGTCATGGAGGCAGGAGCCAAGCGCGTTACCGTGACCGCGCCGACGTTCGCGGAGGTGGCCGCCACCAAGGTGGCAGCATTGACCGGATCAGCCACCGTGACGTATGGAGGGCTGGAAGATGATTAAACTTTCCGGCAGCCGCTTCACGGACATTATGCCGGAGAACCTGGCAGAGCAGCCGGAGATCCAGGCGCTTGCCTACGCCGTGGGCAGGCAGCTGGAAAAGCTGCTGGCCTATGCGGACGGCGCCCGCACCTATGCGGCGATCTATGCCGTGCCGGAAAAGGTGCTGGATCTGCTTGCCGTGGAACTGCGTACTCCGTACTATGACGAAAACTTTTCACTACCAACCAAACGGGCGCTGATTCAGGAGACTATCCTATTCTATACGCAGATGGGAACGCCGGCAGCGACAGAAAAAATCGTATCCTCAATATTCGGACGAGGATATATAAAAGAATGGTTCGAGTATAACGGAGAACCGCACCATTTCCGGGTAATAGTGGAAAATATGGAAGCGGTGGAGAAACTGCTGGGAGAATTTCTGAATGTTCTGAGAGCGGTAAAGCGTCTGTCGTCATGGTTGGACAGCGTGACTGTGCTGCAGCGACATGAACACCATCTGTACACCGGTTTCGCGGTGCGTGTCGGGCGGATCGTGTCAGTGGGGTGCGAGATTCCGGCGGCTCTGGACGTGACCTACATGACAGATGAGACGGGAAACCTGTTAGCCGACGAGACTGGAAATCGGATCATTGACGAGGAGGTATGAACATGGCACTAAAACTGACACCCTCCGGCACAGACCTGCTGCTGCGGGCTATTGCTGGGGAGGTAAATATTAAATTTACGGCAATCCAGTTGGGCAACGGCGCGGACGCGGGGAAAAGTGCGGCGGCGCTGTCCAATCCGCTGCTGACGGCGGAGATCAGCAGCTATGAGGTTGGGGATATATTCGTGACCCTGCGAACCACTTTCAGCAATTCTCAGGTAAGCGCAAGTTTCAGGGCGACGGAGGTTGGCGTACTGGCGCATGATCCGGATACGGCGGATGGGACTTTACTGTACGCCTATCAGTACACGCCGGAGGGAGAAAGCGACTACATTCCCGCCAGCACCGACAAGGTGCTGGAGACGCAGATGGATGTTTTGGTATACATCGGAGACGCCGAAAATGTGACAGCCTCCATCTCCCAAAGTCTGGTGTACGCCAGCCGCGCAGATCTGGAGGCCCATGTAAAAAACATGGACAACCCGCACAAGGTCACAAAGGAGCAGGTGGGACTGGGGAACGTACCGAACGCAGCCACCAACGACCTGACGCCGACCTACAACGAGGCAAGAGCACTCGTGGGGATGAAATCCGGGGAAAAGCTATCCATTGCCTTCGGGAAAATCGCCAAGTCGGTGAGCAGCCTGATCGCCCACATCGGCACCGCAGGCAAGAACGTCCACAAGGAGACGCCCACCAGCATCGGCGCGGCGCCGAAATCTCATAAGCACAGCACGACGGATATCACATCCGGCGTGTTGGGCCTTGCCAGAGGCGGAACCGACGTGACAAGTTACAGTGCTCTCAGAGATAAACTCGGCGTGAACTGTAAAATTTCTGTGGTTAAACCCACAAAGATATATTTACAAAAAACAACCTCATCATCGCACTGGAACGGCAAGGAGCATCAAAACTATGCGGCGTTCGGGAACAATACATTCGTGATCATCGGCGTGAATGAATATGGTTCGACAACGACCGCAGCCTATGTATCAGATAACGGAATTACCTACGATATGGTGGAAGAAGGCATCCCAAATGAAGCGTTCTACGGTATCGCCTATGGCAATGGACTGTTTGTCGCTGTGTTTGAGACGAAGGTCATCTACTCGAAGAATGGAAGAACTTGGACTGAGGTAGACCTCGGAACAACGCTCAATGCCGCTCGAATTTGCTTTGGCATTGACACGTTTATGATTCTCGCTATCGCTGATGGAGTGAGCATCTGCTATACATCCAAAGACGCTCAGACATGGGTATCCCACGAAATGCCGGCTGTTGACAGCAAAGACCGTTACACCGGCTTGTGCTTTGGAGATGGGAAATTCGTGGCAATCACGACCTCCGAATATGTCAAAGAGACAACGATTACTATTTCCGAAGATAAAGGTGATTCGTGGAGTAGCCTAAAGCCAATCAGCGGTTTCCACTCTGCGAAAGATATCTTTTTTGCACACGGAAAATACATTGTTTGGCACCTGTCTGGAAGCGGTACAGGCTATCCTGAGCTGGCGGTAACTGAGGATTTGAGTAGCTGGTCTGTAATTGATGATCTGAGCGAGGGCTTTTGTCCAGAGATCATGGGCGTCACGAATACCGGATTTTGCGCGAGCGGACGGAAAATAGGTGGCGGATACTGCTACTGTTTTAGCTCAGATGACGGTTTCTCGTGGCACCGAACCGCTGAAACAACAACCGGCGTTGACTGTTTTCTGTCCGCAAAAGGGAAAACCTGGGCAATTATGGACGTTTACAATCTCATGGTATCGGATAATGGGGATTCTTGGACATCGGAGTTTTATCAAATCTCCGACCAGTCAGGTAATACTTTTGGGCCGCTGAAAGGAGCGTGATATGAATGGCAACCGTGAAATTGACGGACAAGCCTGTGGTGCAGGAATTGATGGACGGCGATCAGGTGGTGCTGATCCAGAACGGCGCCGTCCGGCGCATCCCGGCGGAGCAGGTGGGCAGGCAGACGCCCACCATTGACCTGTATTCCGCGGGTGTAAATGTAGACATAGCGCAATTGGGGGAAAACCTCCCATGCGAGGTATCCACAGACATTGTGACCCAGCTTGTGGCTGCCGCCAAAAACGGTGGAGCGCTGCTCAAATTCGGGTACGTGGAAAATGAAATACACTTACCGGTACAGGCATATTTGGTTGGTATCGCAGTTGAAGCCATGGAGGTGTACGAGTTCAGCGGCAAGGTGTTTTACGGTTCGTTGGGCGTCAATGTTGTTTTCACTGTGCAGTTGCAAGATAGCAATACCCAAATATATTCTTGCTGCACAATCGACCAACCGCTGCTACCAATCCCGGAACCGTCTGACGACGGGGCGTTTTTAAGAGCGCAAAACGGCGAATGGGTGATGGCGCAGGTTCCCACGGCGGAGGAGGCGACGTTTTAATGGCAGAGTATCTGGTACAAAATGAAAGCCTCACGGCGATCGCGGACGCTATCCGCGCGAAGGACGGCAGTGCGGACAAGCTGACGCTCGCGCAGATACCGGAGAAGATCGCCGCGATCCAGACCGGGACGGATACGAGCGACGCGACGGCGGCGGCAGGCGACGTGCGCAAGGGCAAGACCGCCTACGCCAAGGGGCAGAAGCTGGTTGGCACGCTGGAGGAGAGCGGGGGCGGCACGTCCTATGTGGTCGGCACGCCGGTGTCGTTCACGCTCACCGGCTGGGACCCTGCGGTGCAGGGAACGACCTACAAGCTGAAAGCCGTGGGTTATAAGCCCGGCGTGAACGGCGTGCAGTTGGGGCTGCCGTCCGATTCCTCTACCGTCAACACGCAGGCGGTGGTCGCGTCAGCGTTGACCATCGCGAACACGAACGTCACTGCACCTGACAAGGAGAAGAACGTGGCCGGATTTACCGAGATCTCCATTCCCGCCGTGAACGCGCCGAGCCGCGAGTTGACCGTTGCCATCTTCGGGCTTGTGGAGGTGGAGCGAGTTAAGGTGACAGCGCCCGCCGTTGTGGGTATCTCCGCGCCCATCGCGGGAGAAAAACCTGTGTACGGCATCAAGGGAGAGCAGTTCACCGGCACGATCACATGGACGCCCGACCTGATCGACAGCAAATTTGGCCCGCAGACTGTCTACACCGCCACCATCACGCTGACACCGAAGGTCGGCTACACCATTAGCGGCGTGGCGGCGAACTTCTTCACGGTAGAGGGTGCGACAAGCGTCAGCAATGCCGCAAACAGCGGCGTTGTGACCGCCGTATTCCCGAAAACCGGTACGGCAGTGGTATGGGATAACGACCTGTGGAAGGTCACAACGCCCGAGACCGGGAAGAATCCTGTCCTGACGTTTGAAGGCTCGAACTATACCGGCAAGGTCGTGTGGTCTCCCGAGACGTCTACATTTGCAGCGTCCACGGTTTACACCGCGACCGTCACGCTGACTCCAAAAGAAGGGTTCACTTTTGATGGCATTCCAGAGAACTTCTTCAAATGTGGTGGCGCGACCAGTGTGACCAATGCTGCAAACAGCGGCGTAGTTACAATCGTATTCCCGGCGACAAAGGAGGCTAAATCGTGAATGAGCTGAATCACGTTGCGGTGATCGCAGACGGGAACGGACGCTGGGCAGAGCGGCGGGGTTTGGAGCGCTCCGCCGGGCACGAGCAGGGCTTGAACAAGGTGGAGGACATGATGCACTGGTGCGTGGACA
>ERZ773218.722-NODE-722-length-38146-cov-249.975060_pt1 | contig 38146 bp, 28 predicted proteins | sample MGYA00580527_ERZ773218 | MGnify/ENA primary metagenome ERZ773218 (study PRJEB29015, sample SAMEA2737763) | human gut metagenome | biome: human gut; feature: human-associated habitat; material: faeces | place: China | collected 2012 ...
GCTCTGCCAACTGTGATATGCCTCAAAGTGCCGTTTTCGGACGGCCTGGGGGGGGGTAGGTTGCTCACCTGCCCTGCTTCGATGTTCAGCGCAGAACGTTTCAACGGAGCATTTCACGGCATAGCAATAACCATCATGTCGCGCACCGATTGCAGCGATGTATTCTTTGTAGCAGTAGAATTATGAACAACCTCCGTCCTATCATCCTCGGCTCTTACAGCCATTCGCAGAACGGCATTATCGTTTCGTCTTGCGGAATAGCACCCTGTATAGCCGGGGGAGGCAAGGGACATGATGTAGACAAGCCCAAAATCCTAATAGAATATGATTGAAAAACCACCAATCGGGAGGCAAATCGGATGTATTTGCTTAGGTCTCCTGATTCCTCCATCCCCCGGATGGCACGACCTGTGCCTTCGCATCTATTCACCCCACGGTTGCAGTCCGTGCGTTCCGTCAAGGGCACAAGACGCAACCATCTGCCCGAAAATACTCATAGAATATGATTGAAAGATCCGTCCTCATCCATTACCGCACGGAAGAAGCCAAAGCCTACAGACGTGAGCATGGCGACCTTGGCGGATGCAGATATCAAGACAAGCTGCATCGTCCCAGTCCGTGGCCGTGGAGTAATACAATCAGCACCGTAACGAAAGACAACCTGTTATGCTACGTTTTCACATAGCTGCTATTAGGGGCAGGTATTCCGACAATCCGACAGGCGGACGATACTGTCAACGGTTAGAGATAAACTGCGAGGGTACAACAAATGCGCTCACATCTGTAAATAAGGATAATATGGTATATATAATTTATGACTAATCAAATCCCATTTGTTCAACGTATGTCTCACCTCGTCCCTCGATGTGGGTATACTACAGCTCTCGCATCCAAATATTGGGACTGGGCAGGACTACGTGACGAGCACGGACAACACACAATCGTATTGATCGAGTATGAATTATTACGAACAAAAACAAAATGATATGACAACAGTAAAAACATCAGACTTCTTCATTTGCACATACGCTTATGAGAAGAGACAGGAAGACGGAAACGTCAAGAGAGTGAAAGAACAATATGTAGTAGACGCACTCAGCTTCACCGAAGCGGAAGCACGGATAATCGAAAGCATGCATCCTTACGCAAGTGGGGAAAATCAGGTAGTGGATATATCAAGGGCACCGTTCAGCGAGATATTCTTCACCGATGACGAGGAGGCAGACACATACTATAAGCTGAAAGCCAATTTCATCAGCCTTGACGAGAAGACCGGGAAAGAGAAGAAGGAATCTCACTGCTATCTTGTGCAGGGAACATCTACACAGAATGCCCAGCACAACTTCGATGCAGGGATGAAAAAGACAATGATGGACTATTCAGTCGGTGCTATCATAGAGACAAAGATAATGGATATATTCCTGCACTAATCAGATGGCAAATGAAATACCCCAGATACAAAATCAAAGAATTCGTAGGAGGGTACACTGAATATATCACAGAGTGCCCTTTTGGCGAAGAAGGAAAGTATACACACAGGATGCTGATGGTCGGCTCGTTGGCATGCCAACATTGCAGGCATTTCAAGGACATAAACAGAAAGAATCGTGTAGTGTCCTGTGGTTTTATGTAATAACGTTTAAAACAAGCAACAATGAAGACAAAGAAAATCTCAATCATCAGGCGCATAACAGAGCGCATTCTCGGCAAAAAGTTCTACATCGCAGTAATAGCACAGAAGGGAACCAGTACCTACTATGTCAACTCTACGATATACAGGTCTAAGGCAGACATCCTGAAATACAAGAAGCACGTTGACAGCTTGCAGTCGGTGGTGTTCGTCTGCTATTACTCGTTCCGCTCAAGAAACGATTTCCGTCTCGCAATCGGTGACGGAAAGGCAGTCGGTGTTGAGGAGGCGAAGAAACTCGCAAATAAGTAGCGTCAAAGGTTAACGGATAAAAATGGTATTTGAGAATCTAAAACTATATTTGCAATGACAATAAGAAGAATAATCAGAGCGATAAAAGGTCTGAGATATCGCAGATGCTTCGTTATGCTTGACGGACGAGGCAACTCAGTGACTCTCTCAAAGGGACTCTACAGGCACATCATGCGCAAGGAGAGGGACGATATGTACATACATGTGTTCAAGGCAGGGGATTCAAGACAGTACTGCTTCGCCTTCCGTGAGGACTTTAAACAGCTGAAGGACACGAATACCATCTTCACGCAGCTGCAATACAATGCCGAGCACAAGAAGATAGGTTTCAGTACCACTCAGCCGAGTGTTTCGGGGATTCTGGGTGACTACAATCTCCTCTTAGACAGGAAGGTGCGTCTGACGGTCTTCCCTCGCAAGACAACCAACAATGAGGTGTTCTACGAGATTCAGCGGCCTATGCGCTCGCAAAACGAAACAAGATGATACAAGACATCAAATTCCAAGGTCTGTCCAATTCTCCATCTGACAATAGTGTGCAGGATGGGGAGTTGGGCAGCTGCCTAAATCTTATACCAGAAGACAATGAGCTGAAGCCGATACAACAGCCTGTGATGGTTGATGGGGGAGACTTCCTATCTGAGGACGTTACAATCGAATACCTTCACAAAGTAAGCTATGATGACAAGATAATTTCGCATTACATCTGTTATGATAGCTTAAACGATATATGGTTCTGGCATATACTTGGCGAGCCTACAGAAGACGTCTATCAGATACAGCTCCCGACAGCGGATAAGTTCTACGTCAATTCCGTTAAAAGCATCGGAAATATCTTGTGCTTTGTAGGGGATGATGACATTTGGTATGCATTTTGGGATAGCAATACTAAAGACTATAAGATATTCAACCTGTCTCAGTTTAAACTATCAATAGAGATAGAACGAAATGCCACAACAGACGAGGTTATTCAGAAGCAAATAAAACTTGAGTCTGAAGAATTTTGGAATTTGTTTGAGAAGCATTATTGGAATGATGATAAAACAGAGAGTCTGGCTTACCCTATCAGAACTAAAGCTAACAAGACGATAGAAATATTTAATCAGTGTGATGCTTTAGTAAATAAGAGGATGGAGGAACTTGGGGATGAGTATTTTAAGTATAGCACATTATTGGTGGCGGCTGTAAGGTTGTATGATGGAACATACATCAACTTTAGTCCACTGGCTATTCTTGATGCGACACAAGTAGGTTCCGGCAATTCTGATTCTGGCTACAGCAGGGTAACTCCTTCTTTCGCCTATTGGATAAATTATGACGATAGTCAATACATCCCTGTTCCGAAAAAATCGCAAGGCATAGAGTTTTCGACAGGATTCGCAAAGTTTTGGATAACCGCATCTTGCGATATAAAAGGGTATGAGACTTTAATAGATGGTGTTGATGTGTTTATCACGACATGTGAAAGTTTCCTTGACATAAAGAATTCTGTTTATATAGGTACTCCTCAAATAAACCATGAAACTTGGCGACGTTCTGAAATACCGATACCTTATCTTCAAGGTAATGATTTCCACAATCAGTTTGATGGACTCCAATTCTACAAGACTCTTCATATTGCAAATCAGCAGTTAGGACAAAAGTTTCCAATTAAAAGGGTATTAGGAACAGAGGTGTCCATATCTCTCGCAAACCCCTACGTAAAACATATAGGTGGAATAGTTGCCAACAACTACAATAATAGATTGCATATAGGAAATATTGTCGAATCAATAAAGTCTACTGATTACGACATTCCTTTCTATAATATTGTAGAACAATCGGATGAGAATTCAGCTTGTGACTTGGTGTTTGAATTTACGGATGATAACAACGAGAAACTATTCTTCTCAGTTGAGAATAAAAAAATATCTACTCATAACCCAATCGTTTCTATTCCAATTAATGGGTATTCTGACCTTGTTGTATATAGTCGGTGTAAAAATTATGACGGAGAATATGTATACACAAAAACACCATTTAAATTATATTCTTCGTCAAATACAGGATATTCATATTATGTGAAATGTGATTCGAAAAACGGTTTGCAAGAATTCATAATTGACACAGGGGCTTCTAATGCAGAAGAATTTGAAAAGGCTTTAAATTCGGTCTCTACATCCAAGAATATCATATCTCGTTCTCCTTCCCTCATCAAGGTCTCAGAGGCTGAGAATCCCCTCGTTTTCCCTGCCTCCAACAGTGTACAGGTCGGCTCGTCCGTTATAAAAGCGATGGCTGCCAACACCAGACCTATCACGGAAGGTCAGTTCGGTGATGCTCCTCTCTATGTCTTTACCGATGAAGGAACTTGGATGCTGATGTTGTCTACCGATGGAGTGTACCAAGCAAGGCAACCTGTAAACAGGGATGTGTGCTCCAACCCGGATGGCATCTTGCAGATAGATGATGCAGTCCTCTTCCCGACAGAGCGAGGGATAATGATGCAGACAGGCAGTACTGCAAAACTGATAACAGATGCCCTTGACGGTGCGGTGTTCGACTATATGCAGCTCTACAAGGAGAGTTATAGCAAGAAGATCCTTGCAGTCGGGAGCATCCCGGAAGCTGGCATAAAGTACATCCCATTCCGTCAGTTTATGAAAGGTGCAGATATGGTGTATGATTACTATGACGCTCGCATCATAGTGTTCAACCCAGACTGCGCCTACGCATACGTGTACTCTCTTAAAAGCGGATTATGGGGAGCGATGGAGAGCAATATAAAGAAAAGGGTGAATATCTACCCGGAATCGTATGCGATAAATGGAGACCGCAAGATAGTGGACTTCTACCAGAGTCAGCCTGTTGGCCCAACAAGATATTTCCTCTGCACACGACCTATGGCGATAGGCAGTGCTGAAGCGTACAAGACGATGTTCAGTTGTATAACAAGAGGGTATTTCCGCAATGAGGTGGGCAAATGTGGAATGGCTCTCTATGCAAGCAACGACCTGTTCAAATGGTTCCCTGTTTCCACATCGGTAAACAAGTTCCTCCGGGGTATGTGCGGTTCTCCGTACAAGTATTTCCGTCTCGCTCTGATAGGTAGCCTGTCGCCCGAAGAGAGTCTTGGCGGACTCTCTGCCGACTATCAGGAGAGATGGCAGAACAAGTTGCGATAATAAACAAAGGGAGTGCTCACGCATTCCCTTTGCCTTTGATTGAAATCCTAAAGCCTTTTTTGAACTAACCTATGAAAAACTAATCTTAATATGAAAAACTAATACCTATTTATGATTTGCCTGTCGCTATTTCCTTGATTTTTTCGGTTAATGTTGTCCTGAAATCCTTCGTGTCGTCCAATGTCACAGATTGCAGCATCGGTAGATTAAATTTCAAGGCTTCAAGGTAGAATCGACAGAAATCCTTCGGCTCGCACTGGGTCATCGAGAAAACGAACTTGCCGTAGTTTTCTCTTGAGTAGTCAGCCATCAGCTCCCGGAATTCTTTTTTTACAGGAGATTCATATCCCTTTTGCACTCCTCCTGTCTTCTTCCTGCCTTTGACAAATTGTCCCTTTTCGTTACGTTCTGCTGCCATAATCAGTTTATTGTACTGCAAAGATAAATATATATATGTAGACATCATTGTTATCCGTTAACGCTCCATATCGTGATTCCAAGTATTAACGGATAAAACAACAATGCGGAGATGTATACTTAACTTTGTCACATTATTAATAATGTAAAGTATACGTATATGTGGGGAGCACTAATAGGAGCTGGACTTTCACTCGCCTCTTCCATTGCAGGAGGCATCTCAAATCGAAAGGCAGCGAAAAAACAGGAAGAAATGCTGAAAAAGCAGAAGGCGGACAATCAGGCATGGTATGACCGCAGATATAACGAAGACCCGACCAAGCGAGCGGATACGATTCGGTTGCTGACGCTTATGCAGGAGCAGATTCGGGACAGGAATCGTGCGGCTAAAGGCAGACAGGCGGTAATGGGAGGAACGGAGGATTCGACAACGGCAGTAAAGGAGGCTAACAACAAGGCTCTTGCTGATACAACATCACAGATTGTAGCGGCAAACGAAAGTCGTAAGGACAACATCGAGCAGCAGTATCAGCAGAACAAGCGCAACATCGAAAACTCTCAGATGCAGATGATGGCAGACCGGGCAAGCAACACAGCTAATACGGTCGCAGGAGTAGCAGGAACTGCATCCAACATCGCTAACCTCCTTGATGAGGCAGGAAAGAAGAAGACAAGCACAACGACAACGACAACTGAAAACAAAGCGTAATATGAGTGCATTGAGTTATCTACAGCAGAAAAATGGCTTAAAGACGACACAGACGGTTGTCAACAAGCAACAGAGCGGTGAGGATGCAGAGCAGAAGGCTAACCCGGTATTGCAGGCATCAACACTCACGGAGAGTCAGTTGCAGGACGCAGGGAAGAGGATTGACGAAGGGAACAATGCAGCTGCACAGAATGATGCGATGAAGGAGCGCACAATCGCTACACAACAGGCTATCCAGAAGGGTGTGAACGTCAACCAAGACCCTGACCCTGAAAATGATGATGACATCGCTAATATCCCTGTCGTTAATCAGGACGAGACTCCTAAAAGGATGAGCTATGCTGATATGTTCAAGGCGATGTATGGCAATGGCGAAGAGGAGACGGAAGAGCAAAAGAAGAAACGATTGAAACGTGAGCGCACGAACGCTATCATATCATCAGTCGGAGATGGTCTCAGAGCTTTGAGCAATATGTATTTTGCTACAAAAAACGCTAAGGTTAATCATAACCCGGAGCAGGATATGAGCGCAACTATGCTCAAGCGGAAACAATTGTTAGATACGCAGAGAGAGAAAAATCGGGCGGCATGGCTGAAAGGTTATCAGAAGGCCCAGGAACTTGATGAGAATGCGAGGAAGAATGATATGACAGCAGCAGAGGCGGTTCGCTATCACAATCAACTTGCTGAGATTGCTGCTCGCAAGGGTGATCAGAACGACAGGAAGCTCGATCAGAATCAGCAGAAGATTGACCTTACTAAATGGAAATACACAACCGATGCGGATTTCCATGAAAGGGAGTTACAACTTGATGAATGGTATAAGGAAAATAAAATATCAACTGATCAATACAATGCGGAAACTAAAAGGATGCGTGAGCAGAGAATCGCATCTAAAGCGAAAGAGTCCTCACAAGGCGACAAAAGCACTGCCGGGTATTGGCACGAATACTATGAGATGATGGAGACTCCTGAAGGGCAGAAGAAGGTGAGAGATATCCTCAGAAAAATTAAAGCGAAGGATGCCAATCAGCACAACATCCGCTACATCATGGACAAGTTGAAAGGTAGGTCATCATCTGGTGGTGGAAAGAATCCGAGTCAGCACAAGAATACCACTTCTGGCAGAGGGAAAAAGAAGAAAAGACCATATTAATAATGTAAAGAAAAAAAACTATGGCAGATAACGACAATAGGTATAAATTATGGCAAACGATAAGCAAGGAGTATGACCTTCCTGACTACAATCAGTTCAGCAAGGACATGGAGGACGCAACAAAGCGCAAGTCCCTGCATGATGCAGTTTCAGCAGAGTATGACCTTCCTGATTTCGACCAATTCAGCAAAGATATGGGTTATGAGACGCAGACTACTCAGCAAGGCAATCAGAACGCTCAGAATGCCAAGAAACCGCAACAGACTGCACAATCCTCTCATGTAGAGGAGGATAGAGGTTTGTCAAGCGACAATGGGTACAGCAAACAGAAAACGGCATTCGATAAAGCGACTGAACAAGCCTGGGAAAAACTTGCCTATAAAGGCGGAATCAAGTGGACTATCAAAGGTCATCCTGAAGTCAAGATGGTCGCAGTCACTGATGACCTTGTAAAGAAATTCCCTCAGTTGGAGCAATGGAGAGGCTATCAGGTGCCCTTCAATACGAGCACAGGTACGCCTATCATGCAAAATATAGATGACAAGGGCAACATCATAACACCAGACGAGGCGAGCGAGCAATACACGAAAATCCTCACTAACCAGGACTTTGACTATGTGCCGAAGCAGGAGACCGCAGCGGTGCAGATAGGTAGTGTTGTCAATACTGCGCTGAGCACAAAGGGTGGATGGCTCGACCGGGCAGTGCAGAAGGCGATGGAGGAGAGCTATGGCAAGGACTGGAAGAACAGGAAATATGTGTCTGACGGTAAGGAGACAAGCTCATCAGAGATATACGCAAAGGCAAAGCAGGGCATATATGACAATATCAACGGAGTTCTGGGTGATATCAGAAAGTCACTGCTATTCTCTACGGATGAGCAGCGGAGGCAGACTGTTGACGAGCTATATCAAAAAGGTTATCTCAAAGAAGATTTTTTGCCCAAGGCCAATGCCCTGCACTATATAAGTAATGTAGACAAGGGCGAACAGGTTGAAGAACTGAGGCAGCGGAAACTGAAATTACAGGTGCAGAGGGAGATGGTGATGGATAAGCTCAACCAGATACCTCAGCCTGACCACGCTGAAAATATGGCTGAATTCTATGCCCGAAGAGCGAATGATGGTTCGGAATTGTATGCAAGTGATCTCCGTAAAATTGACAAGCAGATTGCTCAATATAATGCGGTCATTGACGAACTTGAAGGCAGGAACAATCTCAAAAACGAGTGGGGGCATGCAGTCCAGACATCTGGTATCACAGATATAGGAGCATGGGATTTCGGTGTCACTGACCTGAAGGATGCGATGATGATGTATCCCCTTGCGAAAAAGATGCAGAATGGTGAAAACATCACGCAGGACGATTTTATGAGCCTCAAGTTGTTGGCACAGGCTAACGAGGCTGATGCGGTTGAAAATGCTGTGATGCCATCATCGTATAATATGTTTAAGGGTAGTTTACAATCCGTCCCTTACACTGTGCAATTCGGAGCAGGAAAGACATTCGCAGAAGGCGCAGCTTCCGTAGTCAACAAAGCGGCAACGAGAGCGGTCAAGGGTGCAATACTCAAGGCTGGAAGCAAGAAGGCATTAAGGGCAGCGGAAAAGGTTGCTGAGAAGGCTGCCGAAAGCAAGATATTAAAATTCTGCGGTATGCTTGGCAAGGATTTCGAAAAGGCATTCGTGATGGAAAACACCACAGGTGCAGCAACAACAGGTGCAGAAATCCTCAACCGACACATCGGAACTGTCACAGAGTCGGATGATGGCTTTAAGATGGAAGGAGAGTCCCTGCCTACTGCTATCATCAAGGGTGAGATGTCACAGAATATAGAGTCGCAGACTGAGTTCCTGGGAGAACATTTCCCAAGCTCACTGAAATTCATCCGGGGTATGGCGCACACCAAGGTTGGCAGTGCGATGGGACTTAGGAATCTCGCAGCGTGGTTGACAAAGGTATCACGCACGGAATTCGCTACAACGCTTAAGAGCTATGCTACAAGAGCAGGAATCAACGGAGTTTTCGGTGAGTATCTGGAGGAGGTTGCCGGAACTGCCGAAAACGCTCTCTTAGTCGGTGACCAGAAGTTCTCCGACCTTCTCGATGTGAAGCAGCAGGAAGAGGTTGCAGGTTCGGTGGTATTGTCGTGTTTGGGAATGGGTATCTTTGGCACTGCAATATATTCGGGACAACGAGGTCTCAATATGCCAACTTACTACAGGCTTCAGCACCTTCAGAACAAGTGGGACAATGCAGGATTAGATTTGTTCTCGGGCGAGGAGTGGGCTAATCTGAAGGACAGGATTGACAACACGCCTAACGAGGGTATGAAATTCGTGATGGCGGACATCTTGCGAGGTCAGAATATGACTGAGGAACAGATGAGAGCTGCCTACAATTATGCAAGTTGTACACTGACCTTGAGAGGCATGAATATCGGTGCTATGAAGGCTGCACAACTCGGTCTTACTGATGACCGACACATAGAGCAGGACAATGCTTATGTTGAGGGCAGGCAGGCGAAAGATGAAGACAAGCACGATATTCAGATAGAGTTTGAGGACAGGTCGCACGAACTTGCGGAAAAGCTCGGCATCTCAGAGCAGCAGTTAGATAACATGAGCGATGAGGACTTAGAATCTCTCACAGGCAGGGATGACCAGCTTGACAATCTTATCTATGACTACCAGACATCTCACGCAAAATATCAAGGTGTTGTAGACAATGCTGATGATGAGATAGACAAGGCGGCTCAGGAGGCTGCTCGTCAGACTGATATGGCCACCGACAAAAGCCGGGGTACGGTGCGCAATGCGACCATCAAGGCAGCGAAAGGAGAGGAAGACTATGGTGTGTATATCGTCAGCGGTAATGTAGCGACAAACGAGGATGGCTCCATCAATGTGTCTGAGAGCGATGATATGATATTGTACTATGACCCGAAATCGGGCAAGATAGAGCATTGTGATGCTATGCGTCTCGCATCCCTGGGTGAGGAAGTCAATGCAGAGGAAACACGGAATCAGGCGATTGCTGATGCGAAAGAGAAGGCTATACGCCAGCAAGCAGGAATCATAGACGGAACGGTAGGTGAGGGAACATCGTTTACCATTACGGACGCAGAAGGCAACGAGCATTCCTACGAAGTACTTGCTGATAATGGTGATGGCTCTGCAATGATCACCATGGATGGCAATGTGCAGGAGGCTCCTGTGTCACTACAGGACTTGCAGAATCTCAAAGATGCAGAGGAAGCCAAGAGACTTGAAGCAGCCAAGATGCAGCGTCAGCAGTACGAAGAGGAGCGTGAGAAGCAGAATGCTCCTGTAGAGGACAATCTTGACTACGCTGACATCATCAATACAAATGGCAATGTAGAGATTGCCGAAATGGTAGACGAGGAAGGCAATGCTATGTTCCCGGATGCGGAAGAGGTTTTCTTTGTGCAGAATCAGGGCAACAGGGCAAAGGTGATGGTGCTTGACAGTGAGGGCAATCTGCAACCGAAATTGGTCAAGAAATCATCAGTGCGGACGCTCGGTACAATGTCGGTGGACGAATACAGGCAGGGAAGGCAGCAGGCTCTCAAGGAGGCTGAGAATGCATCTGAGCCATCTCTTGTAGACGAGACCGAAACATCCAATAATGTTGTCCCGACAGGTAATATTACAACCGATAATACCACAACCAATGAGACTCAGCCGGGTAACGAAGCAGAAGTCACCACATCGAACGAGACGCAGAACATATCTAACGAGCAGGAGAATACTCCTAAAATCACGCTTGAGGACGGAACTGAAGTGCCGATGCTTGAGGATGGCAATCCTGACTTCTCCCAACTCACGGCAGGACAGGTAGCGGAATTGTATGACTCCCAGTTCGGGGATGATGCAGAACAGATAGTTTCCGGCAATGTCAACAAGGCGAAGAAGGCTCTTGACAAGGCGAACGGAATGACTGTGAGTGGTGGTAGCTTTGCAGAACAAAAAGCGAGCAAAAAGGCGAAAGACAAGGCTATCGCTGAAGCAAAGGAGAAATATGACTCTGCAAAGGCTATAGCTGATGCCTATAACGAGAGGATGCTCGCAAAGGAGGAAGATTCTCCAGAGGGCAGAATGAACTTGATAGAAAAGGCAAGGAGAAAGTTCAATCGTATGAAGGGCAGCGTGAAGGATAATGCCCAGGCAATTGCACAATTATACGATGAGACTGTCGGAGCACTGCTTCATCGCCTGTATGACAGCACTGGCATAGATGTGTTTGATGATACGGCAAACACCGTTGACGAATATGTTGCAAGCAGTATAGCACCTTATAGCCTCAACTATGAAGGTACGGAGACATCGAAAGGTGTAAAGCAGGAGACAGGTTTGTCAAGGTCTGACTTTGCGAAGACAGGGCTTCTTGCGAAGGAGGGAAAAGGTAAGACAATAGGCCAATTGGCTAACGACTTGTGGAGAGATAGACCTGCGAACTTGGAGAACATAACAGACCAAGACGTGCGCAACGCTATCATTGATTTGATAACGAGCGGTCAAACTGCTTTCGGGCTGAAGAACCACATCCAAAATCTACGTATTGCAGAGGCAGAGAATATCCTTGAACAGCAGAAGAGACAGGCTGATGAACTTGCTCATGCAGAAAAGCAAAAGGAGGAAGAGCAGGCTTCAACAGAACAGGCAGACGATAAAACAGAAGAATCGTCTAATGCTGATGTTGCTCCGGCTGAAGAACAGGCAGAAGACAATAAGTCTGACTTACCATTTGAGGCACCGTCACCTGATGAGAACTCTCCATTCTCTGCAAAGGATAAGGCGAAAGACCCTCTGGAGGTCTGGAACAATATGACAGATGAAGAGAAGGCTGCGTATATAGAGAAGAATCGTGTAAAGGATACCAGACTCGTTGATGATGTTGTCGGGAAGAAACTGCGCAAGGCGATTGAGAAGATTGCGGAGATGATGGGAGCGACAATCCAGTGGCAGAGGACTGATATGATTCGCAACGGATGGTTCAACCCTAATACCAAGACCATATATCTCGCACTTGATTCATCCGTTCTTTGGGGTGTTCAGTTCGTCTTCGGACATGAGATGACTCACGACATCAAGACGAAATCTCCTGCCATGTATGATGAGTTGAAAGGACTTGTCAAGGAAAAGTATGGTGAGGAGTTGTTTGAGGCAAAGACGAACGACAACGAGAAACGATATGCTGGTGTCGGGAAGACAGATAACGACAGAAGCTATTATGAGGAAGAGACTGTCGCTGATGCCATCGGTAAGATGATAAACGACTTGAATCTGACTCATTCTATCGCTCTTAAGATGTCTCATCCGTTGCTTGCCAAGATGCACGATGTGCTGCTGAAGGTTAAGAATGCGCTTATGGCAACATCATACACAGAAGATGTGAATGGCATCATCCGCACGATAGAACAAGTGTATGTGAAGACTGCAAACGGTACGTTTGAATCGTCAGCGTCAGAAGAATCGTATGGTGAGAGATTAAGTGCTAAACAAAAAAGAGCACTTGAAACCGTAACGATAGCAGACGAATCCACTAATAATGCCACTGCCATTTCAAGTGCTGATGGTGCAAAAGTACAAAATAATCTTGAAATACTTGCAGATAATTACGAAAAACGTCCTAATAAGACGAGGGGTTTCATAACAGACTTGTCTCAAGCACTCAATTTGGAACAACACGAAGCAAGTCATTATGGTACATTCGAGACACGAAATGGTAATTTGGTTACTATCCGTGTGAGCAATCACAATGCACGTGTTTCGTTCTTTGACGAAAATGGTGAGGAAAATGGTATAAGCATTGTAATATCAAGCCATAAGAACAAAGGGATGTTGAATGATGGCAAAGCTCATTTAGTGGAATATTTCTATCCAAAGCAATCTATAGAACGTTCAGGAAGTAAGCCTTTGGCTGATATAGTCAAGTGTGTATCTAATGCTTTGGATAGTGGAAAGTTTGATGATACGACAGGAATCGCTCAACGTCAAGAGGTAAACATGCCTAATTCGGATGAAAACGTTTCATACTCACTACGTCAGAAGCCAGAGCCTGAGAAGAAAGGCACAGGATATAAGGTGTTCGTGCTCGGCAAGGACGGCAAGCTATATCCACCGATGGTGGCGAATCCGAACGGTGCTGCTACTCCTGTCGGTGTGTGGCTCGATGCTGATGCAGCTCCTGTCGCAGGAGAGAGCAAGACAGGCAGACCGCAAGTCAAGCAGGGTGGCAAGGGAACGCAAGGCGGTAGCGGCAAACTGGCTTATCGCCCAGGATGGCATCTCGGTGTCATTCCATACGCCATCCAGTTCAACCGCAAGGATGCAGAGGGCAACAAGACTCTGTTCCCGAAGAACTTTGTATTTGCAGAGGTGGAATATGCAGCGGACAAGGACTATCAGGACGAGGCTCATGCAGAAGGCATCAATAGCAACGGCAAATATCAGCACTCACTTGCAGGACTGAAGCATCTGCCTACTGACGGATATTATATGTATCGTACCAACCCGAACCCTGAGACTGACCCTTGGGTGATAACTGGTGCGATGAAAGTGAACAGGTTGCTTACAAGAGCGGAACAGGCTGACATCGTAAGGAATGCTGGACGTGAACCTCAGAAGATTCAGGAGGGTGATATCGTTACTGATGATGTTGTGAACAGCATCAATCAGGAGATAGCTGCTGCTCCTAAGTTCTCGCTGAAGGTTTATCACGGCACTGGTGCTGACTTCACGGAGTTTGACTTCGACCACATGGGCGAGGGTGCAGGTTCGCAATCCTTCGGTTGGGGAGGTTATGTAACTTCATCCAAGAAGATTGGAAAGAGTTATGCTACCCTGATGGACAATGACCCTTCTAAGGCATATTATCGCATTCAGCGTTCCAATGGTACAAGGTTCACCAAGAAATATCCTACTCTAGAGTCATTCCTGCATGGTGATAAGCAAATAGCCATGAATGACAAGTTTACAGAGCAGGAAAAGATTGACTACTACAATGAAATGAAGAAGTTGGCTGAACCATACCATAATCTATATGAGGTGGATATTCCTGATGATAATGGCAGCAACTATCTGGAATGGGAAAAGAAACCTTCTAATGAGGTTGCGACTAAGATAATTGAAGGTATCTACGGCTTGGATGATAAGACCCTTGATGATATGGCTGCAAGGGATATTGTGTTCAGAACTCTTATGTATGATTACATCAAGAACGCAGACAAGAAGCAGATGATTCCAATCCTTGTGAAGACTAATGGCCTGACAAGGAATACTGTCTATGATAATGGAAACGTTGAGGATGATATGCGATTTGTGTACAATCGTTTGTCTAACTGGATGGGTAGCCCAAAGGCTGCAAGTAAGTTCCTCTCTTCTCTTGGTTTTACTGGAATTAAGTACCCTGCTGGTACTATCTATGGTGGTGCTAAGGAGGGCGATGTCAACTATGTTATCTTCAAGCCTGAGGACATGCAGATTGTGGAGCATGAGAAGTTCTCAGTGAAAAGCGATGTAGACAATCAGGGGAATCCTTTGAATCAGGATGGCACTTTGAAGCTGGAAAAGATTAAGTCCGTTGATGAGTTGACGGATGAAGATTTCTTGCATCCTACTAGAAATGTAGAATTGCCTAGCTTACCAAAGAAAATTGCTGATGCTATTGGAACAGAAGGCAAGCCAGTTGTTATCAAGAAGAATATCTTTGAGCGTAATTATATGAGACATAAGGACGTTACTCCTGAATTGAGTAAAAAAATCTTTAAGTCTGCTTTATACAATCCTGATTTGTATGGTCAGAATCAAAAGAAAACCAGACCATATAATTGGGTACTTATCAACACGAAGGACGAGAAGGGCAATAACCGCACAGTATTATTAGAGGTAAATCCTAATAAAGACAATGTGGAAATTGTCCATTGGCACTTTATTGACGAAAGAGGATTGAAAAAAATAAGAAAGCAAGTTGACCGTGAGGACGGGCAACTCCTCATACTGCCTTCCGATAAAGAAGAGGTCGGTGCCCTTTCCGACCCTACGGTCAACTTATCTGCTGCAAATATAGCCAATCCTTCTGAAACTTCAAAAGGAAACGCAGGAAAATTCTCGCTTCGCTTACAGAATGCCATCAACGAAACCGACACAGAGCCGACCGAAGCACAGAAGAAGAGCGGCAACTACAAGAAAGGTCATGTCAAGTTCGGTGGCTATGACTATACCATAGAGAATCCGAAAGGCTCATATCGCTCTGGTGTGGATGAGAACGGCAAGGAATGGAAGCAGAAGATGAATGACACCTACGGCTACATCCGTGGAAAATTCGGCAAGGACGGTGACCACCTTGATATGTTCATCAACGACAATGCTGACCTTGACAACTGGAATGGTGATGTGTTTGTCGTTGACCAAGTGAATCCTGATGGCAAGTTTGACGAGCACAAGGTGATGTATGGCTATGACTCGCTTGAGGAAGCGAAGAAGGCATATCTCTCCAACTACGAAAAGGGATGGACTGGTCTTGGCAATATCACTCCTGTAAGCAAAGCAGGCTTCGACAAGTGGCTTGACAAGAGTAACAGGAAGTTGAAACCGTTCGCTGACTATGCTGACATTACATCGAAGTCGAACATGGATACTGCTCCAAGCAGTTTTGAGGAGTTTTTGGAGCACCCTGCGGTACGTTACTCTATCCGTAACGAAAAGGAGAGGGCTGCTGCTGAGGATGCCTACAATTTTGCACAAGAGAACAGGTCCGACAGATACTCTCGTTATGCCATCGTGAATATGGAGAAACCCGGAGCAGTGCCTCAATATCTTGAGAAGAAGGCAGTTGCCGACAACTGGAGAAGGTATTACAACAAGTTGAAATGGGGTAACTACAAGTTGTTCGACCTTGACAAACCATTTGAGGACAATGTGAAGAACCTCGTAGGCAAGTTCCCGGAAACATTCAGAAAGAAGAATGATACTACCCTGTCTAAAATAAACGAACTGACTGCCGACTATAACAAAAGGAAAGAAGAGTATGATGCTATGTCAAATAGCATCCAAGAACTTTTGAATGGTCTTATGAAGCAAGGTCGTTCTTTGGCGGAGGCTGAAAGCGTTATAAGAGATTGGGGACTGTACAAGGAAATGGACTCCAAGTATCAGAATTTGATGGGCATCCGCAAGCAGTTGAATGAGTTGAGGAGCGGAAAGGTTGCTGATGACGAAAGATTCTCCCTCATCGGCAAGAAAGGTGCAGAAGCTTTGGATCATGCAGAAGAAGTCAGTACACGTCTTGACAACCTGAATGTTGCACGGCAGATGGAAGGAGCAAAGAAAGACGTCAAGGCAATAAAGATGGCCACAGGCTGGGAGCGTGGGGCAGACGGTAAGTGGCGGTATGAGATTGCGGACAGCAAGCTGAACGACATGATGGACGTGGATGGCAAAGGTAAGATGGTGAAACGTCATAAAGAGGACATGTTGTGGACGAGCGGCAAGTTAGGTGAAGTGGTTGTTGCTCCCGAACTGTTCAAGGCTTATCCGAAACTGAAAGACGTACGCTTGGAGACGGATTCTATTATGAATAACCTACCGAGTAATGGCGAATACAATGCCAAAACGAATACGATAACCATCCATGCGGATGAGTTGAAGTATTTGGATTCCATATTGAATCATGAGATTCAGCACGTAATTCAAGACTTAGAGGGATTCGCACAAGGTGGCGACAGCAAGCATATACGTAAAGTTCTTGAAAGGATGATTAATGAAAATCAAGAAGCTTCTGATTATGCAAAGGACAAACTGAAAGAGTGGGTTACTTTGACAATGGCGGCAGACAGACTTTCAGACTTATACAAGCAATACATCAACAGTGATAACGAATGGCTGAAGAACAAGGCTATCGAAAGTTATTGGGATGCCATGAATGAGCTTGACAATAATGAACAGTCAACTCTTACCAACGACTATCCCGACGGCACGGCAAGAGAAATTGCAGAAAGCGGTTATCATGTGGATGAAGCGGAAAAGGAACTGAGACGTTTGGCAAAAGAGACCAAAGAGTCCATTCCTGAAGGAAACAATTCTGCATTAGACCTTGTAAGCAAGTTGACTGATGCTTTGGAGAATAACGATGATTATAATCTCTATCGTAAATTAGGCGGTGAGGTCGAGGCTCGCAATGTTCAGAGCCGTATGGGTATGTCCCCAGAAGAGCGCAGGAAAACCCTTGCCGAGGAAACGGAAGACGTTGCAAGGAAAGACCAGATATTCCTATATGGCGGTAGCGTCTCGATGATGGGCAGCCGTGCCTTCAATGAAGCTATCAATAGTAGCGACAATATCCGATTCTCTCTGAAATCAATGATGGAGAAACCTGAGGGATGGAAGCAAGCTAACAAAAAGGCTATACATATTGCAGAAGCTATTGAGCGTGACCCTAAATTCTCCTTGAAGAACCTTGATGGCACTCTCATTAAGGCAGGAACTTACTTTAGCGGTGGCGGTCTTGTTGAGGAAGGCTTGAAGGGTATCATCGACCCAGTGGTGGCAGTAGAGTATGACGAGAAGATAAGCGGTGTGTACCGTAACAATTTCGGCAACCATATCGTGACTGCCGATGTGCGTGATGTAGACCCGAAGGAACTTGTAGGCAAGATAGACGGAGAGGTGGAGTATTTCCACGCATCCCCGGTCTGCAAGAACTACTCTCTGGCGAAGAACAACCACGAAGAGCAGGAGCTTGACAAGGAGACTGCTGCAAGTACTGCTGAGTTCATCAGCAAGGTTAGGCCGAAGGTCGTGACGATAGAGAACGTGAAAGGTTACAAGGACTCTGAGGCCATGAAGACCATCACCGATGCCCTTGACGAAGCAGGGTACAAATGGGACGCTGATGTATACAATGCAGCCGATTATGGCGGCTACACCAACAGAGAGCGTCTCATCGTGAGAGCAGTGCGTGACGGAGAACTTCCAGCAAAGCCAGAGAAGCAGAAGCGCAAGAGTGGATGGTATGAGGCGGTTGAAGACATCATGCCGACACTCACGGAGAAGAAGAACGGTGTAGCTCCCTGGATGGACGAGAGACTCAAGGCGTACGGTATAGACTGGAGACATATAGACAAACCATTGTATGTGATGGGAAGCGGATATGCCAACGGTACTGTTCCGCATGCCTTTGCTGACGAGCTGCTGCCTACATTGCGCACCAAGAGCGGAGACGTGATTGTGATGCCTGATGGCAAGGTGTATCGTGCTATGGGCAGGGTACTCGCAAGAGTTAGCGGAGTAAGTGACGATTACCAGATGCCTGCCTCAGAAGCATTGAGTCACACGATCATCGGCAATGGCATACCAACCCAGTTGACGGAGAATGTCATCGCTCCTCTTGTACGTGATGTGTTGCACCCTGCGGTGGAGGAGAAGGCATCATTGAAAGATGCAGACAGAAAGCAAACTCAGTTGGATATTATATTGAAGACCAATCCGATGTTGGATGATTACCATACTGGCATCAGGAAGGTAGAAGACATAAAGACCTTGGGAGAATCAGTTGAGGAAGCTCGCAGTGAAGCGGAGAAGTATGGCGATGACGAATGGTCTGCTTATCCTGACATTACGAACGACATGTTGCAGAATGCCCTTGAAACTGGTGAGATAACCATATACAGCAGCAAACCTATCAAGAATGGCGTGTTTGTCACTCCGTCCTATATGCAAGCATCCGACTACGCAGGAGGAGGCAACGTGTATGAAAAGACTGTGCCGTTGACTGATGTAGCCTGGATTAACACGGATGAGGGACAGTATGCCAAAGTTGATGGTGAAAGATATTCGCTGAAGGAAGTGAATGACATCAATTCAAAATCGTTTAAACAATGGTTCGGTGATTGGGAGAATAACCCAGAGGAATCATCGCAAATGCTTGATGAGGAAGGTAAACCGAAGGTGTTCTATCACAATACCGATGCATTATTCAATACGTTCAATCCTGAATTTAACGGAACCAACACTGATGCAGGATGGCTTGGTGACGGATTCTATTTCTATGGTGACGAGAATGAGGGTAATGGATATGGCAAGCACAAGATGGCTGTATATCTCAATATACGCAATCCTTATTATGCGACATCAGAAGATGTGGAAAGACTATCGGAACTAAACAGCCGTGAAGCGTCAAAAGAGTTCCGTGAGCAACTTGAGGAAGAAGGCTATGATGGTGTGTATTATAATGGAGATTTACGTCAGGAAGCTGTTGCCTTCTATCCGAATCAAATAAAGTCTGCTGATAACAACAACGGAGACTTCTCGACAGAGAATGATGATATAAGGTATTCCCTCCGTGTAGACCGATACCGGGATGAATTGAATCAGTGGAAGAAAGACAACAACCTTCCGAAGGATGCTGAGAGACCACAACTGCCTGTAAGAGAACCGAACGAGAGTGCAGCGGACTTCCTGAAACGAGTGAAGGAATATCGCAAACAGGCAGCTCTGTGGGCAACGGCACCGACATACGAAGACCATCTGCTTGTGTCCGACACTGCACAGGGACAGTTTAACCTTGAGATGCAGCGTAAGGCAGTGCTTACACGTATAGTCATACAAGACTCAATGCTCGCCATCCGCAAGGCACAGGAAGCAATTATGAAAGAGGTCGGTGTAGACAAGCTGAATTTCGCTGAAGATGCATATACGGCAGAGAACAGAAGCCATGGCAAGGCGAAGAACGAATTCGAAGAATACAATGACGAGTTCTTGCAACCATTGCGCAAGGCATACAACGAACTGATGCAGAGACTCGGCAAAAGCTATGACAACGTGAAAGTGTATATGATAGCGAAACACGGACTGGAGCGCAATGCATATATCGCCTTCAAGTATGCTCTTGACGAAGACTATGAGACGAACGAGGAGCGCATGAATGCCTATAATAACTACAAGGCGGATATGGACAGGCTCAACAACGATGCTGACTTTGAGGCTGGAAGAATAGACTTTGCAGCATGGAAGCAGAGAGATGGCTTCATCCGAACGAAGTATGCTCCAAGCTATTTCAAGTTCCGCTTTGACGAGAACGGCATGACTAAGGACTACTCTGGTCTATCAGCCTTGTTTGACGCAGATGACTATGAAGGTGCAGCAGCAGACTTGGTGAAGGAGGTGGAAGATGCCAATCCTTACTACACCGATGAACTGTGGTATGCGACAAATGACGCAACGAAGAAGATTCTGCGTGACAGCTATAATGCCGGGATGATGACGGAAGACAATTTCAATTTCGTCAGCGGTATGTATAGGAACTACATCCCTCTCCGTGGTTGGGGAGATACCAATGCAGACCAAGTGTGGAACTATGTCGGTGGAGGCAAGGGAGCATTCAATCAAGTTGTGAAGGAGGCAAAAGGTCGTAAGTCTCTTGCCGATGATCCTATCGCCTATATAGAGAATATGGCAGAGAGTGCAATCCTGATGAATAACAGGAACTGGGTGAAGCAACATCTGCTCCTGCTTGCGCAGAATCATCGTACCTCACTGCTCAATGTCAGCAAGGCATGGTATATCAAGACCAAGGACGCACAGGGCAACGAGGAATGGATTCCTGCCTCTCCTCAGATTACCGAAGGAATGACAGGCAAACAGGTGGAGGCAGCTCTTGAGGCTTTTGAGCAGAAGATGGAGCAGATGAAGCAGAACGGAGAAGCGACACAGAAGCGTGAGCATCTGGAGATAAGCTATCCGCAGACCAACGGTGAGGAGCGTGAGCACGAAGTGAGAGTGATGAAGGGTGGCGAGGAATATGTGATATATGTGAACGGAGACCCACAACTTGCCCAGGCAGTGAACAACACAAGGGCGAGGAAGGTAAGAGAAGGACTTGAGAGTAGTATATCGGCGAAGGTAATAGCAAGGACAGGCAGATATATGGCCGCTGCCTATACATCTATGTCTCCATTGTTCATCCCTTCCAACTACATGCGAGACCTCACGATGACACTTGCTTCAACGGCAATCCGTGAAGATGCGAGATACAACTATCTGCTGAGACGGAATATGCTCAGACACTGGAATACATTCCCGATGGTGCTGAGTTACCAGAACGGCACTCTGAGAGAGAAGGTACGCAATGGCAGTGCAAGCAGGGTAGAGCAGATGTTCTATGACTTCATGATGAACGGTGGCGAGACGGGATTCGTGACATCCGTAGATGTTGAGGACTTGAAGAAGAAATTCCGAAACGATCTGAAGGACTTGAACCGAATGGCTGCGAATCCGAAGAAGGTGGGACATATCATCATGAACAGCATCGAAACCCTGAACAGGGCTATCGAGGACAGCAACCGATTCATGGTCTATATGACATCAATTGAATATGGCAGGAGTATAGAGGAGGCAGTCAACAATGCCAAGGATGTGACTCTGAACTTCAACCGCAAAGGAACAGGCGAACATTGGATGCAGAACATACGCAACCTGTATCTCTTCATTAACCCAGCCATACAGTCACTACAGACTCTCGGAGCATTGGCAAAGCATCATCGGTTCAAGTTCACGACAGTGACCACCGGGTGGTTGGCAAGCGGTCTCCTAGCTCCAATGCTAAACAATCTGCTGATGAGTTTCTTCGGTGGCGATGATGACAAGGACAAGTATTGGCAGTTCACGAAATGGGATAGGAGAAACAATTTCATAATGTGGATTCCGTTCACCAAAGAGTTTGTGAAGATTCCTCTCGCACAGGAGTTCCGTGGTTTCTATGGTGTAGGTGATATGATAGCCTCCAAGTTGTGGGGAGGAGAGAAAGCGGAAGAAAGCTGGAGAGATTATGCAGTGGACTTGGCAGGGCAGATAGTGGATATGCTGCCACTCGACCCGACAGGTTATGATGGTAATGTTTTAATCGCCTTAATGCCTAATGTATTCCGTCCAATCTTTGAATTAGGGGATAATGTAGACTTTACAGGTAAACCCATCTTCAGGAATTCCGAATATAACAAGTACGACCCGAACTTCACCAAGGCTTATGTCGGCACTCCAGACTGGTTGGTGCGCATATCAAAGATGGTGAACAGTATTGACAACAAATACCCGGATGTCCAGCAGAATGCGATTGACCGATTCGGTGATCCAAGATTCAACTTGAACAATCCTGCGGTCGTTGACCATGTGCTTTCATCATATCTTGGTGGTGCATACACTATGGGAAGTCAGATTCTCGGTGTGGCAACAAAAGCATTGAACGGAGATGACATCAAGATGGCAGAGATACCTTTGGCAAGCAAATTCGTTTCAAATCCCGATGACAGACCTGTCAGCAAGAAGCAGGGAGAGGAGTTCTGGGATATGAAGGAGAGACATGACAGAGCCGCCAACACTCTGAGCAAGCTGAAGAAAAAGGCGAAGGTTGACGGTGACTACTCGACGCTTGACATATTCTTCGGTTCAGACGAATACAGGCAATATAAGGAAGATGACAAGAAGGTCAAGAAGTATGAGGAAGACCGCAAGAAAGAAAAGGCACAGGAGACAGGCGAGGAGTACAGACCTCACAAGACCACTGCCGATGATGTCTACAAGTCCCATACCACTCCGAAAGATGACTTTGAGGATATGAAGATGAAGCAGCTCTATGAGAAGCTGAACAGTTACAAGATACGCTATGAGGCTATTGACGGAATATCAGGCGAAAGGGGTGAAGCCTACTACAAAGCCAACAAAGCTGCCATTGATGCAATCGAAGAGATAGCATACGACAAGTCTCAGATAGCAAGCATCAAGAAAGGATTCCTTTCAGATGGGAAGAACACCTATGATGCAGACGGAATGAAGGATATCCGGGAACTGAGAAAGCGGATTCTTGATGTTCTTGAAAAGGCTAACAAGGTAATGTTGAACAACAGGAAATAGCTGAAATAGCAGAATTAAAAAGGCGAGGTAGAAATGAATCTATCTCGCTTTTAAGTGTTACAGGTCGCTGTATTCTTCAACTGCATTGAAGCAGGGACAGCTCTTTTCCCAGTTCTTGGGATTGTCCTCACCCCAGATGCTTCGATGTCCCATTATCTTAGCATCGGGATATTTCTTGTGGAGTATACCAAGCAACTTCCGTAATGTAGCCTTCTGAGCAGGAGTCCTGTTGTCTACAGGTATAACCCTCTTGTTGGGCCGTTCAACTCCTCCCACATAAGCCACATTGATGGCGGTTGCATTATAGCCCTTCACTCCGTTACTTATCTCTTCTACTGCGAGCATCTGGTGGATGGCTCCATCTGCGGTTATTACGTAGTGGTAGCCGGGTTGTTTCCATCCTTTATGACGAAACTCTGCCCATAGTTCCTTCACTCCCCAGCTCTGCTTGCTCGCCGTGCAATGCACGAAGATACGTTCAATCTTTCTCATATCTTTTACACCTTCTTCACTGTTATTTTTATATCTGAAGTTTCAGCCCAAAACTCTACAATATTCATTTTATTTGCCACAGGTTTATAGGATTGTATATAATAGGAATCATCTGTAGAACCATTTTTCGGTATTCTGCCTATTTTCAATGGTGTATCTACAAAGTTATAAATTCTCATTTTCCATTTAGTCAGGTCTCCTACAGTTTCTCCCTTATATACCTCCATAACAGCTCCATCACTGCCAATACCTGTAGAATCCACTACTATACCGCCAAAGGTATGTGTTGAATTATTCTTAGTCTGCTTTACCCAAGGAGAGTAAGTAATAGGCATGCAACATTCCACAAGATTTGAACCATTATATCTGTAGAACTTACTGTTGGCATTGTCTACAAAAAGTCTGTCAGTACGTGGTTTAAAGGTGGATGTATTCACATAGTCTGCACTGTCTGACCAGTTGGAAAAGTAACTGCCAGTCTTGGTATGGGCAACAAACTTCTGCCTTGAATTGTCATATACAATATAGTCCCATTCAGTAGTAGAACTGTTATTCAGAGTACTTGCCACTCCCATCCTAAACTCCTGGATGGCTCCCATTACAGGAAGATTCTCTCTTGGCACTCTGCCACCATTATCAAGAGGAGCCACCCAGTCTGGCATTCCTATAGAGTCAATGAGGACCACTTCATCTGAATTTGCCTTTTTGTTGAGTTCCCTCTTTATATTACTGAAAATCCTCTCAAGTAGAGAACTGGTCATCTTTATTATATCAGCCATAGTTTCTTCATTTGAATTTAAAAAAGGAAGGAAGTCAGTTATCCGACACTCCTTCCCATTGTTGAATTAAAACGTAAACTCAGTAATCTTCCTCTCTTAGGAAAGTGTATCTGGAGCAGTAGCCCACAGGTTGTCAATCTCTGCAGGAGTCAGATCCTTGAATTCAGCCTTGAAGTCATTGAACGCTGACTGTGTCTGATAAGTACTTGCAATGTTATTGCCATTGCCATCCTGGGTTGCCTTTGTAGCACTTGCTGCGGAAGTAGCAGTCTTGGCATTGCCCTCAAGAGCACCAGTAAATTTAGCAGCCACCATCTCACCTGTACCTACACTCAGCACACTTCCCATTGGAGTGAAAGTCAGACCTTTGAGGTAAACACTCTGTGCTGCCTTTCCGTCAGTAAGACTCTTCTCAGCAGAACCAAGGATAGGATAAGCATTGGCATCTGACGTTGGCAACATCGCCTGATAAACATTCTGGTCTGTCCAAGGAACACTTACTGTAGCTGCACCTGTAAGAGCATTTACATTCACACCATAGGTCTTGCCAGATGTAGTTCCAGCCTTGATAAGACCCAATGTTGAACCTGCAATCTTGGTTGCATCAACCTTCTTTGCAATAGCATCATGGATAGGGTTGCCTGCTGTGTTAGCCTTGGTGCTATCACTTGTGTTGTCCACATTGCCTAGACCTACCTGTGTCTTGGTTACTCCATGAGGATTGCTCGTATTACCTGTATGAGCAGTTAGGTCTGCAGCCTTGGCATAAGGAGCAAGATCCATCTCTGCCTTATACTCACCAAGCTTCTCAAATTTGTCGGTGCCATCTACAGTTACCTTGATATACTCAGCATAGGTGTTCTGGGTTCCGCTTTCATTGGATGCTACCAAATAAATCTTGCTCTTTGAAGCTGTTGCCACATCAGGAAGCTTAGTGACAAACTCTGCTACAGTGAAGTCAAGTTCAATGTTGCCACCATTCTCAAGTGACTGACCATTGATTGTTGCAAGAGCACCCTTTGCAATTTTCTTCTTTGCCTCTGCAAGTGCTCCTGCTGCCGCTGTCACACCATTGTTTGCAATGTTAGCAACATTGGTGATTTTGCCATCAAGAGTAGTCTCTGAGGCCTTGATAGCCAGCTTGACGTTTGTACCAAATCTTTGAAGATTATCACCTGTAATGTATTTTCTTTCTGCCATAATAATATGAAAAATCAATGATTAATATTTGTCACCTGATTTATGCGTTCCACAAGGTGTCAATCTCCTCATTTGACAATGAAGCCAAGTCTGAGTTCTTGACATAAGTAGTCTCTGCAACCTTAGTGTCTACCTTCTGTGCAAGCTTGGTGTCAATGCCTGAAACAGCATCATTCAAGGCTGATGTTGTAGCATAACCTGAAAGGTCTACTTCACCACCTGTACCCTTGAATTCACTCCAGCCTGCAGCTTCTTTTCTTTTGCTCCAGTCCTTCAGCTGATAAAGGGCACCATTTCCCTTGCCATCGGCATCCACAACATACCACAGCTGACCTATTGCATCACTGCCAGTATTGTCTCCACTTGCAGACAACTGCCAGTCATTCAGAGCATACAATGCCGTAAGATTGCCCACAGTCCTGTGACCACTCACTTCATCTGCATAGACAATACCATAGCCTGTTGAAGTATTATTGTTAGTGCGAAGAATATTCGCCTGTCCTAAACCTTTTCTTACTGTCATTTTCAATGCTCCTGTTTAAGCCATTTCAAGTTTGGCATTGGTGAAAGCACCACGCTGCACACTTGTATAAACATTATATTCCAACTCTTTCTTGGTCTCTGGGTCTGTCACAGTGACCTTTGTGAGATTGAAGCCTCCATCAAGCAATGGGGTGGCATCATTCATCACAATCTTGCTGAGGTTGCCAAGCACTGACGGATAGGCATACATATAATAGCTTGTGCTGTTAGTAGTGACACCTGTAGCTGTCTTAGACTTGCCATCACGAAGTTCATACTTCTTGCTTGGAGTAGGAAGTACCACACTTGTCAGAAGACTTGTCAGAGTGCTTGCTGATGGAGCAGCTTCTGTTACTGATGCAGCAACACACTTATACTGGAAATGTACCCTTGCTGATGCAGAAGAATAGTCAAGGTCTGTACTGTCTGCCTGGCGGATAATGCCATTTGCAAGCACAAGTCCCTGCTTCTTTGCCGACACCTTTGCAGTAAATGTTCTGTCAGAAGTTATATTCTCCACTGTAATTTCCTCAGAGAACACCCCACTTGCTGGCAATGCCTTGGCTGCCCAGTCTCCACCTGCAACTGCCGTTGGTGCCTTATGGGCATCATCCTTGGTCCACTTGTACTTTCCTGCAAATGTCACCTTATAACCATAAATGGTGGAAAGACTTGAAGTTGAAGGGAAAGTAAGTACTTCACCTGTCTGTGTATATGCCTTCCAACTTGATGAAATGCTCAATGATGCCAATGGCAAATCACCATTAAGAATACAATTGATTTTCTCCGCATTTGCAGCACCTTTATCTCCTGGGTAAGCTGTACTTGCTGTTTCTCCAAGACTCACTGAAGAGGATATTTCAACAAGTTCACTGCCACTCCATCTGTAAGACTTGTTGCTGTCTACATCAATGAAAATCTTCCCTGATGAAGGTTTGCCTGTAGCAGCATCATGGAAATTATCTTTCTCAGACCAGTTACTATATACCTCCAAGAGCTTTGGTTTTGCAACTCCCTCTGGTGTAAGAGATGAACTGTCTTCTACCTCTACACCTTTGGTAGCATAGAATTTCTTGGTATTACTGTCATAAATAACTTTTGTCCACTCAGCTGTAGAGTTCTGTAACACTTTGATACCCTTGTCAGGCATACCATTGAACTCTACAACATCATCCACATAAGCAGGAAGTACACTTGCAGGTATCTTGCCTTCAACAAGCTCTGCATAGTTTCCCTTCACCTGCTTACCTGAAAGAGCTTCCTTTATCTTGTCAACCAGATGTCCAAGACCTTCGTCGTTCAAATATTTTATTTCTGCCATAATTATTAAAATAAATTGTCAATCTCTGTATTCGTTATCGGGGTGTTGGGATTGTCGGTGTTGTCCAATTGGTCTTTAATCGCAAGAAGGTTATCTTCAACGCTTTTGCCATCGAGTCCCTTCACGAATTTCGCATATGTCAGAGTCCTGTCTTTTCTTGAACTGACCAGTGTGTTGCCGTATTTCAATTCTCCTGCCATATCAATCTCCTCCTATAGTGTATATGTTGTCATTCCCTGCGACAAGTTCATCACTCCAGTAATAAAACAGACCGTCAGATTGTGCCGTATTGAAAGATGTAACAAGTCCTGCCTGCATGATAGTGACAGGCTCTGTACAAACGAACCAAACCCGGTTTTTCACATCTGTTGTCGCTATGGTAAAGCTGCGACCTGTAGCGAAGGTCTTTTCAGATGTCAACTCATCAAGTCTGATTCCGGCAACATCCGATGCCGAAGAACTGCCGTACCAGAACGTGTATGCGTCAAAATCATCAGCATCATCAGTAGTGATGTAATACTTCAGATTATACATACCACATGGCTCGCCATCAACAATGCCAAGAGGAATCTTCGACTGCCTGTTGAATGGCACTATTGCAAACATATTGCTTTCGCAACTTGACAATAACACTCCGTCAGCCTTCCATGATACCCTTACTGCATAATTGCCGATGTCAATAGTGTTAGGGAAATCACATATCAACTCATTGTTCGTATCTTCCGAAACCTTGTATTTGAGTTCTATATTCTCGCAATATCCTCCTATCAGCTCAACCTTGATGTTTGAAGCCTTGTTCATATTGTAATCAACAATAGAGTTCTTGTTCTTGCCGATTTGAAGTTTACTTACCAGAATATGTAACCTAAAGCTATTTCCTTTTACAATCCGATATATCATGTGATGTTCTTTTTCGGCAAAGATAGGAGAAAAAACATTCCCCTATCTTTTATCCGTTAATAACCGAAACCAATATTATTCAAGTCCCTTCCATCTCAGGAATTTCCTCTTCCTGCTCTGCTGCGCCTTCCTGCTCTTCGCATTGGTGTGGTATACGCAATCATGGAACAGGTCTTTAGGTTTAGCGTCTTTCGGAGTCAGTCCGACCTTGCGATATGCAAGATACTGATTTCTGTTAATGACCATCAGCTTTCCGCTCTGCATCGGAAGAACGTAATAGATGTCACCATCCTTGGATGATGCCTTCAGTGCCGCAGCCTTGGCTTTGCGGTACATCAACTCGCACTTGATGCGCTTGACAATTTTTCTCAATTTCATAATCGTTGAATTTAAGTTATACTTATCCTATAGTAGCTGCCGAAACAGATATTCGTTTCGTCAGTTGTCTCGTCTCCAGTGTTATCATTTGTGGCATCTCCATTTCGTTGAAACAGATATGCAGACCTATGGCTCTCGTCATCAGCAAGTCATCATGCTTTCCGTCAGCGGCTTCATAGACAGTGCCGTTCTTTTCGTAGGTCAGATATTCGAACAGGCATCTCTCGTCTCGCTCCACATACAACTGCTCACGTATGACCTGAACCAGAACAGATATGACCATCGGCTTTGTCGCAATGTTCGTGTGGAATCCGTATTTGACAGGGACTTTGTTCTTGATGTCAGACTCGCTCTGCTTGCGAGCATACAAGTTGTCGTATACATCCTTTATCTGATTCAAGATAAACTCCGACTGATCACCACCTTCAAGAATACGTTCTTTGTCCTTGGTCTCAAGCGTGTTGGACTCTATGACAAGAAGAGCATTGTCGTAGTACTTGGCTATCTGAGCAGCCTTCCATGCCAGCAAGTCCATATCAATATGGCCATACCATTGTGCAACGACATACGGTTTTCCGCCTTCCATCATCCAGTACCTGTCGAAGACAACGATAACAGACCAGTCAGCACCCTTGCTTCTGCCACCGATATCAACGACAACCAGATATCGGTTCGTGACCTTGCAATCGTCAAAGTATTCCGGCTTGTTCCATATCCACAGCTGTCCCTGCTTGTCCTCACAGAACCTGACGTTCTGCATACATTTCCTGCCCTTGTAGCCATCGCCATATACATCACCGATGAACTTGGGTGCCCTGCATCCCTTCTTGAACTTGTCAACCTTGTCTTCAGCGAACACCCTCGCTCCTGAATGCTTGAAAGCTTCAATGTCATCGGTAGGATATCCTGCTGCCATATCCGCATGGTCGGTGAATTTCCTACGCTCTGCGATATACCAGTTGATGGCTTCAAGCGGTGCACCAAGCGTCCACAACTTCCACAGGTATGTACCCGGTTCCTCACGGTCAGACATCGCATTGCTGTTGTTCCTGTTTTCATACAACCATTTGGCGAACTGCTCCTTTTCCTTCCTTGTACCGAAGTCAAGGTGGTACATATCATATATCTCAAACCAAGGAACGAAGAATGGTTCGAACTGGGATTTGCCATCCTTGGCAGCGAGCCACTCCCTGTGGAAAAAGTTTCCTGTTCCGTTGGCAGTGGACTCAATAGCAATCATCGTCATCGGACGATACAGGATACCATTGGTCGCATTCTGAATGACCTCTTCAGGAGACTTACCATCGGTCTTCTTCCACAGTCCGACCTCTGACAGGTGTACCAAGTTGTAATCCTCACCGTTGGCGGAAAGCGGTCGCTCCATTGAACCGACCTTGATCTTGCAGAAACGTTGTGGAACTTTCTTGACATTGCCGGATGTTCCGACTCCGACAAACTTAGGCTCGTTGTCGGAATAAGCCTCGCCCATCTCATGCAGGAACTTGGTGGGGAAATTCCTCAAGGCTTCATCAAACATTCCTCGTATCGTCTCTGCCGTGTCCTTGACCTGTGCTACAATGAGAGAGTTGAGACCTTTCATCCACATCAATTGCAGCCACAACATATACATCTGTATTACAGTCGAGCCTCCCCATTGTCTTGCCTTCAGCAGTATGAGACGAATCGGTTTCCCTTTCTTCCTCCTCTCTTCCAGCCAACGGAGCAGTCTTCTCTGAGGTCTTCTGAGGACAAAGCGGAATGGCAGTCCTCCTCCTTTCGGTTTGATGTAGATGAAAACCGCAAAGAAGAAGAACGGATCATACTGCATGCGAAGCCGTATGAACTGCTCAACTATCTGTTCGCTGTCCGATTCATAGTTCCGTTCTATAGGAGGCTCGCCATTTCTCTCAGCCTCCCTGTCGCATTCGTCATACAGCTCGTCAAGATATGCATCAACACTTCCAGCTTCAGCGAGCTGCTTGATGAAAGGATTGCTTTTCAGTTCAGTCGGCAAGTACTGGTCTTCAATCGGGAATCCGTCCAGATGGAAATGGAATCTCCTGTCTCCACAACCAGTACCGACAACCGGGTTGAATTCCGTGGAGATAGCCTTGATTCTCTTCTCGTTCTCTTTGAGAATCAATTCCGTGTGCTTGTCTTTCCCTATCTGTCTTGGCATAATGGCGCATTTAGATAACCCCACAAAAGACCAAGTACATAACAATAGATGTGGACTCCAATTGCCATGCAAGGAAACACAAGCCCAATTGATATATATAACAATATGGTGAGATTATATTTCACCTTCTTCTTTACATAAGGTGCGATATATCCCATATAGGCATATACGAAACCACTTAACCCGATAATCGGGATATCATTTGGAAACGGATAGCTGACTGCAATGATGTAGAACACCACCAAGTCCCATCTGCAACGTATGGCAGACATACACTGGTGCAATGCCCAAAGGTTTATGAGGGCATGGAAAATATTCTGATGATATAGAGGATAAGAGAGACGTTGCAGAATGCCACATCCGGCATATAATCCCATACCTTCATGCCCAAGCAATGAAAGGGCAACAATCAGAACGAACGGAATATAAACCTCAATCTCTTTTTTCTTTGTTCGTAACATCTGAGCTTCTCCTCCTTTCTCACTCTACATAGTATGACATGAATTGAATATTCGGTAAGATAGAAACTCGGTGCTTCCTCATTACAAATATGCCATATTATCTCCATCTTCGTGAGAGACGGATGCTCTTCGCTGTATATCTGGAATCTTCGGAAAATCTCCAGGAACATAGCCTTCCTTGTCGGAATCATGTGGTCGATGGATTTCCCTTTCAACAAGTCTAATATAACCCTGTAAGCCCTGCCTTCAGAGACCCAAAACCTTCTGCTCGGAGACTGGAGAATCTTTTTCTCAATCTCTGACAGACTATAATTGTCTCTTTCCGAAATAATTTCACGGTAAGCCCTCAACAAGTCAGCATCACGTTCTTGTGTAAAGTCACAAGATGAGCCTTTGAACTTCATGATTAGACTCTGCAAATATACAAAAATATACTGACAAAATCAAATATGAATATGAATATTAACGGATAAAAAAGATGTAAGTTTGAAAAGCATTAATTTTGGGCAATATTTATAATCTGTTATTCAAATATGGCTGAAAATACAAACAATACCCAGAACGCAGGAGCAGCAACACAACAGGCCCAAAAAACGAAAAGGGACTTGGCTTTGGAGCGTTTGAAAACACGTCATCCTGATACGGACTATGCTGACGATGAAGCAATCTTTGGTGCGATCAACGATGATTACGATGAAGACCAGAAGACCTTGGAGGGCTATAAGGCAAACGAAAAGGCGATGAGCGACATGATGACTGCCGATCCTCGTTCCGCTGCCTTCCTGCAAGCGATGAAAGGCGGAAAGAATCCTGCCGTGGAACTTGTGAGGAACTTCGGTGATGAGTTCGTGGACATCCTTACAGACCCGGAACAGGCTGACGCAATCGGTGAGGCACAGGCGGATTATCTGAAGCGAGTTTCGGAAAGCAAGAAGCTGGATGACGAGTATGCAGAGAACATCAAGAAGAGCTATGAGGTCTTCGATGTCATGGACAAGGAGTTCGGTGAAGATGTCACCAATGAACTGATAGGCAAGATGTTCGTTGTGGCAAACGACGTTATCCGTGGTAAGTTTACAAAGGAAGCCCTTGATATGTTCAGACTCGCTGTAAGTCATGATGAAGATGTGGCGAATGCTTCGCATGAGGGTGAGGTACGTGGAAAGAACATCAAGCATCAGAAAAATCTTGAACTTCGCAAGAAGGGAGACGGTGTGGCTGACTTGGATTCCGCTACTGCCGAACCTTCACAGAATGGAGACAACCAACCAGACTTCGGAGCACTCGGACGTATGGCAAGAGGCGGCTCTATATGGGAGCGTGGCGGTGAAAAGAGAACACGCAACAGATAAAAGGATTTATTAATTTTTAAATTTACAGATAATGAAGAAAACGAAAAAAACATTCAATTGGCTGATGTCCATGTGTCTCATGGCTTTGGCTGTGCTTTTTGGAGTTAACGGTTCTGTGCTAATGGCGGAGGCTGCGAATCTGCCGGATGCAGGAACTACCAATAGCGGACATCCATCGGAGGCTGGTGGTGCAGAGGCTGCTGGAGAAGATGGCAATGGCGGTGCTGCAAGACAGAATGATGGTATCGCAACGGAAACACGTGGACGTGAGACCAAATGGGCAGAAGGTGATGTGAACTTCTATTCAAATGACCTGAATGACAAGATTACCAAAATCCGTCCTATGGCAACTCCTGTTGACCAGATTTCACGTTATGCGACTCCTAAGAAGGCAGATTCGTTCGTGGTAGAGTACTACTCTATCGGTACACGTCCTATCAAGACTACCGTGAAGACCCAGACGGACGCGAGTACAGGCTCTTCTGTAGTACTTCCTGTCGATGACCCGGATATGTTCACTCTTGATGATACCATCCGTGTGGTAGGAGTGAAGGCTATTACCGACTATAAAGGTGTAGCGTATGCAGACGCAAAGAACAAGGGAGTCCCTGTTCCTGATTTGGAGTTGTGCGTATGCGGAAAGAATACTGACGGTCAGCCAATCGTCTTTGCCGTTAACGGTAATATGTATCAGAAGCAGGCAATCGGTGTTCCTGCAATCCCTGCCAAGACCGTACTTATACGTATGGCAAAGGCATGCGGAGAGCTTGACGTGCAGACAGGACGTTTCAACAATCTTCCGACAAGCGAAATCCAGTATTGTCAGAACTTCATGATTCAGATTGAGCAGAGTACCTTTGACAAGATTGCAGCGAAGAAAGTTGACTGGAACTTCTCTGATATGGAAGAGGATTCAATCTACGATATGCGTCTCGCTATGGAGGGAACGTTCCTTTTCGGTGATATGGCTTGTATCAAGCACACGACAAAGAACAACTCTGCACAGTGGTTTACCAAGGGCATCTGGTGGATGGCAGGCAAGGACATTGAGGTCGGTCACAAGGCTACTGCGGAAGACCAGCAGAAGGGCTTTAAGCAGGATGATGTCGTTATTTGGGACAATGAGTTGGTGGACATCACCAAGGATATCTTCGTAGGCACAGGCATCGGCAACAAGCGCAAGGTCGTAATCGCAGGATCACAGGTCGTAACTGCATTCTCAAAGATTCGCTCAGAGAAATTCAGGCTGAAGGATACCGTAGAGGTGTTCAACTTGAAGTTCAAGAGTTGGGAGACAGACTTCGGTGAGTTGCTGATGATTCATTCAGAGTTCTTCGACTTGCAGGGAATGAGCGACTGCGCTTTGGTACTTGACCCAGAGTTCCTCGTTAAGCGTGTTCATCTGCCTTGGGTAAGAAACGTGCTCGACTTGAAGGCAGCTGGTATCCGCAATACGGACGCAGTGGTTATCCAGGAGGTAGCCTGTCTGTATCTGAAATACCCGAAGGCTCATGCGAGAATGAGACTCGCAGTTGCTTAATATCAGTTTTAGTTCGTTCATATAGTATAAACGTTGAGGGGTGTGGGCACTTGCCCCATCCCTCTTTTAATTAGTAAAAGTGATGTTAAAAACATATCAGGGAAATTCGGACTTGGCTTTCAATATAAGAATGGAAAGTGGTCTAAAGCGAATTGTGTTCGATGGTCAGAGCCATGGCACAAGCATCTATTCAACGAGAGATGTAAAAGAACAGAAAGCAATTGAAAGCCATTATTGGTTCAATGACAAGTTCTGGTTGGAGGAGACCGTTGACGAAAAGAAACTTGAGGCAGAAGCCAAGGAGAAAGCCGCTGCAAGAACCAAGAAGATTGCAGAGGAGAAGAAGACTTATAGCGTGACTGACATAGCAGATGCCAAGGACTATCTTGCAGACACATTCGGTGTGTCCCGGACAAAGATGAAGACCAAGGAGGATGTTCTTGCCGTTGCCAAGGAGTTTAGTGTTGAATTAGAAGGATTGGAGTAATATGGTCTATTATGTTGTATCTACTTTGGTGAAGGAAGTCAAGGTTGTCCTTGACCGCAATCAGGAAAGTGCTGCGCTCGTACCTGATGACTCTGATACGATCTCGCAGGGAGAACTTATCCAGAGCAGAATCGTGGATGCAGCAAAATTGATTCTGACTGATGCTCCGTCAGAACTGGTAGAAGGAGTAGTGCTGACAGATGGGAAAGTCCTGTGGCAAAGTGCCCATAGTGCTTATGTGGGTAAAGTGCAACTGCCTTCAGATTTGATACGCATCCTGTCTGTAAGAGTAAGTGATTGGATCAGACCGGGAAAACTGATAAGCGAGGATGATGACGAATACAAATTGCAGTCATGCAGATTCGGCTTACGTGGTAATGTGGAACGCCCTGTTGCAGCAATTGTCCATGCCGGAGGTGGAAGGTATATGGAACTTTACACAAGCAACACGAATGATGCGACATTGGATTTATCATACGTTAAGCAGCCCGAAATATCCAATGGCATGATAGGTCTGCCACAAGGATTGAAGGATGCTATAGTATACATGACAGCCTATCTCGTCTGCGTCAGCCTCGGAGATAATAGTACTGCCGAAGGATTACTTTCTGTAGCAAGGAATCTGGCAGGGATAGTGAATGTGGAACCTTCTCAAATGCAATAATAAATGGCAAAGAAAAAAGAAAAGACAAAGTTGTTGTCACTGAGCAAGGTGATGGACAAGGATGACCTTGATACCGTCAAGGCTTCCTTCAACTCTTATAGCCAGCCGTATGAGCGTGCATATTCCGTTCTTTTTGAGGCCCAGCGGTATTACAACAACATGGAGAATTTCCGTAAGCGTAGACTGAGGAACAAGCGGTACAATTACGGAGACCAGTGGGGGGATATGATAGAACTTCATTCCAAATGCGGTGGAGTGAGGAGAATGACGGAAGATCAATATATCCGGGAGCAGGGCAGTGAGCCGTTGAAGAACAACCTTATACGCAGGCTTGTCAAGAACGTTCTCGGTGTGTATCGCTCGCAAAGCAAGGAACCGACCTGTAATGCGAGGGACAAAGATGAACAGAAATACAGCGAGACAATGAGTATCGTCCTCCAGTGCAACCGACAATTGAACCGAGAAAGCGAGATTGACGCTCGTACAATGGAAGAGTTCCTAATTAGCGGTGTTGCAATCCACAAGAAGAAATACGGATGGAGGCGAAACCGTCTTGACTGTTGGACTGACTATGTAGACCCTAACGAGTTCTTCGTGGACAACAACATGAAGGATTTCAGAGGATGGGATGTGCGTTGTATCGGTGAGATTCACGACACCACCATCGGGAATATCCTGATGGAGTTCGCCAAATCCCCGGCAGATGTCAAGCGTCTGAAAGAGATATACCGTAATGCCAGCAACAGGGAGCTGATTGAAGACAGCTTCCAAAAGTTCGGAGAGTTCGACCCAAATAAGGTTGACTTCATGTCACCAAGCAATCCCTCCCTATGCAGAGTCATAGAGGTGTGGCGCAAAGAGAGTAAGCCAAGATATCGTTGTCACGACTACAACAATGGCGATGATTACAAGATTGACATCGAGGATTACCGTGACATAGTGGAAGCGGAAAACAATGACCGTATCGAACGTGGACTGAGTGCCGGAATGGAAAAGGAAGACATCCCTTTGATCAAGGCAGAATGGTTCATGGATGAATACTGGTATTTCTACTACCTTTCTCCCTTCGGTGACATTCTCCGTGAAGGCGAGACACCCTATGCTCATGGCGAGCATCCATACGTGTTCAAGTTCTATCCGTTCATAGATGGTGAGATTCATAGCTTTGTCGAAGATGTCGTAGACCAGCAGCGATATGTGAACAGGCTTATCACGATGTACGACTTCATCATGCGAGCATCCGCTAAAGGTGTCCTTCTTTGCCCGGATGACTGTCGCCCTGATGGTATGACTTGGGATGACATCGCGGACGAATGGGCAAGATTCAACGGACTGGTGCGCTTCAAACCGAGCAAGAGCGGTCAGATGCCGACACAGGTTGCTAACAATTGCGTTAACATCGGCATACAGGACTTGCTGCAATTCCAGCTTAAATTCTTTGAGGACATAAGCGGTGTGAACGGTGCATTGCAGGGTAAGCCCGGAGTGTCGGGGACAAGTGGTTCCCTATATGCCCAACAGACGCAGAATGCTACGATGTCGCTGCTTGACATATTGGAAACATTCAGCCAGTTCATTATAGACGGTGCATACAAGGATGTAAAGAACATGCAGCAGTATTATGATACAAGGCGCACATTCAACATCGTAGGCAAGGCAGGAGAGGTGATAGAATATGACCCGAAGAAGATTCGTGATGTGGAGTTCGACATCAATATTACGGAGAGTACTGCAACACCAGTTTACCGTCAGATGGCGAACGACTTCCTGATGCAGCTATGGCAGCAACAGGCAATCTCCTTACGACAATTGCTGAAGGTCGGAGACTTCCCATTCGCTGATGACCTGCTGCAAGAGCTGGACAGCCAGGAGCAGGAAATGCAACAGGGTGGAGTTCCACAACAGATATCGCCAGAACTTCAAGCACAGATAAGCCAAGCATCGCAGAGCAATCCGAAGGCACAGGCTATGCTGCAACAGATGATGAGCGGACAAGGCATACGACCGGGTGAGCAACAGTCACCTTTATCAGCATAACACTATTAAATATAATAAGGTATGATGGCAGAGAATATCAGCATTGAGGAAAGCAGTGAGAACACAAGGACGCCTCAAAATCAGGGCAATGACCCAAATGGCGGTATTGCTACCGAAACACAAGGCAGGAAAGACAATCCTGACTTGTATGAGAATGATGTCTTTGGACGAGTTATAAAGCGTAACAAAGACAGTATATGGAAGAGGGGAAACATGAAACGTATCAAACACAAAGAAGACGAATAATATCCTCTAAGTTTAAATTGTATTAAAATGTGACAGATAAAATAACAATCTGTCACATTTATGTCTATATTTGTATTATAATTGAATAATTTACACCTAAACACCTATGAGTTATGGTAGACGAAAGTGAACAAGGGCGGCATTTTCCAAGTCTGTTTGACAGGAGTATTTGGAAATTCTACGAATGGGGAGTTGTATTAGCTCCTGCCATTATTATGGTTCTTCCGTTAAATGCGTAGACGCTTGTCGTGTAGAGCGTATAGCTTTAACG
>ERZ773218.723-NODE-723-length-38070-cov-9.176509_pt1 | contig 38070 bp, 36 predicted proteins | sample MGYA00580527_ERZ773218 | MGnify/ENA primary metagenome ERZ773218 (study PRJEB29015, sample SAMEA2737763) | human gut metagenome | biome: human gut; feature: human-associated habitat; material: faeces | place: China | collected 2012 ...
AGGTTTAAAAAATTTGGTGTCAATATGTTCGTGCATTTACTTTTTCATTTAAAGCAAAATTTTCTTAATTCTTTTATCCACTGGTTTTACAGCATCCTTTGGAATGGCCCATGTATTACCAAATTTCATAGCCCCTTCTATCATTCCTTCATTGCAAATGGTCTGCAATCTTCTAACTGATAAATTCCATTTTACTGCTGCTTCTTTAATAGGCATAAACTCCATATTTTCTTACCTCAATAAAGTTCTAAAATACGACATTTTACCCTATCTTTTATTATAAGCGTAGAGACGCCGAAAAACAATCTAAACCTGTATAAAATCCTGCGTACAGCACCATACTCTATTGCACACATAATCATATAAAAATAACCTTTCAGCGCACTTATTGTAAGCTACGCCAAAAGGTTTATTTTCACTACACCCGTATTCTATTTTTAGATTAACGCACATATTTAACAGGCTTATTTTTTTAATATGTTCTAGCCAATATAGTCCTCAAACCCGCTTAAACTGGGCATTTCTTAGAGAGGAGACATACCGTCTCCACATGATTTGTGTTCGGAAATTGGTCGATTGCCGCTGCCTTAACCACTTTATACCCCTGTTCCTGTAGCATTTCCAAGTCTCTTGCAAGGCTTGTTGGCTTACAACTTATATATACCATTCGGTCAACGCCAAAGTCGATTATCTTCTGCAATGCCTTTGGATTTATGCCATCACGTGGTGGATCAAGTACGATTAAATCCGGCTTGTCATGAAGTTCATCGATTACCTTCAATACATCTCCTGCGATAAAAGTACAATTATCCAGATTGTTTAAGCTTGCATTAACTTTTGCAGCTTCAACAGCTTCCTCTATGATTTCAACCCCAACTACTTTTTTTGCAACAGGCGCAAGAATCTGGGCGATTGTTCCTGTTCCGCTGTATAGGTCAAATATCAACTTGTCCTTTGTTTCTCCGATATATTCTCTTGCTTTTGAATACAAAACTTCCGCTCCAAGTGAATTAGTCTGGAAAAATGAAAATACTGAAATCTTGAACTTTAAGCCTAAAAGTTCTTCGTAAACATATTCCTGTCCGTAGAGAACTCTTGTCTCATCGCTTTGCACAACATCTGCCAAACCATCATTAATAATATGAATAACTCCGCACAGCTTAGCTGACAAATCAAGTGCCTTTATTTCTTCCACCAAACTCATTAAGTCAGCTTTCTTCTCCATTTCTACATCTGATGTTGTAACAAGGGCAACCAAAAGTTCTTTTGTCTTAGTTGTTCTTCTGACTAACAAATGTCTTATGTAACCTTCATGACGTAACTTATGATAAAAAGGCAATTCCTTCTTTGCACAATAGTCAAGTACACATCTTAAAACTTTATTGTAATCCCTGTCTACAATCTTGCAGTTATCCACTGTTACAATGTCGTGGAAACTGTTTTTCTTATGCATTCCAAGTGCCAAAGGTCCATCCTTAAACTGGTCACCAAAAGAAAATTCCATCTTATTTCTGTAGCCCCACTGCACAGGACTGCCAAGTATTCCCTCAAACTGGTAATCTCCTTTTATTGCATTGTCAAGAATCCCCTTAACCATGTCTTCCTTAAGTTTCAACTGATTCTCATAACTCATTGTCTGGTAAGAACAGCCACCGCAATCACCGAAATGTGGGCAATTAGGTTCAACATCTTCCATTGGTGATTTTTCAATTACTTCCTTTAATCTTCCCTGGGCCTTTCCGGAACGCTTCTTTGAAACAACAAACTTAACCTTCTGACCCGGCAATGTGCCTTTTACTGATGCTATTCCGTCTTCACCACAATCCACTTCCCCTTTATTAGGAAAAGTAACCTTTGTAACTACTCCTGTATATTCAACGCCTTTTTTCATCTTTTCTCCTTTTAAAACAACTTTAGCCCAAACAAAGCAGTCGCCGGATTCTACCAACTACTACTCAGCTTGGGCCACTTTTTGTTGTTTGCTTTTTAATTTTTATTCTTCTTCAAAATCATCTTCATCTTCGTCTTCAAAGAGATCTTCGAAATCATCTTCAAAGTCATCATAATAATCTCTGTTAACGAATCTGTAGATTGCATATGCGGCACCTGCTACTGCTGCTACTGCTGCAATTACTGCCAAAACGATTGCAACAATCTTCTTTGTTTCTTTCTTCTCATCGTCTTTTGTTAAGATTTTTCCAATCTTTACGCCCTTAATTAAATCGTCCATTTCTGTCACCTCGTTTTCTATCTGATTGATAATAGATTCAAAATTTATACTTATTGGTATTATACCAAAAATCAAATATATTTACTACAATTTTTTAAGTTTTGCAAAAGATGCCATCATAACTTTTTGACCTGCTGTGTCAAACTCAACTGTTACCTGATAATCTCTTGGTCCGTCCTCCACGCCAAGCACTGTTCCGTCGCCAAATTTTGTATGATGAACTCTGTCTCCAACACCATAGTCAATTTCAGCCTTAGTAACTGTAAACTGCTTTCCAAAGCCCGGCTTAGTTGACGGATTGCCATATGCAGGCTTCTTTGCCATTGTTCTATAAGCGTTTTTGTGTTCATTTGCGGCAAAATTTCTTGAACCGCCGTAAGATGAACCCATATAGCCTGAGCCACCATGATTTAAGGAGCCTTCATATCCGCCGAAACCACTAAAAGATGGTTTCTTCTCAAAACCTGCTGCAACTCTATCCGTTACATTTTTGCTGTTTACAAGGCTCATTGGGATCTCTTTTACAAATCTTGAAATAATATTGTACTGAGTCTCCCCTCTTACCATTCTACGCTTTGCGTAGCTTATTGTTAGATGCTTCATTGCTCTTGTTATTGCAACATAGCAGAGTCTTCTTTCCTCTTCCAGTTCTTCCGGATCATCTGACATAATGCTCATATATCCCGGGAATAATCCGTCTTCCATTCCGCAAAGAAAAACATTAGGAAATTCAAGTCCCTTTGCACTGTGAACTGTCATTAAAACAACATAACTGCTGTCTTCATCTAAGTTATCAATTTCTGAAACCAAAGCAACTTCTTCCAAAAATTCTGCAAGACTTGGATTGTCTGTATTCTCCTCGTATTCAGTTACTTTTGTTATTAATTCATCAATATTTTCGATTCTGCCATTGGCTTCATCTGTGTTTTCTGCTGCAAGTTCTGCCACATATCCTGTCTCGTTTAACACTTCGTTAACTAACTCTTTTAAAGACATACTCTGTTGCTGGTCTTTGAAATTCTCAATTAAATCAGTGAATTTTCTTACCTTTGTTGCTGCTCTTTCAAGCCCCGGAATATTTTCAACTTCAAGCAATGACTCATACAAATTAAAGCCGTAAGCTCTTGCAAAATCCTTAGCCTTAGTAACTGTAGTCGCACCAATGCCTCTCTTTGGCACGTTTATAATTCTTTCTACAGCTATGTCATCTGTTGCATTGCAGATAATTCTAAGGTATGCCAAAACGTCTTTGATTTCTTTTCTCTGATAGAAGTTCTGTCCGCCAATGATTTTGTAAGGAATATTTCTAAGCAATAATTTTTCTTCCAATGCTCTGGATTGGGCATTTGTTCTGTACAAAATCGCGTAATCACTATAATCTGCCCTTCCAAAATCCACATTCTCCTTAATTGTTGAGGCTACCATATCTGCCTCTGCGTAAGCGTCTTCAGCCTGATACAAATCTATTTTTTCACCCTGTTCATTGTCACTCCAAAGTGTCTTGTCTTTTCTACCTTTATTGTTGTGAATAACTTCATTTGCCGCATCAAGAATAGTCTTTGTTGAACGGTAATTCTGCTCCAGCTTAACTACCCTTGCATTGTTAAAGTTTTTCTCAAACTGAAGAATATTGGAAATATCCGCACCTCTAAATTTGTAAATTGACTGGTCATCATCACCTACTACGCAAAGATTCTGATACTTAGAAGCCAGCAGTTTAATAAAAGCAAACTGAGCTCCGTTAGTATCCTGATACTCGTCAACCATAATGTACTTTAATCTTTCCTGATAACTTTCCAAAACTTCAGGACATTTTCTGAACAAATGAACTGTTTTCATTATAAGGTCATCAAAATCCAACGCGTTATTCTTCTTCAAAGCTTCCTGATAATTATTGTAAATTTTTGAAAGATTAAGCAATTTAAAATCTGACTGTGCCATCTGGGCAACCTCGCCTGTTGTTACAAGTTTGTTTTTGAAATCAGATATTTTTCCAAGAACTGCGTTCTCCTTATACATCTTTGGATCAAGATTAAGATTCTTGATTACGTCCTTTAAAAGTTTCTTCTGGTCTTCTGTATCGTAAATAGTAAAATCGTTACTATATCCTATTCTGTCAATATATCGTCTTAAAATTCTTACGCAGGCTGAGTGAAAAGTACTTACCCAAACCTGTTCCGCACCAAAACCTACAATCTTATTTACACGCTCACGCATCTCACCTGCCGCTTTGTTTGTAAAAGTTATTGCCATAATGTTGTATGGCTGAACGTGTTTTTCTTCTATTAAATATGCAATTCTATGAGTCAGCACCCTGGTCTTTCCGGACCCTGCACCTGCCAATATAAGCAATGGTCCTTCCGTATGATAAACTGCCAACTGCTGCATATCATTTAATGTTTCGTATATATTATTCATAAATTCCATCCTTACCGGTAATTATAATTGTTTAATTTGTTATTATGATTACGTTAATCGTAACCTGTTTCCAATTTTCATAATCATTTACACTGCTAAAATATTTTAACATATTCCATTCTAAGAATAAAGACACCTTTAATTTTGTTTTTTATTATATTTGCTTGTTTCAATTTTATATTCCAATTCCCATATTCCATGATTTTATATAGATTTTTTTATTAATATTTTATCTTGTGGTTTTTATTACTACGTGTTATCCTTGTAGTATCAGATAATAAATTATTTATGGAGTAAGACAATGCAATCAGAAGATTTAATTAACCAGGTTTTAGAAGAAATAGAATCATTTAACATTGATGATATTCCTAACATAGATTTATATATGGATCAGGTAACAACATATCTTAATGGAAAATTCAACACATCCAAAAGACATGATGATGACAAGCTTTTAACAAAAACAATGATTAACAACTACGCCAAAAGCCGCCTGTTGCCTCCTCCTGAAAAAAAGAAGTATTCAAAAGATCACATGATTATCTTAATCTTAATCTTTTTCTTTAAGAATGTTATATCTATAAACGATATCCAGACTATTGTAACTCCACTTCTAAAGGATTATTACAATAATGATGACATTCCTAATTCATTAGAAGATGTAACTAACGCTTTCTTAAATCATGTTCAGAAAAGCGACCTTATTGAGCCTTTGATTAAAGAATTTAAAAATTCTCAGAACATCTTTGGTGACTTAGAAAGCTCTGACCGTGAATCAATTGAAACAATTGGGCTAATTGCCACATTAAGCTACGATATGTATATTAGAAAAAGACTTATTGAGAAGCTTATTGATTCTTTGCCTAGTTCAAAGGGTGATACTGGCAAAGATAAGAAATAAATTGTAGTGTTCCACGTACTTTTTCTGCACCGTACCCAGACATATTCAAATCTTCTGTTTTTGGGGTACGATTTTATTTTATGTAAACTGATTATATCACTTATTCTTGCTTTAAATACGTTTTTGTCACATATTGATCTTTATTCTATGTATTATATTAACCAATATGTCACTTATACTATATTTTCTTCAATATTTGTACCCCGAAAATTACACTTCCTTTAATTTTCGGGGTACACTCTATTAAAATTATAATTTTCTCCGTGTTATGTTAACCAAACATATTCAGAATATTCAAATTAACTGTATGTATTTCAAAAAAATAAATCATACGCAGTTAACATGCTACTTATAACAAAATGTTGTGGTTATTTCATAATCCGCTATTCCGATTTCCTGTAGATTAGTAAACACTTCACATTCTATCTTATATGTTAATCCTTCAATCATATTATAATTAGTAAGACTTACTCCTATTCGCACTTTACTTCCTGGTGCTAAACTTATCGGTGGTCTCCTAGAATTAAGAATTTCTTTTTTGCTTACATACTCTTTCTTCTCACCATTCTTGACAATTAAATAGTATGGATATGCCACAAAAATACATTGGTCTGACTTATTATTTAATTCAAGCTTTACATAATCTTTATTACCTTCTACAACCTTGACTGTAACATTCTTATTAGTAGCTTTTTTTAATTTCTTTTTCACCTGCACATTTATAGTCTTTCTCTTACCATATTGATCCTTTAATGTTATCTTTGCCTTGCCAATCTTTTTAGCTTTAACTAATCCTTTTTTATTAACAGTTGCTACTTTCTTATTAGTGCTTTTCCATTTTATTTTTTTCATTGACAAATTGCATAATTTTGCACTTTTACCCTTTTCAATAACAACAGTTTTAAATCGGTTTGTATCAATTTTTACGGTTTCTGCATTAACAATATTTCCCCGACTGCAAATAAATAACATAATCACCATTACTATCACAACGCTTATTTTTGTGTTCATACTCCCTCCTAATAAAAAGCATATCTCCAGTTATTATAAATATCTCCATTTCCTGGATTATAATAAAATTTATATCCCGTATTTCCATTTAATTCTGAAGGAAAAATATGATTGACTACATATACATTTTCTCCATTCATTGGCATATTAGGATCCATATAAACATAATAATATCGCTGCAAGTCTGTTCTATAATAGCATCCACACAAAGCTACTGTATGAGCATAATTTTTTGCACTGTTTTCTTCATTATGTAAGAAACTACAAAAAACCGGTTTATGGCTTTCCATTAAATACAAAACATCTGTAAAAGATAATTTATGTTCAACATATTTCATAGATATTGCATAATACTCCCACATTCTCTTTTCCCACTGAATATTTCCAACTGAATCCGCATTGTATTTTTTCTTTAAATCATAATACACTTTCCTTGCATTACATTTAACCGTTCCGCCACGTTTATAATTAATAATGCTAGCCCCTGTTGCCGCCCAACATATTCCCTGATTGTTAATTTCTCCATTAGCAATCAAATCTAATTTTGTCGTGTGTAACATTAACGTATTTTTTGTATTCTTTATAGTTTCATACTTTTTCTTATGCGTTCCTATATATGAAAAATCTGTTGTATATTCACTATCATTTATACTTGCTGTCTCTATTTCATATTCATCTGAATTTAATTTTACATTTTTTGATATATCTGAAAACTTTCGTTTTTTTAATTTTCTATCTGAATTATTCTTTCTTATTGTTTTTCCTGCATTTTCACCTGTTACTACTTTCGTTTCTTTTTTGCTATGTAAACTTAATCCATTGCCATTTGATTCAACGCTAATTCTCTCTTCTCCTATATCATTAAAAAAATTTTCACTATATAAAAATGACGTTAATTTTTTTCCTTCGTATTCTGTAACATTTATTGCTCCTATCTCTTCATCTGCTACTTTCACAAAAAATATAGAACTTTTGTTTTTTGAATTTTCCACATTAAAAGACTGACTTATTTCTACTTTATCATTCTTTTGACAGTCCACTCCTGATAAATAACCTCCTAACTCCTCAATCGCAACACTTTTATCATTCTTCTGAACTTGTCCAGCATTTACGTTTTTCATATTTGCCATTAGCAAAACGCTTAATATAGCAAACATAATAAATTTTTTCTTACTTTTTTTCATATCTTTCCTCCTACTCTCTTTCTTTTCCATATTGGATTTCTCATTTTCATTATAGCATACTTAATTTTTAAAAAAGTGGAATATTCTCTTATTTAGTGGAATATTATTGAAATTTTGCCTAAAGAAAAAGGTACGAAATCTCTATCTCGTACCTTTACTTTTTATTCATCTTTCTTTAATACTCTTTCAAGTACCATATCATACCCGTCATTTCCATAATTAAGTGAACGGTTGACTCTGCTTATTGTTGCTGTTGATGCACCTGTGGCATTAGATATGTCAAGATAAGTCTTTCCTTCTCTTAACATTTTGGCTACTTCATATCTCTGTGAAATAGAAAGCAACTCGTTTACTGTACAAACATCTTCAAAAAATGTATAGCACTCTTCCTTATTCTCTAATGTTAATATTGCATCAAAAAGATGATCAACTTCTGTATTTCTAATTTTTTTACTCATTTCAACCTCCTGAGAGATACCTTTACTTACTTTAAGATTTTATCACTCTAAAGTTTGAAAGTCTAGTATTTTTTTCTTAATGTTTTTAATTCTTCAACACTAAACTTGTATGTTGTGTTACAGAAATCACATTTTACTTCGATTGCCTTGCCATCATTAATTATTTCGTCTAATTCTTTGTTGCTTAATCCTGCAAGTGCCTTTACAATTTTTTCCTTGCTACATGTACACTTAAACTGTGTATCGATTTTGTCTGTAAACTCAACATCCATGTCGCCCATTACTTCTTTAAGAATATCTTCAGGTGTCATACCTTTTTCAAGCATATCTGTAACTGATGTAATTTTGCTGATTCTATCCTCTAATGCCTGAATTGTTTCTTCGTCTGCAAAAGGCATTAACTGTACTATAAATCCGCCTGCCTGTTTTACTGTATTGTCTTTTGACATAAGCACCCCAAGGCCTACTGCTGAAGGAACCTGCTCTGATGTTGCAAAATAATAAGTCAAATCTTCTGCGACTTCACTTGTTCCAAGTGGAACCTGACTTGAATAAGGCTCTTTAAGTCCCATATCCTTAATAACTGTTAATGTTCCGTAACCGATTGCCGCGCCTACATCTAACTTGCCTGCATAGTTGGCAGGAATAAGCACGTTAGGATTTCCAACATATCCCTTTACGTTTCCGTGTGAATCTGCTGTAACTGTTACTCCGTTAATAGGTCCGTCCCCCTTCATCATAATTGTCAAAATATCCTTGTCGCCCTTCATCATAACGCCCATCATTGCTCCACCTGTAAGCAAACGACCTAAAGCTGCTGTTGCTACAGGACTTGTATTATGATGCTGTCTTGCTGTTTCAACCATCTCTCTTGATGTAATTGCAAATGCTCTAATCTGACTATTTGCTGCTGTTGCTCTTACTATATAGTCCACTTATTTTTCCTCCTGATTTTTAATCTATATCTTTTTCAGTTTTTATTTCGAAACTTGATTTTTCTGACATTCTCTTGCCACAACATATATTCTTTCGCTTTCGCTATTAGGTTCATTTCTTGTAAATGCATCATAAACAGTTACGAACTCAAGTCCTGCAAAATTCAAAGCTTCTTTGATTTCTTCAACTGTATAAGCTCTCTGATAATGCTCCTCAGTAAATTTATCATATCTGTTGTCATCACCTTTAACAAAAATAGAAAGCATATATTCATTTATACAATCTTCCTCATCAAAATAATTGTCCCAAATAAAACTGCAGTCTTCTCTGTCCTCGGCAATTACTGATTCGCCTATACTTCTGTATAACTCTATTGTTTTTAAATCAAAAACAAAAATTCCACCTGGATCAAGATAATTGTTAACCAACTTAAAAGTTGTAACTAAATCTTCGAATTCCGTAATATAATTAATGGAATCACAAAGGCTTACTACTGCCGCCACCGTTCCATACAAATCTAGTTCACGCATATCTTGGCACAAATACAATATACCGTCGTTTTTTCTTTTTTCAATTGCCATATTAAGCATTTCCTGGGAGTAATCCACGCCAATCATATCGTAGCCCTTGTCTGCCAACAGTTCCGTAATATTGCCCGTTCCACAGCCCAAATCTAACACAATACCATAATTGACACCATATTCTTTTAAAATGCTAACCAAATATTCGCACCATTTATCATATTCAATATTGTCCATAAACTTATCATAAACCTGTGCAAAACCCGTATATGCTTCCATAGTATTCCTCCATAATCCTTACCATTCTATCAGCAAAACTTTATAAACGCAACCATTAGACTTGCCAAAAATCTCACACTACATTATACTGACTATGACAATTTAAAATATGTTAAAATTATAAAATAAAAAACAGGTATGAAAGGTAAATATAACAGGTAACTTTTTATGATAAATATTACTGGTGAAATCCGTAATTTATCCGCCAAAAGACTAATCATTCCAACGATAACTTTTATTCTTATGATTTTATCGTTAATGATTTTTCCTTTTTTTAAAGTGTTTAATCCCGAACCCATATCAAATATATATAATGTAAGACTTTCTGACAAATACGTAAAAGTAACTGCCAAAACCCTACATTACTCAGGTTACAATCTTATAAAATTTGGCAATAAGAAATACGGATATTATTATGCACTAAATGACAATCAATGTGTTTTTGTGATTCTTCCTGTAGGTAGCACACCTAAAAAAACATTAACAAATTACAGTTTTAAGGGAAAAGTTATAAAGCCCAACAGTTCTTACAAGGAGATGCTTGATGCATTCTCAAAAGACTTAAACTGGGATTCTCAATCCCTTTCAAAAATCACAGGTGAGTGTTTAATTAGCAATGCTAATTACCACCCTATTAAATATATGATTTTTATGTGGTTTGTTATAGTTATTATGCTGATTTCATTAAAGAATATAGTCGAAGCAATTATGGGAATAGTTAATCCATATCTTTACCCTGTTTGCACTTTTTTAAACAAACAGCTTGGAAAAGAATATATTGACGATGCCGAGTCAGAACTTAGTTTTGGTAATTACATACAGATTAACTCGATTTATATAACTGAAAACTATTGCATAGACCTTGGAAAAAACAAGATTTCCATACTTCCACTTAATGATATTGTGTGGTGCTACCGACTTGGAAATATTTCGCTTAATCCTAAAAGCGAAGAACCAACTTTTTCACTTCACTTTACATTAATAGATGGCTCCACAATTCTTTTTAAGAAAAAAACAAGCGACGAGGCTTTGGAGGCAATTAATGCCATCCGTGCAACAGAATACAATATTATAATCGGCCATTCGGAATCAAAGAAAAAAGCTGCAAAGGCAGTTATAAATAGTTATAAACAGAAATAAATAACAGCACCTTAGTGACATTTTGCCATTAAGATGCTGTTGTTTTTGGTTTTCTTTATAAAATATCAATTAATAATTTCAAAAAAAATAGGCTGATGCAACAGCCTATTTTTTTGTGAAAACTATCTTCCACAACAATATTTATATTTCTTTCCTGAACCACATGGGCAAGGATCGTTTCTTCCAACTTTCTTTTCCTTTATAACTGTTCCTGAAAGTTTCTGTTCTTTGTAAAGTTCCTTTCTTCTTTCAGGTGTTAAAAGGTTGTCCCATTCTTCTAAGTTATAAAGCCAGTCTGCCTTAGCATCAACCATGTTCTTGTATAACTTTTCAGGATCGTATTCTAAGCTAACTTCTGTTGTATCTTCTAATTCTTCAATTGGATTCTCAACCTTTAAGCTTTCGTTGATTCCATCAAGGAAACCTACCATTGTAAGAACTTCCATATTGTATTTCTTTGCAAGTTCTTCAACTGTTCCCTTTACTACTACGTCAGGGTGTCCAAGAATATCTTTGTATACTTCCTTCTCCTGTACGAAATAAGCACCCCAGAACTGATTGTACTGTTCCTGTGTCTGTTCCTGATTATAAGCGATTTCACGCCATGTCTTTAATAAATAATCGTTTGCCATTTTTTCCTCCAAATGTATTAATATGCTAAGCACCTGTTCTTACCTAACATTATATTTTTCTTCTCTCAAGTATTATACAAATAGTAAACAATAATTGCAATAAAATATTATTTCTACTATACTAAAAAGAGTTCAGAAAATAAGCTTTTTTAGCTTTATCGTTGCAGTTTTGTAACAGAATGGAGTTTTTATGGAAAAATTAAAACGTATCCTTGCCATATTGGCAATAATTTCACTTGTATTTTGTGCTTTGCTTACATTGGTTCTTGCACTTCTTACAAACTTTGGAGTTGGAGATTTTACTAATGCTTGGAAAGCAAGTGCATGGTCAATGATAATATTGCCGGTGCTTTTTTATGTAATGATATGGATTTGCAAGTTGTTGAAGAAACAATAGAAAAGACCTTAGCATTTAAACTAAAATTTTAAATGCTAAGGTTTTTTTTATAATCCTGCAAATTTTTCATTTTTTTCATAAACTGACCAACGGCATCGAGCCGTGTACTCATAGACCGTCAGGTCTATGACCTCACTGGCTTTCGCCTTGTGTGCTACTACTTATACAGATAGGCATTGAGCCATCTGTACTCATAGACCTAACGGTCTATTTCGTCAGTGGCTTTCGCCTTGTTTCCCTCTACTATACAGATAGGCATCTAGCCATCTGTACTCATAGACCTAACGGTCTATTTCGTCAGTGGCTTTCGCCACATACAAAAATAGAGAGATACTCTCTTGTGAGTAAACTCACATCGCGTATCTCTCTATTTTTGTACGATGGCTCAATGCCTATCTGTATATGATTTCATGTCTTCCTGGTCCGTTACTTACCATTGTTACTGGTACGCCAAGTTCTTTTTCAATGAATTCGATGTATTTACGACAGTTTTCTGGTAGTTTGTCGTATTCTTTGATTCCACGTATTTCTTCTTTCCATCCTGGAAGTACTTCGTATACTGGTTTTGCTTTTTTGAGTTTTGCTGTTACTGGGAAGTCTTTTACTACTTCGCCATCGATTTCGTATCCTACACATACTGGAATTTCATCTAAGTATCCAAGTACGTCTAATACTGTAAGTGCTACTTCTGTAGCTCCCTGCATTCTTACTCCGTAACGTGAAGCTACGCAATCGAACCATCCCATTCTACGAGGACGTCCTGTTGTTGCGCCAAATTCTCCGCCGTCACCGCCACGTCTTCTAAGTTCATCTGCTTCTTCTCCAAAGATTTCACTTACAAATTCTCCGGCACCTACTGCACTTGAGTAAGCTTTTACTACTGTAATAATATCCTTAATTTCATATGGTGGTATGCCTGCACCAATTGCACCATAAGCTGCAAGTGTTGATGAAGATGTTACCATTGGGTAAATACCAAAATCAGGATCCTTTAATGTTCCTAACTGTCCTTCAAGAAGTACTGTCTTTCCTTCTTTAATTGCATTGTTTAAGAATAATGCTGTGTCACAAACATAAGGTTCTACAATATCTCTGTATTCATGTAATGTTTCTAATAACTCATCAGGGTTGATAAGTGGCTTATGATACATATGCTCTAACATAATGTTCTTCTGTTCTACTACTCTTGCCACTTTTTCCTTTAATGTATCTTCATCAAATAATTCTGATACCTGGAATCCAATCTTTGCATATTTATCTGAATAGAAAGGAGCAATACCTGACTTTGTTGAGCCAAATGCCTTTCCGCCAAGTCTTTCTTCTTCATATGCATCAAAATCAATGTGATATGGCATAAGAATCTGTGCTCTATCTGATACTAAAATATTTGGCTTTGGCACTCCCTGTGATACAATACTATCAATCTCCTTCTGAAGATATGGAATGTTCAGTGCCACACCATTTCCTATAATACATGTAGTATGCTGATAGAATACTCCTGATGGAAGTAAATGAAGTGCAAACTTACCATATTCATTAATAATAGTATGTCCGGCATTACTTCCTCCCTGGAATCTTACGATAATGTCTGACTTTTCGCCAAGCATATCTGTAATCTTACCTTTTCCTTCGTCGCCCCAGTTAGCACCAACAATCGCTCTAACCATTTGGTTTCCTCCTATTTAACTTAAATTGTTCTTTATTATTTGTTTTATCTGCTATGCTTTGTTCCTAGCAAACCACTAGATATTATACTATCTAATTAAGAAAAATGCTAGTGGTTTAGGTTTTTTCTTTTATTAATTTTCCTACATTATTATAATAGCCTTTTTTATGCGTATTTTTATTTAATTCTCACTTTATTAGATTAAATTATTAATTCGCTAAACTTTTTCCACTTTCACATTGATAATATTTTATCAATATGCTATATTTAAGAGTAGCATTTATAAAGGAGATTAAGGAATGTACAAGATTTTACGAAGAAAACAACTTAACGACACTGTAGTGCGTTTAGATGTAGAGGCTCCATTTATTGCTAAGAAAGCAAAAGCAGGTCAGTTCATTATTTTAAGAATTGACGAGCGTGGTGAAAGAATGCCTCTTACAATAGCTGATACTAATGCAGAAGAAGGCTCTGTTTCTATTATCTTCCAGATAGTTGGACAGACAACTATGCTTCTTTCTCAGATGAAGGAAGGAGACTTTTTATTAGACTTTGTCGGACCACTTGGTGCTGCAACTGAGTTTGGTCAAATTAAGAAAGCCTGCGTTATCGGTGGTGGTGTAGGTAATGCCATAGCTTATCCATCTGCAAAAGCTTTATTTAATATGGGCGTTGATGTTGATGTTATCGCCGGTTTCAGAAGCAAGGATATTGTTATTCTTGAAGATGAATATAAAGAAGTTTGTAACAGACTTTTCATTACAACAGATGACGGAACTTACGGAGAGAAAGGTTTTGTAACTAACAAGCTTCAGGATTTAATCGATGCCGGTAACAACTATGATCTTGTTATCGCTATCGGACCTATCCCAATGATGAAATTTGTTTCTAAGGTTACTGAACCTTATAATATTAAGACTTTAGTTTCACTTAACCCTATTATGATTGACGGTACAGGTATGTGTGGTGGATGTCGTGTAACTGTTGGTGGTGAAATAAAGTTTGCTTGCGTTGACGGTCCTGACTTTGACGGTCATCAGGTAGATTATGACGAGCTTATGAAACGTAATTCTACATATAGAGAATTTGAAGCTCACGATAGAGAAAACTGCCGTATGTATAAAGCGGCTGATGAAATGGGAGGTGCCAAATAATGCCAAACATGTCTTTAACAAAGGTTCCAATGCCTGAGCAGGATCCTAACGTACGTAATAAGAATTTTGAAGAAGTTGCTTTGGGTTATACTAAAGAAATGGCTATGGAAGAAGCAACTCGTTGTATTAACTGTAAGAACAAACCTTGTATGAGTGGTTGTCCTGTATGTGTACGTATACCTGAGTTTATTGCTAAGGTTGCTGCAGGAGAATTTGAAGAAGCTTACAAGATTATCACAAGCACTAATGGTCTTCCTGCTGTTTGCGGACGTGTTTGCCCACAGGAAAATCAGTGTGAAGGAAAATGTATCCGTGGTATCAAGGGCGAACCTGTTTCTATTGGTCGTCTTGAAAGATTCGTAGCTGACTACCATATGGCTCACAGCAATGATGATGCTGTTAAACCTGAATCTAATGGTATTAAGGTTGCAGTTGTTGGTGCAGGTCCTGCAGGACTTACATGTGCTGGTGACCTTGCAAAACTTGGTTACGAAGTTACTATTTTTGAAGCTTTCCACAAAGCCGGTGGTGTTTTAGTTTATGGTATTCCTGAATTTAGACTTCCTAAGGCTATCGTTCAGAAGGAAGTTGAAAATCTTGAAGCTTTAGGTGTTAAGGTTGAAACTGACATGGTTATCGGTAGAGTTCTTTCTATTGATGAAATCATGGAAATGGGATTCAAGGCTGTATTCATTGGTTCAGGTGCAGGTCTTCCATCATTTATGGGTATTGAAGGCGAAGCTTTAGTTGGTGTTTACTCAGCTAATGAATATTTAACAAGAGCAAACCTTATGAAGGCTTACCTTGATGATTATGATACACCTATTATTAAGAGTAAAAATGTTGCCGTAGTCGGTGGTGGTAACGTAGCTATGGATGCTGCAAGAACTGCTTTAAGACTTGGTGCTGAGAATGTATATATTGTTTACCGTCGTGGTATGGAAGAACTTCCAGCCCGTGGTGAAGAAGTTCATCATGCAATTGAGGAAGGCATTATCTTTAAGACACTTAACAATCCTGTTAAGTTAATCGGAGATGAAGATGGTCGAGTTTGCAAGATGGAATGTGTTGAAATGGAACTTGGCGAACCTGATGCTTCAGGACGTCGTCGTCCAATGGTTATTGAAGGAAGTAACTTCCAGTTAGACGTTGATACAGTTATCATGTCACTTGGTACTTCACCTAACCCACTTATCAGAACTACTACTGAAGGACTTGAAGCTAACAAGTGGGGATGTCTTGTAGTTAATGAAGATACTCTTGAAACAACAAGAGAGAATGTTTATGCCGGTGGTGATGCCGTAACAGGTGCTGCTACAGTTATTCTTGCTATGGGTGCCGGAAAACAGGCTGCTGCAAGCATTCACGAAAAATTATCAAAATAATAATTGTAATATGAAAGTGTAAATTAAGTTGCAATACATATGATTAGTATTTAGACTTTTGACATTCAAATCATAATATATAACAAGACAGGAGCGTGCCGTTATGTGGCATACTCCTGTTTTTGTTATGTTCAGTAATAGAATCCTTGCAATAGGCAGAGTAAATTGGCGTATGTACCTCAAAAAACAAGCTTTTTGAAATATCGGGGTACATGTATAAAATTGAGATAAAAAAAGAATGATTTAATAAGAAACTCCACCTACACACATATTCATAATCCTTGTAAATACTTTGATTAGTATGATTTTCGCATTAAACCCAAAAGAAACTCCAACGATAATCGTAGTGCATAGCAAATGGTACTTTGCAACAAACTAATTAACGTTGGAGTCTTGTTTTTCCATTAACGTAATGTTATTTCTTAATCTTTACCTTCTTTATTTTGACCAAGGTCCTTACATACTACCATCGTCTAATGTTACATAAGGTCTACGTGTAGTTGTTTCAGCCTGTGTTGGTTCATAACCTTCCGGATTTCCGTTGCTTCTATACATTTCTCCGGCTAAAGTCAATTTGCCTGTGTTGTAAAGCCAAAGTCCTGTATTTGCATTATTAAATTAAACCCGTTCAACTCTCTATTTAAAGTTATAAGTGAAAAACATTTTTAAGCCAATGCTAATATTTAATAAAAATTTTTACTTATTTTTGTATATATTTTTTACTATTAAGATAATGTAATTTGCAATTCTAATCTCATATTTTATCCTGGATATTTTTTATAAAAATTAGAGTATCAAACTACTAAAAGATTGATTACATAAATTCTATAAATTTATTTAAGATTTTTTTCAAAAAATGTTGACAAAAAGTAAAAAAATGATATATTAGTAATAGTTACTATTATTGTTATCAAGAAATGAGGTAAACATGATTAAACGAAGCGTTCAAAGAGAACTCATCCGAAATAATCTGGCACATCGTACAGATCATCCAACCGCTGATATGGTTTATCAGAGTATTCGCGAAGAGCTTCCTAATATAAGCTTGGGAACAGTATATCGCAATCTTAGATTTTTGGTAGATCAGGGTGATGCCCTTTCACTGAAACTTGGTGATGGCAAAGAGCACTTTGATGGCAATGTTAATCCACACTTCCATTTCATATGCACACAGTGCGGATGTGTCGATGACATATTTATGCCGTCAATTGACGAAATCTGTACTATTGCTGCTCAGTACTATAGTGGTAACATCAAAGGACACAGTACCTATTTCTATGGTACCTGCCCTAATTGCAAAACCAAACACTAAGTGTATTTTATAAAGGTTTTATATTAACAATATTTATTTTTTAATTTAGGAGGAAAAAAAGATGGCAAAATTTGTATGTTCAGTATGTGGTTATGTTCATGAAGGAGATTCAGCACCAGAAAAGTGCCCAGTTTGTGGTGTTCCAGCAGAAAAATTCACAAAGGTAGAAGAAGGCGAAAAGACATGGGCTGCAGAACATGTAGTTGGTGTAGCACAGGGTGCTAGCGAAGACATTATTGCAGACTTAAGAGCAAACTTTGAAGGAGAATGTTCAGAAGTAGGTATGTATCTTGCAATGGCAAGAGTTGCTCATAGAGAAGGATATCCTGAAATCGGATTATACTGGGAAAAGGCAGCTTACGAAGAAGCTGAACACGCTGCAAAATTTGCAGAATTACTTGGTGAAGTTGTAACAGACAGCACAAAGAAAAACTTAGAAATGAGAGTTGAAGCAGAAAACGGCGCTACAGCAGGAAAATTTGACCTTGCAAAGAGAGCAAAAGCTGCAAACCTTGACGCAATCCATGACACAGTACATGAAATGGCAAGAGATGAAGCAAGACACGGTAAAGCATTCGAAGGATTATTAAAGAGATACTTTGGTTAATTACGAGCAACGTTAAAATAAATAGCTTACACCTGGGAGTTTACTCACAAAGGTGTAAGCTATTTTATTTTAATGTTGAGACAATCTCCAGCGAAAAGTAGCAAAGCGGATTCGAGCTGGAGGTTGCTCGTAATTATAAGCTACTTTTTATTTTATACTTATTGGGCGACAGCCCTCCATGAAATAGCCCGCAGGGCTATGAATGGCTCGGCTTGCGCTATTGAAATTTGTCTGTATTGTTAGCTTATTTGCTTTGTATTACCACTTATATCCACATGAAGTACATGTCATTGTTTTCCCAAAATTACTACCAAAAATTCCAAACAACCCTATTGATGTTACCTTTTGTTTTGTTGTAATTTTCCTTACAGTTTCTTTACCACAAACAGGACATTTTGCTCCCTCTACCTGATTTGGTACTTTCAATTTTTGATGTAAAATTTCAGTTTTCTGCTGTATATCCTCCATCATTTTGATTACTTCTTGATTTCCATACTTCTTTTCATAGCATTCTTCTTCATATTGAACTAATCTTTTTTCAGTATCACTAATAGTATACTGAAAAGTTTTGTCATAAGCCTCTGCAAACTCACTGTCAATCTCATAAATACGGTACTCCGCTTTGCATTCTTGTTTCCATAATTCTATATACCCCTTTACAGTAGTATCATCAAAATTAATTTTTTTATCAAATTCAAACCATTTATCGCTTATACCGTCAGAATATCCTTTGATAATATTATGGGCACACAAGTCATATAGAACAACTTTTATTGTACCACTATCATTATATATTATATTATCTTCCCTATTTTTATCCGAAACCATAACCCCATACTTTCCTAGTGGTTTATCCGATTCATTTAATGCAGAAAGTATAACATAATATTGAAATACACTATATACATCTATACTATAATCATCCTCATAATCTTTATTTCTCTGGTCACAATACATCCCCATATTCTTATCAAACCAATTATCCAATTTTTCCTTATTTTCGTCATAATATTTATATCTATGCCAACGTGCGTTCTCTCCCATAAAATACGCATAATCAAGTTCTGGTGTATCCGAAATTTCTTTACAATGTGATAACTCTATCTTGTCGAATGCAGCGCTCCAAGCTTGGAGCGACTCTAAATTGTTAACATTCAGTTCATCTTTTGGAAATTTAATATTATTATAATTCATTATTAATTTTGCTTTCTTCTCACCTATACTCCTATCAACATACGCATATTTGAACTCATAATCATAATCTAGCATTTTCATATTATTATATTCTTCTTTTATCCGTTTTAAAGTCGGCATAGGATACCCACACTTAGGGCAACTTTCCGCACTACTAGAAACCATCGCATTACATTCTGGACATTTTATTAAAGCCATTATCTTTCCTCCTTTTATACGATACATTATCGCTGTTCATCAAAATATAACCTACAACGTTTCATGTACATTTGATTTTTCGCTATTACTATCTTTTCAAATTTATAAACTCTCAAACTTTACATTTCTATTCTTTTTTCATTCTTATGCACAATATAAGAGATACAATATATCCTAAATAAAGAAACACACTACCCCAAAAGTCAAATTTTTGAAAAATATTTATTTTTGCAATGTTTATAGTATATCTTAATACTAAAGGTGTAGACATTACTATGCTATAAATATCAATTCCCATTTGTATATTTCTAAATATATAACCTCTTGAGGATTGATATATTTTTGTCATAAATGAAGTTGGTATGATAAACAAAATAACCCATATAATAATTGCATTAATTCTACTACTTAATGTCACACCAACTTTCACTTCTCCATATTTTGCATAAGTTCTAGACATTGCATAGGAAAGGAAAAAAAGCGTAGCTATTGTAAACATCACTAACGGTAAATATTTCTCCTTACCAAGTTCTCTCAACTTACGTTTTTCTGCTTTCTCTATATTATTGTTTTTTTGTCGTTCCAATTCTTTTTGCATAATATCTTTGCTTATTGCTTTACCACAATTAGGACAAGTATTCGCAAATTCAGAAACTGTACTTTCACAATACGGACACTTAATCATTCTCTTTATTCTCCTTTTGATTTTTCAACAATTCAATTATTTGTTGATTCTGTGATTGTGTAACTTTATCGGGCAGACTCAATACATAAATATAACCGATTATTCCAAGCCAAAAGCACCAAGCCCATGCATGAATTTCCTTTCCATATCCTTTCATTGCAGCTACATTAGCCATTTGCCTAGCCAAAAATCCCCAAGCAATAATCAATCCGATTATTACAGCTAAAAATATTACGCCCATTTCTTTTCCTCCATTAGAACATATTAACCGATATTGGTTAATGTTATTGTATACCATATTCGGTTAATATTCAAGAGAAAGGATGTGATATTTATCTATGATTATTTATAAGAGATTGTGGGAAACAATGAAGTCTAAAGGAATTACGCAATATGCTCTTATAAAGCAATACCATATTAGCCCCGCTCAAATAACAAGGCTCAAAAGAAACGAAAGCGTAAGCACTCACACCATTGATACATTTTGTAAAATACTAGATTGTAACGTAGAAGATATTATGGAATATACAAAAGAAAACTAGGAAAGCTACAAAGATTTTATTCTTATACAACTTTCCTAGTTTTTATTTTAAATATTTACACCATTTCCAAATTTTTTAAGAGTTCCTCAATTCCCTGCTCTGAAATGGCTATATAATATTTATGTGTTACTGCGCTGCTACTATGCCCCATTTGATTGCAAAGCAAATGTTCGGGAGTATTTAAAGTAGCAAGAATAGTACCGTAAGTATGTCTTAAATAGTGATATTTAAAATTTATGTTATATTCTCCCTGCAAAGTTCTTGAATGATATTTTATTGAATTTACTGTTTGTGTTTTTCCGTTTGGCAAAGTATTTACTAACCCAAGAGAAGAAATCATATTCCCTTTAATATCTTGTATAAAAGTTTGATTCTGTTGCCTTTGCGCTTTTAATTCTTTCTTGTACTTTTTCTGTTGCTGCACTAGATTTTCAAAATACTTTTTCAACTTACTACACATATATATTTTTCTCTTGGCATTTCTTGTTTTGAGAGATACTAATTTTATCAATCCCTCTTGATACTGCATTTGTCTGTCAATCGTAATAATGCCATTTTCCAAATCTATTTTATCCCATTTCAGACCGTAACACTCATTGATTCTCACCCCGCAATACTTATCTAGCATATAAGCGGTTTCCGCATTTGTACCTTGAAAATAATTATCTAACTGCTGCATTTATATCTTATTGAAATATACTATATACGTTTCTCTTTGTTGGCTTTTTTCTGTTTTTGCTTTTATGATTGCTCTTTCTCTTGCTCTAAAAGCCTGCTTTTCTGTTTTAAAAGGATTTCCATTTTCATCTTTTGTTTTCTTTCCCTCTCTCCTTTTTCCATTGACGCTAATTGCATACCTAAATCCCCAACAACCATTTTCTAACTGATAAACTCCTGCTAAATTTTCTTTTGACATAATAAAAACCTCCTAAAAGTTGTACTTTTTTGTGTACTTCCTTTAGAAAGTTCTTTTAAAGTTGTTATGAAGTTGTACTTTTTTTGTGTACTTTTGCTTTTTCCAAACCTCCTTTATTTATCGTACCTTGCAAAACGTGCAAAAGTTGCAAACCTTGACGCAATCCATGACACAGTACATGAAATGGCTAGAGACGAAGCAAGACACGGCAAAGCATTCGAAGGATTATTAAAGAGATACTTTGGTTAATTACGAGCAACGTTAAAATAAACGCAACCACACTACGAAAGTTTACTTTCAGGAGTGTGGTTGTTTTTATTTTAATGTTGTGACAATCTCCAGCGAAAAGAAGCGAAGCGGATTTGAGCTGGAGGTTGCTCGTAATTATAGCTACAAATCAAGCAAATAAAAAATAAAAGTAGTCGTATGAGGATTGAGGACATGTACTTTTTCCCTATTCAAATCTGCAAATTTTTCAGCATTTTATTAATTTCTACTCCACTTCCTCAAATTCATCTTTCATGTCATTTTCAAATAGTGCAACTATATTAGCTATTTTCGCATCAACAAATTCGTCATCAGGACTTGTACTTCTAGTCACTAACTTGTTATATAGGTATTCCAGACCTCCTCTTGCATAGTCATTAAACAATTTCATATCCTCTTGATATCTTAATTCTGTTTTAGGATTTTGGTCAAATGCTATTCTGACTTTCTCTTCCGGTGACATTCCTCTACTGTCATCTACTAATAAGATAACCTGCATAATAGTTTTAAATCTATCATACTCGTGAGCTATTTGAGCTAACTGAACTGTTCTCTTATCTGTTTTATCTATATCGTCTTCTCTTCTACGTTCTGTTCTTAGCCCTATAATTGCTGAAACTGCATATAAATCAACAAGTCTGTCGAATTTATCATCTTTATCAATAAAATTTTTTGTCCACATAGCATCTGCATATCTTGCATATTTGCCATTAAAAACAAAATCTTCACATTTAAAATAGTCATAAATTTTATTTTCGTTTTTTTCCATTATAATGCACCTCCATTATTTGCTATAGTTGAACTAATATCTGAATATTCTCTTTCTACTCTGTAGCAATATTCAGGTAATGTATTTTGTTCTAAACCTGAAGCCTCCCAGTCTTTATCTAACATAAATATAATTACCTGTTCTGCAAATTCCGGAAGTTGCTTTGAGATTAATCCAATATTCTGAGTACCTAATTTTGAAAATGGTGCATCAAGAACTAAAGGCAGACTTAATACTGAGTTTTCATCATCTTCTTTTTCTTTCTGTCTTTTTGCAAATTCTAAAATACTAACAATGAAAACAAAGTTGATTGCAGTTACTTCACCTTCTGACAAATATTTCTCTTCTTTACCTGTCGATTGTCCACCAATTCCCTGATTCTTGTAATATACATGCATCTTAAAATCTTTTCCCAATGCTGCATATTTTTCAGTGCTGTTAAACATCTTTTCAAAATTTTCTTTTATGATTTCATTTAACTCGTTAAACATATTTCTTTGACGAATTTCGACATTCATCTTCGCTCTGTCATAAATAGCTTCTGCATAAGCTATTGCTCTAAGTACGCTTTCATTTTCCTTGTTTTGTCTTGCTATGTTCTTTAGCTGCTCTTTATTGCTAGTTAATTTTTTCTCCAATTCACTATTACTGTCTTCAAGTTTCTTTATTAAATATTCAGCATTTCTTATTGCCCCTTCATAATACTTATACTTTTTCCTTGTATCTTCAAGATTCAATTTTTTGTCTATTCTGCTCTCTAATCTATGTATTTCATTTTCACTCTCTTCTATCTCATCCAAACAAACTTCATAAGAATTACCTTTCTCTTTTATGTCCTCTAATAAATTTTTAGAATCATTAGCCCATATATTTAATTTTTCTTTTAATAATTTAGCCGGTCCACCTATTTTGTTAGGGTATACTTCTTCTCTAAGCTTTTTTAAAGCTTCATAATGCTTTTCTCCCTCTACCAGTTCTTCTCCACACAGACAGATCTTATTTTCAAGTAGCCAGTCAATTGTATCTGAAGTTACTCCCGGTATATCTTTTCCTTCTAAGTCCACCTGACTAATTATTTTCTCTACACTTGGCAACAATTCGCTTACGAATAATTTATCTGAATGACTAAATTTTTTAACAATATCTGTATAAGTTTCTTTTGCATAACTTTGTTCTCTATTATTCCTACTTGTCTGATATTTAAGATTTTTTTGGTCTTCTTCCATACTTCTATTGTTATTTAATATTTCATACAAATCATCTTTTGCACTTGTCATCATTTCTATTTCTTCTTTAGTATCTGCAATTTTTCTTACATTTGTCTCAATATCTCTTTGAATTTGTTCAATTTTAACTCTAACTTTTTCTTCTTCACTTGATGAAACTTTTATTTTTCTATTTAACTTAGAAATTACGCTTACATTAGCTGACATATCTATATTACCTAGTTTTAAATGCTCTGTCATTTTAGTTAATGAAGATAAACCAATTATTGTATTTATTGACTTTTCGATATCTACTGCTCTATTATCATTTTCGCTCCATCTTTCTCCATCGAAAAAGAGATAGTCTGACAATTTTTCAGGAAACATTGTATTAATGGTATTTTGTACGCAACCTACCTTATAGTTTTTATTCTTATTTCCCATATTGCTTATAATATCGCCACCATTTTTTGTCATAGAAAGTTCCGGTATTTTATTAAAAGGGGCAACTGTTAAATCTTCATTATCATCACGTACCTTTCTAAATTCCTGACTTCTTATAAAGGTATATGTATTTGGTCCATCTTCCACTACTATTTCTACCTGAACCTTCTGAATCTCTCCCTTATCCATTAATGATATTACTTCATTATTCAACAAAACTATATCATCAATATTTTTTATATAGTTAGTCTTTTTAACTTTACCGTAAAGTCCCCACCTGAAAGCCTGAGCTATGGTTGTTTTTCCAAAAGTATTGTCCCCTAATATAATTGTCACGTTCTTATTATTGTCACAAGAAAATACCAGCTCATTTTTGCCTTTGTATCTCATAAAATTAGTCATTATAATTTTTTTAAATTTCATTAGACTATCCCTCCTATTTTACTTCTCTTATGATGTAGTTTAATATTCTTTCTACCATTTTTTTGTCCGTTTCTTCATTGTTTCTTACATTCTTGATTTCCCATGTTCTAATAGTTTTAAACATCCTGTCAAATAGTTCCTTGTTAATTTCCTTGTTCTCATCCATCATAGTACTCCTCCATTTTCTTATTTTCTTCATCAATATCAAAGAACACGCCATATGCGTTCATTATTTCCGTAATCAATACCTCAGTTTTATTTCTGTTTTCTGCAAGCTTAGCAAATTCATTCATTCTAAATAATTCACCTAATATAATCGTTCTGTCGCTTTCATAATCGCCATATACAACATCTGATAAATCTCTCGGCAATGTTATAAAATCATATATTTCTGCATATTTTTTGTTTTTACTTCTTCTAAGAAGTCTGCCTCTTCTTTGTATAAATTCCTTAGGATTTCTTGAACTGCTCATTATAAAAGCTGTCTTTATTCCCGGAATATTAACACCTTCGTCTAAACATTTAATTGCTGTTATTACCTGATATAATCCCTTTTCAAAATAGTGTTTTATCTCTTGACGTTCATCTAAAGTTTCTTCTGCCGTAAATTTATGTACACGCATGTCCAGTGACTTTTTAATACTGTCCGTTACTTCATCTATCATTTTTGTAAGTTCACCGGTTTCACTTTTCTCCATTGTTGATGCACCACTGTATACCAGAATGCTGTTATCATCTTTATATTTTTCCATTAGTTTCAACAATGTAGGAATCTTTTGTCTGGCTTTAGCTAATAGTCTTGACCTTTTAAAAACTAATAGTTTTCCATCTTCCGATATTTTTATTTTTCCGTTTTCCTCTATTACGAATTTCTTTATTTTTTCTGTTAATTCTGAATATTCTTCCAGTTCGTCCATTTCAAGTACAACAGGTATAGGATAATATTTGTATTTGCATAAAGCCCCATCTTTTATGGCTCTTTCCAAATCGTATACAATACATTCATTGCCAAAATAATTAAACAGCTTATCCGTTCCCTGCTTATCCATATGGCGCTTGATTGTTGCCGATAAAGCAATTCTGTATTTGATTTTTTCAGGCAATAATTCTGATAGTCTCTTTGAGCCAAAATTATGTGCTTCATCAACTATTAAAAGAACATTCTGTTCTTCATTAAATCTTGTTATTATATTTTGAATTTTTTCACTGGCAAAAGTGTCATTTGTTGTTATGCATACAAATGGTTTTTCACTGTTTCTAAATCTTTTATAAGCTTTTATTAATGTCTGTTCCCAGTTTTTATCCGGTGACTTTGAATGAGCTATTATTGGCGTACATGCCCAATTTACCTCATCTTCCTCCCACTGTCCTACTAAATGAATGTAAGGACAAACTATAAATACTGCCAACTTTTCTTCCAGTTTTTTTGCCAAATCAACCATACATGCCAATGCCGTATACGACTTTCCTGAACCTGTTGACATTGAAAAAATGCCTTGATAATTTTGATTAATCCAACCTGATACTGCATCTTTTTGATATTCTCTTAAAGTTACATCTTCAGGAACGTGAAAAATACTGTCTTTTTTTAATATTCCATTGTTGCTATATTGCTCATTATCTAGTTCAAAATTAACCTGTCCTTTTTTAAAGGTCATTAACTTATCTAACACTATTTTAGGAAATGGTACTATTCTTAATTTTTTTGTTTTATCGTTCCATAGTTTTCCAAAATTTTCTTCTATTCTCTCTACTCTTTTTTCTTCACTTTCATTCTTCCAGCTACAGTATATATCTATTGACTCAAAATTATTTTTCAGGCCGTTTTCTGACTCATTTAGCGAACCGTTAAATCCAATTTTATTTCCGTACTTATCTTCAAATAAAGCAATCTTTTCATGGTAAATATTTATACCTGTATCTGTTTCCATAAATGCAATTTTTATATCCAGTATTCCCATTGCAATCATTGTTACAATAAGGTTAAGTCTTTCTGATTCGTAATAATCTTTTGGCTCTGCTATGCTTAATGTTAAAGCTTCGGTAATTGCTTTTTCTCTTGTTTTGTAACCTAAATTAACAGCTTCTATATCTTCCTTTGACAATTGAGGGGAACATATTATTTCAACCTTTCCTCCATTCTGTGCCATTTTACACAGTCCAACGGACAGACTTATAAGCGATGACGTGGAAAAATATCCAACAGACCTTTTATAGCTTATACTCTCACTTAAAACAGGCACTAAAAAATCTGTTGCTATGTCATCTACATCACTTCTATAACTAAACTGTACATTTAAATCAACAAAACTCATCTACATTTCCTCACTTAGTTCTTCCACTGCCTTCAGCAGCTTTTCTATATCATCCCTTGTTGTATACCTTCCAACACTGGCTCTTACCACGCCTCCCTTTTCTATATCCATCAAATGTTTATGTATAAGTGGTGCGCAATGATATCCTGTTCTAACTGCAATGTGGTAATCCTGGTCTAATATTGTTCCCACATCCTCTGCCTTGTAACCTTCAATGTTAAAGGCTACAATTCCTATATGTGAATCTTCCAATGGAAGATATGTAGTTACGTTTTCTATTTTTTCAAGTCCTTTTACAAGGTATTCTGTTAATTCTTTTTCTTTTGCCTCAAAGTCACTTATTCGCCCAATTGTTTCATCTAATGCTGCCTCCATTCCTGCCACGGCAACTATGTTAGGACTTGCCGGTTCCAGCATTACAGGTATTGTTTTTGGCATATTTAGGTTAAGTGAATCACTTCCCGTTCCTCCGGCAATAAATGGATTAATCTTTGTTCCTTTTCTTACGAAAAATCCACTGGTGCCAAATGGTCCATATAGGTTCTTATGTCCTGCAAAAGCTATAAAATCTGCCATTAGGTTGTTCATATTAATATCTAATAATCCCAATGACTGAGAGGCATCAATAATAACCTGACTGTTATATTTTTTTGCCATTTCAGTTATCTCTTTAACCGGCAAAATATACCCGGTTACGTTGCTTATATGAGTTGCAAAAACTTTCGTAGGAGGATTCATGGAAAACATATATTCCATTTTTTCAAACTCTATTTCTAATGTTTCGCTCTTTAATGGGAGTTCTATTAAATCAAAACCATATTTTTCACTAATCAAATGTAATGGTCGCATTACTGCATTATGTTCAAAAGGAGAAACATAGCAAATATCTGCACCACTCCAATCCAAACCACCAATTATTACATTCATTGCAATTGTAGCTGATGGCGTAAGCACAATGTCTGCAACATCTTTTCCTTTTACAAGTTTCAAAGCTTTCTCTCTTGTCCGGTCTATTATTTCCGTTGCTTTTCTTGCCAGACTATAAGAGCCTCTTCCCGTATTAACTGCAAGATTTCTGTTTACATAATCCATCTCCGTATAAACAGACTCCGGCTTTGGAAAAGTTGTTGCTGCATTATCTAAATATATAGTTTTACTATTATTCTCCTTATCCATAACTTATCCCTCAAATAAATCCATTTATAATCAGTAACTTCCATTTGCATATGGCAAGTCTCTTCTATTAATATCTTTCGCAAATCTTACTGTTCCATTACTTTTCAATCAATTCAATTATTTACTCAACAGTTCTTCCAGTGCCTTTACCAACACCGAAACTTTCTGGTTAAGTTCCAATGTATCACCAAATTCTTCCAGTGCATCCTCTATTGCATTCTGAAGGAAATAACTTGTGCTGTCGTCACTGTCAGGTTCAAAGAATCTTTCGATTGTACTTTCCCCTGTTTTAATTGAAATCTTATTTTCTCCCTCTGTTGACTGTTCACTTTCCTTAATAGACTGAATAGTGTTTTTAACATAAGTTAACTCTTCGACAAATCTTTCATAAGAGTCGTTTTTCCAATCATTGATATAAATTCCTGTAATAATTTTGCACAATCTTGAAACAATTTCATCCTCATCGTTAGTAGTCAGCTTTTCAATGTACGTCATAAAGCCTGTAATATTCTCAGCGTAAATATGTGACTTTGACTTTTCACTTTGTTTTGAATACCAGTTCTTTAAACATGCACCTAAACTTTCATCAGCCCTTGCTCCAAAAATGCTCTTAACCTGAACTGCTGTTTTCTTCTTTGCATTTACAAGATTGTTGTCCATATATTTTTTAATTTCTTCTATCTGTAAAGTAACATTTTCAAAAACTGCATCACCGCTATTGTCATGGCATATTGCCTTTGGTATTTTTTCAAAAAGAACTTCTCTTGGATTAAGTTCTATGCCCTTAAATACTTTTCTAAAAGAGCACATTCTTTCGAAAGCATCTTCTTCCAAATAGCCCTGCTCATTTTCTTCAAAAAGCTGTTTTGTAAATGTTAAAGTATACTGGTCCAATGATCTGTACCATCTCTGCATACTTTCCACAATGTTATTTAAGCGCTGCATTTTTGACTTCTGTTTTTTTCTTAGCTCTTCGCTAAGGAAAAGTTCTTCTAAAACCTTTAGATATTTTTCTTTCTCAATACTTTCCTTTTCAATAAAAAGATAATACTCCTGTGGTTTTTCGTTAATATTGTTTAAAATACTGCTTGAAATCTCCACTTCCTTATTCTGAAGATAAATAATCGGCGTATCCTGCAGATTAATTATTTCCTTTGCAATAAAAATAGGAATTACTCCTTTTCTTGTGCCAAAATCCTTACCCAATAATTTGTTATAAAGGACCTGAAAAGAAACCTTCTTGCCTGCACATTGACCTACAAAAGCATCAATTTCTTCAATAATTCTTCTACAGCCTTCCTCCTCAGAACTGTCCCCTTTTAAAATTCCCGTATGCATAAGAGTAGCTCTAAAAATAGTTGCCTCCGAGCTTGTGCCCTTTTCAAATCTATTAAGTTCTTCTTCGTTTAAAATGGCATCTATAATTAAATTTCGTGCCTTTTTAATCTGTGCTGATACGCTTTTTCTGTTAATTAATTCGTTGTTAATCTTTGGTGCATGTTCGTAGTAGCTTAAGCATATTTCACTTAAAAATCTATTAAAACTAATCTGGTTTTCAAAACACAACTCCGTCACACCATTTAATGTATTAAAATATTTACATCTGTTATTTTCCGGCAAATATGACTTTTCAAGTTCTACATTTATTTCAAAAATCAAATCTTCCTTATATATTTCAAGTTCCTGTTGCAGAACTTTATTTTCTTCTAAAAAATCTTTATCCTTAAGCAATTTTTCCACAGCTTTTAATTTTCTAATGTTCTGCTGCTCTGAAAAGCCAAATATTTTGTCAGGATATATTACAACAAGTCTGTTATCATTTAGTTCCTTTAAATGTTCCTTAATCTGATTAACATCCCCATCTTTAAGCATAACAAGACATATAATCAGACCGTCTGCCTTATATGTTTCAAATAAATATTCTGACTTAGATGTATTTAGAAACTGCTCCGGTGTCATATATACGTACTTGAAATATCTTGTCATTGTATATTCCTGGTTGTATTTCTTTGGAAGTACATAATCAAGTTCTGACACTGTGGCAATTTCTTCCTGCCAGTTAAGGCTTAAAGGCTGCTTTTCAATCATGTTGTTCATCTGATTATCAAGGTTTACGCCTACGTTATTTTTAAATGCATAAACTCCAAGCTTGCTTCTGTAGGTTACAATATTTTTGCTTTCAAGTTTTTCAAGGCTACTTACAAAATCAGCCATATTTAAACCTGTTGCCAATCTGATTTCCGTCTTTCTAACCGGAACTTCCTCATTTCTATTAATCATATGAAGAATAGCCATTGCCTTAATTATTTTTTCTTCATTTAATGATTCAGCCTTAGTTAAGGCATAGTCTGCCTTAAGCCATTCATTGTGTATGTTAGTAAGAGAAATACTGTCCCTAAACATATTTTGAAAATAGTCATAAACTACATCAACAGACAGTAATTCTTCGCTACCGTTTTCTACTATATTAATTAGACTTCCTTTTTCGTCATTAGCAAGAAAAGTAAAAATACTTCTCTCATTCTGTGCAACCTTTTCACTAATATTTAAAAGTGCATAGGCTGTAAGAGGTAGCATTGGAAAACACCCCTCCATTACGATTTTCTTATATTCTTTCTCTGTAAATAGGCCTGAAAAACAAGGAATCTTGTAAGATTCCTCGATTATTTCTTTATTATTCTGCTCCTGAAACCATGGTTTGCAGTCGCTTACTTTCTTCTTTATTACATGCTGAATAAGCTCATAATTATTCTGAGCTGAAACTACAAATCTAACTTCTTTTAATCTACCCTCAACACCTTTGAAAGCATTAACTATATCTGAAGACAATGCGTTGCCGTACTCTTTAATGCTTTTGTGCGCCACGAAAGTAATGTGAATCTGCTGTTTTTTGGAGTTATTGGCAAGCTCACATATATCCTGCAAAATCTTCATGTCATAAGCAAAAGTATCCTTTTCATGACCTTCAATATATTTACTGAACTCATCGAAAATTATATAAATTCCGCCATATCCATAACTTTCAAGTGCTCTGTTAATCTCCCCGTACAAAGTCATGGCGTTATTAACTGACATTGGCATAAATTCACTGCCGGCAGTAAGTTTAGGATGTATCTCTTTAAAAATATTGAGAGCCTCTTCCTTCATTTCCTTAAGTTCACCCATAAACTCTTCCACAGTTCTGCCATATTCTCTAACAATCTGCTTAAAGCTTTCATAAACCTGTTTAAAGTCTTTCTGCCATTTAGCTATAACTTCCAAAGCCTTGCCATAATCGCTTTCAGGTGCCACATTCATAAGATTATTTTTTCTTAATGACTCCATTAAAGCTATAATAAATTCTTTGTTTAAATCCTTCTCTGTTCCTGAAATAATAACCGGAAGAAAAGGCTTTACACTACTTTGTATAGTCTTTATTTTTTCAGCAGTTTCCTTTGAAACTTTTTCTATTTTGTTAATTGTTTTTTTAGTTCTGTCACCTTTTCCGTCATTAAGTAAAGCCAACAAAACCAGTAAAAGGTGTGATTTTCCCTTTCCATAAGGTCCAATTAAAATATTTGCCTTGTCTCTGTCTGACAAAACATTATTAAGAAACCCATCCAACACTAAAATAGAAGAATGGGTTGGTATATAACTATTTAGTTTAGATAAATTATCTATGTCCAACTGCAAATTTATTGAATTTTGAAATTTCTTGTCTATTTCTATAAAGTCTTTAAACTTATTCATTTATTCTCTGATATACCTGATTGCCAGATATACGCATCCTTTCTATCAGTGTTTAATGTTTTATTAGTCTTACAAATCGCTTTTCTTTATTGTTACTGTAATAACTCGTTAGCCTTTTAAAAACTTCTTCTAGTGTTTTTTATAATAATTCGAAACAACTTCCTTAAGCCCGATTTTCTTTTTAAGATAAACCATATCAAGTCCTGCTGTTCTGTTAACAGTCAAATAACCCTGACCTTCTAAATGGTCCAAATATTCGTTTAAAGCCATTCTCTTTAGGCTCAAAATTCTTCCCGGTGACATTGGACTGTTAAGCAATTCATCTATTCCTATTGAGTCAACTTCTTTTTTTTCAAAAAACTTAATCAGGCTGTATAGCACTGCATCATCACATAACTTATCCTTGTCAGGCTGTGTTTTTATATAATTATTTCTGTCTTTTTTTAATAAACCCAATTGTGCAAATGGTGAAATCTTATTTTCCTCCGGATCATAATTCTGCTGCTTCTCTTTTACGTACATATTTAAAAGTACGGAAATATCATCTCGCAACGAACGCTCAGGTATGGCTTTTTCCTCTGCCAAAGGAGTAAGCTTTTCTAATAGAATGTTCATTAAATCTTCCTTTGAAAATTCGTCAATGTTAATTAAGTTAAAAAAAGCATACCAGCTTGTTGCAAGTTTCTCATTTCCTGCCAGATTAATATGGAATATCCATAATGAAAATATATCTTCTAAATACTTATCTTCCTTAAAAATAATCTGACCTATATCTGTAAGCTTTGCCCCCTCTTTAGGTGGTTCTTCCATAAACTTTCCGGCTTTAAGCCAATAGCGAATAGCCTTAGCCATATTGCTTCCCACTCCAAGAGCATCCGCCCCATAGTTTTCAGAGAAAACTTTTGGATTGGCATCTACCTTTGCAAGTCCTTTATTAAGCCACCCCTCACGAAGTGCAAATGTTTCATGTCCTTTAAGTTTAATCGCCATTTTCTTCTCCTATCTGCCTGCTTAAGTTTCATAAATAATTAACTAGTTTCTTTTTATTGCCAAAACCTTTCTCATATAACATCCTGCCGTGTAATGATTAACGCATTCTGCACATCTTACACATTTATTGTCCAGTATTCTATAATCAAGATTACCTTCTTTGTCCTCTTTTATAACTATGGCATTGTGCTTGCAAATACTTTCGCACGCCCTGCATGCCATACACATCTGATATTTTGTAATCTGACATTTAATCTTATCCTCTGCTGTTTTAAGATTCTTTGCCCCATCTATGTTGCTGTCAATTATTGTAACTTTTAAAGTTGTAGAGCCAATTCTGCCCTGCAATTTCAAAACAGGATTGCCATTCCTTCTTGTTACATAAACTTCACCCAATCGCTTATTGCCCATATCAAAATTTAAATATCCAAAAGGCTTAAACAACTCATACAATTGGTCTGAAATTGGTCTTTGAAGTTCATAATTAAAAGCATTCTCTTCCAGCACACAAGGTTCAAATGATACTGCCGACTTCTTTGCATAATCTACGCCATTTCCCCCCTGTCTTGCTTTCCACTTGCCTTCGTCCACATACACTTCCGGATCAGGTTTTCCAATCTTTGTTGCAAAGTCAACCAAAAGCTGTCTGAATCTTTTGGACTGTTCAGGCATATGAATCTTAGACAAAAACTCTGACCAACCACTGTTATTAGGACAACACCAGCAGCCAACTCTTGCATACCCTAATCTGTATGCATAATTAAAATCAATTTCTGTTGTAAGCATGTAAAGCCACACATCAAAATCCATCCAATCAATAATCGGTGAAATAGTTATCTGCTTTGTAATTTTAGAGCCTTCTGTTTCACGCTCATACTTGTTTCTGCTTGCTGATTCGTTTCTTCTTATTCCATAGAAAGTTATAATTTTGTTCTTATTTCTAAACATAGTTTTAATCTTTCTCTGGATTGCACCTGTTTTAAAAATAGTACAGCACCATCTCATAACTCTGCTTGGTGGGCCAACCAAAGCACAAAGTTCCTCAAAATCTTTATCTTTGTTTCTTGATGAAACAACAGGAGTCTGTGGATGTTCTTTTTTAAATCGTTCTATGTATTTCATAGTCTCGGGGAATTCTAAAGTTGTGTCACCGAAAATATGAAGAATCTTCGGTTCACTTAAAGCTCTCATAACCAGATCAGATGTGACTGTAGAGTCTTTCCCCCCTGAAAAAGAAACGAACATATCTCTTGCAGTGTAGTCCTTTGTTGAATTCTTAATATAGCCCACTGCCTCTTTTACAATAAATTCATATCGGCTTCTGTTAGCCTTAATGAATCTGTCTTTAAATTCATTAAAATATCTATAATCAATATTTGAAACTTCACTCTCATATTTAATTCTTATTTCTTCCGAATTCTTATCCTTTAAATCCTTAACTGCAAAATCAACCTTATGACCATCAGCGATATATCTGTTACCTGAGCAGTTCCAAACAGACATCTTTTCGTAATATCCCGGCTCCTTATCTGTCATTATTTCTAATAACAACCTTTCCTCAGGAAAAACCGGTCTCATATCCGTTGTTATTCTTCTGCCACTACTTCCACAACACTGACATTCCTTCTGATACAATGGCACCTTGCAGGTTTCGCACCAGTATATGTCTGATTTCGTCAGTTCAGTTCTCTGTCCACACACAGGACAGGTACTGCTTTTAGTTTTAATATTGTCATTTCTGCATATGTAATTTAGCACTTTATCACCTATCTCAAATCTTCCGGTTTTAAATGCAAATAAGAACATAATTCCAAAAATTCTGATGCCGTAAAAGTTACATTCTCGTCAGTTAACTTTTTCTCCCAAATTCCGGTATCCTTAGAAATCTGTGATGTAGATATTTCTTTTTCTTTTATGTATTTAATTAATGCTTTTGAAACGCTGTTATTATTTTTCATTTGTCACCGCCATTCCCGTATTACAAGAAAATAATATTATAATGTCTATTATATTCTCTGAATACAAGAAATGCAATGTGGATTTTTCCCGAATCTAAAGAATTTGAAAGGATTTTTTCTTTTTTCAAGGTGATTTGGTTGACGTTGATTTTTTCTTACTATATTATTTAAAAAGAGGTATTTAAAATGAAGAATAAAAAGATTGCAGAAGTATTAAAAGCTTACCGAAAAATGAATAATTTAAGTGTGAGGGACGTTACTGAATTACTGGAAGAAAAGTCACTTAAGGTAGCTGAAAAAACCGTTTACGGATGGGAAAGCAGTGCCACTCAGCCTGACGCTGACACACTACTTCTACTTTGTGATATTTATAATATTGATAACATTCTTGGCACTTTCGGATATACTGACGAAGAGCCAATTAATCTTACAAAACATGAACATCACTTAATAGAACAATATAGAAAGCACCCTGAAATACAGGATGCAGTAGATAAGCTGTTGGATATTAATTAATAGTTAGTAAGATGAAATTATTTACATTTCAAAGAATTAACAGGGCTTAATGCTAATTAGTTTGTTGCAAAACATTAATTAGAATTGAAGTTCTGTTATTTTTTTGGGGATTAAAACAAAAGAGAGCACACCAAAACTGATGTGCTCCCAATTAAAAAGGGTATTTTTTATAGTAATTTATTTACCATTTAAGATCAATTACAAGAGCATCTGCCTTATCATACTGAAGTAATGTGCTCTGATCATTTACATCGTCATAACAGAATCCATAAGCTTTTCCTAAAACTGAATGTTCATGGAAGAATCCTGCATAGAAGTTTGACACACTGTTCTTATAATACTTACTTGGTGTATACCAGTTTTCAGGTTCTGTTGCAACACCTCTGTTAAATGCTGCACAAAGCTGTGCTTCAATAGCTTTTTCAACACCGTTTCCTCTGTCAAATGCGCCCTTGCCTTCTAACACTTCCTGTGTATTTGGCTTATCAACATAATAAACTGTGCTGTCACCTTCTCTTGTAAATCGCATCTGATTTCCAACTACTCTACCAACAAATCTTCCTGATTCTGAGCTGAATCTTAAATCTTCATTGGCATATTTGTTCCAGAATTCATTAATATAATTATCAAAATAATTTCCGTTTATCTTTCCAACATTAAATGTACTCTTACATGGTGCAATAATTCTATCATCTCTTACAAGTGACTTATATTCATTTGGAACTTCATTCTTAAATGCATTGAAGATTTCATCTCTTGTTCCAACATCACCTACTACATTATCATATCCGCCATATAACGAACCACCTATTAAACGTGTAACCATTGGGAAACAGAAATAATCAACACGTGTTGTATTTCCCCAATAATGCTTTCCTTCAATAGTAAACTCTGCAAACTCAAATAATGTGTTAGCATTTACGTCTCCAGGATTGTTAAGATCCGGTCCGGCATAACCTGTAGAACCAACAAACTTAACATATACCGGCTTTCCATAGCTTAAGTACATCCTTCCTGATCTGATAGTTGGAGCATATACATGATCTGATTCTGCAAGTGTATGATAAATATTTGCATATTTTGTTCCGTTTACTTCAACTGTGTTAAGACTCTCTGATGCAGGAATCATATTTCCATCTTTATCCATATAGCAAAGCTGATTATTTGCATTATTTCCTACAATGCACCAGTAAATTTCACTGTCACTGTATTTTCCATTAGTCTTATTGTTAAGTTCAATTGCAATTCTGTCATCTCTTAAAGGAACATTTTCCTTAAGCTGTGGCTTAAGTTCTTCAGGACATGTTTCAGGTTCTGTTTCCTTTTCACCTGTTCCTGTAATCTGAATCTGTGCTTCAAGTCTTTCTGATTCTCTTTTTCCTACAACTGTTGTAATTGCTATTGTATGTGTTCCTTCTGTATAAACAGGAAGTTTTAAAGCCTGTGCTGAAATTCCTGTACGTCTTCTTTCTCCATCTACATAAACATTGTAACAGTCAATTGTTCCACGTCCCCAAACAACATTAACATATCCTACACTTGCCTGACTTACATCCAAACCAAATGGCTTTTCAATAGAACTGTCTGTTGTAAAAGAAATATTTGTTGTTTCCTTTGGTATTGTTGTAGGCTTAGCTGTTGTTGGTGCTACTGTAGGCTTAGCTGTTGGTGCTACTGTTGTAGGTGCTGCCGTTGGCTGTGCCTCAGGAGCTTTTGTTGTTGTGATTGCTCCATCACCTGTATATGTATATTTAATTGATGTTATATTTGAAACCTTGTTACCCTTAACTGCGGCAACTCCTACTGTGTATTCCCCGGAGCCCTTTGTAAATACCGATTTTTCAAGATTAACTGAGTTTCCATTAACATTTGTTGCATATACTCCATCAACATAGACATTATATGAATCTACATCTACAACCGGTGCCCATGCAAAATAATAAGGTAAATCAGCATTTCCTGCCCATACAAGTCCTTCAGGTGCCTTTATACTTTCATCTACATCCTGTCCCGGTGCTGTTGGTGCCACTGTTACATCTGTAGGCTTTGCTGTTGAAGGTTCCGGTGCCTTTGTTGTTGCTGGCTGTCCGCTTCCTGCATATGTATATTTAATTGATGTTATTACTGATGTTTTATTTCCTTTTACTGCTGCAATTCCAATTGCATATTCGCCTGAACCCTTTGTGAATACAGATTCATTTAAATTAACTGAGCCATCAACTACGTTAGCTACTAAAGTTCCATCAACATATACATTATATGAGTCTATACCATCTGCCTTAGCCCATGCAAAATAATATGGTAAATTTGCATTTCCTGCCCATACAAGTCCTTCAGGGGCTTTTATGCTTTCATCTACATCCTGACCCGGTACTGATGGTGTTGTTACAGGAGCTACCGTTGTTATTACAGGAGCTACCGTTGTTGCTACAGGAGCTACCGTTGTTGTTACAGATACCTTTGTTGTTGCTGGCTGTCCGCTTCCTGCATATGTATATTTAATTGATGTTAT